>Ga0207931_1000007_pt1 | contig 70520 bp, 77 predicted proteins | sample NGESurdeep092012_2_FD_184478 | JGI IMG/M metagenome (GOLD analysis project Ga0207931, IMG submission 184478) | Arctic peat soil microbial communities from Barrow, Alaska - NGEE Surface sample 415-1 deep-092012 (SPAdes) | ecosystem: Environmental > Terrestrial > Soil > Wetlands > Peat ...
CGCGTCTCACACACGCCGGCGTGGAGCTGCTCGAGCCGCACGGCGGTCTGCACGACGGGCTCAAGCAGCTCGCCCGGCTCGGCCTGCTGGACCTCCTCTGTGAAGGCGGGCCGACGCTGGCTGGCGCGCTCCTCGAGCAGGGGTTGATCGATCGTGTCGCGTTGTTCGTGGCACCGATGGTGATCGGCCGCGGCGCGCCCGACCTGTTCGCTGCGCCGGCCGTGGATGCGGTCGCCGATGCCTGGCGTCTCGACGACGCCGAATGGCGCGCCAGCGGCGCCGACCTGCTGCTCACCGCGACCGTGAGGAGGGCGTAGATGTTCACCGGCATCGTCGAAGAGGTCGGCACCGTGCGCACTATCCGCGTCACGGCGCAGAGCGCCTCGGTCGAGATCGTCGCCGAGAAGGTCCTGGCCGGCACGGCGGTCGGCGATTCCATCCTCGCCGACGGCGTTTGCCTGACGGTGACCGCCGTCGGCCGCGATCGTCTCGTCGCCGACGTCATGCCGGAGACACTGCGCCGGACGACGCTTGCGGCGAAGCGGAGCGGCGCGCGCGTGAACCTGGAGCGCGCGCTGACGCTGCAGTCGCGGCTCGGCGGTCACCTCGTGGCCGGCCACGTTGACGGCATCGGCCGCGTGACGCGCATCGCGGTCGAGGGCAACGCGCACGTGGTCACTCTCGCTGTGCCCGACGTCGTCCGCGACGTGTCGGTCGACCAGGGCTCGATCGGCGTCGACGGTGTGAGCCTGACGATCGTCGCCGTGGACCGCGACGGGCTGCGTGTGTCGCTGATACCACACACAGCTGCGGCTACGACATTGGGTAGTCTCACGGTCGGCACCGAGGTCAACCTCGAAGCCGATCTGCTGGCCAAGTATGTGCATGCCTTTCTCGGTCGGGCACATCCCGGCGAAGGGCTGACCTGGGAGAAGCTGGGAGAAGCGGGGTTCGTATGAGTGATGCATCGGTGTTTGCGACGATCGACGACGCGATCGAGGATCTGCGTGCCGGCAAGATGGTGATCGTCTGCGACGACGAAGACCGCGAGAACGAGGGCGATCTGACGATGGCGGCGCAGTTCGCCACGAAAGAGACGATCAACTTCATGGCGATGCACGGTCGCGGATTGATCTGCCTGGCGCTCACGGCGGAGCGCTGCCACGAGATGAATCTGCACCCGATGGTGGCGCACAACCGGGCCCGCCTGCAGACGGCGTTCACGACATCGGTCGAGGCGCGCGAAGGCGTCACCACGGGCATCTCGGCGGCCGACCGCGCACGCACGATCCAGGTCGCGATCGATCGTGAGAGCCGACCCGACGACCTTGTGCAGCCGGGCCACGTGTTCCCGCTGATGGCCCGGCCCGGCGGGGTGCTGGAGCGCGCGGGGCAGACCGAGGCCGGCGTCGACCTTGCGCGTCTCGCCGGCCTCAATCCCGCGGCTGTGATCTGCGAGATCATGAACGACGACGGCTCGATGGCGCGTCTGCCCGACCTCGCTCCGTACGCCGGGAAGCACGGCCTGAAGGTGATCACCGTGGCCGATCTCATCAAGTACCGGCGACGCACCGAGAAGCTCGTCCGTCGCGAAGCGACGGCGAACCTGCCGACGCGGTACGGCGACTTCATCGCCGTCGGTTACGAATCGCTCATTGACGGCGCTCATCACGTCGCCTTGGTCAAGGGCGACGTGGCCGGCAAGCAGGACGTGCTCGTGCGGGTGCACTCCGAGTGCCTGACCGGTGATGTGTTCGGCTCGCGACGCTGCGACTGCGGCGAGCAGCTCGCCGAGGCGATGCGCCGCATCGACGATGAGGGGCTCGGCGTCGTTCTCTACATGCGCCAGGAGGGACGCGGCATCGGCCTGCTCAACAAGCTCAGGGCCTACGCACTGCAGGAGCAGGGCCGCGACACGGTGCAAGCCAATCTCGACCTCGGGTTTCCTGAGGATCTGCGCGACTACGGAATCGGTGCGCAGATCCTCGCCGACCTGGGGCTGACGACGATCCGTACCATGACCAACAACCCGAAGAAGATCAAGGCGCTCGAGGGGTACGGACTGCGTGTCACCGAGCGCGTCTCGATCGAGGTGGCGCCGCAGGACGACAACGTGCTCTACTTGCGCACCAAGCGCGACAAGATGGGACATCTCCTCGACCACGAGGATCTCCAGCCCGAGCCCTCGGAGGGCGGCGAGGCATGACCGCAGGCAAACGAAAAGGAGCCCGATTCTGATGACCACGTATGAAGGCAAGCTCACCGGCAAGGGGCTGCGATTCGCGCTGATCGTCGGCCGCTTCAACGAACTGATCTCGATGCGTCTCTACGAGGGGGCGCTGGACAACCTCACGCGGCACGAAGTCGCCGCCGCGGATATCGACGTCGCCTGGGTGCCGGGGGCGTTCGAGCTGCCGCTTGTGGCGCAGCGCATGGCCGTCAGCGGCAGCTATGACGCGATCGTCTGTCTCGGCGCCGTGATCCGCGGCGGCACGCCACACTTCGAGTACGTGGCCGCGGAGACCGCCAAGGGCATCGCCAAAGTCAGCCTCGACACGGGTGTGCCGGTGGTGTTCGGCGTGCTCACGACGGACACTGTCGAGCAGGCGATCGAACGCGCCGGCAGCAAGGCGGGCAACAAGGGTTGGGCGGCGGCGATGACGGCGCTGGAGATGGCGAACCTGCTGCGCGCACTGCCGAAGAAGACCGGCCGCGGCGCGGCCAAGTGACGGAACTCTAGACGGCCTTCTGCACGCGGCCCGACTTGAGGCAGCGCGTGCACACGTAGGCGGCCTGCGGCTGTCCGTCGACGACGATGCGGACGTGCTGCAGGTTGGGATCGAAGCGCCGCTTGGTGGCGCGGTTCGAGTGGCTGCGGTTGTTGCCGATGGCAGGCGCTTTGCCGCAACTCACACAGATTTTGGACATGGTCGTTCCCTCAGCTTGATTCGGTGACGGGCCGAAATTATGCTACAGGCGCGCCGACAAAGCAAACGCCGGCGCGCACCAGCCGGCGGTTCGCAATCTTTCGAGGAGCGCTCGTGGAGTTCCGCAAGGAGATGTCGATCCTGGAGGCCCTCGGCCTCCATCCTGGCGCCCGTCAGGTGTTCGAGGAGCACGGCATGACGTGCTGCTTGTGTATGGGCGCGATGTCAGAGTCCATCGAAGCGGGAGCGATCATGCATTCGGTCGACCCCGCGGACGTGGTGGACCAACTCAACCGGCTCGTTGTCTCGAGCCCGTAGGCTGCGGGCCACGGCGGGCACCATGGCGAAGTCCGACACCGCGACCGCCGGCAGCAAAACCTCGCAAGAGGGCGACGTGACGATCTCCGATCTCGTGATCGCCAAGCTCGCCGGCCGCGCCGCCCGTGCGACCTACGGCGTCATCCGTATGCACCACTCTCCGATGCGCAAGATCGCGCGTTTCCTGCGCGACTCCCTGAGCGAGGGTGTGGAGGTCGATGTCGAGCAGGGCCGCGCGAGGATCGTTCTGCACGTGATCATGGAGCGCGGCATCAATCTCGCCCAGGTGACGGCCAACATCCAGAGGCAGGTGCGCTACGAGGTGGAGCAGGTCGCCGGCATCGCCGTGAGCGAGATATCCGTGCGCGTCGAGGACCTGCACGAGTGAGCGCCCGCTCGTCGACGCTGGCAGTCGTGAAGGGCGCCCTGTCGGCGGTCGAGATTGAGCGCGCGACGATCAACGACCTCAACGTGTATCCCGTCCCCGACGGCGACACGGGCACCAATCTGGCGCTGACCGTGCGTGCCATCGTCGAGGAGCTCGAGCACTCTGCGGCCGACGACAATGCTTCGCTGGCCGCCGCCGTCACCAAGGGGTCGCTGATGGGCGCGCGCGGCAACTCCGGGGTGATCCTTTCGCAGATCGTGCGCGGCGTCTGTGACGTTCTCGGGTCCGTCTCCGCGACCGGCGCGGCCGAGGTCAAGAACGCTCTCTACGAGGCATCTGCGGCGGCGTATCGGGCCGTCAAGGAGCCAGTCGAGGGGACGATGCTGACCGTCATCCGCGAGATGGCGGCGGCGGCCCAGGCAGTCCCCGACTCGAGTGCCGTGCAGCACCTCCTGGCGATCGTCGAGGACGCCGGCCGCGTCGCTGTCGAACGCACCACGGAGCAGCTCGCCGTGTTGCGCAAGGCCGGCGTCGTGGATGCCGGCGGATACGGTCTGCTCGTGCTCCTCCGCGGCCTCTCGGCAGTCCTCGCCGGCAAGGCGCCGGCCGACCGAGCGGTCGCCGGTTCCGATCGTGCGGCGCTTCTTGCTCCGGCGTTGCGCGCCGGAGAAGCCAGCGAGCTGTCACGATACAGATACTGCACGAGCTTCCTCGTTCGCGGCAGCGGACTCTCGCGCTCCGCGCTCGAGGAGTTCCTGCTGCCGATCGGCGACAGCAGTCTCGTCGTCGGCGACGAGGAGATGCTCAAGGTACACGTGCACACGGACGATCCCGGCGTCGTGCTCAGCCACGCGGTCATGCTGGGTGCGCTGAGCGAAGTCGAGGTCAACGACATGCACTCGCAAACGCGCGATCGCGATGCGCGTCTCCAGGAGCGGACGGAGACCGCCACAGCGGTGGTCGCGGTCGTCGCCGGCGAGGGTAACAAGCAGCTGTTCCGCGATCTTGGCTGCGCCGCGATCGTCGACGGAGGCCAGTCGATGAACCCGAGCGCGGCGCAGCTTCTCGAGGCGGTCGAAGAGCTCGGCAGCGACGAGGTCATCCTGCTGCCGAACAACGGCAACGTGATTCTCACGGCCGAGCAGGCGGCGGGCATGAGCGCGCGGCACATCGCCGTCGTGCCCTCGACCTCGATGCCGGGCGGCCTGTCGGCGATGGTCGCGTTCGACCCCGACGCCGATGCCGTGGGCAATGCGCGTGCGATGGAGGAGGCGATCACCGGCGCACACAGCGCCGAGATCACTCATGCCGTGCGCGACTCCGAGCTCGACGGCGTCGTCGTCCGCCAGGGTCAGGTGATGGGTTTGGTCGACGGGCGCCTCGTAGCGGCCGGCGACGACCTGCGCGAGACCTTCGCTGTGGTGATGCGGCAACTGGCCGGCGACGACCCCGAGGTCGTCACGGTGCTGACCTCGCTGAACGGCTCGGATGTCGCGATCGAGGACCTTGAGTCGACGGCCCATGCTCTCTGTCCGCAAGCAGAGGTCTCCTTCTACACGGGCGGACAGCCGCTGTACCCGATCCTCGTGGGCGCCGAATGACGCTACTGACGCTCGCGAACACGGCGATCGTCGTCGACTCGACCGCCGACATGCCGGACGAGTGGCTGGCCCGCGACGGCATGTATATGGTGCCGCTCACCGTGCACTTCGGTGACGAGACCTACCGCGACGCGATCGATCTCACCAGGGACGAGTTCTTCGCGAAGCTCGCCGCGTCGCCCGTGCTGGCGACCACGTCGCAGCCTACGGCAGCCGAGTTCGAGGACTGCTACCGGCGGGCCACGGAGAAGTACGAGCACGTCTTCTCGTTGCACCTCTCTCAGAAGTTGAGCGGCACGTTTCTTGCCGCGGAGGCCGCGGCGGCGGGGTTCGAGGGGGTCGAAGCCTATGACACGAAGAGTGTGGCCCTCGGCCTCACACTGGTGGTGGAGCGCCTGCGCGCGCGTCTGGAAAAGGGCATCAGCATCGAAGACGCGCGCGCCTACATCGAGTACTTCCGCGAGAACGCGACGATCATGATCCATGCCGGTACTCTCGAGTATCTTCGCCGGGGCGGGCGCATCGGGCGGGCGCAATCGATGATCGGCGGCGTGCTCGGCATCCTGCCGCTGATCTACCTCACGGACGGAGAGCTGGCGCCATTTGCCAAGGTGCGCGGCTCGCGCAAGGCGATCGAGACGATGATGAAGTTCTTCGCCGAGCGCACGAGCGCGGACGCCCACATTTACGTCGCGATTATGCACGCCGCGGCGCCGGAGACGGTCGAGCCGCTGCGGCGGGCGCTCCTCGCGACGCGGCCGCAGACCGAGATCGTGGTCACCGGCCAGGTCGGCGCCGTCGTCGGCGCTCACATCGGCCACGGCACTTCGGCTTTTGGTATGATCGTGGAGTGACGCAGGCACGGCTCCCGGTCGGGTTCGCCGGCGGTCGGCACGACAGGCGGCCGCAGGCGACGCGTCTCTCTTTCGATCCCGCACTCCTCACCAGACCCCTCGCCGATGTGGACGGCGTCAGCCGCGTCGTCGCCCGCCGTCTCAGTGGGCTTGGATTGGAGACCGTCGGCGACCTGCTCGCCCACTATCCCCGGCGCTACGAGGACTACCGCGACCGCAAGCACGTTGCCGACCTCCGGGTCGGTGAGGAGGCGACGGTTCGCGGTCGCCTGGAGCGCATCGTCCTCGAGCGTACGGCGCGGCGGCGGGTCCAGGTGATCAAGGCGCTCGTCCGCGACGAGAGCGGCGCGGTCGAAGCGGTCTGGTTCAACCAGGCATATCTCTTCAAACTGTTCGCCGAAGGCATGTCGCTCAGCCTGAGAGGGACGTTCAAGCCGCGCCAGGGACGTCCTACCTTCCTGGTCAAGAGCCATGAGATCCTCGCCGAAGAGGCTGAGGTCGTGCATACCGAGGGCATGGTGCCCGTCTACCCGGCGAGTGAGGCTGTTTCGGCGCGCCTGTTGCGTTCGGTGATGCACGGCCTGCTGCCGGTCGCGCGCCGCGTACTCGACCCGTTGCCGATCCGCCTCCGGGTCGAGGCCGGGTTGCCGCGGCGCGCCGACGCGATCATCGCTGCGCATGCACCGGGCACGCTCGATGACGCTCGTCGCGCCCGCGCCCGTCTCGTATTCGAGGAACTCCTCTGCATGCAGGTGGGCCTGCTGATGCACAAGGCGGAGGAGCGTGGCCGTGCTCAGGCGCCGGCGCTTGCTCCAGCGGCTGAGACGACTCAGGGTTTCGTCGCTGCGCTGCCGTTCCTGCTGACCAAGCACCAAACCGCGGCGATCGACGAGATCGACGGCGATCTCGCCGGGACGGCGCCGATGCGCAGGCTCTTGCAAGGTGACGTGGGCTCCGGCAAGACCGTCGTCGCTTTCTACGCGCTGCTGCGCGCGGTCGAGTGCGGTCACCAGGGAGCACTGATGGCGCCAACGGAGACATTGGCCGAGCAGCACGCGACGACGGCGCAGGCGCTGATCGGCGATCTCGCGACGGTCACGCTGCTGACGGCCGGCCACGCAGCCGCGCAAAGGCGCGAGGCGCTCGCGCGCCTCGCCTCCGGTGAAGCTCAGATCGCGATCGGCACGCACGCGCTGGTTCAAGAGGACGTGCGCTTTCGCGACCTCGGCGTGGTCATCGTCGACGAGCAGCATCGCTTCGGCGTCGCGCAGCGCGACGAGCTGGCGCGGCGCGCGACCGCGAGCGGTCGCGCGCCGCACATGCTCTACATGACCGCGACGCCGATCCCACGCACGCTGGCGCTCACATGGTATGCCGACCTCGATGTGACGACGATCGCCGGGGCCCCAGCGGGGCGCAAGCCAGTGGTGACGCGGCTGGTCGATGAAGAGAAGCGCTCTGTGGGATACGAATTCGTACGCAAACAGCTCGCCAAGGGTCGCCAAGTGTACGTCGTCTGTCCGGCGATCGACGAGTCCGAGTCCATCTCGGCGGCGACGGCGCTGGCCGAGGCCGAGCGTCTGCGTGAGGGGGAGTTTGGCGCCTATCGTGTCGGCGTGTTGCACGGCCAGATGAAGGTCGCCGCACGTGAACGCGTGATGGCCGAGTTCAAGGCGGCTCGCATCGACGTCCTCGTCGCCACGAGCTTGATCGAGGTCGGCATCGACGTACCGAACGCGACGGTGATGATGGTCGAGGGCGCGGAGCGGTTCGGCCTCGCCCAGCTTCATCAGTTGCGCGGCCGAGTGGGGAGAGGCACCGAGCGTTCGTACTGTCTGCTCTTCTCGCAGGCTCAGACCGAGTCGGCACGAGCACGGTTGACGGCGTTGCTGGAGACGGTCGACGGATTCCGGCTCGCCGACCGCGATCTCGAGATCCGCGGCGAGGGGCAGCTCTTCGGAGCGCGGCAGGCGGGCGTGCCCGATCTCAAGCTCGCGCGCCTGACGCGCGACCGTGCCGCGCTTACCCGGGCCCGCAAGATGGCGGCGGCGATCCTGCAGCGCGATCCGCACCTCACGCGCGCGGAGAACGGGCCGCTCGCTGCCGCCGTGCGCGATGCTTTCGGTGGCGAGCTCGCGTGGCTGCTGAAGGCATAGCGGGGAGCGCCGTCGTCGCCTGCGTATACTAGGCGCATGAAAGCGCCACAGATCATCGCCACGCACACCAACACCGACTTCGACGCGTTTGCGGCGATGGTCGCTGCGCACAAGTTGTACCCGGAGGCGGTCGTCTGCCTGGGTGGCGCCGTCAACCGCAATGTGCGCGAGTTCCGCCGGCTGTACGCGGATTCGCTGCCGACGGTCGATCCGGGGTCGCTGGATCTCACAGCTGTCCGTCGGCTGATCCTGCTCGATACGGTCCACCCAAATCGACTGGGGGAGCTCGGAGGGTTGTGCACCCGGCCGGACGTCGAGGTGATCGTCTTCGATCACCACGACGGCGTGCGGCCGGGGTTCGTCACCGACGGCAACTTCATCGTCTCCGATGACGGATCGCTGGTGACGGCGATGCTGCGCATCGTCGCCGAACGCGGCTTGCCCGTCAGCGCGCTCGAAGCGACGGTCTTCGCGCTCGGCATCCACGAAGACACGGGCTCTCTCAGCTTCGCGACGACCACGATGCGCGACGCCGAGGCGCTCGCGTTCTGCATGCGTCAGGGCGCCGACCCGGCGCTGATCGAACGCTATCTGCACAGCCCATTAAGCGCCGCGCAGCGGGACGTGCTCGCTACGGCCCTGCGCGAGTGTGAAGAGGTCGCCGTGCCGGGCCGCAAGGTGCTCGTGGCGAGCGTGCATCAGGCGGAGTACGTCGAGAGCGTCAGCGTTGTCGCCCACGCGTTCATGGAGCTGACGGACTGCGACGCGTTCTTCCTGCTGGTCGAGATGGAGCACCGCCTGTTCGTCGTCGCCCGAAGCCGTGGCGATGCACTCGACGTGGCCGAGGTCCTGAGTGGTCTGGGTGGCGGCGGGCATGCCTCTGCGGCATCGGCGGTCCTCCGCGAGAGCGACCCGTTGGCGGTGCTGCCAAAACTGCGGGCGGCGATCGGTGCGATTGCGAAGGCCGTCCCGACCGCGGCTGATGTGATGACCGATCGCGTGCCCGTCGTGTCACTCGACACCACCGTCGACGACGCGCTCGTGCTCTGCCGCCGGCAGGGCATGGGCGGGGCGCTCGTCACCGACGGCGGCATCGTCATCGGAACCGTGGCGCGTGACGACCTCGAGCGCGCTGCCGCGCACCGTCTCAGTCACGCACCGGTCAAGGCGGTGATGACGGCGAGCGTCACCCTGGCGAGTACAGCGACCCCTCTCGACGAGCTCACGCGCATGCTCGTCGAGACGCCGCTCGGATGGGTGCCGGTCGCGCGCGCAGGCAGCGGCGATCCGCCGCAGGTGAGCGACGTGGTCGGCGGCGTGTCGCGCGCGGCGGTCGTGCGCTCCGCCGCGCCCGCGGCGCGCGTCACCCCCGGCCTCAACGTGGCCGACCGGCTCGGCGAACTCGGTATGGATGACCTCTTTGCGCACGTGCAGGCGGTCGGCGTGGGTTTCCGCGGCGTCTACCTGGTCGGCGGCGCGGTCCGCGACCTGCTCCTGCGGGAACGGACGATCGACGTGGACATCGCCGTCGAGGGCGACGGCGTCGAGTTCGCGCAGGAGCTTGCCCTGCGCATCAAGGGCAAGGTGCGACCGCACGCGAAGTTCCAGACGGCCGTCGTGATCGCCCCTGCCGGTAGCGATCTGGATCATCTGCGCGTCGATGTGGCCTCGACGCGGACCGAGTTCTACGACTTCCCGGCGGCTCTGCCAAAGGTGGAGCATGCGGGTATCCGCAGCGATCTGGCGCGCCGCGACTTCACCGTCAACGCGATGGCGGTTTCGCTCGCCCCGGAGAACTACGGTGACCTTCTCGACTACTTCGGCGGGGTCGGCGATCTCAAGGAGAAGCGCATTGTGGTCCTCCACAATCTGAGCTTCATCGAGGATCCCACACGGATCCTGCGCGCGATCCGCTATGAGACGCGTTACGGACTGCGAATGGACCCGCATACCCTGAACTTGGCACGAAGTTGCAGCGAAATGGACCTGGTCGGCGACCTCTCGTCGGCGCGCCTGCGCGACGAACTCGTCCTGCTGCTCGGCGAGACCAAGGTCGACTTCGCGCTCCAGCGCCTGCAGGAGCTTGGCCTGGAGCGCAACATCCACCCGCGCTTCAACGCCGGCGGCGAGGCGCGCGAATGCATCCGTGCGGCCGACGCCGTCTGGCGCCGCCACGCGCTTTCTGGCGAAGTCCCGCTGTGGCGGCTTCGACTCGTCTGGCTGCTCCGGGATTTGCGTGCCGATGAGATCCTCGGCTGGGCCGGCCGGATGCGCCTGCGGCGCAGCGATGCGGACGTCGTCGCGCGCACCCTGGTCGTCGGTCGCCGGCTGGCGGAGAACCTGCGCCGCGGGCCCGCCGAGGCGGAGGTGTACGACGTTGCCGAGCACGAGCCGTTGGAAGCGGTCGTCGCCGCGATCGTGCTCGAGCCTGGCGCCGCGGCGGAGGAGCGGCTCGGCCGCTTCCTCGACGTCGACCGGCACGTCGAGCTGGATGTGAGCGGCGACGACCTCATCGGCCTCGGGTTCGAGTCGTCGCCGCGCCTCGGCACCGTGCTGCGCGCGCTGCTGCACCTGAAGCTGAACGGCGTGGTCAGTGGCCGCGCGGACGAACTCGAAGCCGCGCGACGGATGTTGTAGGTCGCAGCCGTGGAAGCGCACCTGCGAGAGCATCGCGACGGGCAACTCGAGTGGCTGGAGTGGTCTGACGGAGACCTGAACGTTGCATTCTCGACGCGGCGCGGGGGTGTGTCCGACGGCTGCTACGAATCGTTGAATGTCGGCTTCGCAGTGGGCGACGACTCCGTGAGAGTGCGGCGCAATCGCGAGCTGCTGTGCGCGGCTGTGGGGGTGGCGCTCGATGATCTGGTCGTGCCGGCGCAGGTCCACGGCAAGCACATCAGGGCGATTGGGAGCGGCGACCGCGGACGCGGCGCCTTGAGTCCTCAGACGGCAGTGCCGAACACCGACGGGCTGGTGACGAACGTACCGGGCGTCCCATTGGCGGTGGGCTACGCGGATTGCCTCGCCGTGGTCGTTGCCGCGCACGAGGCCGGTGGCTGTGCGGGACTGGCGCTCGTGCACGCCGGCTGGCGGGGCCTGATGGACGGCATCGTCGCGCGTGCCGTGCGCCGCGTGCGGGAGTACGGACCCGCCGACTTTGCGTTGATCGGGCCGAGCATCGGACCGTGCTGCTTCGTCGTCGACGAGGCTTTGGCGATGCGCTTTGCCGAGCGCTTCGGCGCGGAGGTCGTGACCAACCTCGCGGATGGCTGGCACGTCGACTTGTGGGGGTGTGCCGTCGGTGAGCTTCGTGCGAGCGGCGTTGCGTCCGAAGCTATCGACGTGGCAGGCATCTGCACGAGCTGCGACGCCCGCTTCTACTCGCACCGCCGCGATCGCGGCGCAACCGGGCGCCAGGCGGCGATCGCGTGGATCGGACCAAGAAGGAGGAGTGTATGAAGGAGTTCACGGGCACGGCGGAGCACGTGCGCGAACGATTTGCCGAAGTGCGCGAGAAGGTGGCTGCGGCCGCCGCTGCGGCGGGCCGCAGCGACGACGACGTCGAGATCCTCGTCGCCACCAAGTACGTGCCCGCCGACAAGATGGCCGTGCTCCGCGATGCCGGCGTCAGACTCGTCGGCGAGAATCGCGCCCAGGATCTGGTCGAGAAGCACGCGCTGTTCGGCGGGGATTTCGACTTCGACTTCATCGGCGAGCTGCAGAGTCGCAAGGCGAAACTCGTGATGCCGCGCGTGCGCCTCATCCACTCGATCGACAGTCTCAGTGCCGTGGCCGAGCTGAACAAGCGCGCCGGGAGGTCAGTGCCCGTTTTGCTCGAAGTGAACGTTGACGAGGAGGAAACCAAAGGGGGTGTGGCTCCCGATGTGGTCGACACGTTCCTCGATGAGGCCGCCAGATGCGAGCTGGTCGAATTCGTCGGCCTGATGTGCATGCCGCCACTGTTTCCTGATCCCGAGCAGGCGCGGTCGTCGTTCGCGCGCACCCGGGAGCTTGCACAGCGACTTTCGGATGCATGGCGCGGTCGATATACTTTCGCGAGACTGTCGATGGGAACGAGCGCCGACTATGAAGTCGCCGTGCAAGAGGGAGCGACCATCGTGCGCGTTGGCAGCGTCCTGTTTTGACGTGAAGCTGGAGGAGCTATGGGCCTAGGCGATTCGTGGCACAAGGTGATGGTGTACTTCGGCGTCGCCGACGAGGAGGAGTACGAGGACGACGAGACGACACTCGCCCCGCAGGAGGAGTTGGAGCGCTCCTATCTCGAGCGGCCGAACGTGCGCAAGCTTTCGCGTGCCGGCCGCGGACGCACGGAGTACGACGACATCTTCGCCGAAGAGTCGGCGAGGTCGTCGCGGGTCGTGCGCCATCTCGAGCCGGCGCGGCCGCCCAGGGTCGAAGTGCACCTCGTCGTGCCGAAAAACTTCAACGACGCGCAGCAGATCGCCGACAAGTTCAAGGTCGACATCCCGGTGATCATCAACCTTCAGGGCTCGGACACGGACCTCGCAAAGCGCATGATCGACTTCTGCAGCGGGCTCACCTATGCGCTCGATGGCGGCATGCAGCGCGTCGCCGACAAGATCTTTCTGCTCACGCCGCGTAACGTCGAGGTCTCTGCCGAGGAGAAGGCGCGACTGATCGAGAAGGGCTTCTTCAATCAGTTCTGATCGGCGGTGCCGCCAATGAACGTCGGTCTTCTCGGGTCTGGACACATCGCGCGGGCACTGAGCGCCGGCTGGAGCCGCCAGGTCATCGCCGCCAGTCGCCGCCCGCGCCTGCTCTTCTTCGACATCGCCCCTGAGACCGCCGCCGAAGCCGCTGGCGGCTGCGGCGGCACAGTGGTGGCGACCGCCACCGGGCTTGTCTCGGCGAGCGACGTCGTCGTGCTCGCCGTGCGGCCACCCGATGTGCGCGGCGCGCTCGCCTCTGTCCGTGACACGCTGGGCCGCCGGCCGCTCGTGTCGCTCGCCGCCGGCGTCGTCCTCGCCGACCTCCTGGCGGCATTGCCGGCCGGCGCCAGAGTCGGCCGCCTGATGCCCAACGTCGCCGCCGCCGTCGGCGCCGGTGTGTTCCTGCTCGCCGATGGTTCGCTCGGGGCGAGTCTGCGTACCGTGCGCTCGTTGTTCGCCGAGATCGGCGAGGTCGTAGAGATCGACGAGTCGAGCTTCGATGCCGCGACCGCGATCTCGGGCTGCGGACCCGGCTTTGTCGCACTGTTCATGGAAGCTCTGGAGAGCGCCGGGGTCGCCGCCGGCCTCGAGCCGGCCGCCGCCCGCGCTCTCTGTGTCGGTGCGTTCGCCGGCACGGCCGAACTCGTACGCTCCGGGCGCGCGCCGGCGGCCGTTCGCGAAGCCATCTGTTCGCCCGGCGGGATGACCGCGGCCGGTATCCGCAGCCTCGAGCGGGCCGGCGTCGGCGATGCCATCGCCGCCGCCGTGGCAGCGGCCGTGCGGCAGGCTGGGGAGCTGGCGTGAAGAACGGCGTGCTCCTCGTCGTCACGCTTGCGTTGATGGGCTACTCGGCGTTCATCTTCGGACGTGCGATGTTGTCGTGGTTCGATCTTCGCCCCGGTGCACCCCTCTACGGATTGGACCGCTTCCTATACAATGTGACGGAGCCGTATCTGCGCTTCTTTCGCGGCCTGCTGCCGCGGTCTCTGGCAGGCGGGTCCGGCTTCGATCTGAGTCCTATGATCGGGCTTTTGGTCCTGTTGATCGCACTTCAGGTGCTGGCACGCCTCTAGCGCCCAAGGGGGTTCGTCCGAATGAAGCTCACACCGCTGGACATCAGGCACAAGGAGTTCAAGCGCGGTATGCGCGGCTACGCCGACACCGAAGTCGACGAGTTCCTCGACGAGATCGCCGACGAGTTCGAGCGGCTCTTCAAGGAAAACATCGACCTCACCGAGCGCCTGGAGACGCTCGAGGAGAAGATCGGCCAGTACAAGACACTCGAGGACACGCTGCAGAAGACCTTGATCTCGGCGCAACGTTCGGCCGAAGAGCTCAAGGCGAACGCCACCAAGGAGGCGCAGATCATTCTCCAGGACGCGGAGCTGAAGGCGCGCACGGCGGCCAACGAGGCCTACGCCGAGAAGCAGAAGCTCGAGCATCAAACGGCGGGCCTGCGCAACGCCGAAGAGGAGTTCCGGTTCAAGTTCCGGGCGATGCTCGAGGGTTACCTCAAACAGATCGCGACACTCGAGAAGACCATCGAGCAGCCGGCGATCGAGGCCGGTCCGGCCGAGACCGACTTCGCCCGCCAGGCCGAGGCGATCAAAGAAGCGATCGCGCGCGAAGATACCGTCGTTGACGAGGCTCCGGAGGCACGCGGGCCGGCGCCGGAGGCGCCGCCGGTCGCCGGACCGGCTCCCGAGCCGCCGGCGCCCGCCGAACCCGAGGCGGCGGTCGAGTTTGGCCCTGCGCCGGCGTTCGTTGAGGCGCCAGAGTCCGACGCACCGCCGGCGAGCGAGCACATCCTCGTCGGTGACGAGGACGACCTGCTCGCCGACATGGACGGCGAGGTCGGCGAGAATGAGTTCAAGTGGTGAGGGTGGAGACCCCTTCGGCGAATCCCGCGGCGACGGCCTGATCGCCGTGTGGGCCGTGCCCGGCGCGCGCTTCGCGCAGATTGCCGGCATCGCCGACGGGCGCCTGCGAGTGCGCCTCCGCGCGGGCGCCCACGACGGGCTTGCGAACGCCGAGTTGATGCGCTTGCTCGCCGACCTGTCGGCGGTGCCGCGCAGCGACGTCGAGATAGTCAGCGGTGCGAGTGGCCGACGCAAACTGGTACGTGTGCGCGGACGCTCGGCGGAACAGCTCCGCGCAAAGATCCTGCCCCCAGGGAGGGCCGATGGCGAGACTCGCTTACTGTGAACAATGCCGGGCCACGTACCCGCTGATCATCGTCAGGACCGACGGCGGCCGTTCGGGCAAGATCAAAGAGCCCACCTGTCCCATGGGTCACAGCGAGGTCCGGGAGATTGACGAGGTTTCCCCGTCTCGAGCCTAGGCTCGCCTGGCGGTGGGCACCCTTTGCCGCCGCTGCCGTCGTTTTCGCCGACCAGCTCCTCAAAGCGGTAGTCGTGCATTCGTCAGCCCACCTGCCGCTGACTGTCTTCGGCGCTGTCAAGGTGGAGATCGTGCACAACACGGGTATCTCGTTCAGCCGTTTCACGGGCGCCGGCGGCGCTCTCGTGCTGGCAGTCGCGCTGGTCACCATTGTCGTCGGCACCCTTCTTCTCATTCTGCCCAGGCGTTACAGTCTGGCACTCGCGCTGGTCCTCGGGGGGAGCGTCGGCAACCTCGTCGACCGAATCAGGCTCGGCTACGTCATCGACTACCTCGACATCTCAGTGTGGCCGACCTTCAACCTCGCCGACGCCGCGATCGTCGGTGGGGCTCTCCTTCTCGCCGTGCGCCTGCTCACGGCCGAGAGGAGGTAGACGGCGGTGCCGTCGTTCGTCGGCGGAGAGGCTGAGTCCGGGCAGCGGCTGGACGTCGTCGTCGCCCGCCGCGGGGGCTTCTCACGCAACCTTGCGCAACGGCTCGCCGAAGCCGGCGCCATCCTTGTCGACGGAGCTCCGGCGGGCAAGAAGCACCTGATTCGTCTGGGGGAGCGCGTCGAGTTCACGTCGCCGCCGCCGGTGTCGACTTCGCTTGCCCCCGAAGAGGTGGCGTTCTCGGTCGTCTACGAAGACGACTGGCTGATCGTCGTCGACAAGCCGGGCGGCGTGGTCGTGCACCCGGCGCCCGGGCATGAGCACGGCACGCTCGTGCAGGGACTGGTCGCGCGCGGCATCGGCGGAGGGCACGAGCGCCGGCCGGGCATCGTGCATCGTCTCGACAAGGACACGTCGGGACTGCTGATCGTCGCGCGCAACGACGAGGCGTACCGGCGACTAACGCAGGCGATGAGCCGGCGGGCGATCACGCGCTCCTACGTGGCGCTGCTGAACGGCGATCTGCCGCAGCCGAGCGGCACGGTCGATGTCGCGATCGGCCGCCACGTGCGCGACCGCAAGCGGATGTCGGTGCACACGGCGACGCCGCGGCCGGCGGTGACCCATTTCGACGTGCAGTGCCGCTACGCCGGATTCACGCTGACCGACGTTCGTCTGGAGACCGGCCGTACGCATCAGATCCGCGTCCATTTCGCGGCGCTGGGGTATCCCGTGGCCGGCGATGTCGTCTACGGACCGCATCGCCGGCCCAGCGGCTTGACCCGGCAGTTCCTGCATGCCGCCGGGCTCGTCTTCCGTCATCCCGGTGACGACCGCGAGCTGCATTTCACGGCGCCGCTGCCGGCCGACCTTCAGGGGTTTCTCAACGGCCTCGAACCCTTGGCGCCCTGACCGCAGGCCCGGTCGGCGCCCGTCGTCGAAACCATCCTTGACCGGCCGCGGCACCGCTGCTATCCTCGCTGCGGCCTTTAAACGTGTCCCGCGAGACCGGAAAGGATGCTGAAATGACGCTGCCGTATGCACTCCACTCCACGGCGGCGTTTTCGTATGTCTAGGGGCGCCACAGAAGTCGTGGTCCTCGACGCGGAGCAGATGACGCGCACGCTGACGCGCATCGCTCACGAGATCCTCGAGAAGAACTCGGCCAACGCGCCCCTCGCCGTCGTCGGCATCCACACTCGCGGCGCGCACCTTGGCGTGCGGCTACACGCACTGCTCTCGACCTTCTGCGGGCGTGACATCCCTCTGGGCGCGCTCGACATCTCCTTCTATCGCGACGACGTGTCGGCACGCGGCGCCTCGGCACCCGTGCCGCTCGGCCCTGCGCCCGTCGTCAAAGACACGAACCTGCCGTTCGAGATGAACGGCCGCACGGTGATCCTCGTCGATGACGTTCTGTACACCGGGCGCACGATCCGCGCGGCGATCGACGCGCTCTTTGACTTCGGGCGGCCGGAGCGCGTGCAGCTCGCTGTCCTCGTCGATCGCGGGCACCGTGAGCTGCCGATCAGACCTGACTACGTCGGCAAGAACCTGCCGACGGCGCTGCGCGAGCGCATCTCGGTGCGGCTGCAAGAATGTGACGGCGTCGACGAGGTCGTCCTCATACGCGCGACCGGGGAGGAATGAGCGTGGCCAAGCGCGATCTGCTGTCGATGACCGACCTCAGCCGCGCCGATGTCGAGCTCATCCTCGATACGGCCGAGAGCTTCCTTCCCATCCTTCACCGCGATATCAAGAAGGTCCCGACCCTGCGCGGGCGCACCGTGGTCAACCTCTTCTACGAATCGTCGACGCGCACATCCTCGAGCTTCGATCTGGCCGCCAAGCGACTCTCTGCCGACACGATCGCGATCAGCGCGAAGGGGTCGGCGATCGACAAGGGCGAGTCGCTCAAGGACACGACGTTGACGCTCTCCGCCTACTCGCCCGACATCATCGTCATCAGACACCCGGCCGCCGGCGCCTGCCAGCTCGTGGCGCGCAACACCGGGGCGAGTGTCATCAACGCCGGCGACGGCAAGCACCAGCATCCGTCGCAATGCCTGCTCGATCTCTTCACCCTGCGGCAGACCTTCGGCCGCGATCTCGACGGGCTCAAGGTCGCGATCGTCGGCGACATCCTCCACAGTCGCGTTGCGCGCAGCGACATCAGCGGCTTTCAGATGCTCGGCATGAGGGTCAGCGTCGTGGGGCCACCGGCGATGATCCCACGTGAGATCGAGGCGATGGGTGTGGGCGTCGACTACGATCTGGAGAAGCTCGCCGAGGCTGACGTGGTCTACCTGCTACGCATCCAGCAGGAGCGCATGGCAGAAGGCGCCAACTTCATCCCGTCACTGCGCGAGTACACGGCGATGTACGGTATCTCCCGAGCGCGCTTGCGCAAAGGGCAGAAGGTCATGCATCCGGGCCCCATCAACCGCGGCGTCGAGATCAGTGCCGAGATCGCCGACGACGAAGACACGTTGATCACGCAGCAGGTCGAAAGCGGTCTGGCCGTGCGCATGGCGATCCTCTATCGCACGATCGTCGGGTTCAGCGAGAGCGACGCGCAGGAGGCGGTGTGATGCAACGCGTCTGGTGCCGCGACCTGCCCGCCACCGACATGCTCGTACGCGGCGCTCGCGTCGTCGATCCGCTGATCGGCCTCGATGCGGTGCGCGACGTGCTTGTGCGCAAGGGCGTCGTCACCGCTGTCGGCGATGCCGTCGAGACGCCCAAGGGTGTGCGCGTAGTCGACGCTGCCGGCTGCCTGCTGCTGCCGGGGTTCGTCGACCTGCACACGCACACGCGTGTTCCCGGGCGCGAAGACGAAGAAGACCTTACCAGTGTGTCCCGCGCCGCCGCTGCCGGTGGCTATGTCGCGATCTTCGCCATGGCGAACACCGATCCGGCAGTGGACACCGCTCCGGTGCTCGAGTCGCTGCAGCGCAAGGCGCAAGCCGAGGCACTCGTTCCGATCGGGCTCTTCGCCGCCGTCACGCGCGGCCTGCAGAGCGCTGAGCTGACCGAGATGTGGGAGCTGGCCGAGGCCGGCGCCGTGGGCTTCAGCGACGACGGGCGTCCACTCGCCAACTGCCACATCCTCCGCCGGGCGATGCAATACCTCAAGGTGACTGATCGCTTCATCGCCGTCCACGCTCAGGACGACTCGCTGATGGGCGCCGGCGTGATGCACGAGGGCGCCGTGTCCGCACGGCTCGGCCTCGCCGGCATCCCGACGATCAGCGAGAGCATCGACGTCGCCCGTTCGCTCGAGATCGCCGCGTACGAAGACGGGCGCCTGCACCTCTGCCACGTCAGCACGGCGCGCTCGCTGGAGCACCTGGCGCTGGCGCGCCAGTCGGGAGTGCGCGTCACCGCTGAGGCGACGCCGCACCATCTGACGCTCACCGACGAAGCGGTCGAGTCGCTCGACTCCAATCTCAAGATGAACCCGCCGCTGCGCCCCGAGAGCGACCGCAAGGCACTGGTCGAGGCGCTGCGCAGTGGCGTCATCGACTGTATCGCCACCGACCATGCGCCACACGCGCAGCAAGAGAAAGAAGTCCCCTTCGAGGAGGCGGCGTTCGGCACCGTCGGCCTGGAGACGGCGTTCGCCGTCATCTATGCCGCCATGGTGCCGGGCAAGCAGTTGTCGCTGCCCGTGCTCGTCGAGCGCATGAGTCAAGCGCCGGCGCGCATCGCCGGCATCGCCGAACCGACGATCCAGCCAAAGCGGCCCGCCGACTTCTGCGTCGTCGACCCCAGAGCCACGTGGCAGGTCACCGCCGCCAGCCTGCACTCGAAATGCGCCAATTCGGCGTGGTTGGGGGCTACCTTGAAGGGCCGTGTCAAGCTCACCGTCGCCGCCGGTCGTCTCGTGTGGGAGGACGGTGCCTAGCAAAGCGCTCATCGTTCTCGAGGACGGGGCGAGCTTCGTCGGCGAGGCGATCGCCGGCACTGGCACTACGGGTGGCGAGATCGTGTTCAACACGAGCATGCTCGGCTACCAGGAGATCGCCACCGATCCGTCCTACAGCGGACAGATCATCACATACACCTTCCCGATGAACGGCAATTACGGGTGCGACGGCGCGCGCGACGAGTCCGACCGGGCGCACGCCCGGGCGATCGTCGCGCGCGAGATCACCAACTACCGCTACAATCGCGCGTCGACGACGACGTGGCTCGACTGGCTGTCGGAACACAACGTGCTCGCCGTCGGCGGCGTCGACACGCGCGCCCTGACGCGCCACATCCGCGAGTTCGGCGCCCTGCGCGCGGCGATCTCGACCGAGGACACCGACGTGCGTTCCCTGGTCAAGACGGCGCGCAAGCTCCCGGAGATGAGCGGACTCGACCTTGCCCGGGTCGTCACGTGCGCGACGCCGTACGAGGTCGCGGCGCCGCCGGGGGAGCCGATGTTCCACGTCGTCGCCTACGACTTCGGAATCAAGCGATCGATCACCCGCTACCTGGCGGCGCAGGGATTCCGGGTGACCGTGGTGCCGGCCGAGACGACGGCCCGGGAGGTGCTGAGACTCGCTCCCGACGGCGTGTTCCTCTCCAACGGCCCGGGCGACCCCGCGGCTGTGGAGTACGCTGCGAAGGCGGTCGTCCGACTGCTCGGCAAGGTTCCTCTCTTCGGCATCTGCCTGGGGCATCAGCTGCTCGGCTTGGCGCTCGGGTATTCGACCTACAAGCTCAAGTTCGGTCACCGCGGCGCCAACCACCCGGTCAAGGACCTGCGCACCGGCATCATCGAGATCACCACCCAGAACCACGGCTTCGCCGTCGCCGATGGTGGCGGACGGGCCGATGCCGAGGTCACGCACGTGAACCTCAACGACGGCACCGTTGAAGGGCTCGCGTGCCCGGAGCTGCACGCCTTCTCCGTGCAGTTCCACCCCGAGTCCACTCCCGGCCCGCACGACTCGCTCTATCTGTTCCGTCGTTTCCGCGAGGAGATGGAGCGCTTCCGGGGGGTGGGGTAGTGCCGCGCCGCGACGACCTGCACAAGATCCTGATCATCGGTTCCGGACCGATCGTCATCGGACAGGCCTGCGAGTTCGACTACTCGGGCACACAGGCCTGCAAGGTGCTCATCGAAGACGGTTTCCAGGTCGTCCTCGTCAACTCCAATCCGGCGACGATCATGACCGATCCCGACTTTGCCACGCGCACCTATATAGAACCGCTCGATCTCGCCACGCTGACGCGGATCATCGAGATCGAGCGCCCCGACGCCCTGCTGCCGACGCTCGGCGGGCAGACCGCGCTCAACCTGGCGATGGAACTCAAGGAGAGCGGCGTGCTCGACCTCTGGGAGGTCGAGATGATCGGCGCGACCGCCGAGTCGATCAACCGCGCCGAGGACCGTGCCGAGTTCCGCCGGGCGATGGAAGAACTCGGCCTGCGCGTGCCGCGCAGCGCACTGGCACACTCCATGACCGAGGCCGAGCAGGCTGTGTCGGCGCTCGGCCTCCCACTCGTCGTGCGACCGGCTTTCACCCTCGGCGGCTCCGGCGGCGGCATCGCCTACGATGCCGACAGCCTGCGCCGCATCGTCGCCCATGGCCTGCGGTTGAGCCCGATCACCCAGGTGCTGCTCGAGGAGTCGGTCCTCGGTTGGCACGAGTTCGAACTCGAGGTGATGCGCGACAAGGCCGACAACGTGGTCATCATCTGCTCGATCGAGAACATCGATCCGATGGGCGTGCATACGGGCGACAGCGTCACCGTGGCGCCGGCTTTGACGCTCACCGACGAGCAGTACCAGGAGCTGCGTGACTACTCCAAGGCGATCATCCGCAAGATCGGTGTCGACACCGGTGGATCGAACATCCAGTTCGCCGTCAATCCGGTTGACGGCGGCGTCGTCGTCATCGAGATGAACCCGCGCGTCTCGCGTAGCTCGGCGCTCGCGTCCAAGGCCACCGGGTTTCCGATCGCCAAGATGGCGGCCAAGCTCGCCGTCGGCTATACGCTCGACGAGATCCCCAACGACATCACGAAGAAGACCCCGGCCTGTTTCGAACCGACACTCGACTACGTCGTCACGAAGATGCCACGTTGGGCGTTCGAGAAGTTCCCGCTCGCCGATCGCGAACTGACCACCCACATGAAGAGCGTCGGCGAAGCGATGGCGATCGGGCGCACGTTCAAGGAGTCGTTCCTCAAAGCGATGCGCTCGCGCGAGCTCGACTCGACCGCCGACCTGCCGCTCGATCGCGGGCAGATCACAAAGGCGCTGTCGATCCCCACGTGCGAGCGCTATGAGCTGATCCTCCACGCCTTCCGTCAGGGCTTCGCGATCGATGAGTTGCACGACCTCACGGGTGTGGCTCGATTCTTCCTCGCCGAGCTGCAGGACATCGTCGAGCTCGAGCGCCAGGTACGCGACGCCGGCGGGCTGGGCGAGCCGCTGCTGCGGCGCATGAAGCGCTACGGCTTCTCCGACCGCCGGCTTGCCGAGCTCGTCGGGCGCACCGAGCGCGAGGTTCGCGCGCTGCGGCTCGAACACGGCGTGCTGCCGGTCTACAAGGCGGTCGACACGTGCGCCGCCGAGTTCCCGGCGGAGACGCCGTACTTCTACTCGACATACGAAGACGAGAATGAGGCGCTGCCGGGCGACGCCGAGCGTGTCGTGATCCTCGGCAGCGGGCCGAACCGCATCGGCCAGGGGATCGAGTTCGACTACTGCTGCGTGCACGCCGCGATGACCGTTCGCGAACAGGGCTACGAGGCGATCATGGTCAACTGCAACCCGGAGACGGTCTCGACCGACTACGACATCTCGAGCCGTCTCTACTTCGAACCGCTGACCTTCGAGGACGTCGCCAACATCGTCGCCAACGAGCAGCCCAAGGGTGTTATCGTGCAGTTCGGGGGGCAGACGCCGCTGAAGATCGCCGCGGCGCTCGCCGACGCCGGCATACCGTTGCTCGGCACGCCGCAGCAATCGATCGACCTTGCCGAAGACCGCGGCAGGTTCGGCGCGCTGCTCGAGCGGCTGGGGATTCGCTGTCCCCGCTACGGCGTCGCACGCAGTCCCGACGAATCGATCGCGATCGCGGAGCAGATCGGCTATCCGCTGCTCGTCCGTCCGTCCTACGTTCTCGGCGGCCGCGCGATGGAGATCGTCTACAATGCCGAGGAGCTGGCGCACTACATGCAGACCGCGGTCAGCGCCAGTCCCGACCACCCTGTGCTCATCGACAAGTTCCTCGAGGACGCGATCGAGGTCGATGTCGATGCTGTCTGTGACGGACGCGAGACGTACGTCGGGGCGATCATGCAACACGTCGAGGAGGCGGGCGTCCATTCCGGCGACTCCTCGTGCGTGATCCCTTCTGTGTCGCTCGGCGAGGGCACGCTCGAACAGGTGCGCAAGCAGACCGCGCAGCTCGCCGAGTCCCTGGGGGTCGTCGGTCTGCTCAACGTGCAGTTCGCCTACCAGAGCTACGAACTGTACGTGCTCGAGGTGAACCCGCGAGGTTCGCGCACCGTTCCGTTCGTGAGCAAGGCCACCGGCGTGCAGCTGGCCAAGCTCGCCACCAGGGTGATCCTCGGCGCAACGCTGAAGGAGCTGCACCCGCCGCACCGTCGCGTGCCTGAGCACGTGAGCGTCAAAGAGGCCGTGATGCCGTTCAACCGCTTTCCGGGCACCGACAGCCGGCTTGGCCCGGAGATGAAGTCGACCGGCGAAGTGATGGCGATCGCCGACAACTTCCCAGCGGCGTTCGGCAAGGCCCAGGTCGCCGCCGGCCAGCCCCTGCCGCTCGAGGGGACAGTGTTCCTCTCGGTCTGCGACAGCGACAAGTCTGCCGCCACCATCCTCGGGCAACGGCTGCACAGCCTCGGCTTCACGATCTATGCTACCGGGGGCACGGCGCGGGCGTTGCAGAGCCTCGCCGTGCCCGCCACGAAAGTCAACAAAGTGCTCGAGGGTGAGCCGCACGTGGTGAACCTGATCGAGAGTGGACAGATCGACTTCGTCGTCAACACGCCGTTCGGGCGCGGCGCGCGCAGCGACGGCTATGAGATCCGCAGCGCTGCACTCAACAGGGGCGTTCCCTGCATCACGACGCTCGCCGGTGCTTCGGCGGCCGTGTCGGCGATCGAGGCGGCGCGGCGGCCGCGGATCACGGTGCACTGTCTCCAGGACCTGCACGGCAACGGGCGCGTCGGCGGCGACGATGGCTGACGTCGCCGGGCCGGCGTCCGCGCACCCGCAGGCCAAGGCCGCGGTGCATAGCTGTCGGGTGGCGGCGGTGCGTCACTATGGGCCGTTCGCGTGCGTGACGGTGGTCGGGCCACAGCTCGGCGCCGCCGCCGAACCCGGACAGTTCGTGATGATCCAGGTTCCGGATTCGCGCTTCCTCCTGCGCCGGCCGCTCTCGATCTTCGCTGTCCGCGACGACGAGGTGACCTTCCTGATCGAGGCGCGCGGCGCCGGCAGTGCCAGGCTCACCGAAACGCGCGCCGGCGACATCCTTTCGGTCCAGGGTCCGCTCGGCAACGGATTCCCGCTCGCCGGCGTGCGCCGAGCGTTGCTTATCGGCGGGGGCATCGGGGTCGCGCCGCTGCAGTTTCTCGCGGACAGGCTGGCGGCGGCCGGCGTCGGTGTGACCGCCGCCTTCGGCTTTCGTGACGCGCGCCAGGCGCGACTCGCTGCGGCGTTCCACATCGAGCACCTTTGGTTGGCTACGGAGGACGGCTCAGCCGGCCGTCGCGGCACCGTGATCGACCTGGTAGGTGCAATCGGCGCCGCCAAGAACACCGTGCTTTTTGCCTGTGGCCCGGACGCCATGCTGGCCGCCGTTCAGCGATGGGCGGCCGAGCGCTCCCTGCGTGGGCACGCCTCGCTCGAAGCGCACATGGCCTGCGGCACCGGTTCGTGTCACGGCTGCGTCGTGCCCACCACATCCGGCTATCAGCGTGTCTGTGCCGAGGGTCCCGTGCTGCCGCTGCAGGAGATCGTCTATGAGTAAGGCTCCCGATCTCAGGGTGATGCTCGGCCCGATCGAGCTGCGCCACCCGGTGATCGACGCGTCGGGCACGTTCGACGTGCTCGAGGCGACGGCACGGTATGAACGCGATTTCCTCGCCGACTTCCCGTTTGCCGCGTATGTCCCCAAAACGGTCACGCGCGAGCCGCGGCCCGGCAACCCGCCGCCGCGCGTCGCCGAAACGCCGAGCGGGATGATCAACGCTATCGGCCTGGCGAATCCGGGTGTGGTGGCGGCGCTCGCCGATCTGCCGCGACTCGCGCCTCTGCGCGCGCCGGTGATCGTAAGTGTAGGAGGGACGACGGTCGAGGATTACGTCGCCGTCGTCGACGCCTACGAGGCGGCGCTCGCCTCAGCCGCGGCCGGCGCCGCCCCGAACGTCGTCGGCTACGAGCTCAACGTCTCCTGCCCGAACGTGCGCAGCGGTTGCCTTTCGATCGGCACGGACGCGCATGAGACAGAGCAGCTGGTCGCCGCCGTGCGGCCGCGCACGCGGCGGTTCCTCGTGACGAAGCTCACGCCAAACGTCACCGATGTAGTCGCGATCGGCCGTGCCGCACTGGCCGCCGGGTCGGACGGGCTGTCACTCATCAATACGCTCAAAGCGATGGTCCTCGATCCGGCCACGCTCACACCGCTGTTGGGCAATCGCACTGGCGGACTGTGCGGACCGGCGATCAAACCGCTCGCCTTGCGCATGGTGAGCGAGCTTGCCGAGGCGCTCGATGCGCCGATCATCGGGATGGGCGGCGTGATCAGCGGTCGCGACGTTCTCGAGTTCATCGCCTGCGGCGCGACGGCGGTCGCCGTTGGCGCCGCCAACTTCACCGCCATCGACGCCCCCGATCGCATCGTCGCTGAGCTCCGGGCGGAGATGCGCCAACGCGGCCTTGCGAAGCTTTCCGAAGTACGCGGGCGGGCGCTCGACCGCCGCCCGCCCGCGGTCACCGGCAGCTAAGGTCATCGCGGGCAAAACCGCCGCTAGGCAACACTTTCTTCTTCGGGGAGCTGTTGAAGTGCCCGACCGCGTGTCGATATAATGGCCGCCATGTCCGCCTCGACAAAGCAGTTCAACACGGCCCCAGTCAGGTCGCTCGACCAGCGCATGGAGGCTCTGGCGCGCGCAAATGGCGTGCGCAGCAAGCGGGCAGCACTAAAGGCCGACCTCAAGCGCGGCCGGGTGAGCATCCGCACGATCCTCGCAGCGCCTCCGGCGTATCTCCTCACGGCCAAGGTCGTCGACGTGCTGATGTCGGCGCCCAAGTGCGGGCGGGTCAAGTCCGCCAAGATCATGGAGCTTTGTCGCATTAGTCAGAGCAAGACGGTCGGCGGACTTTCCGACCGGCAGCGGCGCGATCTGCTCGAACTCTTCGGGGGGTAGCACATCGGCGCGGTCTTCGTCGTCTCGGGGCCGTCGGGGGCCGGCAAGGGGACCGTCATCGGCCTCGCACTCCGTTCGCTCGACAACCTTGCGATGTCGGTTTCCGCCACGACGAGGGCCCCGCGACCCGGCGAGATCGACGGCCTCCACTATCACTTCATGAGTCGACCGGCGTTTGAACGGGCGGTTCACGATGGCCGGTTCCTCGAATGGGTAGAGTACAGTGGCAACCTTTACGGGACTCTGCGCCGCGAGGTCGATGACAAGCTCGCTCGCGGCCTCGACGTGATCCTCGAGATCGAGCTGCAGGGAGCACGGGCCATACACGCGGCGCTGCCGGAGGCGGTCACCATCTTCGTGGCGCCGCCGTCGCTTGCCGAGTTGCGCGCGCGCCTTCGGGGCCGCGCGACCGAAGCCGACGACACGATCGCCGCGAGGATGCGGATCGCTGAGACCGAGGTGGCGGCGGCCTCGGAGTTTGACTTCGTCGTCGTGAACGACGAAGCTGAGCAGGCCGCCGCCCGACTGGCGACGATCATCACCGACACACGCAAGGGAGAATGATGGACCGTCCCCGCATCGACGAACTACTCGTGCACGCCGGCTCGTCGCGCTACATGCTCGCGATGATCGCGGCGAAGCGCGCCCGCCAGATCAACAACTACTACAACAGCCTCGGCGACGGCTTGGGAATGACCATGGAGGAGTTCCCGCCGCCGCTTGTGACGACGCGCAGCAAGAACCTGCTCACGATCAGCCTCGAGGAGATCGCCGAAGGCAAGATCGGGTTCGAGCGCCCGGAGTAAGGCAGCTCTCGTGCCGGTCGCCCAAGACAGACCCGTCGCCCCGCCTGCAGGCGCGCGCACGGTGCTGGTCGGCGTCACCGGCGGCATCGCCGTCTACAAGGCAGTCGAGCTCGTGCGTAGCCTCGTCAAAGAGGGCTTTCAGCCGCTCGTCATCGAGACCGAGGCGGCGCGTCGTTTCGTGATGCCGCTGACCTTCGCCGCCGTCTCCCAGGCGCCGGTGCTCGACGACGAGACCACCTGGCAGTCGAGCGGTGGCTGGTTTCAGCACATCGAGGCGGCGCGCCGCGCCGCCGTGATGGTCGTCGCCCCGGCCACGGCCAACACGATCGCCAAGTTGGCGCATGGCATCGCCGACAACCTCCTCACGGCGACCTACCTGGCGTACCGCGGCCCGGTCATCGTCGCTCCATCCATGAACTGGGCGATGTACGAGCACCCGGCGACGACGGAGAACCTGCGAGTTCTCGCCGAGCGTGGCGTGACGATCCTCGCTGCCGCCAGTGGCGAGCTCGCCTGCGGCGAAGAGGGCCAGGGACGCATGGTGTCGCCGCAGACCATCCTGCTCGCCGTCCGCCGGGCGTTCGCGGCGCAGGCCTCGGGACCCTTGGCCGGGCGCAGGGTCGTGGTCACGGCCGGGGGCACCCGGGAGAGCGTCGACGCCGTTCGCTTCCTGGGTAACCGGTCGAGCGGCAAGATGGGCCGCGCGGTGGCCGACGAAGTGTACCTTCGCGGTGCCGATGTCGTGCTCGTCACAGCGGCCCCAGCCGAAGAGTCGCCGTACGCCGCGCACGCCGTCGAATCGACCGCCGAGATGGCCGCGGTCGTGGCGCGCGAGTGCGCCGCGGCCGACGTACTGGTGATGGCCGCGGCCGTCGCCGACTTCACGCCGGCGGCGACGGTCGACGGCAAGATCGAGCGCAACGACACGCCATCGCTCTCGATCGAGCTCGTCGCCACGTCGGACATCCTGGCGGCGAGCGCGCGACCCGGCCTCTTGCGTGTCGGCTTCGCCGCCGAAGCCGGTCCGAGGGTGGACCGGGCGCGCGCCAAGCGCAAGGCCAAGGGTGTGGAGATCCTGGTCTTCAACGACATCCTCGCCGAGGGCGTCGGCATCGGCTCCGACGAGAACGAGATCACGATCATCACGGGCCGGGGTGAGACGCATGTGCCGCGCACAAGCAAGACCCGCTGCGCGGCGGCGATCGTCACGGAGATCGAGGCGACGCTCGTCGGCGCGTAGCCGCAGCGCACCCGGAGACGAAGGAGTCCAATGGCCCCGGCAGACCGCGATACCGTGCTCCACCTGGTCGCCGAACATGTCGCCAACGACCACCTGCGCCGGCACATGCTTGCCACAGAGGCGATCATGCGCGCCGTCGCCGAACGCCTCGGCGAAGATCCCGATGAGTGGGGTCTGGCCGGTCTCGGTCACGATCTCGACGCCGAGGAGGCCGGTGAGGACTTCAGCCGCCACGGTGTCCTGGCGGCGGCAGCACTCGCGGCTGCCGGCGCATCGCCGAAAGTCGTGCACGCGGTGGCCGCCCACAATCCCGCCACCGGAACGGCCACCGAAGATGCCATCGACGTCGCGCTGATCGCCGCCGACCAGCTCAGCGGTCTGATCACGGCGGCGACGCTCGTGCGACCCGACAAAGCGCTTCCCAGTGTCGCCGTCAAGTCGCTGCGCAAGCGCTTTCGCGAGACCGCTTTCGCACGTGCTGTGGACCGCGACTCGATCGCCCGTTGCGCGGAGCTGGGACTCGAAATGGACGAGTTTCTGGCGATTGGATTGGCGGCGATGCAGAGCATCGCCGCCGAGCTCGGCCTCGCGGGCTGAGCGCCGGCTCGCGATGACACCGGCCACGGCGGACAGCGGGGGAGACGCCTACGACCTGTTTCGTCGCGGCGCTTCCTTTCTTGCCTCGGGCCATCCCGGACAAGCGGCGCTGTTGCTCGCTCGTGCCGAACGACTCGAGCCAGGGAAGAATTCCATCCGCGAAGCGTTGGGAAGAGCTTACTACGCCCTCGGTGACTTCGAGCGCGCGATGGCAAGGTTCGCGGCGATCGTCGCCGACGTGCCGACCAACGACTATGCGCACTTCGCTCTCGGGATGAGCCTGGTGAGATTGGGCCGCGCGCAAGAAGCGCGCGGCCACCTCAAGCTCGCGCAGGCCCTCTCGCCGGCCAGCCAACGCTACCGCGTGGCGCTTGCCGGCCTCGCCGCCAGCCACTACGTGCGCGGCGCCTAGGCCGTCGGCTGCTCGGGCGCCACGTGCGCCATCGCGCGCAAGATGTCGATGCGCTCCTGGATCGGCGGATGCGTGTCGAAAAGGCCCGCGGTCTGCTTGAGCTTCTTCTTCGCCAGTGGGTTCGCTATGTACAGGTGCGCGGTAGCGCGGTTGGCGTGCCGCAGCGGTTGCGCGTCGGCGGCGATCTTCTCGAGAGCACCAGCCAGACCGAGCGGGTCGCGCGTGAGCTGCGCCCCGGAGGCGTCGGCCAGATACTCCCGATGTCTCGAGATCGCGAACTGCACGATGACGGCGACGATCGGCGCGACGATCGCCAGCACGATCGCGATCACGAGCATGATGAGCTGCAGTTGACCCCCGCCGCTGTCGCGGCGGCCGCCGCCCAAGAACCTGACGCGGAGGAAGAAGTCGCTGACGAGAGCGATCATGCCGACGAGGATGCCGACGAGCATCGCGAAGCGGATGTCGAAGTTGCGGATGTGGGACATCTCGTGCGCGACGACGCCCTGGAGCTCCTCGCGATTGAGCCGCTGCAGGAGGCCGCTGGTGACGGCGATCGCCGAGTGCTGGGGGTCGCGGCCGGTGGCGAAGGCGTTGGGCGCGGGATCGTCGATGAGGTAGACCTTGGGCATCGGCAGACCGGCGGCGACGCGCATCTCATCGACGACGTTGAAGAGCGGGGGGTTGTCGTCGTGCGCGATCTCCTTGGCGCCGGTGACGGCGAGCACGATCTTGGCGCCGTGGAAGTAGCCCACAAGGCTCCAGACGATGGCGATGACGCCGAAGATGCCGAGGAAGCCGATGCCTCCCGTCGAGCTGCCTGACTGTGCGTAGCCGATCACGTACCCCAGAAGACAGAGGATCACGAAGATGATCGCAAAGAGCAGCACCGAGTCGCGCTTGTTGCGGGCGATCTGTTCGTACATGGCTAGCGGAGGTCGACCTTCGGGACCTCTTTGTCGGCCTCATCGGCCTGGAAGAACTGGCGCTCGCTGAAGTTGAACATACCGGCGATCATGTTGTTCGGGAAGGTCTGGATCTTCATGTTGAAGCTCATCACGCTGTCGTTGTAGAACTGCCGCGCGAACGAGATCTTGTTCTCGGTGGCGGTCAGCTCCTCCTGGAGCGACATGACGTTCTGATTCGCCTTGAGGTCGGGGTAATTCTCGACCACGGCGAAGAGTGAGCGCAGGGTCTGCGTAAGCGCGTTCTCTGCCTGCGCTTGAGCCTGCGGCCCCTGAGCGCCGGCGTCGACTGCCATCTGCCGTGCCTTGGTGACGTTGGTGAGCGTCTCCTGCTCGTACTGCATGTAGTCCTTGACGGTCTCGATCAAGTTGGGGATCAGGTCGTGCCGACGCTTGATCTGCACGTCGATCTGGCTCCACGCGTTGTCCACCTGGTTGCGCCGGCGGATCAGCCCGTTGTAGATCGCCGCGATGATGATCACGAGGAGGACCAGCACGACGACGACGACGATCACGAATGGCGTCACAACACACCCCTTTCCGAATCCATCACTTGAACTGCTCCGCGGTATTGTAACTGACTGGCGCGGGAATGGTGTCACGGTATGCATATCTACGCGGCATCATCTATTCTTGGCCGGGAATGAACGCTCGTTCGACAGTCCGTCCGCTGGTCGCCACGCTGATCGTCGCGGCAGCGCTGGCTGCAGTCGTCGGCGGCTTGCTGGCCGTCGTCGACGTGCGCGCCGCAGGCGGCGGCACGTCACAATCTCTGGCCATCGTACCGCCCGCGCCCAGGCCGACGGTCGGTCCTGGAGACACGCCGGCGGCGCCCGATCGCTGGCTCGTGGGCAAGGCGACGAAGAACGTCGTCGTGCATACCGCGCCCGACGCCGCGTCGCCGGTGAAGGCGACGCTGGGCAAGATGCGCCCATCGGGCTCCCCGATGGTCGTGCTCGTGCACGGCGTTCGCCAGAAGGGTGGCGTGACGTGGTTCGACGTGTGGGTGGCCATACCGCCGAACGAGAGCCGCGGCTGGGTCGAGCAGGGCAGCCTGGCGTTCTACACCGTGACCACGAAGATCGTCATCGACCTCTCACAACGCAGGCTGACCGTGTATCAGTCGGGGAAGGAGCTGGGGAGCTTCCCGGTGGCGATCGGCACGGCGCAGTATCCCACACCGACGGGTTTCTTCTTCATCGTCGAGAAGCTCATACCGACGACCCCCGGCGGGCCCTACGGGGTGCTGGCGATGGGCACCAGCGCCTTCCAGCCGAAGCTATCGTTCTGGCCCGAGGGTGGGGTCGTCGGCATCCATGGCACGGATCAGCCGAACCTGATCGGCCAGGCAGTCAGCCACGGCTGCATCCGGCTCCGCAACGCCGATGTGCAGAAGGTGGGGGACTGGGTGCGCACCGGCAGCCCACTGGTCATCCAGAAGTAGCGGTCACCAGTAGTCGCCCTGGATCAGTTTCATGTCCTTCGCCTTGCACTTGGGACACGTGTACGAAGCAGCCTTCTCGAGAAAGAACAACTCGCTGCCGCACGTGATACAAGTGAACTCGTCGACCATCAGATCGGCACCCGTGAGGTCGACTTCGGCGATCGCGTCGCACTCCACACAGTAGGCGGGCATGAAGCGTTGGCGTGGGTCACTGACGCTCACGCCCCAGCGGATGCGCTCTGCCGAGTAGCCGCATTCGCGGCACAGGAAAGTCGTGTACTCACCCATGGTGTGGCTTACCTCTCTCTCGCGGTGACCGTCGCCAAGGCTATCGGCACGAGGCCGCTGCGGGATGAGTGTCACCCGGTCTCGCGCGGCCGCAAGTCGGTGAGCGCGGAGGCCCCGGGAGTCTGTTGCCCGTTCTGGAATCACGGTGCTATACTGCACAAACCTTACAAAGAAACCGGGAGGCGCAGGCTTTCATTCGAAGTGGGTGTGGTACCCACTTTTGTTTTGTCAGGGGTCCTCGTGTCGTCGATCAAGGAGCAACTGATCATCGCAGTCGAAGCATCGCTGGCGCTCAGTCACCCGGAGGTCGAGCTCGTCGACCTCGAGCTGCGCGGCGGTCGCAACGCTGTGCTCACGCTGTTCGTCGATCGCCAAGCCGGCGTCGACGTCGAGCTCTGCGCCGAGATCTCCGCGGCACTCGACGACCTGCGCGCGGATTACGCGCTCGAAGTATCCTCGCCCGGACTCGACCGGCCGCTGCGCAAACCGAGCCATTTCACGGCCGCGCTCGGCAAGACGATCGCGGTCAAGACCATCGCGCCGATCGACGGCCGCAGCAACTATCGCGGCACGCTGTCGGCGGCGGATGGCCAAGGGATCACCGTCACACTCGAAGATGGCGTCGTGGCGCGTCTCGCGTACGACGCCATCTCACGGGCACACGTGGTCTTCAGTTTCAAGAAGAACGGAGGCCAGCATGAGTAAAGAGATCATCGAAGCACTGCGGCAGATCGAAAAGGAGAAAGGTATCGGCTTCGACGCGCTCGTCAGCGCGCTCGAAGACGCGCTCCATTCGGCCTACAGGAAGACGCCCGACGCGGTCGAGCACGCCAAGGTCGAGATCGACCCCGAGGTCGGCGACATCCGTGTCTACCAGCTGATCTTCCCCGAGCACGTCGACGTCGAGGCGCTCAAGGTACTCAACGAAGAAGGCGAGGAGATCGGTCTCGACCTCTCCGGCATCGATGAGAGCCAGATCGAGAAGATCGAGGTGACGCCGGACAACTTCGGGCGCATCGCCGCACAGACCGCGAAGCAGGTCATCCTGCAGCGCATCCGCGAGGCCGAGCGCGACCTCATGTTCGAGGAGTACGTCGACCGTGTCGGCGAGCTCGTCACCGGCATCGTCCAACAGAGCGACCAGCGGTACACGCTGGTCGAGCTGGGCCGCGTCGAGGCGCTGTTGCCCAAGAGCGAGCAGGTCGAGACCGAGCGCTATGAGCACGGCGCACGCATCAAGGCCGTCATCGTCAAAGTGCAGAACTCGACCAAGGGACCGCAGGTGATCCTCTCGCGGCGCAGCGACGATCTCGTACGCCAGCTCTTCCAGCTCGAGGTCCCCGAGATCGACGACGGTCTGGTAGAGATCCGCAACATCGCGCGCGAGCCCGGGTTTCGCTGCAAGGTCGCCGTCATCTCGCACGCCGACGGCGTCGATCCCGTCGGCGCCTGCGTCGGGCCCCGCGGCTCGCGCGTGCGCATGGTCGTCAGCGAGCTGCGTGGCGAGCGTATCGACATCATCCCGTACAACGAGGACCCCGCACGATTCGTCGCCAAGGCATTGTCGCCGGCGCGCGTACGTGAGGTGATCGTCGACGACGAGGAGCGTTCGGCGACGATCATCGTTCCCGACGACCAGCTGTCGCTCGCGATCGGCAAAGAAGGGCAGAATGCGCGCTTGGCGAGCAAGCTGACCGGTTGGCGCATCGACATCAAGAGTCAGACCGAGATGGCCCAGGTCGACGCTGAGGCGCCATACGCCGAGGCCGGCGACGAGTTCACCGGGCAGTGTGTCGCGGTCACAGGGTCGGGCAAGCGCTGCGTCAATCAGGCCTTGGCCGGCGGGCGCTACTGTGGTATCCACGCCAATGGCCATGCAGCCGAGGTCGCAGTCTCGGACCAGGCGCCCCAAGAGGAGTAGACTGGGTGGGCGCGCCCGAACGCACGTGTGTCGGCTGTCGTTCCCGCAAGACGCGCGACCAGCTGATCCGTTTGGCGCTCGTCGACGGTCGCGTGACGCTCGCGCAGGGCTCGTCTCGAGGACGCAGCGCCTATCTGTGCCCGAACGATGAGTGCCTCGCCAAGGCGCTCAGGCGTAAGGCACTGAAGCGGGCGTTCCGGGCCGACGCACACGACGACGGTGTTCGCGAGCTGGTCGCGCAGGAGATGGCACTGAGAGAGGCGGTGAGCTGAGTGACGAAGAAGCACAAGGTGTCGGATATCGCCCGCCAACGCGGGACCAGTGTCGATGACGTCCTCGCTCATCTCAAGCGGGCGGGAATCGAAGTCACGGACGGGCATGTCACCGTCGACGAAGAAGAGATCGAGAAGGCGTACGCGGCGCCGGCGGCCGCTCCGCGTCGCTCGCGCGGCACACCGGCCGGCGGCCGCAAGCGCCGCGTGGTCATCGACGCCGCGGCTTCGCGTCGCGGCGGCGGACCGACCGGCGGACCGCGCAACCGCCGCGATCGCCGTGGCGGTCGCGGCGAGCGCGAAGAAGCGCCGGTCGCCGCCCCCGTCCCGGGCCAGGTCGCCAAAGTCCCGTCCGGCGCGTCGGTCAAGGATGTCTCGCAACTGATCGGCGTGTCGACGTCGGAGCTGATCAAGGCATTGATGGGGTACGGCGAGATGGTGACGATCACGCAGTCGCTATCGGACGAGGCGATCGGCATCCTCGCCGACGATTTCGGACGCACGGTCGAGATGGTCCACGCCGCCGACGAAGAGGCACTGCTCGAAGAGGAGCAGAAGGACGCTCCCGAAGACCTCAAGCCGCGTGCTCCCGTGATCACCGTGATGGGCCACGTCGACCACGGCAAGACGAGCCTGCTCGACGCGATCCGCGAGACCGAAGTGGCCGCCGGCGAGGCCGGTGGCATAACGCAGCACATCGGCGCCTATCAGGTCGTGCACGGCGGCAAGCCGGTGACGTTCATCGACACTCCGGGCCACGAGGCCTTCACGGCGATGCGCGCCCGCGGCGCCAAGGTCACCGATATCGCCGCGATCGTCGTCGCCGCCGACGACGGCGTCATGCCGCAGACGGTCGAAGCGATCGACCATGCCAAGGCCGCCGGCGTGCCGATGGTGATCGTCGTCAACAAGATCGACAAGCCCGACGCGAACATCGAGAAGATCAAGCAGCAGCTCACCGAATACGAGATCGTTCCCGAGGAGTGGGGCGGCGACACGGTGTTCGTCGAGGCCAGCGCCAAGAAGCGGATCGGCCTCGACAACTTCCTCGACATGCTCCTCCTGGTGGCCGAGCTGGGCGACCTCAAGGCCAATCCCGACGCTGCGGCGGGCGGCTACATCATCGAGTCCAAGATCGACATCGGCCGCGGTGTGGTGGCGACGATGCTCATCAACCGCGGCACCATCCACGTCGGCGACGGTGTCGTCGCCGGTGAGGCCAGCGGACGCGTGCGCGCCATGCACGACTTCCGCGGCGAGACGCTCAGCGCCGCGGGGCCTTCCACGCCGGTCGAGATCATCGGCTTCGACGATGTGCCCAACGCCGGCGAGTACTGCCGCGTCGTCAAGAACGAGAAGGTCGCACGGGCAATGGCGAACAAGCGCGCCAACCGGCTGCGCGCGGAGGCGCTTGCCAAGCAGAGCACGCTGACCCTGGACGAGGTCTTCGCGCGCATCGCCGAGGGCGAAGTGCTCGACCTCAACCTCGTGATCAAGGCCGACGTGCAGGGCAGCCTCGAGGCGCTGGCGGACGCGCTGACGCAGATCAGGCACGCCGAGGTCAAGGTCAAGATCATCCACTCCGGCGTCGGTGCGATCACGGAGTCGGATGTGATGCTGGCCGCCGCCTCGCAGGCGATCGTCATCGGGTTCAACGTGCGTCCCAACACGTCGGCTCAGGCGCTCGCCGAGACTGAGGGCGTCGACATCCGCACCTACCGCGTGATCTACAAGGTGACCGAAGATGTGCGCGCGGCGCTGGTCGGCATGCTCAAGCCGGAGGTCGTCGAGCAGGTGCTGGGCGCCGCCGAGGTGCGTCAGGTGTTCAAGGCATCCCGACTCGGTGCTATCGCGGGGTGCATGGTCACCAGCGGCGCGATCACACGCAGCGCCAACATCAGGGTCGTCCGCGACGGGGTCGTCACCCACGACGGCAAGATGGCCTCACTCAAGCGGTTCCAAGAAGACGCCAGAGAGGTTCAGGAAGGGTTCGAGTGCGGTATCCTGCTCGATGGCTTCAACGATCTCAAAGAAGGAGATGTGTTGGAGGCCTACGAGACCAGGGAAGTCGCCCGTGACGGCTGAGGCGTTCCTCGGCGTTCTCCTTGCCGATCTGCAGTTCCCCACGAGCCGTTCGCTCAAGGGCAAACGCTCTCCCGTGTCATCGCTGCGCGATGTCATGCACGGCCGCTTCAAGGCTTCGTTCAGCGAAGTGGGGTTCCAGGAGACTTGGCAGCGCACGCGGGTCCTCGTGACGATCGCCGCGTCCTCGGCGCGACAGGCGGGCGAACACCTTGATGAGATCGACCGCTACCTTCACGGACGTGAGTTCGAGGTCTCGCGAGTGCTTGTCAAGACTGTCGCGGCGGTGGAGGCACTGTGGGACATCGACTCCTGAAGGTCAACGAGAGCATCAAGGAAGTGCTCTCCGCTGCGATCAGCGGAGAGATGAAGGACCCACGTATCGGCTTCGTGACGGTGACCGGCGTGGAGACCTCGCCGGACCTCCGCCACGCGCGCGTGTTCGTCAGCGTCCTGGGCACGAACCGCGCGCGCGAGGCGAGCCTTGCGGGATTGCGCTCGTCGCACGGCTACCTGCAGGCACGTGTCGCCACGGCCGTGCGCATGAAGCGCACGCCGCTGCTCGAGTTCGTCTATGACGAGACGACCGACAAAGCGATGCGGCTCGAACGGCTGCTGAAGCGCTATGAGGGCGAGCTGACGTCCGCGGAGCAGCCTGAAACCGACGACGGGGACGAGGTGCTGCCGTGAAGGTCCTCGCTGCTGACGTGGCCGCAGTCTGCGCACGGATGCGCGAGCGCGAAGAGGCGGCCGTCGCCGTGCACAGCAAGCCCGATCTCGACTGTCTTGCGGCTGCCGCGGCGATCGTCGACCTGCTCGGTCAGCTGGGCTCGCCGGCGACGTTCTATCTCGATCCGTCAGAGGCTCTGCCGCGCAGCGGATTCTTCCTCGATGCGGACGAGATCGTGCGCGCTGTACCTCCGGCGGGCCAAACTCTCTACGTGCTGGACACCGGCTCGTTCGCGCGCGTGGCGCTGCCGGTCGATCGCTGGGACGGCGTGGTGGTCAACATCGACCACCACCACGACAACACACGGTTCGGTGACCTCGTTCTGGTGCGCGACGAAGCAAGCAGCACGGCGGAGATCGTCTGCGACATGGCGCGCGCTCTCGACCTCAAGCCGGCGCTCCAAGCGGCGACGGGGCTCTACGCCGGCATCTCCTTCGACTCCGGCCATTTCCGCCATCAAAGCACGTCGGCGCATACGTTCGACTGCGCCGCGTGGCTCGTCGCATCGGGGGCGCTGCCGACGCAGATCTACGCCGAGATGTACGAGCATCGCTCGCTGCCGGGCCTGAGACTCTGGGCGAGGGCTGCGGCCAACAGCATCGCCGTCGCTGGTGGGCGCGCCTTGATCGGCACGCTGACGCGGGCCGACTACGCGGCCGCCGGCGCCGACGAGAACGAGACCGAGCTCATCGTCGAATCGCTGCGCGCGATCGACGGCGTCGACGTGGCGGCGCTGGTCAAGGAGCAAAGCAGCGGGGTGCGCGTGTCGCTGCGCTCCGAGGGCCTCGACGTGAGCGCCGTGGCCGCGCTGCGCGGCGGCGGCGGCCACCGCCAGGCTGCGGGGTTCTCCTGCGACGACGACCCCCGGGAGGTGACCGAGTGGCTGAGTTCCGTACTCGCCGAGCGCCTGCAGACGGCGTCGTCCTGATCGACAAGCCGGCGGGCTGCACCTCGCACGACGTCGTCGCCCGCGTGCGTCGCCTGCTGCGCCCGACGGTGAAGAAGGTCGGTCACGCCGGTACGCTCGACCCGTTCGCGACCGGTCTGCTGCTGGTCCTCGTCGGTCGCGGCACCAAGCTCGCGCGCTTCTTCGTCGACCTGCCCAAGGAGTACGTGTGCACGATGCGCTTCGGCATCGCTTCGGACACCGGCGACGGCACAGGCGTGCTCACGGAGACAGGGCGCACGACCGAGCGCGAGCAACTCGAGGCCGTGCTGCCCAACTTCATCGGCCGTGTCGAGCAGCAGGTGCCGATGACTTCGGCCGTCAAGGTCGACGGCGAGCGTCTCTACAAGAAGGCGCACCGCGGCGAGGTCGTCGAAACGCCGGTCAAGACCGTCGAGATCACGTCGATCGACTTGCTCGGGTTCGATGCCGCCGCGCAGCTGGCGCGCTGTCGCATCAGGTGCTCCAAAGGCACCTACGTGCGCCAGCTCGCTACAGACATCGGCGCGGCAACGGGCGCCGGCGCTCATCTGCAGGACCTCTCGCGCACGGCGACCGGTGAGTTCCTCCTCGAAGACGCCGTCAGTCTGGCGGCCTTCGAGCAGACGGCGAGCGGTCGCGCCGCCGACGACCTGCACATCCCCGGACTCGTGCCGCCGGCGCGGGCACTGCAGTTCCTGCCGGCGCTCGAGGTATCGCCTGCACAGGCAGCCGCGGTGCGCAACGGCGCGCGGCTGCCCGGCGGGCCGCCAGGGCCCGTCCGCCTCGTTCTGAAAGGCGAACTGCTCGCTATCTACGGCCCCCTCGAGGAGGGCGGCGGTCTCAAGCCGCTGGTGATCCTCTAGATGGAGATCTTCTCTGAACTCGCGTCGTTGCCGACCCGCCCACGAGCCGTCGCCATCGGCGCCTTCGACGGCGTCCACATCGGTCATCAGCAGGTCATCGGCACGGCCGTTGCGCGCGCTCGCCAGGCAGCGCTCACGGCGAGCGTGCTGACGTTCCGCCAGCATCCCCTTGTGATCATCGATCCCGCCCACAAGCCGCGCACGCTGACACCGCTGCCGGTGAAGATCAGATTGATCTCGGAGATCGGCCCCGATGAGCTCGTTCTCCTCGACTTCGATCGCGCCCTCGCCGAGCTTTCGCCGGACGCTTTTTGCGCGGACGTGCTGGCCGCCGCCCTGGACGCGCGGATCGTCGTCGTCGGCGAGAACTTCCGCTTCGGTCGTCGCGGCGGCGGCACGCCGGCGATGCTCGCCGTCGCCGGCGAAACGCTGGGATTCGAGGCCGTCGTCGTTCCCCTCGTCACTGAGGCCGGCAAGACGATCAGCTCGACCCGCATTCGCGCCCTTCTGCAGAAAGGCGCGCTGGAAGAAGTCAGGGAGATCCTCGGGCGGCCGCCGAGCGCCCTGGGCACCGTGGTGCCGGGCGATCGCCGCGGCCGCACGCTCGGGTTCCCGACGGCGAACATCGAGGTGACGGCCGAAATGATCTTCCCGGGACGCGGCGTGTACGCGGCGCGCGCCCAGATCGACGGCGTATGGTACAGGGCGGCGGTCAACATCGGCCACAACCCGACGTTCCAGAGCCGCGACGCCGACACCACGGTGGTGCGCGTCGAAGCGTTCCTGCTGGGTTTCTCCGGCGATGTGTATGGCCGCTCGATCCGTGTCGACTTCCTCCACAAGATCCGCGACGAGCAGCGTTTCGCGGGCCCGGCGGAGCTCGTCGCCCAGATGCAGCTGGACATCGCCGTCGCGGTTGAGCTGGCCGACGCCGAGTTCGACAGCGTCGGACTCGGTAACTAGCGCCAGCAGGCGCCGCGGTTTCGCCAGCCTCCGAGCTGTGGTAGAGTACGCGGCGACCGTTTCTCGGTTTCAGGCCGCCGACCTGTTACTGGGTCTCCGGATTTTCCCGCAAGGGAGGTGAATCCCCTGGCACTCGAAAGCGACGACAAGCAATCCATAATCGCCAAGTTCTCCAAACACGAGGGCGACACCGGCTCGCCGGAGGTCCAGATCGCGCTTCTGACGAAGCGCATCGACACCCTCACCGAGCACCTCAAGTACCACAAGAAAGACCACCATTCGCGTCGTGGTCTGCTCAAGATGGTCGGTCATCGCCGCCGCCTGCTCAATTACCTGCAGGCCCGCGACGTCGACCGCTATCGCAACCTTGTGAAAGAGCTCGAGCTCCGCAAGTAGACGCCGACGGCGTCGACGATCCGCTCTTCCCACACGGATGATGGGCCCATTGGCGTTGCCAGAGAAGGGCCAGAAGGAAACGAAGGTAGAGATGAACAGAGTCGAAGTGGAAGTGGGGGGAAAGACGATCTCCCTCGAGACCGGCAAGCTCGCCAAGCAGGCGAACGGTGCCGTTGTTGTCCGTTGTGGAGACACGGTTGTGCTCGTGACGGCCGTCGGCAGGGACGAGGGCCGCGAAGGGCAGGATTTCTTCCCGCTCACGGTCGACATCGAGGAGCGGATGTACGCCGCGGGCAAGATCCCGGGCGGCTTCATCAAGCGCGAGACCCGGCCCAGCGAGAAGGCGACGCTGACGGCGCGTCAGATCGACCGGCCGATCCGGCCGCTCTTCGCGAAAGGCTTCATGAACGAGATCCAGGTCATCGGCACAGTCTTGTCGGTCGACCAGGAGAACGCGCACGACATCCTCGCGATGATCGGCGCTTCCGCGGCGCTGACGATCTCGGAGATCCCGTTTCTCGGACCTCTGGGCGCGGTGCGCGTCGGCATGATCGACGGCGAGCTCGTCGTCAATCCCACCCTCGAGCAGCTTCAGGACGCGACGCTCGATCTCGTCGTCAGCGGCAGCGCCGAGGCGATCGTGATGGTCGAGGCCGGCGCCACCGAGGTCTCCGAGGAGAAGATCCTCGAAGCGCTCGAGATCGCCCATGCCGAGATCAAGAAGATCGTCGCCGTCCAGCTCGAGCTGCAGAAGCTCGCCGGCAAGCCGAAGTGGCTCGTGCCGGAATGGACCGTCGACGCCGCCATCCTCGCCGACGTCCAAGCGAAGTTCGGGGCGGAGCTGGCGACGGCGACGGAGCTGGTCGACAAGAAGGCCAGAAGCGAGGCCACCGGCACGCTCAAGCAACGCGTCATCGACGCGGTCGCGCCCGAAGGGTGCGACCCGGAGACGGCCGTTCAAGTGAGGCGGGCCTTCAGCAAGCTCGAAAAGGACATGATCCGGCGGCGTATCGCCGTCGACAAGCGCCGCCCCGACGGCCGCGCGCTCGATGAGATCCGCGAGATCTCCTGCGAGGTCGGCGTGATGCCGCGTACGCACGGCAGCGCCCTCTTCACGCGTGGTCAGACGCAGGCGCTGACGCTGGTCACCCTGGGCGCGACCGGCGAGCATCAGCGCATCGACGGGCTCGGCATCGAGACCTCGAAGCGCTACATGCATCACTACAACTTCCCGCCCTACAGTGTCGGCGAGACCGGCTTCATGCGCGGACCCAAGCGCCGCGACATCGGTCACGGCGCACTCGCCGAGCGCGCCCTGCTGCCGATGATCCCGAACGAGGTCGACTTTCCCTACGCGATGCGGCTCGTCTCGGAGATCCTCGAGAGCAACGGGTCGTCGTCGATGGCAAGCGTGTGCGGCTCTTCGCTGTCGCTGATGGATGCCGGCGTGCAGATCAAGGGACCGGTGGCCGGCATCGCGATGGGTCTCGTCAAAGAGGGCGACGACTACGTCGTGCTCACCGACATCGCCGGCGTGGAGGACCACATCGGCGACATGGACTTCAAGGTCGCCGGCAGCGCTGCCGGCATCACCGCGTTGCAGATGGACATCAAGATCAGCGGCGTCACGTTCGCGATCCTGAAAGAGGCCCTCGAGCAGGCACGCAAGGCCCGTCTGTTCATCCTCGACAAGATGCTCGCCGTGCTGCCCGAGCCGCGCCCCGAGCTCTCCCAGTACGCACCGCGGATCTTCTCGATCCAGATCAATCCCGACCAGATCGGGATGGTGATCGGCAAGGGCGGCGAGACGATCCGCGGCATGACCGAGGAGTTCAGCGTCTCGATCGACATCGAGGACGACGGCACGATCTTCATCTGCGCTCCCGATATGGAAGCGGCGGAGGCTGTGATCGCCCGCATCACGTCGATGACCAAGGACGTCGAGGTCGGCGACATCTTCACCGGCAAGGTGGTCAAGACGACCGCGTTCGGCGCCTTCGTAGAGCTCAAGAAGGGCACCGACGGTCTCATCCACATCTCGCAGCTCGGCGAGGGTCGGGTCAAGCAAGTCGAGGACGTCGTCAATCGCGGCGACCTGGTCACGGTCGAGGTCGTCGAAGTCGACAAGGCGCGCAACCGCATCGGCCTGAAGCCCCTGAAGTTGCCGGAGAAAGACGCCTAGGACGGCCGCAAGCGCGCCCATAGTGCCCTACCGGCTCTCGACGCTCGCCAACGGGCTCAGGGTAGTGAGCGAACGCCTCGACGGCGTTCGCTCCATCGCCCTGGGCCTGTGGATCGACTCCGGCTCGCGCTCCGAACCTCCCGAGCTCGCCGGCGTCTCACACTTCATCGAGCACCTGATCTTCAAGGGCACGGAGAGGTGGTCGGCGCTCGATATCGCGCGCAAACTCGATGAGATGGGCGGCGAGCTCAACGCCGCCACATCGAAGGAGTACACGATCGTCCACGGCCGATTCCTCGACGAGCATCTCGAGCAGGCCTTCGAACTGATGGCCGAGATGGTCGTGCGGCCGCGTCTCGCCGAGATCGACGCCGAGCGCGAGGTCGTGCTCGAAGAGGTGGCCATGTACGAAGACTCGCCACCGGAGCTCATCCACGACTACGTGTCGGAGGCGGTGTTCGGCGACCACCCGCTCGGTCGCGCCGTGATCGGCCACACGAAGACGCTCGAAGCGCTCACTCTCGAGTCGGTCGTCGACTACCACGGGCGGCATTACGTCAATCCGGCGATCGTGATCGCGGCAGCTGGCAACGTCGACCACGACCAGCTTTGCCGGCTCGCCGACAAGTACTTCGAGCACGCGCCGCACGAAGCCGTGATCGAGCCCGTGTTGAGCATGCCCGAGTCACGGCACATCGCCGTCTTCACGCAGAAGGAGACGGAGCAGTACCACGTGTGTCTCGGTGGCCCCGGTCCGCGTCGCGACGATCCCGACCGCTTCGCCCTCTCGGTGATCGATGCCGCGCTCGGCGGAGCGTGGAGTTCGCGCCTGTTCCAGGAAGTGCGCGAGAAGCGCGGACTCGCGTACTCGGTGTACTCCTACACATCGCTCTACGCGGACACGGGCCTCGCGGCGATCTACTTCGGCTCGCGTGAGGAGGCGCTCGAAGAGGCGATGTCGGTGATCCTCGACGAGCTCGCCGCGGTGGCGCGCGATCTGCCCGCAGACGAGATCGCGCGCAACAAGAACCACCTCCGCGGGCAGCTGGTGCTCGGCATGGAGAGCCCCACCAGCCGCATGCAACTGCTCGGCCGTTCCGTGCTCATGGGTCTCGAGTTGCTCACGGTCGACGACATTCTGCACAAGCTCGAAGCGGTCACACGCGAGGATGTCGCCGACGTTGCCGCGAAGTACTACGATGCGGCACAGTGGTCGACGACGTGTATCGGTGCCAATCCGGAGCACTTCCGCGCCGTCACCGGAGGGTTCGACTGGGAGGAAGCATGATCGACGTGCTCGTCATCGGTGCGCGCGGGCGCATGGGGACGCTCGTCAGCACGACGGTCGCCGCCGAGCCCGACATGCGCCTGGTCGGTCTCGTCGATCCCGCTTTCCGCGACGGCGAGCGCGCGGCGGCGCCGACGTTCAGCGATCTGGACGCGGCCCTGCGCGAGATCTCCCCGACGGTCGCGGTCGAGTTCTCCACGCCGGCGTCGGTCTACGAGAACTGCCGCCGCACCCTCGCCGCCGGTGTCAACACGGTGGTCGGTGCCACCGGCCTGACTGATGAGCAGACCAGCGATCTGGAGCGACTCGCGGCAGCGCACGGAGCTGGGCTCTTCATCGCGCCGAACTTCGCCCTCGGTGCCGTGCTCGTGATGCGCTTTGCCGCCGAGGCTGCCCGCTACTATCGCCGGGCCGAGATCGTCGAGCTGCATCATGAGAAGAAGGTGGATGCGCCCAGCGGCACGGCTCTGCGCACCGCCAGGCTCATGCGGGCACAAGAGGGTGCGACGCTCGTATCCGCCGGCGAAGGTCCCCCGTCTCGCGGACAGCTGGTCGAGGGCATCCCGGTGCACAGTGTCCGCTTGCCCGGTCTCGTCGCTCACCAAGAGGTCCTCTTCGGCGGCACCGGAGAGCTGCTGACGCTTCGCCACGATTCTCTTTCGCACGAGTCCTTCATGCCCGGCGTCCTCCTGGCGATCCGCAAGACGGCCCGTCTCTCAGGCACCGTGATAGGCTTGGAACGCCTACTTGACTGACATGCGTGAGCCGGTGGGGAAGGGGTGCCGATGAGAGAAACGCCGGGAGCGATGATCACAGCGATGGTGACGCCGTTCGACGAGCGGTTGGCCGTCGACTTCGAGCAGCTGGTCGCGCTGACGGCTCACCTCCTCGAGAACGGCTCTGACGGGGTCGTGGTCGCCGGTACCACGGGTGAGTCGCCGACATTGAGCGACGACGAGAAGGTCGAGATGTTCGCCGCCGTGGTCGCCGCCGCTCACGGTCGCGGCGCGGTGGTCGCCGGCACCGGGTCGAACGACACCGCGCACAGTGTGGAGCTCACCCGGCGCGCGGAGAAGGCCGGCGTTGACGCGGTGCTGATCGTCACGCCCTACTACAACAAGCCGCCGGAGCGCGGGTTGCTGCTTCATTTCCGCACCGTCGCCGCGGCGACCAGCCTGCCGGTGATCATCTACAACATCCCCTCGCGGTGCATCGTGAATCTGTCGCCGCAGACTTTGGCCGAACTCGCCAAGATCGACAACATCGTCGCCGTCAAGCAGGCCAATCCCGATCTCGCCGAGTCACGCACGTTGGGTGAGATCTGCGACCTCGGCCTCTACGCCGGCAACGACGACATGCTCTTCGACGTGCTCGCGATGGGCGGCCTGGGCGGCATCTGCGTCGCCAGCCACGTCGCCGGTCTGCGCATGAGAGCGATCGTCGATGCCGTGCGCACGGGCGATGTCGCCCATGGCAGAGCCCTCAACGAGCAGCTCGCGAGCCTGTACAAGGTTCTATCCGTCACAACGAACCCCATCCCGGTGAAGGCGGCGCTGGCGCTGCTCGGGCACAAGGTCGGTGGATTGCGGCCGCCGCTCGTCGTGGCGACGGCCGAGGAGACGCAGGCGATCGCCGCGGAGCTGCGGCGGCAAGGCATCCTTTCGTGACGTCATGCTGACCAGGACCCTTTCGGCACTTGAAGCGTTGCCGAAGAGTCTCGTCTTCGGCTTTTGTCTCCTCGCGATCGCCGGTGTCTGCATCGTCGACTATGCCACCGGCAACGACATCACACTGTCGGTTTTCTACGCGATCCCGGTGGCGATCGGTGTGTGGCTTGTCGGGCGCAGCGCCGGCGTCGTTCTGGCGGCGATCGGCGTCGCCTGCTGGGCGCTACCCGAAGGTCTCGGTGATATCGGTTTCCACAGCGGGATCCTCTACTGGAACGCTGCCGTGAGGCTTTCGTTCTTCGTGCTCATCGTGCTTGTGCTTTCGGCGTTCCACAACGCGATGCGGCACGAACAGCGGTTGGCGCGGACTGATCCCCTCACGCACGTATCGAACGGGCGCAGCTTCTACGAGCTCGCCGACCTCGAAGTGCGACGCGCCCGGCGCTACGAGTGGCCGCTGACGCTCGTTTACTTCGACATCGACAACCTGAAGATGGTGAACGACAAGCACGGACGCAGCTCCGGCGACATCCTCATTCAGACCGTCGCTCAACTCTTTGCGCGCTCGCTGCGGGCGACCGACGTCATCGCACGGCTGGGCGGCGACGAATTTGCCGCTCTCTTGCCGGCGACCGACGACAGAGCCGCCGCCGCCGTGCTCGAAAAGATCACCAAAGGTCTGCGCGAGGCCGAAGCCGGCGCCGCCTGGGGGATCAGCGTCAGTGGCGGCGCCGTCACGTACTACGAACAGCCGGCGTCGTTCGAAGCGATGATCCACGAGGCCGACGCCCTCATGTATGAAGTCAAAAGCAGCGGCAAGAACGGTTTTCGCCAGGCCGTGCGCGGAACACAGCCCGCGTCCGGCGCGGAGGCCGTGCCGCAATCAGATCAGTCAGGAATCACATGAAGAATGAAGCAGTAAGGATCGTCCCCCTGGGTGGCCTCGGGGAGATCGGCAAGAACATGACCGCGATCGAGTATGGCGGCAAGATCGTCGTGCTCGACTGCGGCCTCGCTTTTCCGCGCGACGAGATGCTCGGCATCGACCTCGTTCTCCCTGATGTCACGTACCTCAAGGAGCGCGCCGACGACGTGCTTGCGTTCCTCATCACGCACGGCCACGAAGACCATTTCGGCGCGCTCCCCTTCATCCTCCGGCAGCTCAACGTGCCGGTGTACGGCAGCCGTCTCACGCTTGCGTTCGCGAAGTCCAAGCTCGACGAACACGGATTGCTCAAGAAGACGCAGATCAACGAGGTCGACGGTGAGACCGTGCTCCACCTCGGGCCGTTCACGATCACGTTCGCGGCGATGAGTCACAGCGTGCCCGACGCGCTCTCGATCATCGTCGACACTCCGCTCGGACCGATCATCGACACGGGTGACTATAAGTTCGACCACACGCCGATCGACGGTCGCATCACCGACGTCGACAAGCTGGCGCGGCTGGGCGAACGCGGTGTGCTGGCGCTGCTCGCCGACTCGACCAACGCCGAGACGCCCGGCTCGACGCCCTCGGAGAGCATGGTCGGCCAGGCGTTCCATCAGATCTTCGCCGAGGCCGAGGGGCGGGTGATCCTCGCCTGCTTCTCGTCGAATCTCCATCGCGTGCAACAGGCCGTCCAGATCGCTCACCTGCACGGGCGCTCGTTCGCCGTCGCCGGACGCTCGATGATCAAGAACGTCAACATCGGGCGCAACCTCGGCTACCTGACGGTCCCCGAGGACGCGATGATCAAGCTCCATGAGATCGACGAGTACCCGCCCGACGAACTGCTGATCGTCACTACCGGCAGTCAGGGCGAACCGCTGTCGGCGCTCAGCCGCATGGCCTTCGACGATCACCCGCAAGTCGCGCTTCGCAAGGGCGACACGGTCGTGATCTCGGCCCGCCCGGTGCCCGGCAACGAGATCAGCGTCATGAACACGGTCAATCGCCTGCTCAAGTCGGGCGCGCGCGTCATCTACGGGGAGGCGACCGGCGTTCACGTGTCCGGGCACGCCGCACAGGACGACCTGCGGATGATGCTCAACTTGATCAAACCGAAGTTCTTCCTGCCGGTGCACGGTGAGTACCGCCACCAGTACCTGCACGCCGAGCTCGCGCGCCAGTCGGGCATCAGCGATGACCACATCTTCCTCCTCGAGAACGGCGACGTGCTCGAGATCGACGCTCAAGGCGCGGCGATCACCGGCAAGGTGCATGCGGGCATGGTCTTCGTCGACGGCTACGAGGTCGGTGACGCCGAGCACGTCGTGCTGCGCGACCGTCAACAACTCGCCGGCGACGGCATCCTCATCGCCGTCGTCACCGTCGGCGTGCAGAACGGCGAGATGCTGGCGCCGCCGGAGCTCGTCGCCCGCGGCTTCCTCTACGACGACGAGCGCCAGCAGGAGATCCTTGCCGAGGCGGCAGAGCGGCTCGAGGAACGCCTCGAGGAGCTTGCCGCCGAACACGTCACCGGCCAGCGTCTGATCAAGGAAGACGTGCACGACACGCTTGGTTCGTACATCTACAAGAAGACCAAGCGGCGGCCGCTGATCATGCCCGTGATCATCGAGGTCTGAGCGCCGGCTGCGCTAGGGATTCACCCCCGCCCGTCGAATAGCGAGACATGGCTGCAGCGCGCCCAAAATCGAGGACCAGGCGCGCGGGCGCGGCACGACCAGCGCGCCCACGCGCTGCCCACTCCAAACCGCGACCGCAGACACGCCACGGTCGCGAGGTCGGCGCCGTCGCCTGCGTCGCCGTCGCCGTGTTCCTGGTGTTCGTCCTGTATCTCGGCTGGGCAGGTGGCTTGGCGGGGGACTGGCTCACGGCCGCGCTGCGCTGGTCGGTCGGCGCCTTCACGTTCCTGTCGCCGGTGGCGCTCGTCTACATCGGCGTGCTCCTGATCGGCGGTGAGCGCAACCGGCCGTCGACTCCTCTCGGCATCGGCCTCGCGCTGCTCTGCATCGCGTTCCTCCTCGCTGCGGCCGCAAACAGCTTCGGCATGTTCGCCGTGACACGGCCGCGTCAGCTCTATGGGGTGACGTACATGCGCAGCCACGGCGGTGTCGTCGGCGAGACGCTTTGGGCGGGCACACGATCGTTGATCGGCCGCGTCGGCACGAACGTGCTCGTCGTCGCTTGCGCGATCGCCGGTCTCCTGCTGGTGTCGGGCTCTTCGCTCGGACTGTGGGCGAGCCGCTCGCGGCGCGGCGTCTCCGCCGCCGGGCGGGCGGCTCGCGAATCCGCCCGTGCTGCCGCCGACCGCAAGCGCACCGCAGCCAAACAGTTCGCGGAGGAGCCCTACGACCCTGGCTTGCCGTGGCCGGAACCGGCGTCCGACGCGTACGGTCTCGCCTTCTCGACCCACGGCACGCGTTTCGTCGACGGCGCCCGCGAGTTGCCGGAGATCTTCAGCGGCGGTGCGGCCACGGTGGCGGCGCCTGCGCCGCACGCCCGTGCGACCGACTTCGAAGATCAGGCCGACGAGGCCGCCGCTGACGCCGGACAGCTGTCGCTGGCCGAGGCCGCTTCTCAGTCGCCCGAAGGCGAGGCGGCGGCTCTGGCGTTCGCCGTCGGCGAACGCCGCCAGTGGACACTGCCCGATCCGTCGTTGCTGCGGCGCCTCGGCGAAGGCCACGGCGAGACACCGGCGACGATCGAGGAGGTTTCGCGGCGGCTGAGGGAGACTCTGGGTCACTTCGGCGTCGACGCACGAGTCGTCAATACGGTCTCCGGACCGCGCGTGACACGTTACGAACTGCAACTCGCGCCGGGGGTCAAGGTCAATCGCGTCGCTTCGCTCAAGGACGACCTGGCATATTCGCTGGCCGCGACCGACATCCGCGTGCAAGCGCCGATCCCCGGCAAGCAGGCGGTGGGCGTCGAGGTGCCGAACGTGCAGCCCAACTTCGTCGGTCTCGGCGACATCTACGGCGCCTTCCCGGCGAATGCATCGCCGCTGGCCTTCTGGCTGGGCAAGGACATCACCGGCAAGGCCGTGCTCGCTGACCTGGCGCGTATGGTGCACGTGCTCATCGCCGGCACGACCGGCTCCGGCAAGAGCGGCTGCATCAATTGCATCATCAGTTCCATCCTGCTGCGCGCCACGCCCGACCAGGTGCGGATGATCATGATCGACCCGAAGAAGGTCGAGCTTTCCCACTTCGATGGCGTGCCGCACCTCTTGGCGCCGGTCGTGACGAACATGAAGAACGCGAGCTACGTGCTCGCCAACATCGTGCGCGAGATGGAGTCCCGCTACGAGCGCATGTCACGTACGGGCACCGCCCAGAACCTGCGCGAGCTCAACAAGAAGCTCGAGCGCGCCGGAGAGGTGCCGTTGCCGTATATCGTCCTCGTCATCGATGAGCTGGCCGATCTGATGATGGTCGCGCCGGCCGAAGTCGAAGACGCGATCATCAGGCTCGGCCAGCTCGGCCGCGGCGCCGGCATCCATCTCGTGGTCGCGACGCAGCGCCCGTCGGTCGATGTGGTGACGGGAATGATCAAGACCAACATCCCCTCGCGCATCGGCTTCGCTGTGTCGTCGCAGACGGACTCACGCGTGATCCTCGACACTGGCGGCGCCGAGAGTCTGCTCGGCGACGGCGACATGCTCTTTCATCCGTTCGGCAGCTCGCGCATGCTGCGCGTGCAGGGCGCCTTCATGTCGCCCGGCGAGATGAAGCTCATCACGGAGCACTGGAAGGCGCAGGCATCACCGGAATTCCGTGAGGACCTCCTCGAGGGGCCCGCCGGCGCGGAGGGCGAGGTCGGTCACACCGGGGCCGGCGAAGACGAACTCCTCGCCGACGCGATCACGACCGTCGTGAGCACCGGCGCCGCGTCCGTCGCGCTGCTCCAGCGCCGGCTTCGGGTCGGCTACGCGCGCGCCGGCCGTCTGGTCGACATCATGGAGGGCATGGGCATCATCAGTGGCTATGACGGCAGCAAGGCGCGCAACGTCCTGATCAACGAGGGCGACCTCGGCGCGGTGCTCGCCGGCATCGCCGGCGGCGAACCCGCGCCGGCCGCCAGCGTCGATCGGGAGGACGAGGGGCTCTGACCGCAGCGGGCCGCGTGTGTCCTTGGGCGGCCCGCATGTACTAGACTGTACGTCCGGCTGCCGCATGTGAAACGAGGGTGACCCTGAGTGTTTGAGATCGGCACCACACTGCGCGAGGCGCGCGTACGCCGCAAGCTCACGCTGCAGCAGGTCGAGGACGACACGAAGATCCGCGTCAAGTACATCCAGGCGATGGAGAACGAGGACTTCGAGGTGATGCCCGGCTCGACCTACGTGAAGGGCTTCCTGCGCACGTACGCCGTCTACCTCGGTCTCGACGCCGACGTGATCATCGACGAGTACCGGTCGCGAGCGATGCCGCGCGAGGATCATGAGCCCTTCGGAGGCTCTTCGGCGCTCGGCCGTCCACCGCATCACAGGCGCCGCAACAATCTGCTGTTCGTGGCCATCGTCGCCCTGCTGATCATCGCCGTGCTGTACATCTTGAGTATCGGCTCCCACCCCACGACGCCGCCGCCGAGCACGCGACCCGGCGCCTTGGGCATCAAGAGTTCGTCGCCGCATCCGTCTGCGTCGCACACCGTCAAGCCGAAGCCTACGGCGTCGGCCACCGCCAAGAAGGCGATCGTCCTCGTCCTCAGCGCCAAGGGCGGCGCGTCATGGCTGCAGGCCACCGTGACGACGGCGAGCGGGACCAAGGTGCAGACCGCGACCTTGGCCGACGGCCAGTCGATGACCTTGTCGAGCACCGGCCCGGTCGACCTCCGGGTCGCCAACCCGCCGTATCTCAGCGTCAGGATCAACGGTGGCGCACTGAAGCAGTTGCCGGGAGTGGGTCCCACGCAGTATCGCATCTCGAGCACGGGGGTCAGGGGGCTCTGATGGCCAAGGACTTCTCATTCGACGTCGTCTCCGAGGTCGATCTCAACGAAGTGCGCAACGCCGTGAACCTTGCGCAAAAGGAGATCGCGACGCGCTACGATTTCAAGCACAGCGTGAGCAAGGTCACGCTCGAGGACGCAGCGATCGTGATCGTCTCGGACGATCGCGGCAAGCTCAAGTCGGTCGTCGATCTGCTCGAAGAGAAACTCGTGCGGCGCAAGGTGCCGCTCAAGGCCCTCCAGTACGGCAAGGCCGAGGACGCCCTGGGCGGCAGCGTGCGCCAGCGCGTCGTCCTGGCACAGGGCATCCCCGAAGACAAGGCGAAAGCGATGAACAAGCTCGTGCGCCAGCGCTTCAAGAAGGTCAGGGTGGCGATCCAGGGCGATTCACTGCGCGTGTTCTCGGCCAGCAAGGACGAGCTGCAGGCGGCGATGCAGGCACTGCGTGACGGTGATTTCGGCCTGCCGCTGCAGTTCACGAACTACCGCTGATCGCTCTGGACCCCGCCAGCTTCGCGATCGTCACACTCGGCTGCCCGAAGAACGAGGCGGACTCGGCGCGGCTCGAGTGCACGCTGGCCGCAGCCGGCCACAGCGTGGCCCCGCCGGAGATCGCCGATCTGGTGGTCGTCAACACCTGCGGCTTCATCGACCCGGCGAAAGGGGAGTCGATCGAGGCGCTGCTCGTGGCATGTGCGGCCGCACATTCGCGCGGCGCCGAAGTCGCCGCGATCGGCTGCCTTGTCGAGCGTTATCGGGACGAGCTCGCGCGTGAGCTGCCGGATGTGGACGTGCTCTGCGGCTTCGAGATCGACCCGCTGCTCGGCAAGCTGCGTGAGTTGAGCGGCGGCGGTCGTGCGCCGCCGGCACCCGCCAGACGCCGCCGCTCGTTACATACCTACCTGAAGGTCTCGGACGGGTGCGACCGGCGATGCACGTTCTGCGCCATCCCGCTGATCAAGGGAAGGTACGCGATCACACCCCCTGAGGACATTCTCGCGCTCGCCGAGAGCGCGCTGGCGCGCGGCAGCCGCGAGCTCGTCCTCGTCGGCCAGGACGTGTCCCGCTACGACGCGCCCGGATACGGCGGCCTCCCTCGTCTGCTCGCTGACCTCGCCGCGCTCGGACCGGCGTGGATCCGCCTGCTCTACCTCCAGCCGGACGGCATCACCGATGAGCTGCTCGCGGCGATCGGCCGGTCCGCCGTCCACTACCTCGACCTGCCGCTCCAGCACGCGTCCGCGAGCGTGCTCAGGCGCATGGGCAGAGGCGGCGACGCCGAGTCCTTCATGGCGCTGCTCGCACGGGTGCGAGCAGCGCTGCCCGGTGTTGCCCTGCGTTCGACCTTCATCACCGGCTTTCCGGGAGAGGACGACGTCGACTTCGCGCGGCTCGTCGAGTTCGTCGGCGAGGCGCGCCTGTCGGTAGCCGGCGTGTTCGCGTTCGACCCGCAGGAGGGCACACCCGCGGCTTCGCTGGGCGATCAGGTCCCGGTCGACGTGCGCGAGCAACGCGCAGCGCTGCTCGCGCACGTCATCGAAGAGGCTGCCGCCGACTACTGGTCCGGCCTCGTCGGTCGTCGTCTCGAAGTGCTCGTCGAGCGTGGTTGCCGTGGCGGCCGCGGCGAGGGAGTTGGTAGAATCGCGGCACAGGCACCTGATGTCGATGGCGTCACCTATGTGACCGGTGTCGGCCTGCGCCGCGGCCAGCTCGTGACGGCGACCGTCGACGGCACCGTCGGATTCGATCTGACCGCGAGGACGGACTGAATGCTCAACGCCGCCAACACGATCACCGTGGTGCGCATCCTGCTCATCCCCGTTTTCATCGTCGTGCTCTTCTCGCGGCTCCCGCATGGCGACATTCTCGCCGCAGCGGTGTTCACGATCGCTGCACTTACCGACAAGCTCGATGGCTACGTCGCGCGCGCACAGAACCAGGTCACCGCCCTCGGCCAGTTTCTCGACCCGTTCGCCGACAAGCTGCTCGTTTCGGCAGCGCTGATCGCCCTCGTCGAGCTTGATCGCCTGCCGTCGTGGGTGGCGATGGTGATCATCGCGCGCGAACTCGCCGTCAGCGTGCTCAGGCTCGTCGGGGTGGCCCAGGGCGTCGCCATCCCCGCCGACCGGCTGGGCAAGCTCAAGACCGTCAGCCAGATCGCCGCCGTTCTCTTCTTGCTCGTGCCTCACTATCGGCTGCCCCACTACACGGCGGTCGAGTACGTCCTCATCTATACGGCCGTCATTCTGACCGTGGTCTCCGGGCTGCAGTACTTCATCAGTGCCCGCGACCGCCTGCGAGTACCGGGAGGAACGCCCCGATGACACGTCTGCCTGAAGCTGTGATCCTGCTGACCGGGAGCGAACTGCTTGATGGGCGGGTGCGCGACCGCAATGGCTACTTCCTCAGTGCCTCGCTCGCCGAGCACGGCTTTCGTGTCGCCACCGAGATCTTTGCCGGTGACGACGAGCGCCTCATCGCCGCCGGTCTCAAACAGCTGCTCGACCTTCACCCGGCGGTCCTCGTCGTCTGTGGCGGCCTCGGCACCACGCACGACGACCTCACCACGGCCGTTGTCGCCGCCGTGCTCCGTCGTAGGCTGTGGCAGGACCCAGATGCCCTGCGCATGGTCGAAGAGCGCACCAGGGCCGTCTGTGAGCGACGTGGCGTCGATCCGGAGACGGTGATGACGCAAACTCACCAACAAGCACTCCTGCCGGCGGGCAGCCGGGTCGTGCCGCCGGCCGGTCTCGCTCCCGGCTACATACTGTCCGAGAGGGAGACGACCGTCGTCGTGCTTCCCGGGGTGCCCACCGAGCTCGAGGCGATGTGGCCGGACGTGATCGCGGAACTGGCGGCGAGCGGTGTGGCACCGAAGACGCAGCGGCGCGTGGTGCGCATCTACGGCGTGGGAGAGATGCAGGTGGTGCCGGCACTCGAGGGCGTGGCGCATGACCGCGTCGAGATCGGCGTGACCGCGCAGCTTGGCGAGATCGCCGTCTCGATGACGTATGTGGACGAGCGCGAGGCGCTTGGCGAAGCCGATGCCATCGTCGCCAAGTTGGCGGCCGATCTGCCGGTGTTCAGCACGGACGGTCGCAGCGTTGATGAGATCGTCGCCGAGACGCTGCGCAGCCGGGCTCAGACAGTCTCGGCAGCCGAGTCCTGCACGGGAGGGTTGCTCGCCGCGCGCTTCACCGATCGCCCGGGCAGCTCCGACTACTTCGTCGGCGCCGTCGTCACCTACGCCAACGAGGCTAAGCTGCGGCTGCTCGGAGTGCCCGCGCAGACGCTACGTGAGCATGGCGCCGTGTCCGCCGAGACGGCAACGGCGATGGCCGAACGTGCCCGGCAGGCGACCGGCGCCACCTTCGGGTTGGCGACGACCGGCATCGCCGGGCCGTCGGGAGGCAGCGCCGACAAGCCGGTAGGGCTGGTGTTCGTGAGCTGCGCCGGACCTGAGGGAACGACCGTCCGGCGCACGATCCTGCCCGGCAATCGTGAAGCCGTGCGCGCCGCGACCGTGACGGCGGCGCTCCATCTGCTCCGCGAATCACTGGCGCCGTGAGCCTGCTCTGGTCGACACCGAAGGCGCGCGTGTTCATCGCCTGCGACCTTCCGCGGCCAGTCGAAGACGCCGTGCACGAATGGCAGCGCGCGACGCTCTCCGCCGAGGCCGGTCTGCGCGTCGCCCATGCCCTGCATATCACCTTGTGCTTTCTCGGCGACATCGAGCGCGAGCGCGGTCCGGATCTTGCTGCCGCGCTCGCGCCGATCGTTATGCCGCCGATCATGGTGACGCTTGGGGATGCCGTCTTCCTGCCCGAGCGCGGCCCCAAGCGCGTGCTTGCCTTGCTCGTCGAAGAGCCATCGCGGGAGCTGCACGGCGTGCAATCGGCGATCTCCGAGGCACTCTCCGGCACGGGCCTCTACAAGCCGGAGCGACGTGCCTACCTGCCGCATCTGACGGTCGCCCGTTTCCGCCGTCCAGGTCACCCTTTTGCCCTGCAAAACGTCAACGTCGGGCAGTTTTGTCTGTCCGAGTTCATCCTCTATACTAGCGTCCTGGAGAGGGGCGGTGCCGTGCATACTCCTCTCGCCGTCTTCCCGGCAAAGTGAGAGGAGCCCACCGCGTTGGACAAAGACAAAGCTCTTGAGGCCGCAGTAACCCAGATCGAACGCCAATTCGGCAAGGGAAGCATCATGCGCATGGGCGCCCAGGCCGCCGACGCAGACGTGCGCGTCGTGCCCACGGGGTCGCTCGGCCTCGACATCGCGCTCGGCGTCGGCGGCATCCCACGCGGGCGTATCGTCGAGATCTTCGGCCCCGAATCGTCGGGCAAGACCACCTTGGTCTACCACCTCATTGCCGAGGCGCAGCGGCTCGGCGGTGCGGCGGCCTTCATCGACGCCGAGCACTCGATGGACCCCGGGTACGCGAGGGCGATCGGCGTCAACATCGACGACCTCCTTGTGTCGCAACCAGACTACGGCGAGCAGGCGCTGGAGATCGCCGAGATGCTCATCCGCAGCAGCGCCGTCGACATCGTCGCGATCGACTCCGTGGCAGCGCTCACACCGCGCGCCGAGATCGAGGGCGAGATGGGTGACAGCTTCGTCGGCCTCCAGGCCCGCCTCATGAGCCAGGCTCTGCGCAAGCTCGCCGGCACGCTGAGCAAGTCGGGCACGATCGCCTGCTTCACCAACCAGCTGCGCGAGAGGATCGGCGTCATGTTCGGCAACCCGGAGACCACGACCGGCGGCAAGGCGCTCAAGTTCTACGCGACGGTCCGCCTCGACATCCGTCGCATCGAGACTCTCAAGGACGGCACCGAGGCGATCGGTAACCGCGTCCGCGTCAAGGTCGTCAAGAACAAGGTTGCGCCACCGTTCCGGCAGGCCGAGTTCGACATCATGTACGGCAGCGGTATTTCCCGCGAGGGGTCGCTCGTCGACCTCGGCGTTCAATACGAGGTGGTCCAGAAGAGCGGCGCTTTCTTCAGCTACGACGACGAGCGGCTCGGGCAGGGCAGGGCCAACGCCAAAGCGTTCCTCAAGGAGAACCTCGACATCGCCCAGGCGATCGAGACGGCGATCCGTGACAAAGCCGGCCTGCCGGCGGTCGTATGGGCCGGCCCGTCGGCTGAAGCCGCCGTTCCGGCGGCCGCCAAGGCCGACAGCGCTGAGCCGACCGAGGTCGGCTGAGCGCGAGCCGTCAACGGCGGCGAAGACCATGCCGACTGTGACGGCCCTGCGCGCGACTCGCCGCGGGCACATCGGACTCCACGTCGACGGCGCCTTCGTTTGCGTCGTCAGCGAGGCGCTGGTCGCCAAATGGCACTTGTTCGCCGGCCGCGAGCTTGAGGACGGCGATCTCGACCTGCTGCACAGCGAAGCTGCCGGCGAGCGCATCAACGCCGACGCGTATCGCTTGCTCGGTCATCGCGCGCGCTCCCGAGCCGAACTCGCTCAGCGGCTCGCGGCAAAGGGCCACCCCGCCGACGTGGTCGACGCGACGATCGATCGGCTCGCCGCCGACGGACTCCTCGACGACGCCGCCTTCGCCAAGGCCTTCGTTACCGACAAGCGTCGACTCAGCGGCTGGGGGAGCGTGCGCATTGCGCGCGAACTGACGAAGCTCGGTGTGGCCGCCGACGTGATCGCCGTCGCGGTCGACGGCGAGGCGGGCCCCGACGAGACCGGTCGCGCCGGCGAACTTCTGCGGCGCCGCGGCGCCGCCGTGCCGCCGCTCGACGCGGCGAAGCGGCGCGCCTACGCTTTCTTGCGCCGTCGCGGATTCAGTCACGAAACGGCATACCGCGCGATCCAAGAATGGGTGCGAGGCCCGCAGGCGTAGCGCCGCCCGTCGATTGACGGGCCACCACCGAGAACCTACAATCACGGTACGTAACTTGCACGACGAGTCGTGTACTTTTCTTTGGCTTTCGCATAGTGATGCACACCGACACAGTATGAGTGTCGAACATTCGGAACCGAACAGCGCGGGGAGACAATGAGAGATTTGGGAGGTTGTTGCACAACCTGAAAAGCGCTCTCCCGCGCTCGTTCACCGCAGTGTCACTATGCATCAAAGACGGGTCGTGGCTTCGGCCGGGCAGGTTGCCCGGCCGTTTTTGCTGATGCGACTGAATGAGCAAGGGGATGACATGGTCATCGTATGGATTGTGATCGCCGCCGCCGCCGGATTCGGTGCCGGGTACTTCCTCCGCCGGTATTTCGCGAGTAACAGGCTGGCCGGCGCCGAGGCGGAGGCCGAGAAGCTGCTCCGCGAGGCGCGTCGCGAAGCCGAGACCACACTGAAGGAGGCGCGGCTCGAGGCGAAAGAGGAGCTGCACAAGGTCCGATCCGAGGTCGAGGCCCAGATCACCGACCGGCGCAGCGAGGTGACCAAGGCCGAGCAGCGCATCGTCCAGCGCGAAGAGCAGCTCGAGGCGCGCGCCGCCGAGATCGAGCGTCGCGACCAATCACTGCTCGATCGTGAGGCCACTACGGCGCGTCTCGCCGAGGAACTCAAGACGGCGCATGAAGAGCAGATGGCGCTGATCGAGCGCATCGCCGGAATGACGGCCGCCCAGGCCAAGGAGATGCTCCTCAAGCAGACCGAGGACGACGTGCGCCACGACATGGCGAAGATGGTGCGCAGCCTCGAAGAAGAGGCGCGCCGCGAAGCCGACCGGCGGGCGCGCAACATCCTCTCGCTGAGCATTCAGCGCACTGCCGCCAACCACGTCGCCGAGACCACCGTGTCGGTGGTCAGCCTGCCCTCAGACGACATGAAGGGGCGGATCATCGGTCGTGAGGGACGCAACATCCGCGCGCTCGAGAACACGACCGGCATCGACTTCATCATCGACGACACGCCGGAGGCGGTCGTGCTCTCGGGTTTCGACGCTGTGCGTCGCGAGATCGCGCGGATAACGCTGACGAAACTGCTCGTTGACGGTCGTATCCATCCAGCGCGCATCGAGGAGATGTACGGGCAGGCCAAGGCCGAAGTCGAGGCGGCGATGGAAGAGGCGGGCGAACAGGCGTGTTTCGACACCAATGTCCACGGTGTGGCGCCCGAGCTGATCAAGGTCCTCGGGCGCCTCAAGTTCCGCACGAGCTACGGGCAGAACGTTCTCAACCACTCGATCGAGGTCGCCAACCTCGCCGGCATCATGGCCGCCGAGCTGGGCGCCAACGTCAAGATCGCCAAGCGCGCCGGCCTCCTCCACGACGTCGGCAAGGCGATCGACCACGAGGTCGAGGGCACGCACGCGCAGATCTCGGTTCAGCTCGCCCGCAAGTACCACGAGTCGCAGAGCGTCTGCCACGCGATCGAAGCACATCACCAGGACACCGACCCGCAGACCGTCGAGGCGGTCCTCGTGCAGGCAGCGGACGCGATCTCGGCAGCCCGGCCGGGCGCCCGCCGCGAATCGCTCGAGAACTACGTCAAGCGGCTGGAGTCGCTCGAAAAGATCGCCGAGAGCAAGAAGGGCGTCGAGAAGTGCTACGCCATGCAGGCGGGGCGCGAAGTGCGCGTCATGGTCAAGCCCGCCGAGATCGACGACGATTCCACGGCGCTGCTGGCGCGTGAGATCGCCAAGGAGATCGAGGAGCAGCTCGACTATCCGGGTCAGATCAAGGTCGTCGTGATCCGCGAGAACCGCGCCGTCGAATACGCCAAGTAGTCTATGGACACATACTATCTGCGGTCGTTCGGCTGTCAGATGAACGAGCACGACGCGGAGCGCATCCGCGCGGTGCTCGAGAGTCAGGGCCTCGCGCCCGTGGCGACGCCCGACGAGGCGCGCATCATCGTGTACAACACGTGCACTGTGCGCCGCAGCGCCGACGAGCGCTTCGCCGGCCACATCGGCGCTGCGGCGCGGATCAAGCGCCAAGACCCGCGACGCACGATCATCGTCACTGGCTGCCTCCCACAGGCCGAGCGTGAAGCCTTTTTCGCGACGTACCCGTTCGTCGATGCGGCGATCGGCCCGCAGAATCTCGACCGGCTCGCCGACGTCGTCTCCGCCCCCACGCGCGAACGGCAAGGCTTCTTCGACGATCGGCCGCTGCTCAGTGGCGAAATGGCGAGCCGACGCGCGCGTCCCTTCCAGGCCTGGGTACAGATCATGACCGGGTGCACCAACGCTTGCTCCTATTGCATCGTGCCGCTCGTGCGCGGCCCTGAACGCAGCCGCACGGTGCAGAGCATCCTCGGTGAGACGCACGCGCTCGTCGCCGACGGCGTGCGCGAGATCACCCTGCTCGGACAGAACGTCAACGCCTACGGCCGCGATCTGCCGTGCGCAACCCAGGAAGCGACGTTCCCGAGCCTGCTGGCCGCGCTCGACGGCATCGACGGGATCGAGCGCATCCGCTTCATGACCTCGCACCCACGAGACCTCTCCGATGACTTGATCGCCGCGATCGCGACCCTGCCCAGTGTCTGCGAGCACGTGCATCTGCCGGTCCAGTCAGGATCATCGGCGATCCTCGCCGCGATGCGCCGCTCCTACACTCGCGACGCGTACCTCGAACGTGTTGCGGCACTGCGCCACGGGGTACGCGATGTGGCCGTGACTACTGATATCATCGTTGGCTTCCCCGGCGAGACCGAGTCGGATTTCGCCGAGACGCTCGATCTCGTGCGTGCGGCGGCGTTCGACGGCGCCTACACGTTCATGTACTCGGCGCGCGCCGGAACGGCCGCCGCGGAGATGCCCGATCAGGTGGCCACAGAGGTCAAGCGCGATCGCCTGCAACGGCTGATCGCGCTGACCCAGCAAGAGGCGCGCCAGCGACAACAGCGTTTGGTGGGGAAGAGGTGCGACGTGCTTGTCGAGGGCCCGAGCCGGCACCCCGGCACGCTTCGTGGACGCACGCGGCAGAACGTGACGGTCAACTTCACGGGCACGGCGGTTGCCGGTGCTATAGTCTCGGTACTGGTCACCGACGCGACTTCGACGACTCTCAGAGGCCACGTCTAGGGGAGGAGGTGCCGGTCATGCCGGGGTGCGTCTGTCCGCATCCACCGCTACTCGTGCCCGAGATCGGTCGCGACGGTCGCGCAGCGGTGTCCGCCACCATCGCCGCCATGCAGCGACTCTCCACGCTGCTCGGTCCGCTCGACACGGTCGTCGCCATCTCGCCGCATACGCCCGGCTACGGCGATGCGTTCACGGTCAAGTCGGCACCGGCGCTGCGCGGCGACTTTGCCGCTTTTGGCTGCCCGACCGTCGGCCGCGAGATGCCGTGCGATCTCGAATTCGTCGACACCCTGCTCGAATTGGCACACGGCGAGGGCGGGCTGCTTTTGGAGTCTGTCGACGACGATTCCCTCGACCACGGTATTCTCGTGCCGTTGACATTCCTCGCGCCGCAGCGGCTCGTGTCTCTCTCGATCGTCAATTCCTACGAGTCACACAAGGCGCTGGGATCCTTGGTGCGACGTTGTGCCGACCAACTGGCGCGGCCCGTCCTGTTCCTCGCGTCGGGCGACCTCTCGCACCGTCTTATCCCCTCGGCGCCGGCGGGCTTCGATCCGCGAGGGCGGGTCTTCGACGCGAGCATCGTGGAGCTTCTCGAACACGGCGACTTCGGCGGCCTCAGCGACCTCGATCGTAGCCTCGTCTCTGGAGCCGGCGAGTGCGGGCTGCGATCACTGATCGCCCTCGGCGCATATCTCGGCGACGACGCACGGACGAATCCGCAGGTGCTCAACTACGAAGGCCCGTACGGTGTCGGCTATCTGGTCGGCGCCTTCGGACTGGAGGCCGCGTGAGTGAGGGTGGCGCCGGGCCGCGGGACCCGCACGGCCCGGCGCGCTACGCCCGGGCATGCATCGAGAGCTTGGTGCGCGGCGCTGTTCCGCCGGAGCCGCCCGACGACGACTTCTACTCGCGCGCCGCTGCCTGCTTCGTCTCCGTCAAGAAGCGCGGGCAGCTGCGCGGCTGCATCGGCACGCTCGCTCCGTGCGAACCGGACCTCGGCCGCGAGATCATCCGCAACGCCGCGTCGGCGGCGTTTCACGATCCGCGGTTCACGCCGGTCGCCGCGGATGAGCTCGGCGACCTCACCTACTCCGTCGACGTCCTCGGTGCGACCGAGGCGACCCGGCTGGAGGAGCTCGACCCGCACCGCTATGGCGTGATCGTCACGGCCGGGATGCGCCGTGGCGTGCTGCTGCCCGATCTCGCCGGCGTCGACGGCGTCCACGAGCAAGTGGCGATCGCCCTGCAAAAGGCGCAGATCGCGGCGGACGAGCGCTACGCCGTCGAGCGCTTCACGGTCGATCGCTACGGCGAAGACGAGTGAAGCTCGCTGCATGAGCCCGACCGTGCCGCTCGTGGGCATCTTCGGCCCGACGGCGCTCGGCAAGACCAAGATTGCTCTTGCCCTCGCCGAGCGGCTCGATGGCGAGATCGTCGCCGCCGATTCGATGCAGGTCTACAGCGGCCTGCCGATCCTCACGAACCAGCTACGCACGGGCGAAGTGGGCGGCATCGCTCACCACCTGGTGGCTTTCGTCGACCCGCAGCGTGAGTTCTCGGTCGCCGAGTACGCGCGGCTCGCCCACCAGACGCTCTCCGAGATCGCCGGCCGTGGCCGCACCGCCGTGATCGAGGGAGGCTCCGGGCTCTACGTGCGCGCCGCATTTGGCACGCTCGACTTCGGTGTTCCGCCGAACCGCGCCCTGCGCGTGGAACTTGAGCAGAGAATCGCTGCTGATCCGGCCGCGGTCTATGCCGACCTCGCGCGCGCCGACCCGGAGGCGGCGGCGCGCGTCGATCGCGCCAACCCGCGGCGCGTCGTTCGCGCGCTCGAGATCGCGCTGACGCGGGGCGACTGTGCGCGCCCGGCGGGCGACAGGCTGTGGGCGGCCGGCGCCCGTGATGCAGGCGGCCGCCTGTTTGCGCTGGAGCCAGACCGCGACGAATTGCGCGCGCGCATCGACGCGCGCATCGACCGGATGCTCGCCGACGGGCTCGTCGCCGAAGTCGAGGCGCTCCTCCGCTCCGGTACCCCGTCGCGCACGGTCGTGCAGGCGATCGGCGTCCGCGAATGCGCGGCGTTGCTGGCCGGCCAGATCGATCTCGATGAGGCGGTGGCGAGCATGCGCTCCCGCACTCGCCGCCTCGTCCGCCGGCAGCTGACATGGATGAGAAAGCTCCCGGATGCTGTTAGAATCGCGACTGCCGGGCGCTCGCCCGGCGACGTCGTTCAAGAGATCATTCGGCGACTACGGTGAACCAGGAGGGTCCAGGGGTGCAATTCTCCAAGTGGCAGGGGCTCGGCAACAACTACATCGTGCTCCACCGCGAGCAGGTGCCCTTCGATCTCACGCCCGAGCGCGTGCAGCTGCTCTGCGACCGTAACCGGGGCATCGGCTCCGACGGCATCCTCGTCATCGGGCCCAAGACCGGCGATGCCCGCTTCCCGTTGCAGATCTTCAACCCGGACGGCAGCGAAGCGGAGATGTGCGGCAACGGTGTCCGCATGGTCGCGCGCAAGCTCAAGATGGAGGGCTCGATCACCGGCAATCGTGTGGTTCTGGACACCGCTGCCGGCGAGATCGTCCCGACGCTCGCCGACGACGAGCTGACCGTGACCGTCGACATGGGGATCGCCCGTTTCGGCGGCGAGAAGCTCGCCCATTTCACCGGCGATGCCGTCGACGAGTCGTTGCACGTCGCCGGCCGCAATTTCAGCTTCACTTTCGTCGATGTGGGCAACCCGCACGCCGTGATCCGCTCGCCCTGGCCGCTCGAGCTCGTGCCGCTGCACGAGGTCGGCCCGATGATCGAGGAACACAAGTACTTCCCGCGCAAGGCGAATGTGGAGTTCGTCGTGCCTGTGGACGAGCACAACGCCAAGATCCGGGTGTGGGAACGGGGAGTGGGTGAGACGCGCGCCTGTGGTACGGGCGCGACCGCGACAGCGGTCGCGCTCGTGCGCACCGGCGCCGCACAAAGCCCCGTCACGGTCGAGCTGCCGGGCGGCACCCTCGTGGTCGAAGTCGACGACGACTGGCGAGTCCGCATGACCGGCCCCGCCGAGGAGATCTATCACGGTGATCTGTCACGCGAGTTCCTGAGGCACCTGGTGTGATGCGGTTCTCACAGCGCGTGCAAAGCCTGCCGCCGTACCTGTTCGCCGAGATCGAGCGCAAGGTCGCCGGCCGCCGCGCCGCCGGCGTCGACATCATCAGCCTCGGAATCGGCGATCCCGACACACCGACGCCGGCGCACGTCGTCGACGCGATGCTCGCCGCGACGCAGGACCCCGCGACTCATCAGTACCCCACGAACCGCGGCGCGCCGGCCTTTCGGCAGGCAGTCGCCGACTTCTACCGGCGCCGCTTCGCGGTCACGCTCGACCCCGAGACCGAGATCGTGCCCTTGCTCGGCGCCAAAGAAGGCATCGCCCATATCTGTGTGGCGATGCTCGACCAGTTTGATGTGTGCCTGGCGGCCGATCCTGGTTACCCTGTCTACACGACCGGACCGATGCTCGCCGACGGCCACGCCGTGCACCTGCCGCTGCTGCCCGATCTCGGGTTCCAACCCGATCTCGAAGCGATCGAGCCGGCGGTGCTCGCCAAGGCGAAGATGATTTTCGTCGGCTACCCGAACAATCCGACGGGCGCGGTGGTCGAAGACGACTTCTTCGCCCGTCTCGTCGCCTTCGCTCAAGAACACGACATCCTCGTCGTCCACGACAACGCCTACGCCGATATCACGTTCGACGGATACGTCGCGCCCAGCTTCCTCGAGACTCCCGGTGCGAAGGACGTCGGTGTCGAGCTCTTCTCCCTGTCGAAGAGCTACAACATGACGGGCTGGCGTGCGGGAGCGATCGTCGGTAACCGGGAAGTAGTCGACGCATTCTGGCGCCTGAAGACGAACGTCGACTCCGGCATGTTCGTCGCCGTACAGCGTGCCTCCGCCGCGGCCTTGAGCGGCCCCCAAGAGTCCGTCAAGCAGCTCTGCAGGCTCTACCAGTCGCGGCGCGATCTCCTCGTCGCCGCGCTGCGTGGCATCGGGCTCGACGCCCGGCCCCCCAAAGGGAGCATCTATCTCTGGGTGCCGGTGCCGGAAGGTCACACGTCCGCCAGCTTCGCCGAGCTCGTGCTCGAGCAGGCCGACGTGATCGTCTCACCGGGCGCCGCCTACGGACCGTCGGGAGAAGGCTATGTGCGATTCTCACTGACCGTACCGGACGCACGCCTGGAGGAGGCTGTGCTGCGCATCAGGGAGCGCGTCAAGCTCTAGGCGAGCTCATCCGATCATGGCCACGTATCCAACAGCCGCCGATCGCCCCAGGGCGGTCGTCTTTGCCGTGCTTCGCGGCGGCCGCGCCGGCGTCGCCGCCGGCGACGACGCGCTGGCCGAGATCAAGGAGCTGCTCGCCTCGGCCGACATCGAGTGCCTCGGCGAGGTGATCCAGCATCGCGATCATCCCGATGCGCATTCTTACCTTGGCCCCGGCAAGCTCGCCGACCTCGGTGCGACCGTTGCCGCGCTCGGCGCCAACGTGGCCGTTTGCGAAGACGATCTCGGCCCGGCGCAGGTGGCGGCCGTGCTCGACGCCGTCGGCGTCGACGTGCTCGACCGCACCGAGCTGATCCTCTCGGTCTTCGCCAGGCACGCGCACTCGCTCGAAGGCACGCTGCAGGTGCACCTCGCGCAGCTCGAATACGAGCTCACCCGGATGCACGGCAAGGGCTTGATCCTCTCGCGGCTGGGCGCCGGCGTCGACATGCGCGGCCCTGGCGAGACCAAGCTCGAGGTCGACCGTCGCGTGATCAGAGGGCGCATCCAGATACTGCGCCACCGGATCGAGCGCATGGCGCAGACACGGCGCGTGCAACGCGAACGCCGGCTGCGCGCCGACGTGCCCTTGATCGCGCTGGCAGGCTACACGAACTCGGGCAAGTCGACGCTGCTCAATGCGCTGACGGATGCCGACGTCTCCGTGCGTGACCGCCTCTTCGAGACGCTCGACCCGACCACGCGCGGCTTCCGCTACCGCGATCGCGACTACCTGGTCACCGATACCGTCGGCTTCATCCGCAAGCTGCCGCACGAGCTTGTCGACGCCTTCGCCTCGACGCTCGAGGAGACACGCATCGCCGATGTCGTGCTGGTCGTCGCCGACGCCCACCTCGAGGCGGCGGAGGTCGCGGTGCGACAGGCGACCGTCGGTGACGTCCTCGACATGATCGGTTCCACGGCGCCGCGCATCACGGTTCTCAACAAGTGCGATCTCGTCGACGCCGCGAGTCTGGCTCGCCATCACGCCCTCCAACCCGATGCCGTGCCGATATCGGCAGTGCGCGGCGACGGGCTCGACGAGGTGCGTGATCGCCTCGCCGACTTCTTCGCGCGCTCACTGCGCCCGGTGCGCCTGCTGATCCCCTATGCCGAAGCCGGCGTCATCGCGCGGCTGCGCGGCGTCGCCGCCGACATCCTTCAGGAGAGTACGGCGGAGGGCATCGTGGTCACGGCGCGGCTGCCGGAGGCGGACGCCGCGCGCTACGACGCGTACGCGATCGACGACGATGAGCCGGAGGCTGAATGAGCGAGCCTCTGACGGTTGCCGTGAGACTCCTTCACGCTCAAGCGCGGATGCCGGCGCGAGCCTACCCAGGCGATGCCGCCTTCGATCTGACGGCGATCGAGGAGTGCACGATCGCTCCACAAGAACGCGCCGTCGTCGGCACGGGCGTAGCTGTGGCGATGCCGCCCGGCCTGGCGGCTCTGACGCTGCCGCGCTCGGGGCTCGCCGCCCGTCACGGCATCGCCGTCGTCAACGCTCCCGGATTGATCGACTCCGGCTACCGCGGGGAGATCCGCATCATCCTTCTGAACACCGATCTCGATCAGCCATTCACCGTGCACGCAGGCGACCGCGTCGCGCAAGTGCTGTTCGTCGGTTTGCCCGACGTCGCACTCCAACGTGTCGACGTCCTGCCCGAAAGCGAGCGTGGCGACCGTGGCTTTGGATCGAGCAGCCTGAGCGGGGAAGAGGATTGACCGACCTGACGCCTACTATTAGAGTCGCAGCTCTGCTCGTCGTTACCGGGCGCATCCTGCTCGTCGAACAGTCCCGCGAACAGGAACGGTACTGGCTGCTGCCCGGCGGCGGCCTGCAATTCGGTGAATCGCTCGAAGAGTGTCTACAGCGCGAACTCATCGAGGAGCTCGGCACGGCGATCACCGTGAGCCGGCCGATAGGCATCGTCGAATCGATCGCGCCGGCCGACGGAAAGTACCGAAAGCACGTGCTCCACGTCGTCTTTGCCGCGTCACTGATCGACGAAGACTCGTATAGGACCGCCGACGAGCTGCCGGCAAGGGATCCGGCCGTCATCCGTGCCGTGTTCCATGCGACTCCCGACATCAACCATCTCGACCTGCGCCCGCCGATCGCCGACTTCCTTCAAGCGTGCCTCAAAGGGCTACCGCCGGCGATCGTCTACCTCGGCCAGCGTTGGTAGGTGCAAGCTTTGCCGTCGTCGCGCATTCGATACTAACGCACGATAATCATGGTTATGTATAGTTGGCACTTTCTCGTGTCGACCACCACGCAGTGCGCCACTGGTTGACGGCGCCTCCCCGCCCCACACGGCCAACGGCGGCTACCCGACGCGTGCACAGTCATCCCGTTGCGATGGCCGGGTTCGTTGTTGGCTGAACGGCGATCCTTGCGTCGGCGACCGGCTTGACGTTGCCGACCGGTTGTTGTCCTTAGCGAGCCCGTTGGGATGCCAGGACGAGGATCCGGACTCTTACCCACTGAAGTCGATCGCGGCGGATTGTGCGCAAGCGAAGCGCCGGCGGCTTCGGGCACGAACGTGTGTTCGTCTCTGCGCGTTGCGAGGGAACTCGGTGCGCTGAGCCGACCGGAGTCGGCGCGATCGGCTAGTACGTGATCAGGCTCATGACATCGTAGCCGTCGAGCTTCTTGCGTCCGCCGAGCTCGACCAGCTCGATGATGAAGGCGACACCGACGACCCTACCTCCGAGCCGCTCGACGAGCTCGCACTTTGCCTTGGCGGTGCCGCCGGTGGCGAGCAGATCGTCGTGCACGAGCACATTCATGCCGGGCGAGATCGCGTCTTCGTGCACTTCCAGGCTGTCGGTCCCGTACTCGAGGTCATACTCGGCCGAGATCGTGCGCCAGGGCAGCTTGCCGGGCTTACGCGCGCAAACGAACCCGGCGCCCAGCGCATAGGCTACCGCGGCGCCAAGGATGAACCCGCGCGCCTCGGCTCCGAAAACGACGTCGACATGCTTGCCGGCCCCGTACTCCGCGATACGATCGATGGTCTGGCGAAGAGCGACAGGGTCCTGCAGAAGAGGCATGATGTCGCGGAAGATGATGCCTTTCTTGGGAAAATCGGGGATCGCGCGGATCTTCGTCGCCAGATCGATCGGTGCGTGCGTTGGATTCACGGTACTCCCTGCTCCCGGTCTCGAGACCTACTCGGATCGTCCGCCGGTCATGCGACGGATGTTCTTGGTGAGGAGGAGCTGGCGCAACTGCGTGGTCGCCTGCACCATCTCCTCCACCCTGTCGAGCGCCTCACGGCGGCGCTCCGGGCGGTTCGAACGGAGCGCCGCCAGAAGGACCTGCTCGATCAGGCCGGTCTCGCGGTCGACAGCGCTCTTGAGGATGCGCAGGTTCTTCGGGCGCAGCCCGCTATGGCCGAGTTGCGCGGCGGCGCCGACGATGCCGACATCGGCCTCGCTATACCGCCGCACGCCGCTGACCTGCCGGCCCTTGACCAGCTCGTATTCCTCGAGCTCGCCAAGCAGGCCGGCGTCGGCGCCCGTCATGTGCTGCACGTCCTCGCCGGTGTACTCGCGCTCTTCGCCGCCGGGCAGGAAGTCAGCTTTGCGGATGCCCTGGCGCGGCGTTGCCGCAAGTGTCCCCGCGGTGCGCTCGATCTCTCGCCGGATGACCTTGAGCGGCAGATACTCGTCCCGCTGCAGCGTGAGCACGCGCACGAGCCGGCGAAAGTCGTCCGGGGAGAAGAGCCGATAGCCTGCCTTGGTGCGCCGTGGCGCGATCAGATGTTGCTCTTCGAGGTAACGCAGCTTGCTCACGGTGATGTCGGGGAATTCCGCCTTGAGGCGGTCGACGACGCCACCGATCGTGAGCAGTCGCTCGTCGCCGACGTCGAACAGGAGCTCGGTCTCTTCGCTCATGCGACGATGAATGTGAACTTGTACTTGCCGACCTGGACTTCGTCGCCCTCGACCAGCACGTGGCGCTCGATCCGCCGGCGATTCACGTACGTGCCGTTGAGGCTGTCCTGGTCGGCGATCGCGAAGTGCGTGCCTTCGCGCTCGACGACGGCGTGGTTGCGCGACACGGTGACGTCGTCGAGGAAGATGTCGGCGGCAGGATGGCGGCCCAGCGTCGTGCGGTCCTGAGTAAGCGGGTAGGTCTCCCCCGCCCTGCCGCCGCCACTGCGGATGACGAGCGTGGCGCCCTCGGGTAAGTCGCCGGCAAGTGGGTCGAGCTCACGCTCGTCTTCGCCGGGCTGGTAACTCAGCGTGGTCTGTGCATCCGCCTGTTCGGCGATGATGCTCGCCCCGCAACGCGCGCAGAAACCGGCGCCCTCGATGTTCCTGAACCCGCAGTCCGGGCAGAACATGCTAGACCTCGTCGCCTTCCTCGGCGCCGTCCGGCGGAGCAGCGTCTTCTCCACTGAAAGGATGCCGGCCGGCGAGGATTCGCGAGAGGCGCTCGACATCGGCGCCAGAGATGATCGCCTGGCCCTCTCGGTGGCCGTGCTGCAGGCGCATCACGAGCTCGGCTCGGAGGATGTCGAGCTTGCCCTGGAGGATCCTTCGGCGGCGCGAGATCTCGCGCTCTTCCGCTTCGAACTCGCCGATCAGCCGCTTGAGCTCGTCGTCCGAACTTGAGACGAGGTCGACGATGTCGTCCATCGCGATTAGCCTCCGTCGTTCAGGGACTGAAACTACACTTTAGCGGAGCGCGCCTCAACCTTCAAGCTCAGATTGAGGGAATCCCGACGTCAGGCTGCTCGCGTGAACGCCGCGCGCCGGCCGGATGACTCCCACGACGGCGCGCTCCTCGAGACGGGCCATCGCGCGCAGGCTGTCGTATTCGTCGGCAGCGCCATCGACGAGCAGCATGCCGGCGACGATGTCGCCGACAGAGCGCGATCCGGGCCCAAGGTAGCCGAGCACGCTGGCTTCTATGGGATCCTGAGGCCCTTCCCCGGACAGGGTCACGATCGCGTCGGACGGCATGAAGTTGCGCATGCGCCGCACTTCGTCGATGCGGCGCATGCCCTCGATGAGCAGCGATGCCGTCGACAGGTTGAACTCCTCCGCCGGCACGTCGTCGCGCGGCTCGAAGGAGAAGCTGCCCTCGCGCACGTCGAGCAGCGCGTAGAAGGCGCTCTCGCCGCGCAGCGCGCCACAGGACGCGCTCACGAGTCGGCCATTGTTGAACCCGAGACTGCCGACCGTACTGCCCAACGTGTCGGCAAGGACGAGCAGGCCCGACTTGTTGCCGAGCGATGTCATTTCGATCATATCTGCGAGCGGCAGCTCGTCGAGCGTACCTTCGAGTGGCATCTGTGCGCAGCCCTCCGTCGCGGTTCCGACCTATTACAGCACACCTTTCCCGCGTTCGCACCACGACGCCCAGTTCCTGCATGGTTCAGATTTGCCGCGCAGGCGACGATAGAAGGGAGGGGCGTGACTGTGCCAAGGCGGGCGACGCCTGGTGTATACTGCCTCAAACTGCTGTTCACCCGGGAGGAACCGCGCGTGGTCAAGCGCAAAGGGCTGGTCATCAACGATCGTCAGCTGGACGTTTGTGACGATCTCCTACGCAAGCTCAAGGAGGTCTCCGGCTCCACGTTTCTGGCGCTCATCTCCACGTCGGGTCAACCGATCACGACCGCGTCCGACGACTACCACCCCGAGACGCTGTCGCTCGCTTCGCTGGCGGCAAGCTCCTTCGCCGCCACCCAGCAACTCGCCAAGATCCTCGACGAGACCGAGTTCACGCTGCTCTTCCACGAAGGTAAGTCTCTCAACCTGCACGTCTCGCAGGTCTCCGAACAGGTGTTGCTCATCGTCACCTTCGGGCGCGAGACGCAGGTCGGCAAGGTGCGGCTCTACACTCAGAGGGCGATCGACGTCCTCAAGCCGATCTTCGAGAACGCTGACGAGGAGAACGACGCGCTGGCCATGGACGACGACTACGAGGCCAGCGCCGGCAGGGTCATCGACGATCTGTTCAAGGACGTCGAGGGAGGGTTGAATGCCGCTCATTAACTTCGCCGCTCGCGAGATCAACTACAAGATCGTCTACTACGGGTGCGGGCTCTGCGGCAAGACGACCAACATCCAGTACATCCATCGCAAGATCAACCCCGAGGCTCGCGGCAAGCTCGTCTCGATCGCGACT
>Ga0207931_1000010_pt1 | contig 63621 bp, 53 predicted proteins | sample NGESurdeep092012_2_FD_184478 | JGI IMG/M metagenome (GOLD analysis project Ga0207931, IMG submission 184478) | Arctic peat soil microbial communities from Barrow, Alaska - NGEE Surface sample 415-1 deep-092012 (SPAdes) | ecosystem: Environmental > Terrestrial > Soil > Wetlands > Peat ...
GACGCCGTCGCGCCGTGCCCAGTCGGCGACCGTCCGTTCCCGGTACGGCGCAGAGTCCAGCACCTGGAATGCGCGGATGCCGGGCGGCGGCCGGGGCCCGGTCAGATAGGCCAGATGCGGGTCGAGCAGCATCAGGCCGAACCGGGCGGCGTAGTGCCGCACCAGGTGCGCGCGCACCACGGCGGGATCCGGGTCGATCAACCACCGGTCGATCGGGCCGACGCCGGCCTCGTCAGGATCGTCACTGGTCAGCTCGTAGCCCGCCACCCCACTGCCGGCGACCGGGCGGCTCCCGGACGTCAAGACGGTCGCCCGGCGGCGCGTGGTGGCCAGCTCGGCCGGCCACAGCACGGCCTCCCTGGCGGTGCCGTCCAGCGAGACGATCTCGACCTCCCCGGACCGGTCGAGCTCGTCGTAGTCGAGCCCGGGCGGTAGCCGCAGGACCGGAGGACGGTGCGCATGGGCGGCATCCAACTCGGCCACCGTGGGCACCGTGGACACCGAGGTGATCCGCCGGCCCGTCCCGTCCCGTCGGGCCGGGTCGGCGTAGCCCAGCAGTCCGCGGGTGGATCGGGTGAGCGCGTCAGCCGCCATCAGCCGTGCCGGAAAACCGGACTCGCTCAGGTTGTGCCGGGCCATCAGCAGTCGCACCGGATCGAGGTCGGAGCCGACCACCATCGGGCAGACCGCGGCCAGGAAGGCGACGTCGGTGCCGATCGAGCAGGTCAGGTCGTGTATCCCGAGCCCGCTCAACCGGGCAGCCCGATGCGCGGACACGGCGGCCGGGCTGGCCTGCTGCAGCGACTCGTCGGTGAACAACCACCGCCCACCGGTCTCGCCCAGTTTCGTGGTCGCGCGACGACGCAGCCGAATCGTCTCGACAACGGCGGCCGACCGCTCACCGACCGTCCGCCGCAGCCTTGTCAGGTCAGCCAGCAGTGAGGCCTCGGTGAGTGCCAGCCCGCCGGCCGCAGCGAGAGCATCCAGGCCGACCGGGCTGGCCAAGAACCGCACGTCATCGAGAGTGAAGGGGTAGGCCACGGCGGAAAGGTCACCTGCCGGTGAACGTGGCCTTCCCCGGTCCGTCCCGCAGGAACGACGTCACGCCGATCGTCTGGTCGTCGGTCGCGAACAGTTCCGCGAACCGCCGCGCCTCCAGCTCGAGCCCGGCGGAGACGGTGCCGTCCATCCCGTCGTCGATCGCCCGCTTGGCGGCGGCCAGCGCTGCCGTCGGTCCGGCCGCCAGCCGGCCGGCCAACTCCATCGCCGCCGGCAGCACCGCTTCGGATGGCAGGGATCGGGTCGCCAGCCCGATCCGGACCGCCTCCGGCCCGTCGACCGGCCGGCCGGAGAAGATCAGCTCCTTGGCCTTGGTGACGCCGACGAGCCGCGGCAGCCGCTGGGTGCCACCACCGCCGGGGATGACGCCCAGGGTGACCTCCGGTAGCCCGATGCGGACGTCGTCGGCGACGATCCGGAAGTCCGCGGCCAGCGCGAGCTCGCAGCCGAGACCCAGCGCGTAGCCGTTCACCGCGGCGACGACCGGCTGGCCGAGCCGGGCGATCGCGCTGATCGCGTGGTTCAGCGTCCGGCCGAACGCGGTGATCTCGCCTGGCCCCCAGGTCGCCAGCTCATTCATGTCGGCGCCGGCGGCGAACGACCGCTTACCGCCGTAGAGCACCACGGCCCTGATGGTGCTTTCGGCCACCTGCTGGGCCACGTCGAGCAGCTCGTGATGGATCTGGATGTTGATGGCGTTCACCGGCGGCCGGTCCAGCCTGATCATGCCGACCGCGCCGTGCAGCTCGAGCCGAACGAAATCGCCCACGCCGTCACGCCTCTCGGTTTGTTCTTGCATCGGATCCGATCCGACCGGACCGCATTGATCAAGTGTCGGCTCAGCTCTGGTAGGCGAAGAACCGGCCGCCGCGAGCCTCCAAGGTCAGGCTCATCCCGAACGTCTCGGACAGGTTGGCCGCGGTGAGGGTATCGCCGATCGGTCCGGCGGCCAGCACCTTGCCCGCCCGCAGCAGCAGCACGTGACTGAACGCGATCGGGATCTCCTCGACGTGGTGCGTCACCAGGATGGTGGTCGGAGCGGCCGGATCCACCGCCAGCGCCGACAACCGGGTCAGCAGATCCTCCCGCCCGCCGAGGTCGAGGCCGGCCGCCGGTTCGTCCAGCAGCAGCAGTTCCGGGTCTGCCATCAGGGCCCGCGCGGCGAGGGCGCGTTTGCGCTCCCCCTCGGACAGCGTGCCGTAGGTCCGCTCGGCGAGCGGGGCGACGCCCATCGCGGCCAGCAGGCCACGGGCGCGCTCGAAGTCCATCTCGTCGTAGCGCTCCCGCCAGCGTCCGACCACGCCGTACCCGGCGGAGACCACGACGTCGATGACCCGCTCGGTCGGCGGAACGCGCCCGGCCATTGCAGCCGAGGACAGCCCGACCCGCGGCCGGATGTCCCCCACGTCGACGGCGCCGAGCCGTTCGCCGAGAATGTGCACCCGCCCCGAGGTGGGGAACATCTGCGCCGAGGCGATCAGCAGCAGCGTGGTCTTGCCGGCGCCGTTCGGCCCCAGCACCACCCAGCGCTCGTCGACGTCGACGCTCCAGTGGACCGCGTCCAGCAGTACGGCCTCGCCGCGGCGGACGGTGACCTCGGCCAGATGCACGACGGAATCGGGTCCGGGCAGGATCGACGGGCGCAAGGATGTGGCTGGGCTGGAGGTCACGCGGGTCATTGTTGCGCACGCACGGCGGGCGCTCCGCGCGCCGTGCACGCGCGGCCACGTCCCACCGGCACCCGGCGGTCACCGGGCCAGGCGGAGTCGGGGACAATCTGACGATGGCTCGCCGCGCAACCGACAGCACCGCCGTTGACCTCGGCCGCGCCGACAACGCTGGCGACAACGCTGGCGACAACGCTGACCGGACAGAGCCCGACGGTGCCGCCGAAGCCGCCACCCCCGCCGACGCCCCCGCTCCCACTCCCGCTCCCGCCGAGGCGCGGGCCCGGCCGGCCAAGGTGAAGGCCGGCAAGAAGAAGCGGCGCGCCAAGCGCACCCGTCCCGGCGAGATCGACCCGGAGGCGGCGCCGCGGGTCGGGTCCAGCCTCTATCCCGGATTGCCGTACCCGCTGGGCGCGACGCCGTACGAGAACGGCACCAACTTCGCCGTCGTGGCCGACGGCGTCCCTGGCGTCAGCGACGTGCAGCTCTGCCTGATCGACCGGGACGGCAACGAGCGCCGGGTCACCATGGACGAGAAGACCTACGGGATCTGGCACACCTTCGTGCCGGACGTGCGACCCGGTCAGCAGTACGGGTTCCGGGTGCCGGAGCTGGATCCGTCGAAGATCCTGCTCGACCCGTACGCCCGGCAGGTGACCACCACCGACTACGACCTGATCGCCGCCGCATCGCACGGTGTCGAGACGCTCGGTCGGGTCCCGCTTGGCATCGTCACCGAGCCGCAGCGATCGACCTCGGTGCGCCCCTGGGTGCCGTGGGAACAGACCGTCATCTACGAGGCACACGTCACCGGCCTGACCCGGCTGCATCCGGACGTTCCCCCGGAACTGCGCGGCAAGTTCCTTGGCGTCGCCCATCCGGCCGTCATCGAGCACTTGAAGAGTCTGAGCGTCACCACGCTGGAATTGCTGCCGGTGCATGCCAGCGCCGCCGAGCCGCAATTGCACGCAGGCGGCCGCAAGAACTATTGGGGCTATTCCACCCTGAGCTACTTCGCCCCGGATCCCGGATTCGCCACCGTGCCTGGGCTGGAGGTCGGCGAGTTCATCCAGATGGTCGACGCGCTGCACGCAGCGGGCATCGAGGTGGTCCTTGACGTGGTCTACAACCACACCTGCGAAGGTGGTCACGGGCTGACCGTCGACCTGTCCTGGCGCGGGCTGTCGCCCTCGTCGTACTACCTCCCGGGCGGGATGGACATCACCGGCTGCGGTAACACGCTCAACGCCGGCACCCTGCCCGTTGTCCGGATGATCACCGACTCCCTCCGCTACTGGGCGGACGCGTTGGGCATTGACGGCTTCCGGTTCGACCTGGCCTCCGTGCACGGCCGGCCGGGCGGTGGGCCCTTCGACCCGAACTCGCAGCTGCTCACCGCGATCGCGGCCAGCCCGATACTCTCGGCCCGCAAGCTCATCTCCGAACCGTGGGACGCGACCGGCGAAGGCTATGCCGTCGGGCGGTTCGGTGAGAACTGGGTGGAGTGGAACGACCGCTTCCGGGACACCACGCGCGACTTCTGGCGCGGGCTGGACGGGATCAGGGACCTGGGGTACCGGCTGTCCGGCTCGTCGGACCTGTTCGGCGCGAACCGCAGGCCGTGGGCGTCCGTCAACTTCGTCACCGCGCACGACGGATTCACCCTGCGGGACCTGGTGTCCTACGACCACAAGCACAACGAGGCGAACGGCGAGGACAACCGGGACGGGTTGAACCACAACCGGTCATGGAACTACGGCGCAGAGGGCGAGACGGACGACCCGGCGATCATCGCGCTGCGCACCCGGCAGGCGCGCAACATCGCGGCCACCATGCTGCTGTCCACCGGCACCCCGATGATCTCCATGGGCGACGAGCTGTGGCGCACCCAGGGCGGCAACAACAACGCCTACTGCCAGGACAACGAGATCAGTTGGCTGGACTGGAATCCGGTCAAGGGGCGGCCGGAAGCCCAGCAGCTGCTGACGTTCTTCCAGCGCACCCTGGCCATCCGCCGGGACGCGTTCGCGTTGCATCAGGGCGAGTTCTTCGACGGGCGGGCTCCGGGCGGCGGTGACGGCATCCCGGACCTGGTCTGGTTCAACCCGTGGGGTCAACCGATGACCGACCACGACTGGTTCGACGGCACCCGGCGCACCCTGCAGATGTGGGTCGACGGACGGGACGTGCGTGGTCACAACCGCGGCGGCGAGCCGCTGACCGATGATTCCTGGCTGCTGGTGCTGCACGCCGACGGTGGCGACACCAAGGTCACCCTGCCGGGCGAGCCTCACGGCACTGCATACACGCCGGTGCTGGACACCGACACCCGCACCGGCGAGCCTGCCGACGCGACACCGCTGCCGGCCGGCGTCCCGCTGACGTTGCCCGGGCGGACGGTCTGGTTGCTCCGCGCCCACCGCTAGCCCCCCACCCGGCTAGCCCCAGCTAGCCCCCACGCGGCGCGGATCAACATCGCCGACGCGCATCAAATGGGCGACTTCTGTCCCACCATTCCCATAACCGCGACGTTTATCCGCGCCGAGGAAGTTGATCCGCGCCCCCCAAAGAGGCGCGGCTCAACACCTTTCGGGGTTGCCCTGCGGGGTCAGGCGGTGGTGACCAGACCCATTTCCGCCGGTGAGGCAAGCAGCTTGTTCCTGGGCAGCACCCGGACCGTGTAGCCGACCGGCCCGGAGGTGGTCAGCGGCAGGTGCGCCTCGTACCGGAACCCGTCGCCGTTGCCGACGAAGGTCATCGGCATGGTCGAGACGTCATGCAGCTGCTCGTTCATGTCGACCCGCCCGGTGACCGTCTGCACCTCGACGTCTTCCGGGGACAGGCCCCCGAGGTCGAGGTAGGCACGAACGGTCATCACGTTGCCCAGCGACGGTTCCGTGCCGATCCCTGACGTATCGACGTTGACCACCCTGACGTTCGGCCAGGCGGCGCGCACCTGGTCCTTCCAGGCGGCCAGGCCCTTGGCCACGGTCAGGTCCGTGGTCACGTCCCTGGACAGCACGGACGCGGGACCGTAATAGCCGGTGACGTAGTCGCGCACCATCCGGGTGGCCTGCACCCGGGGGCCCAGGTAGGCCAGCGTGTGCCGCACGGTGTCGACCCAGCCGTCGGGACGGCCGACCTCGTTCCGCCGATAGAACAACGGGGCCACCCGCTTCTCGATCAGGTCGTACAGGGCGGCGGCTTCCAGGTCGTCGCGTCGCGTCTCGTTGCCGACCCCGTCGGCGGTCGGGATGGTCCAACCGTCGTGACCGTCGTACAGCTCGTCCCACCAGCCGTCGGAGATGGACAGGTTGAGCCCGCCGTTCAGCGCGGCCTTCATCCCCGAGGTACCCGATGCCTCCTGGGGACGGACCGGGTTGTTCAGCCAGACGTCGGCGCCCGCGCACAGCACCGCGGCCATGCCCATGTCGTAGTCGGGCAGGAATACGATCCGGTGCCGGATGGTGGCGTCGTCGGTGAACCGCACCATCTCCTGCATGAACCGCTTGCCGCCGTCGTCCGCCGGGTGGGCCTTTCCGGCGACGATGATCTGCACCGGACGCTCCGGGTCGAGCAGGATCTTCCGCAACCTCGCGGGGTCGCGGAGCATCAGCGTCAGCCGCTTGTAGGTGGAGACCCGACGGGCGAACCCGATCGTCAGGATCGCCGGGTCGAGGATGCTCTCGGTCCAGCCCAGCTCTGCGACGGTGGCGCCCCGCTGCAGGTACGAGCTCCTGACGGTGTTCCGGGCGAGCGCGACCAGCCGCTGTCGCAGCGTCTGGCGCAGGTCCCACAGCCGTTCATTGGACACCTTCTCGGCGGCCGGCCATTCCGACGCGGAGGCCAGGTCCTGCCAGTCGGCCATGTCGCCGGCGACGTCATACATCTCCCGGGCCGCCCAGGTGGGTAGGTGCACCCCATTGGTGACCGAACCGATCGGCACCTCGTCCGGCTCGAATCCCGGGTAGAGCGGGGCGAACATGTTACGCGACACCGAGCCGTGCAGCTTGGCCACCCCGTTCGCGCGCTGGGCCGTCCGCAGGCCCATGTGCGCCATGTTGAACCGGCTGGGATCGTCCTCGGAGCCGAGCGCGATGACCTCGTCGGCGTAGATACCCGGCAGCAATCGTGAGTGCCCGTCCCCGCCGGCATCCAGGTAGTGCCGAACCAGGTCGACCGGGAAACGGTCGATACCGGCGGGCACCGGGGTGTGAGTGGTGAACACGGTGCCGGCCCGCACCGCCGAGAGCGCCTCGGAGAAGGTGAGCCCGTGGTCGGCGATCAGTGACCGGATCCGCTCCAGACCGAGGAAGCCGGCATGACCCTCGTTCATGTGGAAGACCTCTGGCATCGCGTGCCCGGTCGCCCCGGCGTACAGGTGCACCGCACGGGCGCCGCCGATGCCCAGCAGGATCTCCTGCTTGATGCGGTGGTCCTGGTCGCCGCCGTACAGCCGGTCCGTGGTTTGCCGCAGGAAGTCGTCGTTCGCCTCGTTGTCGGCGTCCAGCAGCAGCAGCGGCACCCGGCCCACCTGAGCGGCCCAGATCCGAGCGGTCAACTGGCGGCCACCTGGCATCGGCACACAGACGGACAGCTGCTGACCGTCGGCACCGAGCACCCGGTCGATCGGCAAACCCTGCGGGTCGTGCGCGGGGTAGTGCTCCTGCTGCCAGCCGTCCGAGGACAGCGACTGCCAGAAGTACCCGAACCGGTACAGCAGGCCGACCCCGATGATCGGCACACCCAGGTCGGAGGCGGACTTCAGGTGGTCACCGGCCAGGATGCCCAGGCCGCCGGAGTAGTTCGGCAGCACCTCGGTGACGCCGAACTCCATCGAGAAGTACGCGATGGCGGCGGGCAGGTCCTCGCCACTGGCGATCTGGTTCTGGTACCACCGCGGATCGGTGAGGTAGTGATCAAGATCCTCGGCCAGGTTGTGCATGCGCGTCAGGAAGGACTCGTCGACGGCGAGCTCCTCCAGGCGGGACACCGACACGGCTCCGAGCAGCTTGAGGGGGTCACCCTCGAGCTTGGTCCAGAGCCGGCGGTCGATATCGGCGAAGAGATCCTGGCTCGCCGGATGCCAGGACCACCGGAGGTTGCGGATCAGCGCACCGAGCGGCTGCAGCGCCACGGGCAGCTGCGGGCGCACGGTGAAACGTCGGAGGGCCTTCACAACGGATCAATTTACTTCCTCGCGGCCCTGACGAAAAACCAGCGGAGAGGTGTTCAACAGTTTGTCACCCAACGAGAGGGCCCGTGCAGAATCGGTTTAGCACATCGGGCACCGGTGCGTACGCGAGTGCTGCATGCGAAAAATGGGCGGTTAGACCCCCAGAACGGCACGTTCCCGCCACAGGATCCACCGAAATGCGCTGCCAGTGGTTCACCCCGCGTCGATCGCCCGCCACGCTGAGTAATCACCCGGCATCCCCGAGTCTTCCCCAAGCCTGCGCGACCAGGCCGACGAAGCGCCGGACGGTTGCCTGGGTGCGCCCACCAGCATCCGCTCGACCGCTCGATCTTCCCCCAGGCAAGACACGGCCTGCCACGGGGGAACCTGCCGGTGACGTCGTCGCGGGTGGTGCCTGTCAGGTCGCACGGCAGGTTCCGAGAGGCGCCGCGCGGGTGGCCGGACCTGAACTGCGCCCCCGGAGACCTACCGGTACGTTGGCCCCGTGGCTGGACGCATAGGACTGAACGACATCTTCCCCACCGTCGCCTGCGGCCGCTACCCGGCCAAGGCCGTGGTCGGTGAAGCGATCACCGTTTCGGCGAGCGTGTTCCGGGAGGGACACGACGCCGTGGCCGCCAATGTCGTGTGGCGCCCACCCGTTCCGCCCGGCACCCGCCGACGGACGTCGGCCAAGGACGCCGGGCCGCTGCTCCGGATGGCCAGGGAAGCATCCTGGAGCACGAAGCACGAGGCGACCGTGGTGCCCGACCGGCAGGGCCTGTGGACGCTGCAGGTCGAGGCCTGGAGCGACCCGCTCGGCACCTGGCGGCATGCGGTCGAGGCCAAGTCAGGGGCCGGCCAATCCGGCGAGGAGATGGCCAACGACCTGGAGACCGGGGCGTTGCTGCTGGAGAGGATCGCGGCGCGCCCCAAGCAGCGGTACGCCAGTGCTATCAAGGCCGCCATCGAAGCACTACGGGACGCCTTCCGCTCCGTGCCCGAGCGCATCGGGCCGGCACTGTCCGCGGAGATGTGGCCGGTGCTCACGGCCGACCCGATCCGCGAACTGGTCACCGCCTCGGATCCGGTGAGGATCTGGGTCGACCGGCCGCTCGCCGAGTTCGGCTCCTGGTACGAATTCTTCCCGCGCTCCAGCGGCGCGGAGATCGACTCGGCCGGCCTGCCGATCCGGCACGGCACGTTCAAGGACTCGATCTTCCAGCTCGACCGGGCCAAGTCGATGGGCTTCGACATCGTCTACCTGCCGCCCATCCACCCGATCGGCGAGGTGAACCGCAAGGGCCGCAACAATCCTGCCGAGCCGGGTGGCACCGTCAACCCCGATCCACGGGACGTCGGGTCGCCGTGGGCGATCGGATCGAAGGACGGCGGCCACGACGCGATCCACCCGGAACTGGGCACCATCGAGGATTTCGACGAGTTCGTGGCCGCCGCCAAGGAGCGCGGGCTCGAGGTGGCGCTCGACCTGGCCCTGCAGTGCGCGCCGGACCACCCCTGGGTCACCGCGCACCCGGAATGGTTCACCACCCGGCCGGACGGATCGATCGCCTACGCCGAGAACCCGCCCAAGAAGTACCAGGACATCTTCCCGATGAACTTCGACAACGACCCCGCCGGGGTCTACGCCGAGGTGCTCCGGGTGGTCCAGTACTGGATCGACCACGGCGTGACGATCTTCCGGGTGGACAACCCGCACACCAAGCCGATCAACTTCTGGGAGTGGCTGATCGCCAAGGTCCACGACAAGAACCCGGAGGCCATCTTCCTGGCGGAGGCCTTCACCAAGCCGACCATGATGCACGAACTTGCCCGCATCGGGTTCACCCAGTCCTACACCTACTTCACCTGGCGGACCTACAAACAGGAACTCACCGACTACGGGGTCGAGCTGGTCGAGGGTTCGGACTACATGCGGCCGAACTTCTTCGTGAACACCCCGGACATCCTGCACGCGTCGCTGCAGTTCGGCGGTCCCGGCATGTTCGCGATCCGCGCGGTGCTGGCCGCGACGCTGTCGCCTACCTGGGGCGTCTATTCCGGGTTCGAACTCTTCGAGCACGAGGCGGTCAAGCCGGGCAGCGAGGAGTACATGGACTCGGAGAAGTACCAGCTGCGCCCGCGGGACTACCAGGCGGCGCTGACCCAGGGCAGGTCGCTGGAGCCGCTGATCACCCGGCTGAACGAGATCCGCCGCCAGCACCCGGCCCTGCAACGCATCAAAGGCCTGTGGTTCCACGACATCTCGAACGACAGCTTGCTCTGCTACTCGCGCCGCGACGAGACCACCGGCGACACCGTGATCGTCGTCGTCTGCCTGGACTCGCACACCCAGCAGTGGGGCGAGACCGACCTGTACATGCCGGCCCTTGGTCTGGATTGGAATGACGTCGTCGAGGTCACCGACGAGCTGTCCGGCGAGGTCTACCACTGGGGTCAGCGCAACGCCGTCGGGCTGGACCCGCACTGGCGGGCCGCACACATCCTGCGGGTACGGAACCAGTAGTTCGCCGGTCACCGCCCGTTGACCTGCAGAATTGACAATGGCGCCCGCGTCCCCAGCACACGCGACTGATGAACCACACTTGATCGAAGAAGGGTGAGCATGACCCAGACCGCCCGGCCGGTGGGGCACGCGCCTGTCCACGAGCCGCTGGCCAGCGATTTTCATTCCGCACGAAAGATCGCGCCGGATCCGGAATGGTACAAACGCGCGGTCTTCTACGAGGTGCTCGTCCGAGCCTTCGCCGACTCCAACGGCGACGGAACCGGTGACCTGCGTGGCCTGATCGACCGGCTGGACTACCTGGCCTGGCTGGGCGTTGATTGTCTCTGGCTCCCCCCCTTCTACGACTCGCCGCTGCGCGACGGCGGTTACGACATCTCCGACTACCGCAAGGTGCTGCCGGAGTTCGGCAACGTCGAGGACTTCGTGGCGCTCCTGGATGCCGCGCACGCCAGGGGCATCCGGGTCATCACCGACCTGGTGTTGAACCACACCAGCGACGCCCACCACTGGTTCCAGGAATCGCGCCGGGACCCGACCGGACCGTACGGCGACTACTACGTCTGGGCCGACGACGACACCGGCTACCCCGACGCGCGGGTCATCTTCGTCGACACCGAGCCCAGCAACTGGACGTTCGATCCGGTGCGCAAGCAGTACTTCTGGCACCGGTTCTTCTCCCACCAGCCGGACCTGAACTTCGAGAACCCGGCCGTGGGCGATGAGATGATCGACATCCTGCGGTTCTGGCTGGACCTCGGCATCGACGGATTCCGGCTCGACGCGGTGCCGTACCTGTTCGAGGAGGAGGGCACCAACGGCGAGAACCTGCCGCAGACCCACGAATTCCTCAAGCGGTGCCGCAAGGTGATCGACGCCGAATACCCGCACGCCATCCTGCTGGCCGAGGCCAACCAGTGGCCCGCCGACGTCGTCGACTACTTCGGTGATCCCAAGGTCGGCGGCGACGAATGCCACATGTGCTTCCACTTCCCTTTGATGCCACGCATTTTCATGGCGGCGCGGCGCGAGCAGCGGTTCCCGGTCTCGGAGATCCTGGCGCAGACGCCGGCCATCCCGCAGAGCGGCCAGTGGGGCATCTTCCTGCGCAATCACGACGAGCTGACCCTGGAGATGGTCAGCGACGAGGATCGCGACTACATGTGGGCCGAGTACGCCAAGGACCCACGAATGAAGGCGAACATCGGCATCCGCCGGCGGCTGGCGACCCTGCTGGACAACGACACCAACCAGCAGGAACTGTTCACCGCCATGCTGCTGAGCCTGCCGGGCTCGCCGGTGCTGTATTACGGCGACGAGATCGGGATGGGCGACAACATCTGGCTCGGCGACCGGGACGGCGTCCGCACCCCGATGCAGTGGTCACCCGACCGGAACGCCGGGTTCTCCCGCTGCGATCCGGCACGGCTGTACCTGCCGGCGATCATGGACCCGATCTACGGGTTCCAGACCGTGAACGTCGAAGCGCAGATGAACTCCACCGCCTCGCTGCTGCACTGGACCAGGCGGATGATCGAGATCCGGAAGCGGTACGCCGCGTTCGCCGTCGGTCAGTTCACCGATCTCGGTGGTTCCAACCCGACGGTGCTGTCGTACACGCTGCACCACGACGGCGACGAGCGTCAGCCGGCACACACCGTGCTGTGCGTCAACAACCTGTCCCGCTTTCCGCAGCCGGTGGAGCTGGACCTGCGTGACCATCAGCGGGCGGTGCCGGTCGAGCTGACCGGTGGCACGCCGTTCCCCCGGATCGGTCAGCTGCCCTATCTGTTGACCCTGCCGGGCCATGGCTTCTACTGGCTCGACATCACCGGCGAAGGAAGGTGATGTGACCAGATGAGCGACGAATCATCGATTGACAACAGCACTGCCACAAATTCAGCCGGGGTCGGCCTGGCCGACGACGTGCTGATCCCCATCCTCGCGGAGTACCTGCCCCACCAGCGCTGGTTCTCGGCCAAGGGACAAGAACTGGGCACCATCGAGATCATCGGCCGGGCCGTGGCCGCCAGGGATCTGCACGGTTCCGACATCGAGCAGGTGCTGTTCACCGTGGACACCCTGTTCGGCAAGCAGCGCTACCAACTGTGGATCGGCTGGAGCTGGCAGCTGCCGGATCGGCTGGCCCATGCGACCATCGGCTCCGGGTGGGGACGGGTCGCCTACGACGCACTGCAGGACCAGAACGTTGCTGCGCTGCTGATCAGGGCCATCGCGGACAACATCGACTTCGCTGAGGTGCGGGCCAGGGCCGAGCCGGACGCCGTCATCGACACTGCCGCACCGGGGTTGGTGATCGGTGCCGAACAATCCAACACGTCGATCGTGTACGGGCATTCGGCCATCCTCAAGGTGTTTCGCCGGCTGGAACCCGGTCCCAACCCGGACGCCGAGATCCACCGCGCGCTGCATGCCGTCGGTTCGACGCACATCGCGCAGCCGCTGGGCGTGATCACCGGGCCGGTTCACGGCGAGGAGACCACTCTCGGACTGCTGACCGAGTTCTTCGCCAACAGCGCGGACGGCTGGGCCATGGCCACCTCGAGCGTGCGCGACCTGATGAGCGAGGGCGATCTGCGCGCCGACGAGGTCGGCGGCGATTTCGCCGCCGAATCGCACCGGTTGGGCGAGGCCGTGGCCGCCGTGCACGCCGATCTGGCCCGGGCATTCGGTACCACGGTCGCCCACCACAGCGAACTGTCGAAGATCCTCGATCAGATGGTCACCGACGCCGAGGTCGCCATCAACCTGGTGCCCGAACTCGCCGAGCACCGCGGGCGGATCCTGGCGACGTTTGCCAGGGCCGGCGATCACACGGCCGGGCTCACCGTGCAGCGCATTCACGGCGATCTGCACCTGGGCCAGGTTCTGCGAACGCTGAAGGGTTGGAGCATCATCGATTTCGAGGGTGAACCGTCGAAGCCGCTGGCGTACCGCAGGTCGCTGCACAGCCCGCTCAAGGATATCGCGGGCATGCTGCGCTCGTTCGACTACGCGGCGCGCGGTCTGGTGATCAGCCCACACACCGACGCACAGCACAAGTACCGAGCGGCCGAATGGGCCGAGCGGAACCGCCGTGCGTTCAGCGACGGCTACGCGAGTGTGGCCGGCAACGACCCCCGTCAGGCCGGGAGCCTGCTGCGGGCATTCGAGCTTGACAAAGCGCTCTACGAAGTTGTCTACGAACATGGACACCGTCCCCTGTGGGTAGCCATCCCCATGCAGGCCGTTGTCGCCCTCATCAACGCCGGAGGAAACTCGTGACCACGAACAACACACCGGATCCCGCTGCGGCCGCCAAAGCACCGGCAGCCGCAGCGGACGCCCCGGCTGCACCGGCCAAGGCGACCCGGACCCGCAAGCCGGCTGCTGCAAGACCCGCGACCGCGAAGACCGCGACTGAGAAGACCGCAACCGCGAAGACCGCAACCGCGAAGACAGCGACCGCGAAGACAGCGACCGAGAAGGCAGCCACAGCCAAGGCCCCGGCGGAGGCGGCAACAGCGAAAGCCCCGGCAAAGGCTGCGGCGAAGGCCCCCGCAGGGTCCGGGGCCAAGGCCCCGACCGCTGCGACCGTCTCGACCGGAGCAGCCGCGCCCGAACCAGCTACCGATCGCGCGACCTCCGGTGCGGCCGGGTCGGCGACCGTCCGCGCCGGGTCCACGACTCCGCGGGGCGTGGACACCCCGCTGGCCAGCGGACAGGGCGCCGGCACCAGTCAAGACGTGACCAAGCCCGGCGGCGTCACCACCACCCATGACGCCAGCGCACCGGACGCGGCGCAGCCATCGACGCCGGCCGGCCCGAGCATCGATGAGTACGAGAAGCTGATCGGCGGCGACATCCACGATCCGCACGGGATCCTGGGCGCGCACCCGACCGGCGACGGCCGGACGGTGGTGCGCACGCTGCGCCATCATGCCAAGAACGTCACGCTGCTGATGGGCGGCGAGGAAACCCCGTTCACCCACACCCATGGCGGGGTGTTCACGGCCGTGTTCGACGGCCCGGTCGGTGACTACCGGATCCGGGTGGATTACGGCCCCGGCGCCGTCTACGAGGTCGATGACCCCTACCGCTGGCTGCCCACCCTCGGCGAGATCGACCTGTACCTGATCGGTGAGGGCCGGCACGAGAACCTCTGGGACGTGCTCGGTGCGCACGTCCGGAGCTACGACACCCCTGGCGGTCAGGTCACCGGAACCTCGTTCGCCGTCTGGGCGCCCAACGCCAGGGGCATCCGGGTCAGCGGCGACTTCGACCACTGGTCGGGGGCCGGCACCCCGATGCGGTCGCTCGGCTCGTCCGGAGTGTGGGAACTGTTCGTACCCGGCGTCGGCGAGGGCACCAGGTACAAGTTCCAGATCCTGGGCCAGGACGGAGTCTGGCGGGAGAAGGCCGACCCGATGGCGTTCGCGGCCGAGGTGCCGCCGGCCACCGCATCGATGGTCACCGTTGCGCGTCACGAGTGGAACGACGCCGACTGGATGTCGACCCGCGCGCAGACCGATCAACTGAACGGGCCGATCTCGATCTACGAGGTGCACGCCGGGTCGTGGAAGACGGGCATCGACTACCGCGAAATGGCGGACGAGCTGATCAACGACCTCAGCGAGACCGGCTTCACCCACGTCGAGTTCCTGCCGCTGGCCGGGCACCCGTTCGCGCCGTCCTGGGGCTACCAGGTCACCTCGTACTACGCGCCGGACTCGCGCTTCGGTCGGCCGGACGACCTGCGGTACCTGATCGACCGGCTGCATCAGGCCGGCATCGGGGTGATCCTGGACTGGGTGCCCGCGCACTTCCCGAAGGACGAATGGGCGCTCGGCAAGTTCGACGGCACGTCGCTGTACGAGCACGCCGACCCGCGGCGCGGCGAGCAGCTCGACTGGGGGACGTTCGTCTTCGACTTCGGCCGACGGGAGGTCCGCAACTTCCTCGTCGCCAATGCGCTGTACTGGCTGGAGGAGTACCACATCGACGGCCTCCGGGTCGATGCGGTCGCATCGATGCTGTACCTGGACTACTCCCGCGAGGACGGCCAGTGGCTGCCGAACATCTACGGCGGCAACGAGAATCTCGACGCCGTGGCGTTCATCCAGGAGGCCAACGCGACCGTGGGCAAGCGGGTTCCGGGTGTGCTGATGATCGCCGAGGAATCCACCGCATGGCCCGGGGTCACCCGGCCCACCCACCTGGGCGGCCTCGGGTTCCACCTGAAGTGGAACATGGGCTGGATGCACGACAGCCTCGGCTACATCTCCCGCGACCCGATCTACCGCTCGTGGCACCACAACGAGATGACATTCTCGTTGATGTACGCCTTCTCCGAGCAGTTCGTGCTGCCGATCTCGCATGACGAGGTGGTGCACGGCAAGGGTTCGCTGTGGTCCAAGATCCCCGGTGACGAATGGCAGAAGGCAGCCACGCTGCGAACGTTCCTGGCCCACCAGTGGGCGCACCCGGGTAAGCAGTTGCTGTTCATGGGGCAGGAACTGGGCAACCCCTGGGAATGGAACCAGGCGATCCAACTGCCCTGGCAGCTCAAGGACTACCCGTTGCACGCCGGCGTGCGCCGGCTGGTCGGCGACCTCAACCGCATCTACAAGAGCAGCCCTGCGCTCTACTCCCAGGACTTCACCCCGTCCGGGTTCACCTGGCTGGACGCGAACGACCGCCAAGGCAACGTGCTGGCCTATCTGCGGTGGGGCACGGACGGTTCCGTGGTCGCCTGCGTGTTGAACTTCTCCCCGATGCCGCACAGCGGGTACCGGATCGGGCTGCCCTTCAGCGGCGTCTGGCGCGAGGCACTCAACAGCGACTCGGAGCTGTACGGCGGGTCGGGCGCGGGCAACATGGGCGCGGTGGTTGCCGCGGATCACCCCTCACACGGGCAACCGGCGTCGGCAACGATCACCATCCCGCCGCTGGGCGCACTGTGGCTGGTTCCCGAATCAGCTCAGTGAGCCGCTGACCAGCACCGGAGCGCAACGCCGGCCCACCTGGGTCGGCGTTGCTGTCGTTCTCGCCGCGGCGCTGGTTCTCGCCGGCACGGTCACCATCGTCACGGCGATCGCGGTCGGCATGGCCGCGGCGAGGGACGCAGGCTCGCCGAAATCCGCCGAGCGCATCGATCCGGCAGCGGGCGGCGCACCCATTTCCACCGTTCCCGCCGGCTCCGAATCCGACCTGACGGCGAACGAGGAGGACGTCGGCGCCGTGCTGGCCGATCTGGAGGACTTCTGGTCAGCGCACGGCCTGACGGGGTCCGCTCGACCGGCCGGCGGCTACTTCGCCATGGATTCCTCGGTCGGCCCTTCCGGCGGCTCGGCCGGGGAGTCTGCGCTGTGTATCCAGGAGCCGTCGCAGATCGTCGGCAACGCCTTCTACTGCCCGCAGGGCGACGGCATCGTCTTCGATTCCGCCGCGTTGGTACCGGTGTTGCTCGGGCGGTACGGCCCGGCCGCGCTGGCCACCGCGTTCGCGCACGAGTTCGCCCACTCGGTGCAGGCCAGGATCGGCCCGACGGCTGCCGACCGCCGCGCAGACCCGACCCGCTTGCCCTCGATCCTGATCGAGGCGCAGGCCGATTGCGACGCCGGAGCCTTCCTGGCCTGGGCCGTCGCCGGCGACACGTCCCGGGTCCGGGTGCCGACCGGGTCCGTGCTCCGGGCGATCACCCCGGTGCTCGACTTCCGTGATCCGGTGACCCTTTCCCCGGCGGACCCGACGGCGCACGGCCTCGGCCTTGACCGGTTGACCTTCCTGCTGCGCGGGTATCGCGACGGCGCGGCCGCCTGCCATGCGCTGACCAGAGATGACCTCGATCTGACCCTCGGCCGGGACGGCGTCGCCGACGCTGCCACCACACAACCCAGGTTCGCCTCGACCGATGAGGTGCTCACCGCCGCGACCGCGTCGGTAGCGGATTTTGTCGGCGACGCGGGTTTGCCTGGCACCGGCGTACCGGTCAGCGCGGACCAGGCGGACCTGGCCGTCGCGCAGCCGTACGGACAGTTCGCCGCGGCCACCGCCGTCGCGCTGGCCACCGGCCGGGAGATCACCGGAACCGACACCGGCGCAGCATGTTTCGCCGGCGCCTGGGTGGCGTCGGTGTTCGGGACGACCGAGGCGGGTCAGCTGGGTTCGTGGCCGGGGGACGCCGACGAGGCGCTCGACCTGATCCGCAGCGGGCCCGGCGCGACGTTCCAGCAGGTGGCCGCTTATGCCGACGGATTCCACGGTGGCTCCGCGCGCTGCGGCTGACTCATCAGTACACGCGCGCTGCGGCTGACCCATCAGTACGCGTCAGTAAGGCTCAGTACAGCGCCGCCGCCAATGCCCGACGCGCCTTGACCACCTGCTCGTCGTCGGGCGGGAACAGTCCGAACAGCTCCACCAGATGCTCGCGGGCCTTTGTCCGGTCCTCGTCGGAGGTGCGCCGGACCGTACTGATCAGCCGGTCGAACGCCTCCTTCAGCAGCCCGGAGGTCAGCTCGAGATCAGCGGCGGCGAGTTGGAGGTCCACGTCGTCAGGCGACGCCGCTGCCTTTTCCAGCACGTCCGGGGGCGCCGCCTCCACCCGGGCCAGCAGCGTGGTCTGTGCCAGCGCGGCCGCCGCCTGGGCGTTGGCGGGTTCGACGTCCAGAATCTGCCGGTAGCCACGCTCGGCGGCCGCATAGTCGCCGGCGGCAAGGGCTTCCTCGGCCGCCACGAACCGCGGGTCCTCCGGCTCCGGCTCGGGCTCCTGCTGGCCGTCGCCGACCTCCGCGACGGCCCGCGCCTCGGCGGCCTTGATGCCCGGTAGTTGGTCGCGCAACGCGTCCAGCAGCGAGGTGATCCACTGCCGCACCTGCGGTTCCGGCAGGGCTCCGGAGAAGGCGTCCACCGGCTGACCACCGGCGACGGCGACCACCGTGGGAATCGACTGGACGCCGAACGCCTGGGCGATCCGCGGATTGGCGTCCACGTCCACCCTGGCGAGCACCCAGGAGCCACCAGCGGCCGTGGCCAGCCGCTCCAGGATGGGCGAGAGCTGCTTACACGGCTCACACCAGGTCGCCCACAGGTCGATCACCACCAGGACCTGGGTGGACGCCTGCACGATGTCGCCGAAGGTGGCCTCGTCGACGTCAAGGACGAATGGTGACCTGCCGGTGGCACCCGGTCCAGGGGCGGGGGCGCCCGGAACAGCGCCCGATCCAGGGCCCGGCCCGCCGCCGGGGGCGGTACCGGGCGCCGGGGCCGCCGGGCGGTTCTTCAGACCGGACAAGTCGACAGCGCCGGCGAAGGCTGCGGACATGGCGGCCTGCTGCCGGGATTGCGGGCGAGTCATGGGCCCATCTTCACATGACCTCGCGCACCGGATCACCCGCCGTCGGCTCTACCGATCAGCAGGCCCGCCACCGGCCCACCCGGGGTCACCAGGACCAGGCCGGGTCCGGCTCCTGTCCCTGCCCTTCCGGGACATCGACGTGCTCTTCGTTGGACGGCAGTTCCTGATTCGGGATCAGCGGACCGGCGGCGCCGTGCCGGCGGGCCCAGAGGTCGGCGCCGAACACTTCGTAGTGGATGCGGTGGGGGTTGTGCCCGATCCTGATCAGCCCGTTGCGGATGTCGTTCATGAAGCCCAATGGGCCGCACAGGTAGATCTGCGCGGTGCCCGGCAGGGTCAACTCCTGCACCTTGACCCGGCCCCACCGGACATGCCCGGCCTCGTCCGACTGAACGGCTTCCGTCCCTTCGATTTCCTGGCCCGCAGATGCCTCGTCCGGCGCCTCGTACCAGGTGTACTGAGTGAAATCGGTCAGCTGCGAGGCGTGCAGGGCGATCTCGCTCATCAACGCATGCGATCCCGGGCTCCGGTCCGCGTGCACCGAGATCACCTTGCGGTTCGGCTGATTCTCCGCGACATCGTCCAGCAGCGCCGCCGTGTAGGTGATCCCGACCCCAGCGCTGATCAGCACCAGCGGAGCCGCGCTGGTGTCCAGGGTGACGTCACCGACGAACGGTCCGACGTCCAGCGTGTCCCCCTCGCCCACGCAATCCTGAAGATAGGTCGAGACCAGACCGTCCGGAGCGCCGTCGTAGCCACGCAGCCGGCGCACGGTGATCCGGATGGTGCCCGGCTTGCGGCCGCGGGCGGGCGTGTAGTCGCGCAGATGCCGGGTGCCGTCCGCAAACGTGACCGCCACCGCCGCGTACTGCCCTGCCTTGAAGCCCGGGGTGGGGCCGCCGTCGGCGGGGGCGAGGGTGAAGGACATGGTGTCTGTCGCCTCGTCTTCTCGTCGGACGACCGTCCATGGGCGCCAGGGCACGTCCTCGGCGGGCGCGCCGTGTTGATGGCGCATCGCGTCGTCCGCGATGGACGAGGTCGCGAACAGCCAGAACACCTGATCCCAATGCCGCGCGATCTCGGGCGTTGTGCGGTCCCCCAGCACCTCGGTGAAGGCCTTCGACAGCACCCTGGCGGCGATCAGCACCTGGTCCGGGGTCAACCCGGAGGCCTGGTACGCGGCGATGACCGGGCTGAGCCCCTTGGACTGGGGGCCCGGTTCGGACACGTTCCCGCCGTCCCTGATCGCCGCCATGTCCACCAGCCGGCGCGAGTAGTGCAGCACCGCGCTCATCAGCGCCTCACGGTCGACGCCGGCATCGTGGAAGCCGCGATCGAACGCCTGCAGCACGGGGGGATGAGTCGCGGCCATGATCCCGTAGAACTTCCGGGTCATCTCGGCCTGATGTTCGGCGACCACCGGAATGGTGGCCCGCACCGCATCAGCGGCGTAAGGGGACAACATAGTGAACTCCAACGGTCGGCCGGACGACGCTGTGTCGATCGAGGTGATGCCCGCCGGGTCCCGCGCGGAACAGGCCCCGACCGTTACGGCCAGGCTAATCGACTCCCAGCGTCCCTTTCCTGGCGGTCCGGATGAAAGGGCCGAAGGTCCCTGATGAGCTGGGGATCAGATGCGGGCCGGCTCGGTGTAGGTGCCCCACACGTCGCGCAACGCGTCGCAGATCTCGCCCAGGGTGGCCTCTGCTTGCACGGCCTGCAGCATGGCCGGAATCATGTTCCCGCTCCCCCTCGCGACGCTGACCAGCGCGTCCAGTCGCGCCCGCACCACTGCGGCGTCGCGGGCGGCCCGGCGGGTGGCCAGCAGCTCGTTCTGCTGCATTTCCACCTGGCCGGAAATTCGCAGAATCTCCAGATCGTCGCCGATCCCGCCGATCCGGGAATTCACCCCGACCATCTTCTTGTCGCCCTTCTCCACCGCCAGCGTGTAGGCGAAGGCCGCGTCGGCGATCTCCCCGGTGAAGTACCCGTCCTCGATGCCGCGCAGGATGCCGCTGGTCATCTCGCCGATCGGGTGACGGCCGGACGGCACCGCCAGCGCCGCCATGTCCTTGACCCGGGTGAAGATCCGCTCGGCTTCGGCCTCCATCCGGTCGGTGAGCGCCTCGACGTACCAGCTCCCACCGAGCGGATCGGCGACATTGGCCACGCCGGTCTCTTCCATGATCACCTGCTGGGTGCGCAAGGCGATCTGTGCCGACTTCTCGCTGGGCAGCGCCAGAACCTCGTCCAACGCGTTGGTGTGCAAGGAGTTCGTGCCGCCGAGTACGGCCGCCATCGCCTCCACCGCGGTGCGCACGACGTTGTTGTTTGGCTGCTGGGCGGTCAGCGACACCCCGGCCGTCTGGGTGTGGAACCGCAGCCACTGCGCGCGGGGGTCGGTCGCGCCGTACACGTCCCGCATCCAGCGGGCCCAGATTCTCCGGGCGGCCCTGAACTTCGCGATCTCCTCGAAGAAATCGATGTGCGCATCGAAGAAGAAACTCAACCCCGGTGCGAACCGGTTGACGTCCATACCGCGGGCCAGGCCGAGTTCGACGTACCCGAAACCGTCCGCCAGCGTGTACGCCAGTTCCTGCGCGGCGGTCGATCCGGCTTCCCGGATGTGGAAACCCGACACCGACAGCGGCTTGTAGTCGGGGATGTCGGCCGTGCAGTACTCCATCAGATCGCCGATCAGCCGCAGGTGCGGTTCCGGCGGGAAGATCCACTCCTTCTGCGCGATGTACTCCTTGAAGATGTCCGTCTGCAGTGTGCCGTTCAGCGTCGCGACCGGCACGCCCTGGCGCTGCGCGGCGACCAGGTACATGCAGAAGACCGGCACAGCCGGCCCGGAAATCGTCATCGACGTGGTGACCTCGGCCAGGTCGATCCCGTCGAACAGGGTGTCCATGTCGGCGGCGGAGTCGATGGCCACCCCGCAGTGCCCGACCTCGCCGAGCGCCCGCGGGTCGTCGGAATCGCGGCCCATCAGGGTGGGCATGTCGAAGGCGACGGAGAGCCCGTGCCCACCCTGCGCAAGGATCATCTTGTAGCGCGTGTTGGTGTCCTGGGCGTTGCCGAAACCCGCGAACTGGCGGATGGTCCACGGTTTCCCGCGGTAGCCGGTGGCGTGCAGGCCCCTGGTGAAGGGGAACTCCCCCGGCCAACCGATGCGCTCGAACCCCTCGACCACGTCACCCGGGCCGGGTCCGTAGACAGGATCGACACTCATCCCCGACAACGTCGTGTAATCGGCGTCACGCACCCGCCCGGCGTCCTGCGCGGCCGCGAAGCGTTCCGACCAGCGCCGCCGGCCGTCGGCAGTGGACCGCCGTGCCGCCCCGTCCGTCATCGCGTCCTGGTGATCTGCGTCTGTCATATCCTGGTGACCTGCGTCGATGCTGCCCATCCGGACGTCCTTCCGGTTCGGGGGCCGTCATGCCCCCACAGATACCAGGATATCCGATAGTCGGACCACCGAGCATTGCCGCCCGCCCGCTGCGCACGTGCGCTGCGCGACCGGCCGACCGTGCTGCGCTACCGTGCTGCCATGACCTCGCACGTCCCAGCACCCGCGCTGCCCTTCGATCCCATTGCCAGAGCAGCGCAGACCTGGTCGGAACGCATCGGTCCGAACGCGTCCATGTCGGCGGTCACCAACGTCATGCGGGTCCAGCAGATCCTGCAGGCCACTGTCGACGAGCGCCTCAAGCCGCACGGCCTGACCTTCGCCCGCTACGAGGCGCTGGTGCTGCTGTCCTTCTCCCAGCGCGGTTCGCTGCCGATGCGGTTGATGGGCGAACGGCTGCAACTGCACCCGACGTCGATCACCAACATCGTCGACAGGCTCGAATCCGACGGCCTCGCGCGCCGACTGCCGCACCCGACCGATCGGCGCACCACCCTGGTCGAGCTCACCGAGGCCGGCCGGGCCCGCCTGCTCGACGCGACGACCGCGGTGACCACCGCCGACTTCGGGTTCGTCGGGCTGGACGACAAGGAACTCGAAGAGCTGTCCACGCTGCTCACCAAGGTGCGCAGGGCGGCCGGTGACTTTGCCTGACGCCCGGGCCTGACACTCAAGCGGTGTCCCACTTGAACACCCGGGTGGCGATGGCGGTGATGACGACCGCGAAGCCCAGCAGGATCGCGATCGGCAGGAACGCCGCGGACGCGGGCTCACCGCGCACCATCACGTCCTTCATGCCCTCCACCAGGTAGCCCATCGGCAGGAACTTGGACACGGTGACCAGCCACGCCGGCGCCGACTCCAACGGGATGAACGCACCCGACAGGAACGCCATCGGCAGGGTGATCAGGTTCGCCAGCCCGCTGCCGCCCTCTGCCGTCTTGGCCACCGATCCGACCAGCAGACCGATCGCCAGGAAGGCGAGCGTGCCGGCCATCACCAGCGGAACAGCCATGTACCAGGCGCCGGAGAGTTTGAGGCCGAGGAACGGCAGCACCGAAATGCCGACGAACAGGATCAGCTGGCCGATCGCCACGGCCATCGACACCGACACTCGCGAACCCACCACCGACGAGGTGGACACCGGTGCCAGCCGCAGCCGGCGCAGCAGCTTCTTCTCCCGCCAGGTGATCAACGTCAACGCGGCGCCGAAGACGGCGCCGACCGCGATGCCGTAGCCGATCATGCCCGGCGCGATGTATTGGATCGGTTGCAGCGACTCGTCTTCCACCTGCTGGGATTGCAGTGTGTAGGTGGGCGGGACCCCGGAGACCTGGATGTTGGTCTGGTCGACGAAGGCGGAGAAGGTGCCCTGCACAGTCCCGGCGACGACCGGGTCGGCGGAGGTGTAGTGCAGCATCAGGGTGTTCTGCTGCTGCTCGACGGCCGCGCCCGCGTCGCCCTTCTGCACCTCTTCCAACGCGGCGTCCAGGGTGGTACCTGGCACCAGGTTGATCACCCGGTCGAATTCGGCCCTCGCCTCCGCCGGCAGGGTGTCGATGAAGGGGACGGAGCCCACCTCGATGACCTTCGGGCGGGCGGCATTGTCGTTGGCGAAGATCGTGCCGAAGATGACGATGAAGAACAGCGGGAACAGGATGGTGAAGAACAGGCTCACCTTGTCGCGGTAGAAGCCCTTGAGCATCGCCATGGACAGGCTCCAGAAGGCCCTCATGCGCGGTACTCCCGTCCGGTGAGCGCCAGGAACACGTCCTCCAGGGTGCCGCCGCGTACCTGCAGGCCGGCGAGCGCGTCCAGCTCGGCCAGCGCGGCCAGCACCGGCGCCGGGCGGCGGGTCGCGATGATGGTGGAGACCGCGTCGGCGGTGACCTCGTCGGCCCCGTCGATGGCCGCGGCCGCCTCGACGCTGAGCGCCGCCGCCTCCACCGAGATCCGGGTGGGCGCATCCAGTTCACGGACCAGTTCCGCGGGCGGCCCGAGCTGGAGGATCTTCCCGTTGTCCATGATCGCGACCCGGTCACACAGCGACTCGGCCTCGTCCATGTAGTGCGTGGTGAGCACCACCGTCTTGCCTCGATCGTTGATGGCCCGCAACACATCCCACAGGTTCCGCCGGGCCTGCGGGTCAAGCGCCGCGGACGGTTCGTCCAGGAAGACGATCTCCGGGTCGTGGATCAGCGCGCAGGCGATGGACAGCCGTTGCGCCTGGCCGCCCGACAGCTTCTCTGCCCTGGTGTTCGCCTTGTCGGTCAGCGCGACCATCTCGAACATCTCGTCCAGCCGCTGCGCAGGGGTGCCGTACAGCGCCGCGAAAGTGGCCAGTTGTTCGCGGGCGGTCAGCCGTTCGAAGAACGACGTCGCCTGCAGCTGAACGCCGATCCTGTTCAGCAGTTTGGGGTTCCGTGGCCAAGCTGGCTCGCCGAGCACCTTCACGGTGCCGGAGTCCGCCTCCCGCAGCCCTTCGATGATCTCCAGCAGGGTGGTCTTGCCAGCGCCGTTGGGTCCGAGAATGCCGAAGAACTCCCCCTGGCCGACGCTGATGGACACGTCGTCGACGGCGGCGAGGTCCCCGTACCTCTTCACCACATTGCTGGCCACGATGGTGTCGGCCATGGCCCCGACGCTAGCCCAAAGGGGCCTGGCTGTCGGCAGCCAGCTCTGAGGCCACTTCGCGGGCCACTACTGTGCTGACTTCAGCGGCCAGCCAGCTCAGCAGGTCCACCGCGCCCTGGTGGTGGTCGGTCTCGCCGCCGGCGACCACATGCGCCGCGGCCGCCAAGTGCGCCCGGCCCGCCGCGGACTCCAGCACTCCGTGAATGCGTTCCAGCACCACCGCTTCCACCGCGACCTCGGCACGCCGCTGCCGGCGCAGCGCGGCGCCGCCATGCGTGACGAGGAACTGATCATGGTCGGACACCGCGGCCAGCAGCTCGTCGATCCCGGCCGGCCCCGCCGACCCTCGAGCGTTGTCTGCGGCGATGGTGGAGAGCACCGGCACCCGCCAGCGCTCGGGCCCCGCGGTGCCTGACCTGCCCAGCGCCACCATGCCCTTCAGGTCGCGGACCGTGCTGGACGCGCCCTCTCGGTCGGACTTGTTGACCACCAACACATCCGCGATCTCCAGCACACCGGCCTTTGCGGCCTGGATGCCGTCACCCATCCCGGGCGCGAGCACCAGCACCACGGTGTCCGCCAGCCGCATCACCGCGACCTCGTTCTGGCCGACGCCGACGGTTTCCACCAGCAGCACGTCGAACCCGATGGCGGAGAACAGGTCGGCGGCCCCCGGCGCCGCCGCCGACAGGCCGCCGAGATGCCCGCGGGTGGACATCGACCGGATGAACACCCCGGGATCGGTGCTGTGCTCGGCCATCCGCACCCGATCACCCAGCAGCGCACCACCGCTGAACGGGCTGGACGGGTCGACCGCCAGCACGGCGACCCGCAGTCCCTGCTTCCGGTACCGCGAGATCAGCGCGGTTCCCAGGGTGGACTTGCCCACCCCGGGCGGCCCGGTCAGCCCGACGATCGTTGCCCGCCTGGGCAGACCGGCCAGCGTCGCCGCGACCGCCGCGGCGCGGGCGCCACCTGTCTCGATAGCCGTCAGCAGGCGAGCGGTGGCCCGGATCGAGCCCGCCGTCGCTGCCGCGACCATCGCGGCGACGGGGTCCGCCGGTGGATCGGACCGCGCGTCGGTAGATGGATCGGACCGTGATTCTGACACCGTCCCAGTCTGTACCAAACGCCGGCGGCAGCCAGGTCGAGCGTCAGGAAGGTCGGGCCACCTTCAGGATCAGCGCGTCGCCCTGCCCGCCGCCACCGCACAGCGCGACCGCCCCGGTGCCGCCGCCGCGACGGCCCAGCTCCAGCGCGAGGTGCAGCGCCAGCCGGGCACCGGAGGCGCCGATCGGGTGGCCGAGCGCGATCGCGCCGCCGTTGACGTTGACGATGTCCTCGCTGATGCCCAGATTGCGCGCCGAGGCGATGCCGACGGCCGAGAACGCCTCGTTGATCTCGATGAGGTCGAGGGTGCTGGGATCAATGCCGGCCTTCTTGCAAGCCGTGCGGATGGCCTTGGCCGGCTTGTCCTGCAGCGTCGAGTCGGGCCCGGCTACCATGCCGTGCGCACCGATCTCGGCGATCCACTCCAACCCGCGCCGGATGGCCTCGTCCTTGTCCATCACCAGCACCGCAGCCGCGCCGTCGGAGATCTGCGACGCCGACCCCGCGGTGATCGTGCCATCCGCGCGGAACGCCGGCTTCAGCATGCCCAGCATCTCGACGGTGGTGTCCCCGCGGATGCCTTCGTCGGAGTGCACCACCACGTCGCCGCGGCGACCGGGGACCACGACAGGCTCGATCTCCTCCTTGTAGATGCCCGCGGCGACCGCGGCGCCCGCCAGCCGGTGGGACCTGGCCGCGAAGGCGTCCTGCTCCTGACGGGTGATCGGCTCGCGGTCGTTCGCCAGTTCGGTCAGCTCACCCATGGGCACGTCGGTGAAGATGTCGTGCAGCCCGTCGTAGGCCAGATGGTCGATCATGGTGACGTCGCCGTACTTGAACCCGGCGCGCGAGGCCGTCAGCAGGTGCGGCGCCCTGGACATGGATTCCATCCCACCGGCGATCACCGTCTTGAACTCGCCGGAACGGATCAACTGGTCGGCCAGCGCGATCGCGTGCAGCCCCGACAGGCACACCTTGTTGATCGTCACGGCCGGTACGTCCAGCGGGATGCCCCCGGCCAGCGCGGCCTGCCGGGCAGGGATCTGCCCGCAGCCGGCCTGCAGCACCTGTCCCATGATCACGTACTCGACATCCGCCCCGGGTACGCCGGCGCGTTCCAGTGCCCCGCGGATCGCGGTCGCACCCAGCTCGGTCGCGCTGACTGTCGACAGCGCGCCGTTGAAACGACCCATCGGGGTCCTAGCCCCGGCCACGATCACGGTTGAAGCCATGTAGGGAATCTAATACCCCGACCTGTCGGTACTGGGGGCTACCGTGGGCTCAAAATGTTTGGAGAGGCGAATCTCACTTGAAAATCACTGGAATAGACCATGTTGGGATCGCGGTGCCCGATCTGGACGCGGCGATCGCGTTCCACACCGGGGTGCTCGGCGGGCGTCTGGCGCACCGCGAGGAGAATCACGATCAGGGCGTCGTCGAGGCGATGATCGCCTACGACGGCGGCGCCCAGGTGCAACTGCTGGCCCCGCTCACCCCGGAATCGGCGATCGGCAAGTTCATCGACCGCAGCGGACCGGGCCTGCAGCAACTGGCCTATCGGGTGCCGGATGCCGCGGAGGCCACCGCGGCCGTCCGGGCGGCCGGGCTGCGGGTGCTCTACGACGAACCACGCCGCGGCACCGCCGGTTCGAAGATCAACTTCATCCACCCGAGGGACACCGGCGGCGTGCTGGTCGAGCTGGTCGAACCGGCGGCGGCATCCGATGCCCATGGCCAGTCGGACGGCGTTGCGTCCACGGGGTCGGCTGCGAGCGGTGAGACGATGACCGCATGAGCTCCAACGAGTGGCTGCCTGCCCAGATCCCCTTTGACCTCGTGCGCCGCGGGTTCGCGCCCGACCAGGTGACCGCCCACCTGGAGCGCCTGGAATACGACCTGCGGATCGCGACCGCGAACAGCGACGCGACCAACCAGCGGCTGTCCGAACTGACCGCCCACCTGTCGGCGGTCCAGTCCGAGGCCGACGACCTGCGCGCCCAGCTGGACCACCTGGCCCTCGAACCGGTGTCGATGACGGGATTGTCCAACCGGATGCAGCGGATGATCCGGCTCGCCGAGGAGGAGGCCGCGGAGATCAGGGCCCGCGCCAACGCCGAGGCCGACCAGGTCAGAGCGGTGGCGTCCGCAGCCACCAACGCCACCGCCGCGGAACGGGAAGCCTTCGACGGGGAGCGCGAACGCACCCGCCGGCAGCTCGCCGAACAGGTCAAGAACCTCGTGGGCGAGGCCACCGCCGACGCGGAGAACCTCCGCGGATCGGCGGGCGCGCAGGCCGAGGCAACGGTGACGGCCGCCACCGCGGAAGCCGACCAGTTGCTGACCGATGCCAGGAACGAGTCCACCCGGACGTTGGCCGCCGCGCGTGCCGAGGCGCAAAGCACGCTGCTGGCGGCCCGCACCGAGGCCACCGACACGCTGACCAGCGCCCGGCAGGAGGCCGAACACACCACGACCACCGCGCGGACAACGGCCGAAGGACTCACCGCAGCCGCTACGGCCGAACGCGACCGACTGGACAGCGAGGGCGAGGTCTACCGCCGGCAGGTCGCGGAGGACTTCGAGATCGCGATCGCCGCCCGGCGCAACGAGGCCCATCAGCGGCTCACCGAGCGTGAGGAGATCTCCGTCGCCGACGCACAGCAGCGCGTCGCGGAGGCCACCGCGGAAGCGAACCGGCTCATCTCCGAGGCGACGGCCGAGTCGGAACGCCGGGTCCGCGGGGCCACCGACCACTCCGCCGAACTCATCCGGCAGGCGGCCGCCGAATCGCACCAGCGGGTCGCCGAGGCCGACCAGGCGGTCAACGCGCTCACCGACCTCCGCACCCGGCTGCTCGAACAGCTCGACTCGCTGCGCTCGCATCTCGGCCAGGTCGACCAGTTGGCGGCGTCCGCGCCGAAGCTGCTCGATCCCCCGACAGCCGAGGCCGGCCGCGCCGTCACGGACGACTTCCCCGACGATCCCGCGGGCCGTCCCACCGACCTGCCCGAATCCTACGACTCCGGTGAACCCGGCCCCTGGGACGAGGAGAGCTCCGTCCGGTCCTACCGCTCGGGTGAGCGTTGGAATCAGCCACAGCAGACCGAGCAGCCCCAGCAGGTGAAGGCCGCGCCCAACCCGCCGGCCGACGAGGCCGCCACCGTGCGAACGGCTGCCGACCCCCTCGAGGCCGACGATGCGCCGGACGACAGCGCGTCCTCGGCCCAGACCGACACCATTCCCACCATCAAGGAAGAGCACCTGGTCTCGGTCGCGCAGGAGCTCCCGGACCAATCAGCGCACCGCGGCGGTTTCCGGACCTTCGCCGATCGGGCCCGCACCGGCGGTCGCTGAGGAATCCAGCACTGAGCAAGCCAGCACTGAGCAAGCCCACCTCAGACCCGATCCCCGGCTGACACCACCGCGAAGATCTCGGGCGCGCGCTCGAGGTAGCGGTCCGCGGTCAGCCGGGAGGACAGCCAGAGCGCGAAGCCGCCAACGGCCAGTCCCAGCAGCAGCGACACCCAGCCCCACGCCGGGGCGACGGTGAGCGACAGCACCGTCGCGATCCCGGCGGGAACGGCGATCACCGCACCGCCGAGGAGCACGGACAGGCTGGCGGCGAAGGTCCTGCCCTTCTGACCCGGAACGCTCGAGGCGAACAGCGACGTGCGGCTCTGCGGCATCGCGTACGGAATCGCCGCAGACACGAAGCAGGCCACCGCGATGCCCCCCAGCAATGCCGCGAAGCACACCCCGAGCGCCGCCGGGATCTTGTCGTAGTCGTCGTGCCACACGGCTTGGATCGCCACCGCGATCAGCAGGATGACAGTGCCGGGCACGATCGCGGCCAACGCGTGGCCGAAGACCTCGCCGCGGGCCCGCACCCGGTCGCTGATGGTCTGCAGGTGCAGCCATAGGCCGGATCCCTCCACCCCGTACTGATTGCCGGCCTGCGCGCCCACCAGCAGCGCGCCGAAGGCGACCGCGAAGACCGCGCCCTGTCCCCGGACGATCAGGAACGGGTAGAGGATCGTCAGCAACGCGATCATCAGCCACGGCATCCGCCGCATCGGATCCCGCCAGACCAGCAGCCGATCACGCCCGGCGACCACCTCCATGGTGCCCACCACCCCGATGGCCACCGCGTGACCCTCGTGTCCCCGGCCGGCCGGGGAGGACCCGGCGGTCGCCGACGGAGCGGTCGTCAAGCTGCGGGCCAGCGCCACCGACCACCACCACCAGGCCAGCGCCAACGTCGCCGCAGCGATCAGCACGGCAAGCCCGGCTTTCGCGAGCTGGCCGGCCGCGATCAGCGACGGCACCGAGGCCAGCGCGCCCGGCGGGGTCCAGGCCAGCGCGGACGCCAGGCTCGACGCGCCCGCCGGCACCCCGGTCTGGTCACCGCCGGAGTTCAGCAGGGTGACGAAACCCATGTACAGCACGAAGATCCCGAACCCGACGGCCATCCCCAGGTCGCGCCCGCGCCGACTGGTCATCAACGCCGACATCGAGGTGGACGCCGCGCGGGAGAGCACCACGCAGGTGATCAACTGGACGACGGCGCAGACCAGCGCGACCGGGAACACCGACCATGGCACCCCGATGGCCACCGCAGCGCCGAACAGGATCACCATGTTGGCCAGCGGCAGATAGCCGATCAACGACGCCGTCAGCAGCCCGCGCTGCAGGATCTGCGGGCGGATCGGCAACAGCGCGAACCGGTGCGGATCGACCGTCTCGTCGACGCCGAAGGCCACCAGCGGGCTCAGCACCCAGGCGACCAGCTGCACGACGAACAGTGTGACCACCACCGGGGTGGCCGCTTCCGGCACCGAACGCAGCGCGGCCAGCCCGACGGTGATCAGGCCGACGAAGGCCACCGCCACGACGAATCCGACGATCATCCAGATTCGGGTGGCACCGCTGGTGGCTCGCAGCCGGCTGGTGACCAGACGCCATTTCAGGCTTGCGAAGATCCCAACCACGACAACCCCCCTTCGCCGACGTCCGCGGCGCCGATCAGGTGCAGGAAGGCGTCGTCCAGGCTCGCCGCCGAGCCGCGGACCTCCGCGAGATGGCCCGAGGCGATGATCTTCCCGGCGGCGATGACTGCGACGTGCGAGCACAGATCCTCGACCAGCGCCATCACGTGCGAGGAGAACACCACCGTGCCGCCGGCCGCGGTGTACCGCGACAGCACCGTCCGGATGATCCGGGCGGAGACCGGGTCGACGGCTTCCAGCGGTTCGTCCAGCAGCAGCACCCTCGGCGAGTGCAGCAGTGCCGCGGCCAGGGTGATCTTCTTGCGCATACCGGTGGAGTAGTCGGCCACCAGCTTGTTGCCGGCGTCGGCCAACTCCAGCACGCTGATCAGCTCGGTGGCCCGGTCCTTGACCACCTGTGCCGGCATGCCGCGCAGCCGACCCAGGTAGCTGAGCATCTCCGGCCCGGACAGCCGCTCGAACAGCCGCAGCCCCTCGGGCAGCACGCCCATCCGGGCCTTCGCCGCGGGCGGGTCTGCCCACACCTCGACACCGGCCACGATCGCCCTGCCGGCGTCCGGTCGCAGCAACCCGGTGACCATCGACAGCGTGGTGGTCTTGCCCGCTCCGTTCGGGCCGACCAGGCCGAAGAACGAACCGGTGGGGACATCGAGGTCGATCGCGTCCACCACCCGGCGGCCGTCGAAGGACTTGGTCAACCCCCGCAGCGCAACCGCCTGACCGGCCGCCGACGCGATGGCCTCCTGCTGGCCGGGATAGTGCGGGAGGATCACAGAGGGTGAACTCTGATCGCTGTTTGTCGTCGCATCCGTCATGCCGCCACGATAGATCGCGGCACCGTCAGAATCGACGCGATAGCCAGTCGAGGACGACCACGGCGAAACCTTCAGGGTCCTCGGCGGGGGTGAGATGCCCCGCTCCGGGCAGTTCCACCAACTCGGCATCCCTTGCCGCGGCGGCCATTTCGTGAGCCGCGGCCGGCGGGGTCACGGCGTCGTCCTCCCCCACCACGATCAGCACCGGAACGCTCGCCGCGGCCAGCACGGCGGTCGAGTCGGGGCGCCCGGCCATCGCGCGCTGCGCCCAGGCGATGGTGGCCGCCGGAACGCTGTCGGCGATGGCGGCCAGGGTGGCGCGAATGTCGTCGGAGCTGCCCGCGGCGACCAACGGGGCGATCGCGTCCGGACCGCTGGCAACATCGCCGCCATCGGCCCTCGCCGCCACGCCCTGCCGCCGCTCGACCGCGGCTGCGTCGTCGGGCCCGCTCCGGGTGTCCACCAGGACCAGACCCTTGACGCGCTTCGGGTGTCGTCGTAGCAGTGCCAGCGCGACGTAACCGCCCATCGATACCCCGCCGAGCACCGCCCGGTCCATCCCTGCGGCGTCCATGGCGTCCACCACGTCGTCGGCCAGCAGAGCGAGGTCGGGCGTCGCGTCATCCAGCGGAGGTCCGGAGCCGAACCCGCGGAGGTCGGGCGTCAGCATGGTGGCCGCCGCCGAGAGGTCGGCGCGCACGCTGTCGAACATCCGTGAGTCGAAAGGAAAGGCGTGCAGCAGCACCAGATTCTCCACGCCCCGATCCTGGCACGACGGACACCGGGCGGCGCGGGCTCCGGCCCTCGGCCCGGGTCACGGCACCGGCACGAACACCACGAGCAGCAGCCACGCGAAGATCGCCGACGGCAGCAGCGAATCCATCCGGTCCATGATCCCGCCGTGACCGGGCAGCAGGGTGCCCATGTCCTTGACGCCAAGGTCCCGTTTGATCAGCGATTCGGCCAGGTCGCCGGTCGTCGCCGTGCAGGCCAGCACGGCACCGACCAGCACGCCCTGCCACCAGAGACCGCCGAGCATCAGCCACACGGTGAGCGCGCCGCCGATCATGGCCGCCAGCACCGATCCGGCAAAGCCCTCCCACGACTTCTTCGGCGAGATCGTCGGCGCCATCGGATGCCTGCCGAACAGCACGCCGGCGGCGTAACCACCGGTGTCCGAAGCCACCACCATGATCAGGAACGCCATGATCCGGTAGGCACCGTCGCTCGGCGCCAGCATCATGGCCGCGAAGCTGGCCAGCAGCCCCAGGTAGACGGTGATGAGGACCGATGCAGAGACGTCCGCCAGATACCCGGCCGACCCGCGGCCGAACCGCCACGCCATGCAGGCCAACGCGGTGAACGCGACCCCGAGCGCCTGGGCGGTGTGACCGTAGGGCCAGGCCAGCACCACGGTGGCCGCCGACCCCAGCGCCACCGGGATCCAGCTGATCTGGATACTCCGCGCTGCCCGCAGCGTGTGCTGCAGTTCCCAGATGGAGGCGACGACCGCGGCCACGATGATGATCATGAACGTCTGCCGGTAGGTCAGCAGCGAGGCGATGATCACCGCTCCGAGGCCGAGCCCGACGGCCACCGCCATCGGCAGGTTCCGGCCCGCGCGGGAAACCTGCTCAGCGGGTGGGTGCGGCGGCTCGGCCGACCCGGGGCCGGCGTCCTGGGAGCTCATCAGACTTCCAGAAGCTCGGCTTCCTTGTGTTTGACCAGGTCGTCGATCTGGCCGACGTACTGGTCGGTGAGCGACTGCAGCTCCTTCTCGGCCCTTGTCACGTCGTCCTCGCCGACCTCGCCGTCCTTGGACAGCTTGTCAAGGGCGTCCTTGGTGCGCCGCCGGATGTTGCGGATCGCCACCTTGGCCTCTTCGCCCTTGTGCCTGGCGGTCTTGCCCAGTTCCCGCCGCCGCTGCTCGGTGAGCTGCGGGAAGACCACCCGGATGACGATGCCGTCGGTACCAGGATTGACCCCGAGGTCCGAGTCGCGGATCGCCTTCTCGACGGCGTGCAGCTGGCTGGCGTCATAGGGCTTGATGACGGCCATCCTGGCCTCCGGGATGTTGATGGAGGCCATCTGGGTCAGCGGGGTGGGCGCGCCGTAGTAATCGATGATGATGCGCCCGAACATGTTCGGGTTCGCCCGCCCGGTGCGCAGGGTGGCCAGATCCTCCTTGGCCGCCGACACCGCCTTCTCCATCTTCTCTTCGGCGTCGAAGAGAGTCTCGTCGATCATTCGTTGCGCCTTTCGAGATCGGTGCGGGTCGGTTCACGAAGGGGCGTGTACACCAGTGTGCCGATGTCGGCCCCTCGCACAGCTTTGCCGATGTTCCCGTTGACCAGCAGGTTGAACACGATGATCGGCATGTCGTTGTCCATGCACAGGCTGAACGCGGTGGCGTCTGCGACCTGCAGGCCACGCTCGAGGACCTCGCGGTGGGTGATCTCGGTGAACATCTTGGCGTCCGGCACCACCCGCGGGTCGGCGTCGTAGACCCCGTCGACGGCCTTGGCCATCAGCACCACCTCGGCACCGATCTCCAGCGCGCGCTGCGCCGCGGTGGTGTCGGTGGAGAAGTAGGGCATGCCCACCCCGGCACCGAAGATGACCACCCTGCCCTTTTCCAGGTGCCGCTGCGCGCGCCGAGGAATGTACGGCTCGGCGACCTGGCCCATGGTGATCGCCGTCTGCACCCGGGTGTCCAGGTGATGTTCGCGCTCCAGGAAGTCCTGTAGGGCAAGGCAATTCATCACGGTGCCGAGCATGCCCATGTAGTCCGCGCGGGCCCGGTCCATCCCCCGTTCGTGCAGCTGGGCGCCGCGGAAGAAGTTGCCGCCGCCGATGACCACCGCGACCTGCACCCCGTCGGCGGCCACCTCGGCGATCTGCTCGGCGACCGCAGAGACCACGTCGGGGTCGACGCCGACCTCGCCGCCGCCGAACATCTCACCGCCGAGCTTGAGCACGACCCGTTTGAACTGCCGCCTGGGATACACGTCCGTCATGCCGTCTCCGCCCTCGCTGTGCTGCGCCTCGTCGTGGCCCGCACCGTCATGCGCGTGGTCATGATCAGCGTGGTGATGATCTGCGTCGTGAGGATGGGCCCACCCCTGCCGCAGGCATACCACTGGGGCCGGTGCTGCGCGCACCGGCCCCAGTGTGGCCGAACTCGACGTCTCAGGCTGTGCCGACCTCGAACCGGCTGAACGCCGCGACGCTCACGCCGGCCTCGGCGAGCAACTTCCCGACGGTCTTCTTGGAGTCCAGCACCGAGGGCTGCTCGGTGAGCACGGCCTCCTTGAAGAACCCGTTGACCCGACCCTCGATGATCTTGGGCAGCGCGGCCTCCGGCTTGCCCTCCTCACGGGCGGTCGCCTCGGCGATGCGCTTCTCGGATTCGACGATGTCGGCCGGGACCGCGTCGCGCGAGACGTACCGGGCTTTCAGCGAGGCGATCTGCATGGCAGCGCCACGGGCAGCTTCCGCGTTGTCGCCGGTGTACTCCACCAGCACGCCGATGGCCGGGGGCAGGTCGGCCGACCGCTTGTGCAGGTAGACCGCGGTATTCCCGTCGTACTTGATGACCCGGCGCAGCTCGAGCTTCTCGCCGATCTTCGCCGACAGGGTGTTGATCGCGTCGGCCACGTTCTCGGAGCCGAGCTTGGCGCCCAGCACCTCGTCGACGCTGGCCGCGGTCACCTCGGGCGAGGCGACGACGGTGACGATCCGCTCGGCCAACTGCTGGAACTCGCCGTTCTTGGCCACGAAGTCGGTCTCGCAGTCCAGTTCGATGAGAGCGTTCCCGGACGTAGCAACCAGGCCGTTGGCCGTTGTCCGCTCGGACCGCTTGCCGATGTCCTTGGCGCCCTTGATGCGCAGGAACTCGACGGCCTTGTCGAAGTCACCGTCGTTCTCGTCGAGAGCCTTCTTGCAGTCCATCATCCCGGCCCCGGTCAATTCCCGGAGCCGCTTGACGTCAGCGGCACTGAAGTTCGCCATGATCGGCGCTGTCCTTGTCTTCTCGGTCTTGTCGATGGTCAATTCCTGCACACTCAGCCGGGTGCACTGCGGCTGGCCGAATCGCTGTCCCGACCCGATCGGGCGATCGGGACGGCGATTTCGGTTTCAGTTCAGGCTGCTGCCCGGGGCCACCACGCTGACCTGCTCGTTCGGCACGATCTCGGCGACGCCTTCGATGCTGTCGGCCTGGACCTCGAGCAGCGCCTCGGCGCCGGCTTCGGTCTCGGCGATGGCGTCGACCGGAGCGGACTCGACGAGCGGCGCAGCCGAATCGACGGGCGCAGCGGCTTCGGCGGCCGCGGCCTCGGCCTCGGCCGCACCGCTGGCCAGCAGTTCGCGCTCCCACTCGGCGAGCGGCTCCTCGGTGGAAGAACCGCCCGAGAGCCCACCACTGCGAGCCAGCAGGCCCTCGGCGACGGCCTCGGCCACGACCTTGGTCAGCAGCGCTGCGGACCGGATCGCGTCGTCATTGCCGGGAACCGGGTAATCGACCTCATCGGGGTCGCAGTTCGTGTCCAGCACCGCGACGACCGGGATGTTCAACTTACGGGCCTCGCCGACGGCGATGTGCTCCTTCTTGGTGTCGACGATCCACACCGCGGAGGGGATCTTGGCCATGTCCCGGATGCCGCCGAGGGTCTTGGCCAGCTTGTCCTTCTCGCGGGTCAGCAGCAGCACCTCCTTCTTGGTGCGCCCGGCGAACTCGCCGGAAGTCTCCATCGCCTCGAGGTCCTTCAGACGCTGCAGCCGCTTGTGCACGGTCTGGAAGTTGGTCAGCATGCCGCCCAGCCAGCGCTGGTTGACATACGGCATCGACACCCGGGTCGCCTGCTCGGCAATGGCCTCCTGGGCCTGGCGCTTGGTGCCGATGAACAGCACGGTGCCGCCGTGCGCGACCGTTTCGCGGATGAACTCGTAGGCCCGGTCCACGTATTGCAGCGTCTGCTGCAGGTCGATGATGTAGATGCCGTTGCGCTCGGTGAAGATGAACCGCTTCATCTTCGGGTTCCAGCGCCTGGTTTGGTGTCCGAAATGGACACCTGCGTCCAGCATCTGACGCATGGTGACGACAGCCATGTGAGGGCGCGCCCTTCCTCGGTGCGGGCGCCGCCGACCGCTTGGGGTCGTGCGGGCGCAGTTTCGGTTTGTCGCCGCCGGTCGGGTGACCTTCGGCCCTGACGCCCTCGGTGCGCACCGCCTCGTCGCTCGCCGGCACGGTGGTCGGTTCGCTGGAAGACCTCGGTGCGTCCCGGCCCGTGAGCTACGCGCAGCTGTGGCACCCTCGGCGGGTCCGGACGGCGGCGCGGCCACTGCGGCAGCAGGGCGTGCGAAGTCAACCCGCTCGTCACGGGTTGCCTGGCAAGGGTATCCGATGTGCGGTGTCCGGGGTGAATCGGCGAGCCCGGGCCGTGCGGTCGAGCGCCGTAGGGTGCCGTGCGGTGCAGCGCCTGGGTGCCGCGCGGTGCAGCGCCTGGGTGCAGCGCCGTGGGTGCCGCGCGGTGCAGCGCCGTGGGTGCCGCGCGGTGCAGCGCCGTCGGGTGCCATGCTGGCGGTGCGGTGCGCATGCCGCTCACGACGGCGATCGAACTGCCTTCGGCAGTCCCGCCGTCCACTCGTCCCGCCGAATTGTCCACATCCGTCCGAGCGGTCCACAATCCCGCGGCGGCACTCGCGCCACCCGGCACCGCCGGCCAGGCTCAGGCGATGGCAGCATCACCATCCGTTGATATCCCGGTCCTTGGGATTGGCGGCCCCACCCGCCGGTTTGCTCGGCAGCCGGTTCGCGGGACTGCTCGGGCGATCGCGGTGCTCGTCACCGTGGTCTTGGTACTGACCTGTCCAGACCATACGACCGCCGCGGCTCCGGCGCGGGCCGCCACCGTCGCGGGTGCGGCGCGGGCCGCAGCCACCGGTTTCGTGCTGCCGGTCCCGCCGCCCCCGATCGTGTTGACCGCCTTCGCGCCACCGGCGAACCGCTACGGGCCGGGTCATCGAGGGGTGGATCTGGCCGTCACTGCGGGTTCCGAGATCCGTTCGGCGGGAACGGGAATCGTCGTCTACGCGGCGGATCTGGCCGGGCGTGGAGTGGTGTCCATCGAGCACGCTGGAGGGCTGCGCACCACCTATGAGCCCGTCACCTCGTCGGTCACCGCCGGGGCTGCGGTCCGAGCGGGTCACGTGATCGGGGTGCTCCAGGCCGGCCACCCTGGCTGCGCGCCGGCGGACTGTTTGCACTGGGGTGCCCGGCTGCCCGATCGGGTGTACCTGGATCCGATGAGCCTGCTGACCGGGTGGGAGGTTCGATTGCTGCCCTGGGCCGATCCGTAGGCACGCGATCGGCACCCGCCCAACTCAGGCCCGGGGATGCGCCTGCCGGTACACCGCGCTGAGTCGCTCCGCAGAGACGTGCGTGTAGATCTGCGTGGTCGCGAGGCTGGCGTGCCCGAGCATTTCCTGCACCGTCCGGAGATCGGCACCGCCGGCCAGCAGATGGGTGGCAGCGGTGTGCCTCAGGCCGTGCGGCGCGAGTTCCGGCGCGCCATCAACTGCGGCCGTGCGACGGTGCACCAGGGTGCGGACGGCGCGAGGGTCCATGCGGCGACCGCGGCTGCCCAGGAACAAGGCATGACCGGAATCTGGAATTGTCAACCATGCCCGCCCGTGGTCCAACCAGGCGCCGATCGCCGCGTCCGCCGGCACGCCGAAGGGAACGGTGCGCTCCTTCGAGCCCTTGCCGAGCACCCGCAGCACGCGGCGGTGCCGGTCGACGTCGGCGATGTCCAGCCCGGTCAGTTCGGAAACCCGTATCCCCGTGGCGTACAGCACCTCGAGCACGGCCTGGTCGCGCAGCGCGATGGCGTGCTCCGCCGCGGAGTCCGCCTCGCCGGAAATGACGGCTCCTGGCGACCGTCCCGGGCCGACCACCGCTCCCCCGCCCGCCTGCTGGCCCGGGTGCCTGCGGCCGCCCGGTGCGGAGCGTTTGGCCGATGGGGAGCCGGCGGCCGGTGCGGAGCCGGCGGCCGGGCGGTCGCTGCCTGCGTCGTTCACCTCACCGACCCCAGCGCTCTCGCTCCCATCGCGTGCCTGGGCAGGCAGCAGCATCTCCGCGGCCTGGTCGACCCGAAGCACCGACGGCAGGGTGCGGCCGCCCTTCGGCGAGGCCAGCCTGGCTCCGACATCGCTGTCCAGCCGTTCGGTGCGGTGCGCCCATGCGGTGAACGATCGGGCAGCAGCGGCACGGCGGGCGAGGGACGCTCGGGCGGCGCCGGTGGTCCGAAGGCGAGCGAGCCAACTCCGCAGCACCGTCAGCGTCAGGTCGTCGGCGGTGGTCGCCGGGCCGGCGCCGGTGAACCGGACCAGATGATCCAGCAGGCCGGCGATATCGGCGGTGTACGCGGTGACGGTGGCGGCGGACAGCCCCCGTTCGGCAGCCAGATATCGCACATAGGCGTCGAGCATGGTGGCGAGCTCGTCAGGCAGCGCCTCCCGTCGCTCGGCCGTGTCCGCGCCCCGCGCGCGGTCGGCACCCGATGAGCTCATGACCTGACCGTGCGCCCCGGTGATCGCCGGGTCAAGTGAGCCACGCCGCTGTCCGTCCGTCGATGCCGTCCGAAGGGTCCGTGGGGTTCGGAGTCGCCGATGGTGTCAGCGCCCGATGCCTTCCGGGAAGTCTATGGGGATCGGAGTCGCCAATTTTGTCAGCGCCCGATGCCGGCAGCGCGGAGCAGTGGGCCCGCACAGACGAGACGGTACCGAGATAGAGACAAATCGGGCTCACCGGCGGCCGCACTGACCGATATGCCCGAATAGTCGATATCGCGGAAACGTCGCGGCACCTCGGACCAGCGGCGGCGATGGGTGCATGCCTCAACTCGGCGGGCCGGGCGACTCCGGGCCGGGGCACCCTCGAGCGACGCCGATCACGGACCTTGCAATCAGGAGGCGAGGGCCTTTGCCTTGAGCTGGTCGAACTCGGTCTGGGTGATCGCCCCGCTGTCGAGCAGCCCCTTGGCCGACGCGATCTGGTCCGCGGCATTCGTCGACGAGCTGGCGGCCACCGACTTGATGTACTCACTCTGGGCACGCTGCATTTCCTGGACCTGCTCCAGTTGGCGCTCGTGCATGCCCTTCCCCCGGGCGATCAGGTAAACGAGGATGCCCAGCCACGGAATCAAGATCACGAACAGCACCCAGATCGTCTTGGCTACGCCGCCCATGTCCTTGCTGCGGAAGATGTCGCCGAAGATCCAGAAAAGGCACATGATCCAGGCGAAGAACAGGAAGAACTCGAGCAGCGCGAGTAGGAACGATCCGTTGTCGTTGAACATCAATGAGCCTTTCGGTGAGGCAGGTACGGTGCCCGATCCGGGCCCGCGCCCAGTGTCGTGCCTGCGGCGCGCCATGGCATCCACCGATCAGGGTGAGACTCCGAGCCGCCGACCCATCAACGCCGCCGACCCATCAACGCCGCAGACCCATCAACACAGTGCGGTCCATGTCCAGGTCCGCCGCGTCCGCCTTCCCCCGGCAGGACCCGCCTGGTCCGAGGCGGTGTCAGCGGCCGAACTTTGCCTTGGCTTCCGGGGTGACCGGTGTGAAGAAGTTGACCAGGTTGCCGTCGGGATCGCGAAACAACAGGGATCGGTTGCCCCATGGCATTGTCGTCGGCTCGTTGACGAAGTCGACAGACAAGTCGACAGACAAGTCGACAGACAAGTCGACAGACAAGTCGACGGACAAGTCGACGGACAACTTCTTGATCCGGTCGTATTCGGCGTCGACGTCGTCGACCAGGAACTCGATGATCGCAGTGTGGTTGTCGGCGGCGCGTGCCGAGCCCGGGCTGAAGAGCGCCACGGTGCGGGTGCTGCCGATCGCGAGGGTTCCCGCCGGGGTGGCGAGCTCGACGAAATCGGGCGTCAGCCACGTGACGGCCGTGCCGGTGACCTGTTCGTAGAACTCGGCGAGGCGGGCGACGTCGTCGCTGATGATGCGGATCGAGACGAGGTTCGCCGGACGGGATGCGGTGGTGTGGTTTGTCATGACCTCTACGCTAGGACGGATACTGGACAGAATCCGCCCGGTATCGGCGCGATACTTCTCCGGTGACCCGACCCACGGCACGGGTGCTGGCCCTGCTCGAGATCCTGCAGTCCGGCGGCACCCACACCGTCGCCACACTCGCCGCACGCCTTGACGTCGATGAGCGCACCGTCCGTCGCTATGTCGCCCACCTGATCGACCTGGGCATCCCGGTGCGGTCGGTGCGCGGCCGTTACGGCGGCTACCGGCTGGCGCCCGGGTACCGCATGCCCCCGCTCATGCTCTCCGATGACGAGGCGGTAGCCGTGTTGCTGGGTCTGGTCGCCGGGCGTCGGGACGGGCTTGTCACCGGCTCGGTCGCCGCGGCCGAGAGCGCGGCGGCAAAGCTGCGTCGCGTGCTGCCTGAGGCGCTCGCACGCCGGCTGGCAGCCCTGCTGGACACGGCCGAGTTCACCCTCGGCGGCCACCCCGTGGCCACCCCGAGAACCGACATCCTGCTGACCATTGCCGAGGCGGCACGTGACCGTCGTCCGGTCGCGATCACGTACACGAGCACCGGCGACCGGCGCAGCGAGCGCACCCTGCATCCGTACGGGATCGTCGCCCATTCCGGACGCTGGTACGTCATCGGTGTCGACTCCGCGACCGGCACCACGCGGACCTTCCGGCTCGACCGGATCTCGACACCGCAGGTGCTGGACGGCACGTTCGACGCTCCGGAGGGATTCAACGCCGCCGAGGAAGTACTGTCCGGACTCGCCAGGGTGCCGTATCGACACCGGATCTCGTTGCGGGTCGAAGGTCCGGTTGATGACGTGCGGAGGCGATTGCCACCAGTTGTCGCCACTGTGCGCGACGGCGACGAGGAGGGTTGGGCTTACGTGCGCATCAACGCTGAACGACTCGACTGGGTGCCCGCCGTACTCGCCGGACTGGGGGTCCCGTTCGTCATCGAGCGGCCCGACGCCTTGCGCGACCTGGTGCGCTCGCTCGCCGCACAACTCAACGCGGCCGCCACAGACGCGGGCGAGAAGGACGAACAACCGTCTTGATGATCGGCGGGCGGGTGACCACCGTCATCACCTCGATCACCGGATTCGAGACGGGCACCGCCCAGGAAGCCCTTGGGCCGGTTGGTGAACGATGAGGGGCCCTTTGGCTGTCGGCCGCAGACCGAGTGCTCTATCCCCTCATTGGCCGGTGGTGGTGCAGTGAGCCATGTTCGTGCAGGACAGCGCCCCGCTGCCGATACCGGTGACCCTTGTGCGGGACCGGCTGCTGGCCTATCTGCACGACGACGCTCGCCTCCAGCCGGACACGTGGCACGCCGCCGAACAGGGCGCGTCGCTCCTTCGGTGCCCCGGAGTCCAGGATGTCGCCACCCGGGTGACCGCACACACCGGCCCGGCCCGCCGGCGCGGTGTCAGCACCGTCATCCCGATCTGGTGGACGCCCGCCGACTCGACCGGCGCCCCCGTACCGGCGCTGGACGCCACCCTCGAACTCGACCCCCGCCCGGACGGCACCAGCCGGCTGACCTTGTGCGGACGGTACCTGCCACCGTTGACCCGAAACAGTGTCCCAGCCGAGCATCTCGTCATCGGCCCCGCCGCCCGGGCCGCAGCCCACAGCTACCTGGCAGCATTCACCCGCGCCATCGCCGCGCCCACCGCGCCCACCGCGCCCACCGCGCCCACCGCGCCCACCGCGCCCAGCTGCCGCGCCGTCAACACCGGCAGACCCTCACTGACGAACCGCGTCATCGTGAGCGGAACCAGCCCACACTCCCAGATCGCCGCCCGGCACCTCCTCGTGGCCGCGGGCACAAACGCCCCCGGCGGCTGATGGTTCAGTTGACGTCGGGGCAGAGGACGACCCGCTGTCCGGCGGAAGGCGGTGTGATCCAGGCGGTTTCAGCGCGGGACAGCGGGATGCTGACTACGTCGACGGTGAGCGTGCCGTCGGGGATTCCGGTGGCCAGCGCAGGGAGTTCGGCGAGAAGGCCGGCGGTGCTGACCGACCCTTGACCGCTACCGAGGATCTGCAGACTGGCGGATCGAAGGGCGGCGGAGGAAATGCTGGCGGTGGGGCCGGCGACGGACCCGATCTGTATCCAGGACAGTGCTTTTCCCCGATCGGTGCGATCGGTGACAAGCGCGGAGATGGCCCGTTCAGCGGGGCTGCCCCAGAGATAGTCGACGACGACGTCGACGTCACCAGCGGTGTGACCGAGGCGCGCGAAGACTTCGTCGGGATCACCTTCGAGGCTGATGACGACGTCGGCCCCGAGGCCGAGCAGCATGTCCAGCAGCGTCTGGTTGCGGCCCGCTGCGATGACACGGCCGGCGCCAAGGTACTTGGCCACCTGGATGGCCATCTGGCCCGCGCCCACAACCACCCGCAATTTCGACGCTCAGGGTTGCTCGCCAAGAGAACCCAGGAATCCGAGTGGTGCCCTCCGTGGAATGTTCATACTGCCTGTGGCAAAAGCGATCTCGTGTACGACGGTCAGGAGATCGCGGCCGCGGCCGTGCGAATCAGGTCGGCGACGGTCTTCGGCTGCGATACGTAGATCGCGTGACTCCCCGCCGTGTTCACCACGGTGGCCCCGGTGCGCTCGGCCATGGACACCTGGGCGGCGGGGGGGATCATGCGGTCGTCGCTCACGTGCAGGTACCAGCTCGGCTTGACCCGCCAGGCGGCCCTGCTGATCGTTCCGCCGAGCGCGTCGAGACCCCAGGGCACCTGGGCGTCGGCCAGAAAGGCTGCGTCGTCGGAGGTGAGATCCGCGGCGAACGCTTCGTGGAACTTGGCCCGGTCGAGGAAGAGGTATCCGTTGCGGGGTGGAAGGATCGGCGGTTGCGGTCCGTCGGCCGGGAACGTGCTGATCAGGGATTGCACGGACTCGCCCTGATCGGGTGCGAACGCGGTGATGTAGACCTCGTCGTGGGTGCCGGCCTCGGTGATGACAGCGCCGCCGTAGTAGTGCCCAACCAGGACGACGGGTTCATCGATCGAGTCGAGCACATCTCGGACTGTCGCATCGTCCGTCGGCGAGAGACTTCGTCGGGTTCTGAACGACGCGCACGTCGAAGCCGTCGGCGCGCAGCACGTCGTAGACACCGCGCCAACCGGATCCGTCGACGAATCCTCCATGGACCAGGACGATGGTCGGACTCATGGTTTGCTCCCTTGCTCGTGGATGGGCACGAGCGAAGGTATCGAGCGTCCCGCGGCCGGGCATCCGTCGAACGACGTAAGTCAGTGACGCAGGTCGTACCTGCCGCGGTCGATCGCATCCCGCAACGCGGCGCGCGAGGTGATGCCGAGCTTGGTGTACGCGTGGGATAGGTGGGTCGAGACGGTCCGCGGCGACAGGAAGAGCTGTGTTGCGATCTGCCTGTTGGTCAGCCCGGTGGCGGCGAGATCGGCGACGACTGCTTCCTGTGGCGTGAGCACGGCTGACTCCGGTTCTGCGCCGCCCGCCGCGCGGAGTTCGCGAACGGCCCGTTCCAGCCAAGGAGTCGCCCGGAGCCGCCGGAACCCGGTGATCGCCGACGTCAACTGGGTGCACGCCTCGCCGAGGGCGTGCACGCGCCTGAGCTGCTCGCCGTAGACGAGATTCACCCGAGCCCGGTCGAACACCCACCGCTCGCTCTCCGGTGTGGCGAGGGCTCGGCCGAACCGTTCTCGCCAATTCTCGGTGTCGGTGAGAGCTCCTGCCGCCGCGATCAGCAGTTCCAGTCGCGGTGAGTGCACGCCGAGCCCGGACTCCTGCGCAACACGCACGTGCTCGCTGGCCTCCGCCGCGTGACCTGACCGCGAGGCTGCCTCGACGAGGTCGAACACCAGCCACACCGCCTGGGGCTGGAACGGTTGCAGGGTTCCAGCGGGACTGACCGAGGCAGCATGCCGGTACGCCAGTTCGAACTGTTCTTTTCCCAGAGCCTCCATGCATCGGATGTGTGAGGCGTAGGCGGCAAGGGTGTACAGACGCCGGGGAGCGGCCCAGAGCAGAAGTTGCTCTGCGGCGCGATCGGCCGCGGCCGATCGACCTCTTGCCGAGTCGACGAGCGCGCGGAGGTATCGGCCCGGTGCCGCGGTGAGCAGGTATCCGAGTTCGTCGCAGAGAGTGAGACCCTCGTCCGTTGCTGCTTCGAGGTCATCCCACTCGCCCGCGAAATAGTCGTCATTCGCCAGCAGGAACAGTGCCTCGATCTCCTTAGCGACGGCACCACCACGCCGTCCGTCCGCGACGACCCGCGTCAGCGGCTCCCGCGCGAACCGGATGCGGTCCAGGTGGGCGCCGGCGGCGGCGATCCTGGTGATGCGCACGGGATCCGATGTGAACCGCAGTCCGTCGATCGCGCGATCGAGCTCGAGCACGGCGTCAGGCTCGGCTCTCGCGGGATCGGCGAGCACCGAGTTGAACACCGCAAGGGTGTCGGGAAGTGGCGCCACCACCTTGGCGAGCTGCGCTCGGGTGTCGGCCCAGAAATCGGCCCGACCCGCGTAGAAGTCGACGAAGACCAGCGTCTGCAGCGCCTCCATTGCGGGCACATCCGCCGGATCAAGCGGCCCCTCCGTGGCGTCGAGCGCGGTGATGAGCAGGCGTTGTGCGCTCGATGCGTCACCCTCCCCGTTCAGTAGCTGGTGCGCGGCGGCGGTCACCGTCGCGAGCGTCGGAGCGTCACTCGATGCGAGCTGTGCCTCGAGCAGCAGGCGTGTGCTGCCGTGCAGGTCACAGGTGACCAGGGACCCCAGGTAGGCCGCGCGCGCGATCCGCCTTGCCCGGTCCTCAGGTGCGGGGGTGAGCTCCGCCGCCCGGACCAGCGCGGCCGTGGCGCGCGTGCTGTTGCCCGATTCCAGGAGCTGCCCCGAGACGGCCTCGAGGAGCATCGCGACGTCCTCATCGGGGGTGTCCGCGGACTGCCCCAGATGCCAAACGCGGCGCCGCGGGTCGGTGTCGAACGCCTTGGCGAGGAGTGCGTGAGCGCGGTGTCGCTCATCGCTCGTGGAGAGCTCGAAGACCGCGGCCCGAATCAGCGGGTGCCGAAACTCCATGCGACCCGAACGAGGACTGAGTCCCACGATCCCGGCTCGCTCCGCTGGTGGGAGATTGACCCTGGCCTGCGGCGCCGGGATGCAATTTTCCAGCGTCATGCAGTTCTCCGCGCCGGCCAGCACGACGAACAAGAGCATTCGCGTGTGCCCTCGGGCAGATCACGCAGCCGCTGCGCATAGAGCGATCTCAGCCGATCGGTGAGAGGGAGCACCTCGGGCAGCGCCCGGCCATTGTCCAACGCCGCCGGAAGGTCCAGCAGCGCCAGGGGATTGCCCCGTGCTTCCGCCCGGATCCGCATGCGAACATTGATGGCCAGGGCGGGGAAACGCTCCCTGAGCAGGGCGTCGGCGCTCTGGTCCGATAGTGGCCGGAGGATGTGTGCCTCGAATCCGCTTCGCACGAAGACGTTCTCCAGTTCCGACCGGGCAGCGACGAGCAGCCGCGCGTCGACACCCTTGAGCCGACGAGCCAGGTAGGTCAACACCATCCCGCTGGCGACGTCCAACCAGGGCACGTCGTCGATGACGAAGAGCAGCGGCCGGCGCCGAGCGGCCTGGGTGACCAACGCCAATGTCGCGGCACCGGCGATCAGTTGCGATGGAGGCGCGCCCAATTCGAGACCGCAGATCACGGCAATCGCCTGGAGATGAATCTCGTTCACTGTCGGAAGGTCATCGAGCAGCGGAAGCAGCAATTGGTTGAGCGCACCGAACGTCGGCCTCGTACTCCAGTGCGGTGATGCCTAGCACCGCGCGGCCGGCTCGCTCGGCGATCTCCACCGCAGCATCGAGCAGGGCAGTCTTCCCAATTCCGGGATCACCGGCGATCAGAAACACCGAAGAATCGAATTCAGCCGTGCCTGCTGCGAAGGCGGCGAGCATTTCCAGTTCGGCATCCCGCCCGAAGAGCATGCCTACCAACCCATAACAGTCAGTGCCCGGTCGCCATCAACCCGAACCTAGCCCCGACGGACAGGCCGCCGCCACCAGGCGGCACCATGAGACATGGCAGAAGTCACCAGGTCGAGCGACGATGTGATGGTCAGTGAGTGCGACGTCGCACGGGTGGCGGTGATCGGGTCGGGACCGGCCGGCATCTACACGGCCCGGGCGCTCACCGATCCTGCGGCTCGCAAGGACGTGCAGGTTGACGTCTACGACCGGCTGCCGGTGCCGTATGGCCTGGTTCGGTACGGCGTCGCACCCGATCATCCGAGGATCAAGTCGATCATCGAGCAGCTGCGCAGGGTGATGGAGCGGCCGGCTGTCCGCTTCCTGGGCAACATCCGGCTGGGTCGGGACGTCACCCTCGCCGAGCTGCGCACCTACTACGACGCGGTTGTCGTGGCGTGCGGCGCCAGTGCCGATCGAGCGTTGTCGATCCCGGGCGAGGAACTTCCGGGCAGCATCTCGGCCACTGAGTTCGTCTCCTGGTACAGCGGGCACCCCGATACGGCCGTCGACGCAATCGCCTTGAACGCAACCAGTGTCGCGATCGTCGGCGCGGGCAATGTCGCGCTCGACGTCGCCAGGATGCTCCTCGCATCGGAGCAGCGACTGCGGGCCACCGACGTACCCGAGCACGTGCTGAAGGAGCTGGCGTCCAGCCCCGTCCGGGACGTCTACATCCTCGCCCGTCGGGGGGTCGCGCAGGCCAAGTTCTCCAGCAAGGAACTGCACGAGGTCGGCGAACTGGCCGACCTCGACGTCCTGCTGCGGCCGCAGGACCTGCACCTCGACGAGCCGACGCAGAACGACCTGAACGGCGACCCGGCCCGGCACCACGCGGTCGACGTCCTGCGGTCGTTCGCGGGGCGGGAACCGGAGGGCAGGAGCAAACGGCTGCACTTCCGGTTCATGGTGCGGCCGCATGCCGTGACCGGCATCGACCGGGTCGATGGGCTCGACGTCGAACGCACCGCGTTCGACAGCACCGGCAGGCTCACCGGCACCGGGCAGATCGAGCGACTACCGGTGCAGCTGGTGGTGCGTTCGGTCGGCTACCGCGGCCTGCCCACGGAGGGCCTGCCGTTCGACACGGCCGAGGGCATCATCCCGCACCGGCTTGGAGCGGTGCTGTCGGACGGCCGGCCCGTGCCCGGCGTGTACGTCGCCGGATGGATCAAGCACGGCCCGAACGGGTTGATCGGCGCCAACCGCAAGGACGCGTCGGAAACGGTGGCGACGCTTCTCGCCGATCTCCCGACGCTGCCGTCGGCTCAGCACCGCGACACCGACGAACTGCTGGCCGTGCTGCGGGCCCGCGGCGTCATCGTCGTCGACTGGACCGGGTGGCAACAGATCGACGCCGCGGAGATCGCGAAGGGCCGGCCGGCCGGCCGGGGACGGGTCAAGATCCATGATCGGGCCGAGCTCCTGGCCGTCGGAGCATCCGCCCACGCGGAAGCGGCCGGCGGTTCGACAGGGGCCACCCGTCGGGGCGGTTGATGACCACCGCGGCGACGGCTCCGTCGACACTCACGCGAACAGCGTCGACAGCCGGCTGTCGCGTGTCCGCGCTCATGCCGGCCACTGTTTCGCGACCAGGGTGAGCACATCGTAGGTCGCGACCGGCTCGCCTTCCTGGTTGACAACGATTGCGTCCCAAATGACTTCGCCGTACTCGGCGTCCGCACGGGGAGAGATCCGCTTGGCGGTCAAGGTGACGGTCAACGCGTCACCGGGGTAGACCGGGGTGGTGAACCGCAGGTTCTCCATTCCGTAGTTGGCCAACACCGGGCCGTACTCGGGGGAGACGAACAGCCCGGCCGCCAGCGAGACCAGGAAGTAGCCATGCGCGACCCGGCCTTCGAAGAACGGACTCGCCGCCGCGGCGTCCTGGTCGGTGTGAGCGTAGAACTTGTCCCCGGACAGGTCGGCGAACGCGTCGACATCGTCGAGGGTGACGGTTCTGGGCCCGGCGATCACGGCGTCGCCGACGCGCAGCTCGGCGAGGCTCTTGCGGAACGGGTGTTTGCCGTCCGTGTTCCGCGGTGCCCCGGTCACCCAGGTGCCCGTCACTGCGGACACCGCAGCAGGGGAACCCTGGACGGCGGTGCGCTGCATGTAATGCAGGACACCGCGGATGCCACCGAGCTCCTCCCCGCCGCCGGCGCGGCCGGGACCGCCGTGCACCAGGTGCGGCAGCGCAGCGCCGTGACCGGTGGATTCGGCCGCGGAGTCCTGGTCCAGGACCAGTACCCGGCCGTGCCACGGTGCGACGCCCAGGACCAGTTCGCGGACGACCTGGGGGTCGGCGGACACCAGAGAGCCGACAAGGCTGCCCCGCCCGCGGGCGGCGAGCTCGATGGCATGTTCGGTGTCCCGGTAGCCCATGACGGTGCTGACCGGGCCGAACACCTCGATGTCGTGGGGTTCGTCGCGGCTGGAATCCCTGGCCCACAGCAACACCGGGGGCAGGAACGCGCCGCGTTCCGGGTCGGCGCCGATGACGTCGAAGTGGTCGGGATCGCCGACGACGACCTCTGCTGCGCCGGCCAGTGCGGCCAGGTTCTTCCGGACGTCGTCCCGCTGTGCCAGCCCGACCAGCGCGCCCATGGTGACGCCGGCCGCGGTGGGGTCGCCCACCCTGACCTTGTCCGCGATCCTGGCCCGGACGGCGTCGATGACGGCGGGCACCAGGGCGTGCGGCACCAGGGCGCGGCGGATCGCGGTGCATTTCTGCCCGGCCTTGGCGGTCATTTCGGTGACGAGTTGCCGGACGTACAGGTCGAACTCCGCGGACCCGGGGGCGACATCGACGCCGAGCACGGAGAAGTTCAGCGAATCCGCCTCTGAGCTGAACCGCACACCGTGCTTCATCACCGAGCGATGCGAGCGCAGCAGTGCTGCCGTCGAGGCGGACCCGGTGAACGCGACGGTGTCCTGCTCGGACAACAGATCGAGCAGGCCGCGCGATCCGCCGGCCACCAACTGCAGGCTGCCTTCGGGGAGCAGTCCCGAGTCGATGATCTCCTTCACCGCTGCCTGCGCCAGGTAGGACGCCTGCGACGCGGGCTTCACCACGGTCGGCACCCCGGCCAGGAACGCCTGCGCCAATTTCTCGAGCATGCCCCAGACCGGAAAGTTGAACGCGTTGATCTGCAAAGCGACACCACGGCGCGGGGTGTAGATGTGTTGGCCGACAAAATGACGAGCCGCACCGAGTCTTTCTGACGGGCCGTCGACGAGCACGGTGGAGTTGGGCAATTCCCGGCGGCCCTTGCTGGCATAGGTGAACAGCACCCCGATGCCGCCGTCGATGTCCACGAAGGAGTCCCGCTGCGTGGCGCCGGTCCACGCCGAGATGGCGTAGAACTGTTCGCGTTTGCCGTTCAGGTGGGCGGCGAGCGCCTTGAGCGCCAAGGCCCGCTCGTGAAACGGCATTTCCCGCAGCGCCGGTCCACCAACGGATCTCGCGTGATCCAGCACGGGAACCATGTCGATCGGGTCGGTGCCGATGACGGCAACTGGTTCAGCGGTGGATGCGTTGAGCAGTTCGGTGCGATTTCCGGCCGGACCCTGCCAGCGGCCCGCCACATAGCTTTCGATGAGCATCGTCACTGCGTGACTCCTTGGTGCGGGCGCGGCTGGGTGGTGGTCACGTCGGCAGTCCTGGGCGTTCCGGTCACTGGTCGAAGTCCACTGTGAGCCGGTCGGTGACCGGGTGGGCCTGGCAGGTCAACACGTAACCGCGGGCGATCTCGTCGGCTTCGAGCGCGTAATTCGAGTCCATTTCCACCTTTCCTTCGACGACCTTGGCCCGGCAGGTGCCGCAGACCGCGTTCTTGCACGCGTAGGGGGCATCCGACCGGGCCCGCAGGGTCTCGTCCAACACCGAGTCCCCGTCCCGGGGCAGGGTGAATGTCAGCGATCGGCCGTCCAGGATGACGGTGACCTTGGATCCCATCACCGGGACTGCGGCGTCGGCGACCGGGCGGCGCCGGGCAATCGGTGCACCCACATGGAACAGTTCCCGGTGCACATGGGCGCTGTCGACGTCCCTTTCCAGCAGCACACCACGGACGGAATCTGTCATTGCCAACGGCCCACAGAGGAACCACTCGTCGACGTCGTCGACCGGAACGACGGTGTCCAGGATGCGACCAAGACGCTCCACATCCAGCCGGCCGGAGAGCATCTCGACGTCTGTGATCTCCTGGCCGAGCACGTGAACCAGCTGAAACCGTTCGGGGAAGAGGTTTTTCAGGTCTTCGAGCTCTTCGAGGAACATGATGGTCGAGGTGCGGCGGTTGACGTAGATCAATGCTGCGGTGCTCAGCGGTTCCACTTCCAGCACGGTGGCCAAGATGGACAGCACCGGGGTGATCCCGGAGCCGGCCGCGACGGCGACGTACCGCTTGGCGTTCGCGGCGTCGAGCGGGGTGGAGAAGGTGCCGCTGGGTGTCATCACATCCAGCACGTCGCCCGCCTGGAGCCGAACCGCGGCGTAACTGGAGAACACTCCTTCCGGGATGCGCTTCACTCCGATTCGCAGCGGCCCGCCGGTCGCCGGAGCGCAGATCGAGTAGTTCCGGCGGACGTCATCACCGAGGCTGGGGGCTCTGACCGACAGATGCTGGCCGGGGTTGAACCGGAACTCGTCACGCAGCTCTTCGGGCACGTGGAAGGTGATCGCGACGGAATCTTCGGTGAGCCGGTCGACCGAGGCGACCCGCAGCGGGTGGAACACCGCGTGCCGGCGCCCCGGTGCTGCGGTCGGGTTCAGGGCGCTGTGGATGGTGCTGTGCGTGGTGGTCATCAGATGGCCTTGAAGGAGTCGAAGGGCTCGGCGCAGGACACGCACGCCCACAGCGACTTGCAGGGCGTGGACCCGAACCGGCTGATCTCCCTGGTCGTGGTGGAACCGCAGCGCGGGCACCTCGCCGACAGGGTCAGACCGATTGACCGCGGAGCCGACAGCGCCGACTGAGCCGGCTGGCAGGCGACGGGCGGGGCGATGCCGTACTCCCGCAACTTGCGGTGCCCGTCCTGGCTCATCCAGTCGGTCGTCCACGCCGGGGACAGCACTGTTCTGACGTTGATTCGGGCGACACCTGCGGTACGCAGGGCGGTCTCGACGTCACCGGCGATCACGGCCGTGGCCGGGCACCCCGTGTAGGTCGGGGTCAAGGTGACCTCGACGGTTCCGTCCGCGGCCAGCTGCACGTCACGGAGGATGCCGAGATCGTGCAGGGTCAGCACGGGGATCTCCGGATCCGGCACCGCGCCGGCGATGTCGCGGACCTGATCCACGGTCATGGTCACCAGCTCGCTCCCGGGTGTGAGCGGTGCAGATTCTGCATGTCGGGCAGCAGGTGCCCGAGGTTCTCGGAGTGGTAACCGGCGCGGCCGCCGCGGGAGCGCCAGGTCGGGGCCGGCAGGCTCAGTGTTGCTGTCGTGATGACGGCCTCGACGTAGCGGGACCAGGCCGGCCGGAGCGCGGCCGGGTCGGCGGCGACACCGGGCAGCGCGGTGAGAATGTCCGCGGTGTCGGCGGTGTCGAAGATTTCCTCGACGTGGGGCCAGACTTGGTCGAGGGCTGCCTGCATGCGGTCGTGGGATTCCGGGGTGCCATCGCCCAGCCGGAGCACCCACTGGGTGGCGTGGTCGCGATGGTAAGCCACTTCCTTCACCGCCTTGGCAGCCAGCGCGGACAGGGTCGGGTCTGTGGAGGTCAGCAACGCCGTATAGAGCTCGTACTGGTAGGCGGAGAAGATCAGCTGGCGAGCCATGGTGACGGCGAAGTCACCGTTCTCGATCTCCACCAGGTGCACGTTGCGGAACTCCCGCTCGTCGCGCAGGAAGGCCAGATCGTCTTCACCCCTTGAAGTTCCGGTGACCTTTCCCTCCACTTCGCCCGCGTAACTGAGCAGTGTGCGGGCCTGGCCCAGCAGGTCCAGGGCGATATTGCCCAGCGCGATGTCCTCCTCGATCTGCGGGGCCCGGGTGATCCACTCGCCGAGTCGCTGGGCGAGGATGAGCGTGTCATCGCCCAGCCCGAGAACGTAGGTGGCGAGGGCGATTTGGTCGATGTCGGCCTGGTCGATGTCGGCGCTGTCGAGGGGCTGGCGGCTCAGGCTGGCGGCGGTCACAGGTGGGACACGCCTTCGGGCACGTCGTAGAAGGTCGGGTGACGGTAGGCCTTGTCCATCGCCGGATCGAAGAACGGGTCCTTCTCATCGGGACTGGATGCGGTGATCGCGCTGGACGGGACGATCCAGATGGAGACGCCTTCGCCGCGGCGGGTGTAGACATCGCGGGCATTCCGCAGGGCCATCTCGGCGTCCGGCGCGTGCAGGCTGCCGACATGCTGGTGGGACAGGCCGCGGCGGGCGCGGATGAACACCTCCCACAACGGCCAGCCTTTTCGGGATCCAGCGGAGCCACCGGTCGGAGCCGGATGAACGTCGGAGGTCATGCTGCTGCCCCGGCCGGGACCTTGCCGGCCCGGTGCTTGGCGGCGTACGCCTGAGCGGCCTCGCGAACCCAACGCCCGTCCTCGTGCGCGGACACCCGCCGCGCCATCCGCTGCGCGTTGCACGGTCCGTCGCCCTTGATCACCCTGGTCAGCTCCGCCCAATCGATGGCACCGAAGTCGTGGTGCTGCCGTTCGGAGTTCCACTGCAGGTCGGGGTCCGGCAGTGTCAGGCCAAGGGCCTCGGCCTGGGACACGCACATGTCGACGAACCGTTGCCGCAGTTCGTCATTGCTGAACCGCTTGATCCCCCAGGCGGTCGACTGCTCGGAATTCGGCGAGTCGGTGTCCGGCGGACCGAACATCATCAGCGCCGGCCACCAGAACCGGTTGACCGCGTCCTGCGCCATGGCGTGCTGCGCGGGGGTGCCGTGCGACAGGGTGAACAGGATCTCGAATCCCTGCCGCTGATGGAAGGACTCCTCCTTGCAGATGCGGACCATGGCCCGGCCGTACGGGCCGTAGGAGCAGCGGCACAACGGGACCTGGTTCATGATCGCCGCGCCGTCCACCAGCCAGCCGATCGCACCCATGTCCGCCCAGCTCAGCGTCGGGTAGTTGAAGATGCTGGAGTACTTCTGCTTGCCCGAATGCAACAGGTCGAGAAGATCCTCGCGGTCGACGCCCAGGGTCTCGGCGGCCGAGTACAGGTACAGCCCGTGGCCGGCCTCGTCCTGCACCTTGGCCAGCAGGATCGCCTTGCGCCGAAGGCTCGGCGCCCTGGTGATCCAGTTGCCCTCCGGCTGCATGCCGATGATCTCCGAGTGGGCGTGCTGGGCGATCTGCCGGATGAGCGTCTTGCGGTACCCGTCGGGCATCCAGTCCCGCGGCTCGATCCGCTGATCGTCGGCGATCAGTTGGTCGAAAAGCTCCTGCAGCGCCGCCTCAACCCCAGCCGGGAGCGCGCCTTCATCCGAGGATTCGATCCCGTCGACGTTGCCGTACACGGCGGCCTCCCTTGACCAGCACTTCCGAAGCGGTCTTACCGAACGAACGGTCAGTAAAGTATGTAGGGCACAATAGCCGCATGTCAACAGCTTCTGGTCGGAGAACCGGTCAGCCAGATGTGCCGGATCCGCAGCGCGGCGGTCGCGGGCGCCCGGCCAGGTACACCAAGGAAGGCCTGCTGGACCTGGTGGTGGCGGTGTTCAACGAGCGCGGCTACGAAGCGGCCAGTATGGAAGACCTCGCAAAGGCCAGCGGCTTCACGAAATCGACGTTCTATCACCATGTCTCCGGCAAGGAGGAACTCCTACGGATGGCGGTCAACCGTGCGCTGGACGCCTTGTCCGCCGCGTTGGACGAGACGGTGGGAACCGATGGCACACCGGTCGAACAGTTGGAAGACGCCATCCGCCGGACCACCGCGGTGCTGCTGGCTGAGCTTCCCTATGTGACCCTGTTGCTGCGGGTGCGTGGCAATACCCAGATCGAACGTGAGGCGTTGACCCGACGTCGTGCCATCGATGCGCGACTCTCAACGCTGGTCACAGCAGCAGTCGACGCGGGTGAGATCCGGGCCGACATCGATCCTCGCCTGGTGAGTCGTCTGCTGTTCGGCATGGTCAACTCCATCACCGAGTGGTATCGGCCCACCGCACGAACAACACCGAGAAAAGGAATTGTCGACGCCGTCGTCGGTCTGGCGCTGGAAGGCCTGAAGGCTGACCGTTCGAATCGGCAATGATCGCGGCGGGATCCGTTTCACCCTCATTCTTTTCAGACCGATTCCAGCAGCAGGGCTATCCCATTCCGACACCAATGCAGATGATGGCCACTGCGCGCTGCGCACCCTGCAAGTCCCAGCCCACGCAGCACGGCCAGCGATTGTGAGGCGAACGCCTCGTTCAGCTCGAACAGATCGATGTCGGAGAGATCTCCAGCCCGGCGCGGCCCAGCAGCCGACGCGTCGCCAGTTCCGGTCCGATGCCCATGATCCGAGCGGGCACCCCGACCGACGACAGGCCCGTGCCGACCGGGAAAGGCGGGCCGAGTTTCGCCAACGCCTTCAGCGAGGTGTCCCGGGGTTTCATCCGGGTCGATCAGCAACGCGCGGCCCTTGCGCTGCGGGACCGGAATCGGGACAATTCCCGCGCCATCCGGCCGGCGGCGATCGCCTTGGTCGCGGGTTCCTGCGACCGCAGCGCGAACAGAAGACGATGCTGTCGGTGCCCGGTGTTGAAGCGCTGTCGCGCTGGCAGGTCACGGTGACGTCGAACAGGCCGCTGCGGCCGAACCGGGTGCGTTCCACCGCGTCGGCGACCAGTTCGTCACCGAGCCGGGCCGGCGCCACGAAAGCGATGTCGAAACCGCCAGCGACGACGACCTGGCATAGGTGTTGCAGGCGAAGGCGAATGCGCTGTCGGCCAGTGTGGCCACGAACCCGCCGTGGCAACAGCCGTGACCGTTGACCATGTCCTCGCGCACCGCATCGACACACTGGACCGGCCGGGCCCGACGTCCAGCAAGCGCATACCCAATCGACGGCTGGCTTGATCTTCCGCCCACATCGCCGCCGCGCAGCGGCTCTCCAGATCCGTTGCTGCATCACTGATCTGGGTGCTCGCCTCAGAGTTCACGAAGGGACCTTCCACTCCACGCGGCCCGGCGGAGCGTGATGCACGCCCGGTACCGGCCGTCCAGATAGGCGCCGGCGAGTGCGTCCAGCAGGGCGACGATGCGGGCCGCCCCGATGCGGTCACCCCACTCCAACGGGCCGACCGGATAGCCGACTCCCAGCCGCATTGCCCTGTCGACGTCGGCGGCGGAGGCCACCCCCCTGCCCACCACGTCAGCGGCTTCGTTGACGAGCATGGCCGCCGTGCGGGCTACCAGTAATCCGGGCAGGTCGTCCAGCACGCTGACCGCCGCACCCGTCGCCTGCAGCAGGCCGGCCGCGGCCGCCAGCTGATCGGGTGGGCAGCCGTCCGAGGCTGCCAGGGCGAATCGAGTCGCGGTCGCGGGATCCAGCGCCAGGTCGAGCACGATGACCGGTCGGCCCGCGTCGTCGGCGCGCTCCGTCGCCGTTCGGCCATCGGTCGGGACCAGCAGCGCACCACCAGGCAATTCGGCATGCGGCGGCGTTGCCGCGTTGCTCTGCACGACGGTGATACCGCCACCGGTCAGTCGGTCCCGTAGGGTGCTCCACGGTCCCCAGTCCCCCGCCGCCACCACCTCCGACACGGCAGTCCCGGGCGGTGCGCTCGCGGCGACCGGCGCGGCGACCCCCGGTGCGTAGGAGTAGAAGCCTTCGCCGGTCTTGCGGCCCAGTCGACCGGCGTCCACCAGGGCCTGCTGAGCCAGCGACGGCGCGTAGCGGGGGTCCTGGCCGAACAGACTCCAGACCGAGCGGCTGACGGCAAGGCTCACGTCCTGGCCGATGAGGTCCGTCAGCTCCAGGGGTCCCATCCGGAAGCCGCCCGACTCCCGCAGCACGGCATCGATGGTGGCCGGGTCAGCGGCGCGCTCCTCCAACGCGCGCAGCGCCTCCCCGTAATACGGCCGGGCCACCCGGTTGACGATGAAGCCCGGTGTGGACGTCACCCTGACCGCCGACTTGCCCCACCTGCTGGCCAGTTCCGCCACGTCGGCAGCCACCTGCGGATCGGTGGCCAGACCGGACACCACCTCCACCAACCGCATCACCGATGCCGGGTTGAAGAAATGCAGGCCGAGGCAGCGTTCCGGCCGCCGAAGCTCGGCCGCCACCGCCGTGATCGACAACGAGGAAGTGTTGGTGGCCAGCACACACCGATCGTCGACGACCGTTTCGAGACCAGCGAAAATGCTCCGCTTGACGTCAAGGGATTCCACCGCTGCCTCGACGACCAGCCCGCAACGGGCGAGATCGGTGACATCGGTCGCCGCCGTCAGATTGACCCTGGCAGCTTCCGCCTGCGCCGACTCGAGTCGGCCCTTGCTGACCATCCGGTCCAGCTGAGTGCCGATCCCGTCGACGGCCGTCTGGGCGCGTCCAGCCACGGCGTCCAGGACCAACACCTGGTGACCGGCCAGGGCCGCGATCTGGGCGATCCCGGCACCCATGGTTCCGGAGCCGACCACTCCGACGGGAGCGGCTGCGGTCAGCTGCATCAGGCATCTCCAGGCTTCGATAAACCGAACGTTCAGTAAAGTCATACCGGACCGGGGTTGGCTCGTCAATGCTCCGAAATCGATTGCCGGCAACATCACTCGCTGTCGCGGTCACCGCAATGGAAGGCCGCACGGATGGGCGAGAGCCGGCCATTGGCGGGCAATTCGGGGGCCAACGAACCCGAGTGCTGGATTTGCCATGGCACGATGAAGTATCCCGGCCGCGGCCTATGCGATCGGACTGGCCACCTTCGCGGTCGGCATGATCCATGCCGCGGGGGTCGGGTACCACGCCGATCGCTGGGCCGACCATGGGCCGTCGCGCGCCGTCCGATGCACCCTTGCTGGCCGCGGCCCTGCTCGATCCGGTGCCCCCGTCGATGGGTCACGACGGCGGCGCCACCACAGTGCCGACGGTGCCGATCCGTCCGGTGTCCTTCAGCGAGTCGACCGCTCAGCTGCCCGACTGGCTGACGGCGCCACGCACCCAACCTCGGGTCAACTTGACCCTCGGCACAGTGGCCTTCGGGGCGGTCGAGGTGCTGAACCGGGCGGTCTTCGCGATCGCACCCTTGGACGTCGATCTGTTGGTCGCCGTCGGCCCGGAGGGTGACCCCGCCGCCCTCGGTGCAGTTCCCGGCAATGTGCACGTCGAGCGGTTCGTCGCGCAGGCCGACGTGCTGCCCCTGGTCGACATCGTCGTCCACCACGGCGGTACCGGCACGGTGCTGGGCACATTCGCCGCCGGCTACCCCAGCTGATCCTGCCGCAGGGCGCTGACCAATTCCACAACGCTCGCCGCCTGGCCGACGTCGGAGCCGGTCGAGCCCTGCTCAACGACCAGCAACTGCCCGGCGAGATCGCCCGAGCCGTGACCGAAATGCTTGCAGGCTCCTCCGAGCGGCAGGTCGCGATCCGGCTTGGTGACGAGATTGGTGCACTGCCGATGCCCGCCGAGGTTGTCCCGGAACTTGTTGCACTGGTGAGGAATTCGCCGGGTAACGGTTGATAGCGGATACATCGTGACATCACTGGTGCCGCCGACGATCTCGGTCGAACTCAGCGCCTGGACGTGACCGTGATCGTGTAGTTGATGTTCTGAATGAAGTCGGTTGGTACCTGAGGAGGAGCTGGTGCCGGCGTGCTCGGGATGTTGATCTCACCCCCGAAATGGAGGGTGTGGATGCCCGGCCGCAGCGGCCTCAGCATCAGGTAAATGCCGTCGGCGATCGCGCCGCCACGGTGCGGAGCAACTGCCGGAGGTTTGGTACCGATCGGGAAGGGATGCCCGCAGATCAGCGTGCCGATGTTGTCGGCCGGCAGGGAGTAGGAGAACCACGGTGACGGAGACCGGTATTTGCTCCGTCCGTCGACCAGGCCCGACACGGCAATTCCGTCGATGGACGCCGACAACGAACCGGGAACGATGTCGTCGATGCCGAGCCTAGCGGCAGCTCTCAATTCTTTGGCGGAGTAATCCGTGTTCGGACAGCCCAAATTGTCGAACTCGGTATTCACGAGTGGGAAGAAAAGTGCGATTCCGGAGGGAATCTTGCAGGTCCGGTAGACATCGGCCCGCGCCGGGACGTTGGGCGCATTTGTCGGCTGGTAGGTCCCGCCCAGGAACCAAACATGGCCGCTTTGGCCCGCGCTGCAGTCGACGGCAGCGGGCGCGCTGGGTTTGCCGACGGCTGTATCCATGAACACAGGGTTCTTACTGAAGGGCGTTTGTAGGAGCCACTGCCACCATTTGGCATTCCAGGCGCCATAGGTGAATCCGTATGGCCTCGACTGCGGAGGACTGACCCCTGGTTGACCATGTCCAGCCGCAGACACCGTTGGGGATCCCATGGTCAGAATTGCCAGGGCCGAACAGAGAGTCGCAATGAGCAATCGCCGCATTGATGGCATGACATGCCTCCCCTGGGTGCCCAAATCTCGGTGCCCAAATCTCGACGGAAGGGCGAGATTCACGCTAAACCCGAAGGCTGATGACGTCAATAGATCTGCCCGGTGAACTCCGAACCAGAGCTGCAATGCCCTTGTGGGGCTGTTGATGGCTGTTTCGGTCGCATCGCCGTCTTTCTGGGGTGTGGATGGCATTGCACCAAAACGGGGCCTGTTTCATGTGTCAAGGCCCTTCTCGGTGGCGAATGCGAGCACAGAGCGGGCTGCGGCCCGCGGACAATCGCTTGATCGGCGGGTTGCCGGCCGGTCGATTCTTGACCGCAGCAGCATTTGCGAGCGGCATCGGCCGGCACCGGGGCCTCGCGAACGCAATGACCATCAGGAAGTCGTATGTCGGCCAACGTCCCGCGGCAGGAGCGACGAGCCGGGGGCAGCTGTGGACCGTGATCATTTCCGGGAAGTCGCCCGGCCCAGGTCCGAGGGGTCGAATGGTTGGCCGTTTCGCAGGTCGCGAGCGTGAGTTGGCGGCGATCGTGCGGGGGGCCCGCGGCAGCGCGGCCGCGGTAGTGCTGGCCGGGCCGACCGGGGTCGGAAAGAGTCGCCTGGCCGCTCGAGGTCCGGCCGAACTCGGTCGCTACGGCTGGTCCACCGACACGGTGCGTGGTACCTCGTCGGCACGTGACACGCCGCACAGAGCGTTGGCCCATCTGTTGCCGGCGGTCATGCCCGCCGACGTGATCAATCCGCTGCGTTGGGCGGTGGATCAGATGGTTCCCGCAGGGCAGCGGCGGCGGGCGCTGCTCGTGGATGATGCGCATCAACTGGACGCCGCGTCCGCGGCCGTGTTGAGCCATCTGGTCGAGAAACGCCGGGCAACGGTGCTCGCCTCCGTCAGAACCGCCGAACCCACCCCCGATGCGATCGCCTCGCTGTGGCGGGGGGACCGCGCCGAACAGATCGAGCTGGGAGCGCTGTCCGTCGAGGAAACCGCACATACCGTGCGGGGCGCGTTGAGGGGTGTGATCGAGCCCGCGACGCCCGAACTCCTTGCTCAGGCGCGGACCTCCTATTCCGAGGCCGCCGGATTGCGTGGCCACTACCTTGATTCGCAGAACGCCGCCCGTGCCGCGTTGGACTCCATCGACAGCTGGCGCGACGCCGTTCCGGTGGATTGTCGTACCGCTGCACATGAACTGGATGGCCTGCGCGCTGTGGGTGGGTGATCTGGTCAGCGCCGGTGATGGTGACGCCGCGCTGCGCTGCGCCCTTGACCATGCCGAGCGTTCGATCCAGGCCGACACGCCGGCCATGGCGGCGCTACACTCTGCGGTGCGCTTGGGGGCAGCAGCGGCGAGGCGCACCGCGAGGAATTGGTGGAGATCTCCTCCTTCAACGAGGCACCCGGCAAATCCCCGGCCACCGTCGTGGCCCACGAGGTCCGTTTCGACCCGGAACGCCAGCAGTGGTTCGTCGACGTAGACGTCGACGTAGACGTCGACGTCGACATACCCGGTGGCCGGACCGCCCTGCTGCGCCTGGGACTGGTGCGCTACCAACCGGAATCACCCAACGGCGCCCGGGCCTCCCGCATGGTCACCTCCGACTGGATCCCACTGCAGGCGCCGCGCACCATGACCATCCGCTCGCGGTCCGGCACCGGCACCGACTACGACGTGTCACTGACCGGCAAGCACATCGAAGACCGTTCCTTCATTGCGGCGCTGCGGTGGCGGGCCTTCCCGACCCCGGCCGGTGCCCCCGTCGGGTCGCCACCGACATCACCATCGACAACAACGAGATCAGCAAGGCCATGGGTGTGACCCCGACCTCGGACGGGACCGTCTTCGCGCAGGCCAGGCTGATCGGTCCGAACGACCCCGCGGCGGTGGCGCTACCGCGCCGGTCGGATCGTCGTGCGAGAGCAGCACTCCGGGTACAAGATCCGCACCGACGACAAGATCAGCCGGACCGAGTGGCTCGAGGTCGTCGACGTCGTCGACGTCCCCGCAACCGCAAGGCGGATGAGACACCGCTATCGCCAGCGCTCAGTCACGCCATTTGATGGAGCAGCCCATGCTCGGTCGGTGCGGTTCGGGAACCCGCTGTCCGGCCGACACCAGGCCGATCGCCTCGTCGAGCAGTGCCCCGGTCACCGGTGCACCGTTGCCAGGCGTCGAGCTGTCCATCGCGCCCCGGTAGGCAAGGCGACCGTCGGCGTCGTACAGGAAGAAGTCCGGTGTGCAGGCGGCGCCGAACGCGCGGCCCACCTGCTGGGACTCGTCGATCAGGTAGGGAAAAGCCCAGCCCGCTCGAGCGGCCTGCTCGGCCAGCCCGGCCGATGCGTCGTCCCGGTACGCTGCGGCGTCGTTGGTGCAGATGCCCACGACGTGCAGGTCCGGGTGTCGCTGCAGTGTCTCGGTGAGTCCTCGCTCGATGTGCTTGACGTACGGGCAGTGGTTGCACAGGAAGGCCACCAGCAAGGGCTCCCCCGCGAACGACTCGCTCGACACGGCGCTGCCGGTCAGGTCGCGCAGGCGGAAACCCGGCAACGGCGACCCCAACGCAACCATGGCGGATTCGACAGCCATGAGCTCAGGCTAGCGGCCCTCTGCCTTGCGCATCGCGTTTTGGCGGTCGTTTCTTGCCGTTGATGACGTCATCGTGGATGAAGACCGAAATCTGGGGCGTGGTCGGCCGATTGCCGTGCATGCCAGGGTCAGGTGGGACGCCGATGACAGCAGCGCCAAGGATGCGTGGGGTGCGTCGAGCCGGCCGCCTCCGAAAGAGCCGATCAGCGCCCACACCGGGACCGCCGTGCCGACCCGGTCCCGGTAGCGCAGTGCTATTGCGAGCAACCAACAACGGTCATCCCGCATTGGCACCGGATCCACCGCCGCGCTGCGGACCGACCTCGAACTCGCCCGGCAGGGAGATCCGATTGCTACGCGGTGAAAGGGGATGCGGACAACCGAAAGGTCGATCGATTACGCGTCGACCGGGGTCGCAGCCTGGAACACGATCCCGGGCACCCACATCGGGCCGGCGGCGGAGCGGCAGGCCGATCAGGCATCCGCCGCTCCTTGACAGCGCCACTGAAGAACTGATCCCGACCCGGTCGCCGGTGGCGGGGCCGTCGCCCGTCAGGTACCAGCGAGCGCTTTCCATTGGTCCCAGCTCAGCGCCCAGTCGTAGATATCCCCGTCGTCCGCGGACAGCGGCACGCTGGTCCCGGTGACCTGCACCGGGTCGCCGTAGATCGCCGACTCGAAGTAGGCCTGCGCGCTCTCGGCGGACAGGTTGACGCAGCCGTGACTGACGTTGACCACGCCCTGATCGGCGACGGTGTACTGGTTCTGGTGGATGAACTCGCCGTTGTCGCTGATCCGCACCGCCCACTTCTCCGGAACGTTGCTGTACCCGTAGGCCGGGTTGCTCATCAGCGTGTTCTCTTCCTTGCCCATCACGATGTGGGTGCCGGACCGGGTGACCCGGTTCGGGTCCCCGATGTCATCGCCGCTGCCGTAGGACGCGTCGTAGGTCGCCACGGTGACGCCGTCCTGTTGGACCACCAGGTTGTGGGAGTTGGCGTCGGCGAGCACCACCTGGTTCCGGCCGATGGTGAAGTCGCTGGTGATGTCCGCGGCGCCGTACGCTCCGGGCGCCAGTTGGACCCCGTACAGCTGGGCGGAGACGTGGATTTGGGTGCCGGCCGGCCAGTAGTCCCTGCTCCGGTAGTCCAGCCCCCATCGGCCGTCGTCGTGCCTGATCCAGGCCCACGCCCCTTCCACGGCCGGGGTGCTGGTCAGCGTCACGCGTGTCGCGACGGCGGCCTTGTCGACCGGTTCGACGCCGAAGTTGACGATCACCGGGGCGGCGACCCCGACCTCGGCCCCGTCACCGGGGTACACCGTGTTGCGTATGGCGGTGTCCGTGCCGGCGGTGCCGAATGTCCCGGTGATCGGGACCTGTCGGCCGTCTGTGCCGGTCGCGATCCCGGTGACCGTGTAGGCCGCGCCGAACGCCAGGTGCTGCCCCAACGTCCAGGTCTGGTGATCCGGTGAGACCGTCCCGGCCAGCGGAGCGCCGTCCGGGCCGGTCATCGTCAGCGTGTCGATGACGCCCCGCGCGACGTTGACGGTGACCGGCTGCGCGGGTGCCATCCCGGTGGTGCCGAACCCCGGCGACGCGGTCACCGCCGCCACCGGCGCGACGGGCGCCGCCGAGGAAGCGGCACTGTTCGATG
>Ga0207931_1000015_pt1 | contig 57465 bp, 59 predicted proteins | sample NGESurdeep092012_2_FD_184478 | JGI IMG/M metagenome (GOLD analysis project Ga0207931, IMG submission 184478) | Arctic peat soil microbial communities from Barrow, Alaska - NGEE Surface sample 415-1 deep-092012 (SPAdes) | ecosystem: Environmental > Terrestrial > Soil > Wetlands > Peat ...
AGATTATATGCGGCTTCTTGATGACGGGGTGACAAGAGGTTCAGTGTGGTACATCATCTCGGGCGGAAGGCAGGATTTTATAACCTATAGCTTAGGAGGCAGGGAGGTAACGATTGAGCTCGATAACACAAGGCTGACTCCCGGTTCAAACCTCGAGGCGTTGTGGAACCGGAACTACCGGTCCCTTCTGCATTATATTGAAGAAGCCATGTACGGCATCCATGGAACGGTAACAGATGCCTCAACATCCGACCCTCTCAGCGCAAAAATTTTCATCACCGGGCATGACGCAGATTCATCTCAGGTCTATTCAGACACTCTGACCGGTGCTTTTAACAGGTATCTTGCTCCAGGTACATACAATCTCACTTTCACCTGTCCGGGTTATATATCGCAGTCAAAAGATGTCGAAATTCCTGACTGGAATTCCGTGGTGACTGCAGAAATTCATCTCGTCCCGGGGGATGCTGTTATTTATCCTGATCCACCGGAGTCTGGCGTGCTGCTATATCCCAACCCGTCATCCGGAGATTTCTGGGCACTTCCTCCGGCCGTGTTCGCAGGAGATATCATTGTTACTGTAACGAGCCTGTCAGGCACTGTGATCGATACATTCCAGACCACATATCAGGCCGGCATCCCTGTCAGATGCAAATACCCTCACCTGTCATCAGGCGTCTACATAATATCAGCCAGAAAGATTCCTGACGGACCGCTTGCAAGGGGAAAAGTGCTGATCAACCGTTAATATCCGGATGACCTTAGTTGATATCTTTGCTGCACCGACTTGCAGGTCAATTCAAAACTGATACTTTTGGGGCTTGTTTCTTACCAGCCAGACATGATTATGAAAAGAACACTTGCAATAATATATTTTTTCATCATTTCTTACGGAATAAATGCACAGTCAGCATATATTCCACCTGATAAGCCGAAGCTTGTAATCGGCATCATAGTTGAACAGCTGCGGTATGATCAGCTTGAACGGATAAGGGATATCCTGCCTGATGACGGCCTGAAGAGGATGGTCAACGAAGGCACATACTACAGAAATGTCTCGCTCGATTACCTGTCCACCCAGGCAGCGCCGGGCTACGCAACCATTTCTACCGGTGCCACCCCTTCGGTTCACGGTATCACTTCTGACACCTGGTTCCATCCGTTCAACAATCAGATGATATTCTGTGTACAGGACCCCAATGAAAATGCTGTGGGCGGTACTTTTGAGACAGGACTCTTCTCGCCTGTCAATCTGCTCTCATCAACCTTTGCTGATGAACTGCAGATGGCTACATGCGGTGCTGCCAAAATATACGGTATAGGAATGAAGGAGATGGGTGCCATACTCACTGCCGGTCACGCCGCTGACGGCGCTTTCTGGTATGATAACCGCACTGGCACATGGATGAGCAGTACCTATTACTGTAATAAGCTCCCTGACTGGCTTATGGATCTGAATGCAATGCTTATGCCGGCACATTATCTGAATCAGCCATGGAACACACTCATGGCTCCGTCACTCTATCCCGGCTGCCAGCCAGACTCCAACGCTCTGGAGCGTGGCTTTAACAACCAGACCTGGTTCCCCTACGACCTGAAAGCTATGTCGACTCAGGGAAAGCTCATGGATATCACAAGAGATTATTCAATTTTAAGGGAGACACCATTTGCTGATGATTTTACCACTGAGCTCGCTCTCCGTCTGATAGACAATGAGCAGCTCGGACAGGATGACATCACTGATTACCTGGCTATTACCTATTCTGCCTCCGATTATATAGGGCATCGTTTCGGACCTTCCTCTGTGGAGGCTTCAGATGCTCTGGCGCGCCTCGACAGGAACATAGGCATACTCCTTGACAAAATAGACAAGACCCTCGGGAAGAAAAATGTGCTGGTTTATTTTGTCTCCGCTCATGGTGTATCAGAGATACCGGCTGTTCTTGAGAAAAGCCGTATTCCATCGGGTTACTTCCGCCTTAACCAGTCGCTTCAGCTTTTGCGGAGCTACCTGAATGCCATTTACGGGCAGGGAGACTGGGTCAAGGGTTTCTTTGACAACCAGATATTCCTCAACAAGGACCTGATAGAAAATGCAAACATTAATCTTGAAGATATCCAGAAAAAAGTTGCAAGGTTCATGGTGCAGTTCGCCGGCATAGCTACTGCAGCCCCGACGTCAGCCTTCGAGATGAGCGATTTTGCGGGAGGAATTTATATAAAAATGAATAATAATTACAGCCCCCAAAGGTCAGGTGACGTGATGATCGCTCTTAACCCCGGATGGGTGGAGAAGACTGACAACGTCACCGGGCATAATTCACCTTATGAATATGACAGCCATGTGCCGCTGATATGGTATGGGTGGACAGCCAGCAAAGCCTCAGTGACGCGCAGCGTAAGCACCCGGGATATTGCCGGAACCCTCTCCGTACTTTGTAAAATACCGATACCTAACTCAGCCAGCGGAGACCCGCTGCATGAGTTGTTCAGGTAATGATAGTGAAGAGGGGGGATCAGATGCTCAGAATGCGCTTATTGTAAGTATCCCTTATCAGGCATGCATCAACAATAAGCATTGAATTCTGCTCACATCCGTTTCCGATAACAATCATGTCTGCCCCTGCAGAGAAAGCTTCATTTATCTTTTCAGGCGAATTCAGCCCCCCGCCCGTTATCAGGGGTATCTTAATCTCTGCCCGTACCGCCCTTATCATGCACGGGTCAACAGGATTGACAGCGCCGCTTCCGCCTTCGAGGTAGATGGCCTTCAAACCGAGCATCTCACCGGCAAGTGCCGTAGCGACTGCAATATCATTCTTGTCTCCCGGTATCGGTGAGGTCTGACTCATATACTCAACTGAGGTGCGGCCGCCGCAGTCAACAAGTATATAGCCAACAGGGATGACTGTTTCTTTAATGTTCCTGAGAAAAGGGGCGGCGATCACATGGTTGCCAATGAGAAGCTCCGGGTTTCGTCCGCTTATTAGAGAGAGCAGAAAAACGGCATCAGCAGTGTCAGTTAACTGGGTAAGATTTCCGGGGAAGAGGATAACTGGTATATCAGTAAGCTGTTTTAACCTGCTAATCAGGTGATTGACAGGTGAACTGGTAAGACTCCCTCCTGCAAGGAAGAAATCGACCCTTACTTCAGTTGCACGGCTGGCAGTGATAACCAGTGAGTCATCATTGTAATTATCAGGATCGATAAGCTGGGCTACTACTTTACTTCTCCGGCTAGGGATGTGAATCTTCATGCTTCTTCTTGGTCCAGACTATTATGTAATTGTCATATTTTGAGTAGAAAAGGGTGAACTGTTCATCGATCCTCTCATTCTTAACTTTCCCTTTTATCTCTCCGTTCTCACTGACATTGAAAGGTTCAATGGTAATATCATTTACAAAATCAATCCCCTCCTTGTCGCATATCTTGTACAATGATTCCTTGGCACACCAGTGTATATAAAGGTGATATGTGCGGTCAGCCCATTTTCGGGTTACCTTTTCCTTCTTGTTAAGGAACTTCGAGGAGAAAGCACTGATGTTGGTTCGCATAAATTCGAGATCGATCCCAACTCTTTCATCCCGGCTGACAAGTATGGCTGTTAGCTTGTAAGAGTGTGTTATGCTGATGAAGTGCGAACCGTCCTTAATGAAAGGCTTGTTGTTCTTGTTATAAACTATCCGTGCTTCCTTGCCCAGCAGTTCTGCGAGCAGGGCCCTGACACTAAGAAACTCCAGCTTCCGGGAGGTGCTGCGGAAAACAGCGTATCTTTTTTTGTCTTCCGGACTCATATCCACCATGGCAAGCAGGGAAGGGAGATCTTCTTCGATCCTCCATACACCGAAAATGGTATCCTTGTTAATATAGTGCTTTGTGATGCAGCCCATGCTTATCTCCAGGTTAGTGTTTCCATCAGGTGGATGATGTCATCTCTGACAAATGTGATGACGGGTAAAAGTGAATCTTCATTGGGTTCTGCCATGAAATAAAGTGATCCGCGCAGGTAATGCTTTGTGCTGTCAGTGACATAGAACTGTACAGCCGACGCAGTATTGCCTTTCAGATCATAGAGGATGCCATATACGCGGGCAGAATCGTCTGACCATAACTTCTCTTCTATGGCATCAGCCCTGATTGTATGCTTGTACGCAAGCTCACGGGCTGATTCTGTGAGTTTCGCAAGGTTACCGTGGAGATCAAAGTATGTGAGGTGTATTTTTGCCTTCAGGGAAGGAAATTCAATGTCCATCCAGCAGGTATCGGTTGCCACCGCCGGCCGGATGTTGATTCTGGCATATTGAGGGTATTCAATCGAATAGTTGCATGGAGTATCATAATGTACGTATTTCTTTTCCGGCAGATCAATCCGGAAATAGCCATCCGGCTTCGGCACGGACGGATGTCCGCAGGCCGTGAGTATTAAGCCTGCGGTGACAATTGATGCCAGGGTTATCTGCCTCATGCGCCCGCTTCCTTTCTTTCCACGCGAATTTCCTTTATCCGGCGTTTGTCAATCGTTTCAATAATGAATTTAAATCCTGCGGCAGATATTACACGGCCTTTTAACGGGATCTCTTCGATAAGTTCCAGCAGAAGTCCTGCAAGGGTTTCAGAATCTCCCCTGACATCAGCAAAAGGGTTACCTTCAGTGCCCGTGATACGGTAAAAGTCGTTCAGCAGGATCTTGCCATCAAATATCCAGCTTCCCTGTCCTGTCACCCTGTAGAGAGGTATCTCTTCGTCGGTCTCGTCAGTTATCTCACCGACAATCTCTTCGAGAATATCCTCAAGCGTCACAAGGCCGCTGGTGCCTCCATATTCATCGACAACAATAGCCATATGTATCTTTTTTTCCTGGAACTCTTTCATCAGCTCGCTGATCTTCTTCGTCTCGGGTACAATATAAGGAGGCCTGATGATAGACTGCCACTTGAAAGTGTCAGGTTTGCCAAGATGCGGAAGCAGGTCCTTCACGAACAGTATGCCTTTCACATTGTCGAATGATCCGGCGTAGACAGGTATCCTTGAGAATCCTGAATCGATAACTTCAGGCAAAATAGAATTAAAGCCTCTGTGAATGTCGAGCGTAGTCACATCCATGCGGGGACACATGACAGCACTTACACTGATATTGCCAAACCGTACAATGCCCTTCAGAATTTCCTTATCATCCTTGATCTCTGAGGAAGTAAGCTCCAGAGCGTCCGAGAGATCATTTATGCTGATATTGCCGTCCCGGGTCTTTGTTCTTCGTTTTACGAAGAATGTTGACAGTGACAGCAATGAAGCAAGAGGTCGAAAGAGCTTTGTAGCGAAAGTGAGTGCCGGAGCCATTTTTAATGCAAACCTGAGCTGGTTCTTTGAGGCATATACCTTGGGCATGACCTCACAGAATAGCAGCAGGATGAAAGTGATGACGACAACCTCAATGATAAACGACACAACAGGGTTATCACTCAGATCAAAAAGCTTTGAACTGATAAAGGCAGCAAGGATAATAATGGCAATGTTGATGGTGTTGTTGGCTACCAGGATAGTACTCAGTAACCTGTCAGGCTTTGAAAGCAGCCGCAGTGCAGTTAAGCCATTTCTTTTTTTGTCATGTTCGAGTTCATCCAGGTCGTTGGGCGTAAGGGAGAAATATGCCACTTCAGATCCGGAGATAAAAGCAGAAGCAATTACCAGGAGGATGAGAAAAATGATCTCTGGTATCAACGCGAAATCAACTCCTGAAACAGCCGTCAGTAAAAATATTCCGGCATGTGAGCATGACAATAGAGTCTCCAAAATCAGGATTTTTGGTTAGCTAAAACGGCAGATCATCTGCTGTATCATGAGTGGTCAGGTCCTCGCTGATATTATTGTCAGGTGAACCTGAAGACTGCGAGGGGGCAGAGTAACTTCCGCCGTTGTTTTGCGTTGCCTGGCCGGAAGATGATTGCTGGCCCTGACCGTCCGGCTTGCGCCCCAGGAGCTGTATTGTATCAGCCTCAACCTCAACAATATACTTCTTATTTCCATCGCGGTCATCATAGGAGCGGTAGCGCAGTTTGCCCTCCACAAGTATCTGCGAACCCTTGCGGATGTAATTTTCGGCAATCTCTGCCAATCTTCTCCACGCTACGATATTGTGCCATTCTGTCTGTGTTACCTTGTCACCTCCCTTGGGAGTATAGGTCTCGCTTGTGGCAAGTGAAAATGATGCTTTGATATTGTTCTCGAACCGTCTGATCTCGGGGTCTTTTCCCACGTTGCCGACCAGAATTACTTTATTGAATGACATAGCTTTATTGAAATTTACTGTTACATGAAGAATGTAAAGTTACAAAAAAATCTGCAGGCAAGGGCAGGGTCACTTATTGCAGCTGCTGTCGCTGGCTGTGACAAAGGGCAAAAAGGTGCAGTTTTGACGCATATTTTTTATAGGTATCAAAAAATCAGCGGATTCGGAGTGAAAAAAAAGATTAATCAATTATAATTGAGAAATAATATTTTATATTTGCACAACTGAAAAAACAGAACATCAAAAATAATTTGTTGAATTTAAAATTCATTCAAAATGACAAAAGCAGACATCGTTAACGAAATTGCCAAGAACACTGGAATTGAGAAAGTGACTGTTCAGAAAACCGTTGAAGCTTTTATGGAATCAGTAAAAGACTCTATGGTAGCGGGCAATAATGTTTATCTCAGAGGGTTCGGCAGCTTTATTGTGAAGAAACGCGCAAAGAAAACCGCCAGGAACATTTCGAAGAATACTACAATTATTATTCCTGCACACAACATTCCGGCCTTCAAACCTGCCAAGACCTTCATAACAAAAGTTAAATCTCACGTTAAGAAGTAAATATTATGCCGAGCGGAAAAAAGAGAAAAAGGCATAAGATGGCAACCCACAAGCGTAAAAAGCGTTTGCGGAAAGACAGGCATAAGAAGAAGAAATAGTATAATGCATAGTCTATACTTTGCATGTCTAACCTAAAGATCCAGTGGTCTTTAGGTTAGTTGCATTATAAAAAGGCTATTCGCAAATTAACAAATTCCGGAATGTGAGTAAGGATTTAATAATCAGTGTCAGTGATACTGAGATATCCATAGCACTTCTTGAGGATAAGCAGCTTGTCGAGTTAAATAAGGAAAAGCGCAACATTAAGTTCTCTGTCGGCGACATTTACCTGGGAAAGGTAAAGAAGATCATGCCGGGGCTTAATGCAGCGTTTATCAATGTAGGTTTCGAAAAGGATGCTTTCCTGCACTATCTTGACCTGGGCGCTCAGTTCAGGACACTCCATCGTTTTTATACCCAGGCAACACTGAACAGGGGCAAGATGACGCCCGTGTCAAAGTTCAAGCCTGAACCTGATATCGATAAGGATGGAAAAATATCTGATGTTCTGACCTCAGGACAGACAGTGATAGTGCAGATAACCAAGGAACCCATCTCCACAAAGGGGCCGAGGCTGGCATCAGAAGTCAGCATTGCAGGCCGTAACCTCGTGCTGATGCCATTTGCAGACAAGGTCTCTGTCTCATCCAAGATAGAGAACAATGATGAACGAAACCGCCTCAAGCTGCTCATACAGAGCATTAAACCCAAAAATTACGGTGTAATAGTACGCACCGTCGCCGAAGGGAAGAAGGTTGCCGTCCTTGATGTAGAGCTCAAAGAGCTCATCAGCAGATGGGAGACAGCGCTCTATTCGATTCACAAGGACGTTAAATCCCCCCGGCTGCTGCTTGGGGAGATGAACCGGACAACTACTATCCTCAGAGATATTCTCAGTACCGACTTCAACAGCATCATCGTCGATGATGAGGTGATAGCCGGCGAAGTGAGAAGCTACATCAGGGAAATAGCTCCTGAAAAAGAAAAGATTGTAAAGGTATACAAAGAGCAGTTCCCGCTGTTTGACCATATTGGCATAGGCAGACAGATCAAGGGACTCTTTGGCCGCACCATTTCATTCAAGGGCGGTTCATACCTAATAATTGAGCATACGGAAGCCCTGCACGTCGTAGACGTCAACAGCGGTAACAGGTCAAAATCAGGCAACGACCAGGAAGCCAATGCTCTCTCTGTAAATCTTGAGGCAGCCAGGGAAATAGCCAGACAGTTGCGGCTCAGAGATATGGGCGGCATAATTGTGATCGACTTCATAGACATGCAGTCCAATGATAACCGCCAGGCTCTCTTTGACAAAATGAAAGAGCTGATGAGCGAAGACAGGGCCAAGCATAATATCTTACCCCTTAGCAAGTTCGGACTGATGCAGATAACCCGTCAGAGGGTCAGGCCGGAGATGGCAGTAAGCACCGACGAGAAGTGCCCGGTATGCAGGGGAGAGGGCAAAACAGCATCAACAATACTTCTGACCGATGAGATCGAACGCACCCTTGTGTCTGTCATTGAAAAAGTGAAAACACGGAAACTGATGCTTCGCACTCATCCCTACGTTGCAGCTTACCTCAGGGAGGGGTTCTTTTCAGAGATAGGAAAAATCAACAAGAAGCATGGTGTAAGCATAAAAGTGCAGGCCATGCCTTCATACCATTTCCTGCAGTATGAATTTTTTGACCGGCAGGGAAATGAAATGGATCTGACATAGAAGAAAGGCGCTGTACGGCGCCTTTCCTGTTTCAGATTGTTGATTGTCATTTCTGTATTATTCTGATTTCTCCCCTGGAGGCCTCTATCCTTATTTTCGAATTATCAGGAGATTTACCGTACCTGCCCGAAGTGATGTATGTTTTGTTCTCCTCATTAACCGTTGTACGTTCAGGCTCAGGAGTTATTCCGGAAATAGATACAAATGCATTAGTGTGATGTATATCAAAGGTATAGCTGGCTTTTACCGGCATAAGAAGATCAACATCCGTGTATGAAGACTTAATGTCTATCAATGAAAAGCCTTCATCAATATTTTCGCAGGAGAGGTTACCATATTTCAACGCCAGACTCAGTTCATTACTTAGTCTGCTGGCGTTAATATCACTGAAATAGGCTTCTCCGGTGATGACTGAAGCATCACCAAAGCTCAGATCATCACTCTTGGAATCAATATTCGTTGTTCCGCACTTGTCGATCCAGACCTTTGATGAAATTGACGTAAGCTTGATATCTTCTGTCTCCTTTGTTCTTAATTCACTGAATGACAATATAATATCTCCTTTTTTTATGCTCCTTACATTGGCTTTGCAGAAGGTGAGGTCCAGCTGCGGGGCGTTCATGACCGTTCCTGCATCGAGCGAACCGTTTGACAGCTTCAGTGTCAGCTCAGGGATGTCATCACCTATATATACGTTTCCGTAGCTGTTGGTCACTCTGATAATGGTTGAATGAGGACACTCAATGTAGTAATCAACCTTTAACCTGGACTCGTAGTTGATGATGTTCTTTGTGAGACCCTTGATACTCTCAAAAAGCGGAGTGACTCCCCTGGTGAAACTGGTTTCCGCCCTCACCATCTCATTGGTCTTGTTGATGCTGATATCAACATCAGACAGCATTTCGTCGAGCTTATCCTCTTTATTTGATGTTGCGGTGATCTCAACCCTGATGGAAATTGAATCCCTTGCAGAGTGGCTTATCTGAATATCTCCGTATTTGTTGTTCACCTCAATGACAGGATCATTGCCAACCCTGAATGCCCTCTTAAAAGTTTTGCTGTCAGACATCTCCTGCCCCTGTACGGTTAAAGCACCGGACAGAAGAATTAACATTATCAAATGAATTTTATAATTCATGATCTGTAATATTTTCATTATCAGCCTCTTTCTCTTTCATGAGAGTAAGCATATCTTCCAGCATCTCAATTCTGAGCCTGTAGTTCCGGATCAGGGCTCCAATAACCTCTTCGCTGGCAACGTTGTCCTTTAGATCATTCCTGATCTGCAAAGACAGGCTGTCAAGTTCGCCCATTCCTTTCTCAAGTTCAGTATTGATATCGGGATTAGCAGTAAGGAGTGGCCCAGCCTCTTTGTAGAGTGACCTGATCTGGCTGTCATAATACATGTATGCCTCTCTGACTGCGGCTACCTGCGGATCGTCTTTTACTTCCGGAGTGATAATAATCCCGAGTGCGAGTGTAAGTACTGCTGCAGCAATTACAACTGCGGCTGCTGCAATCAGGAGATATCTCCTGATGTGCCTCTCCTGTACGGGAAGACCTTTTTCAATCCGGTTCCAAAGAGTGGGATCGGGATCATAAATATCCATTCCCGCCCTTCCGTTTTTAATGTGTTTCTCAAGCTCATCCATCTTTCTGCATTGTTAAGAGAATTTTTTTCAGTTTTTCCTTTGCTCTCAGGTACTGGGTTTTGGATGTCGATTCTGAAATATTCAATATCTGCGATATCTCAGAATGATCGTATCCTTCGAGAAGATACAGGCTGAAGACAACCCTGTACCCGTCGGGCAGTTTTTCAACAGCCTTCGCTATCACTGAGGTGTCAGGCCATAACACTGGCGATTCTTCCTCCTCAGGTCTCTCCACAGGCCTGTAGTCATCGACATAAACCAGCTCCGCCTCTCTTTTCCGCAACCGGTTTATGCAGTTGTTTATAACAATTGTTTTCAGCCAGGCACCGAAGGTCGATTCCGACCGGTATGAGCCTATGTTCCTGAAGCAGTTTGTGAAGGCTTCCTGGAGCATATCCTCCGCCTCTTCCCTGCTGTTGACTATACGGTATGCCACGTTGAACATCGCCTTTGAATAGAGCTCATAGAGCCTGAACTGGGCTTTCCGGCTGCCCCTGCGGCACTCCTCAATGAGAGTAACTTGAATATCCACATCTGGTATGGCCAATGCTCAGATCCTTACTTTAAAAGGACATGATAAATTTACGGAAGTTGCACGGTCTTAAGAACAATATTTAGTATCTTTGAAGTTGCTTTTACTGTCCAAAAGCAATTTTTCCATTCTTTTCATGGCTGCCCCGCTTTTTCGGCGGGGCTTTTTTTGTTCCAGGCTATTTAACCTTTTTTAATCATTCCCGACTCCTTCGTGATTACAATCAGCATATGATATGCCTATATTTGCCCTGCATTCTAAACTGATTAAAATGAAATTTGTATACTCAATCCTGATTGTGTTTTCCTTGCTTACGGGCTGCGCCTCAGAAGAAGACAGGATAAGCCGCAGGGCTGATAAGCTGCATATGAATATGCTCACCGTCGACACCCATTGTGACACGCCTATGCGTCTTGCACGAAAGGGGTTCGACCTTAACATGAAAAATGAAAAAGGCTGCGTCGATTTTCCGAGGATGAAGGAAGGGGGCCTTGATGCCGAGTTCTTTGCAATCTTCATTGGACAGGGCCCCAGAGACAGTGCGACCTTTGACCTGAAACATCAGATGACACTTGCCATTTTCGATTCTATTCATAGCAATGTCAGGCGTTATCCGGAAATTGCAGGTCTGGCACTCACTCCTGAAGATGCATATAGTCTCAAAGCTGCGGGTAAGATTGCTGTGTTTATAGGTATTGAAAACGGCTATGCGATAGGTAAGGACCTGTCAAGAATAAAGGAGTATTATGATCTTGGTGCCCGCTATATAACGCTTTGTCATTCAGCTAATAACGACATATGTGATTCTTCAACCGACCCGCTTGGACCGGAGCACAATGGCCTTTCAGCTTTTGGTGAAGAGGTGGTAAAGGAGATGAACAGGCTTGGGATGATTATCGATGTTTCCCATCTTTCTGATAAATCCTTTTATGATGTACTTAACTTGTCAAAAGTGCCAGTGATTGCCTCGCATTCATCATGTAGGGCGTTATGTGAGAATCCGAGGAACCTCAATGATGACATGCTGCTGGCGTTGAAGAAAAATGGCGGAGTGATACAGATCTGCCTTCTCAGCGAGTATCTGAAACAGCCTGAACCTAATCCTGAATTTGATGCAAAGGAGAAAGAACTGCGCCAGAGAATGAAAGCACTAGGCCCTGCTGCAACCGATGAACAAAAGGAAAAGCTGTGGGATGAATTCCAGGCCCTTCATGACAGCTATGTCAGGCTTGCAACCGTAGCAGATGCCGTAAATCATATACAGCATGTTGTTGACGTCATAGGTATTGATCATGTGGGTATAGGGTCTGATTTTGACGGGGGAGGAGAGATCGACGGATGCAGGGATGTTTCTCAGATGAAGAATATTACAAAAGAGCTTATCCGTCGCGGCTACAGCAATGAAGACATTGCGAAAATCTGGGGCAAAAACATCATGCGCGTCATGCACGAAGTGCAGACTCTGGCAGAATAAATTAATTTGTTGATCAGATCGGGTCGACGCCCAGATCGGGCGTCGCTACTGCCTATTGGCTATTGCCTTTCTTCTGCTTCACTCTTGAGAACCTCAGTGTCTTTATCATCCATGCGGGCAGAGGCTTGTTCGGGTCTCTCTTCCTGAGATCAAGATACCATCCAAGCGCTTTAATGATCGGAACCTTATGTGTCTCAACGAACTCAATCAGAGTTCCGTCAGGGTCTTCAATATAGGCAAAGTGACCGGCAGCCTCGCCCATGTCAAAGCTTTGACCGTCATGGTTCTGCATACTGTCAACACTAAAGAGGAATCCTGTCTCTTTGCAGTAGCTGCGAAGATTATCAATACCGCTGATATCATAGCAGAGATGGATGAAGCCCGGGTCACCCCAGAATCTTCCCTCATAGATCTTTGTGCCTTTCCTGTCTGTCGCCTGCACCAGCTCAATCATGCTCTGTCCGAACAGCGGACTGAAGCCTCCGTGAAAAGCCTTTGAAGGAGTCAGGAGAACACGCCGGAAGCGGTCACTACCGCCCGTGAGAGAAACGAGGTCATCGAATTTACCGGTAGCATCATATACCACCTTATCATATCCGAGAATGTCAGAATAGACTTTAAGCGCCTTGTCAATATCAGTGACGCCAATCATCGCTCCGTAGCATCCGCCTGATACTTTCTTCAGGTTCATGAACCAGTCGGTGGCTTCAACCATGTGAAAAATATTTCCGAACGGGTCCCTGACAAAAAAACCTTTCCTGCCTGAAGGGTCAGCTGCGGGTTTTCCCAGAACTTCAACTCCTGTATCAGTGAAGTATTTCCATGCTTTCCCTGCATCGCTGATTTTCATTTTGCATGAAAAAATACCGATGTCTCCCAGCATTGTCTCGCGGTCACGGTACACTGGTTCCCTGCCCTTGTACTGCCAGACTTCAAAGCCTCCGCCGCTCTGCAGGTTCATGGCCAGCACAGCGTGCCTGCTGCGTGGCTGGCCTCCTGTATATGGCAGCATCAGCCTGGCTTCAGCATCATCCTCAAAGATGCGGCAGTCCATTCCAAAGACCTTTATGTACCAATCCCAGGCTTTTTTAAGATCGCGCACGCCAATTCCGATCTGTTGTATGCCGCTGACTATATATCCTTTCATATCAGATCCGTTTTTACATTGGTTTCATCCTTCCAGCCATCCTGAAGAAAAGGCCAGGCAGGTATTTTCTAATTTTAAGCATCAGCAATTCCTTGCTGCCAACCGGTATCTCTCTTTTATTCTTCCTGAGGCCCCTGATGATCTGTTGTGCGGCTTTTTCGGGTGTGATGCCTGCCGCCAGCCCTTCATCAAGCTTGCCGTGCTCTTTGCCTGAGGCCGTGAGAGCGTGAAATGAGATATTGGTTCTTACCCTTCCGGGAATAAGCACGGACACTTTTATGTTGTCACTTTTGTGCTCCAGCAGCAGTGTCTCAAAGAAACCGTGGAGCGCCTGTTTTGACGCTGAATAGGCTGACCTGAGAGGGAACCCGAAACGTCCTGATATAGAACTGGTTGCAACGATATATCCCCCGCCGTTACTGATCATGTAAGGAAGTACTGCTTTGGTAAGCGCTATGGTGCCGAAATAGTTTATCTCCATGATCCTGCGATCAAGCCACAGCGGGGTTTCTTTTATAGGTGCCCTCTGGCTGATACCGCCTATGTTTAGCAATAAGTCTACTTTACCCTCTTTCTTAATTAATTCACCCACCATCTCATCAAAGCCGGCAGATTCTGACAGATCGAAGGGCAGGGAAGTTATACTGCCCTTCATTCCGATGCAGCTCTCAGCCACTCTTTTAAGCTCAGCGCTGTCATTTGATGAGGCTATTACCCTGCTTCCCCCTCTGACGAATTCATAAACCAGCGCCTCACCTATACCTGATGAAGCCCCTGTGATCCACACTGTCCTGTCTGAGAAAAAGTCCTTCATAATCAGAGTATGGTAACGCGTTGAGTAAGGTTGTCATAAGTTTCGCGCAGTTTGGTAAAGACTTGGTTCTGCGTACTTCTGAGGCTTCTGATCCTGAATCCTCCTACTGTTCTTCTGAAAAGAAGGGACCAGTTCCATGCAAGAACTCCAAGCACTGGCACGAGAAAAAAAACAATAATGCCCAGCCACCAGGGTTTGATTAATATCAACGCGAGGATCAGAAAAAGAGGTGCAAATACTAACCCCAGTCCAAGGAAGAACCCAAATCTTGCCGTGCTGATAAAAGCAGGGTCTTTTGATTTAAGCGACTGAATTTCAGAAACTTTAAAAATGATAATATTTAAAATGAACCCTATCAGAAAAACAGGCACTGTGACCAGCAGAAACAGCGATGATGCAAGAAGCCACCCGAGAGGGTGCTTTTTCTTTCTCAGATGGCGGTAGGTCAGTTTCAGCTGTTTGGCCATATCCCTGACGGCAAGACTTTCATTGCATAACTCCCTGTACGCTGCCGGGTCTGCTACACGAAGTTCATTGACTTTGCTCACGAGCCTTTTGTCACGGAAAAGCTTGGGATATTTTATACTGTCATTGTATTTCTCGTTTATAATGCTTCGCAGCTCATTGATGGCTTCATAATCCTGGTCATCCTCTATATGGACCATTACCTTTTTCATCTCGGATGACAGCCTGTCGCGCAGTTCAACTATTGCCCTGTTCGGGTTATCCCTGTGTGACTGATAATACTCGGAGACATGTATCGGATGGCCATACACAACGGTGAGCACCTGCCTGAAGAGCCAGTAGTGCGAATATTCAAGTCCGACAGGAACGACATTTATCTCTTTTTTGTAATCAGAGGCTTCTGCTGTCTGAAAGGCTATCCGGCATATACCTTTTTTCAGCTGCCTGAGTTTTCTGTAAGCGTCATGACTTCCTTCAGGAAGAATAACTACCCCATTGCGGTGTTCCATGACCCTGAGAGTGTCACGGAAGGTACCATCATTTTGTTTCAGGGTTTCAAAACCATCCCTGATCCTGTACACGGGCAGTATTTTAATCCGGTACAGAAAGCGTGCAACAAGCTTCTTTTTGAAGATATCGGCCCTTGCGAGAAACACCAGCTGTCTGTCAAGCGTGCAGATGACAGCCATGGCATCCATGAGCGCATTCTGATGATTGGGAGCCAGTATGGTAGGTATTGAGAAATCCAGATTATCCTTGCCGTAGACAATGATCTTCCGGTAGAAAATATTGTTGTGCCAGAACTCAGTATATTTCTTCAGAAGCAGATAGAAGAAATCATACTTCTCAATATTATCCTTTCCCATACCTGAACAACTTGTCTTCTACGATCCTGAAAAACGGAAAGTTCTGTCTTCCCGACTACCGAAGTTAGAAAAAGATTTTCCCCCGTGAATTCAATATCAGTAATTCTTAAGAAGATCCGGGCATTTTTAGGTATTTATACTACCCTGCCCTGTGCATGCTTTAAGATCATTCAAGGAAGCTATCGATATCTCTTCTTTCTCTCTTTGTGGGGCGTCCGCTGCCGTGCCGTCTGTATCCGAAGAACTGACCGCTTTCAGGTTTGATCCTGTTCTTTTCATCTTCCGGAGTTAGGTCTCTTATATATTCACTGACAAGTTTTGCTCCCACTCTGTTTCGTGGCAACCCGGTAACGAGATAAGTATAGGTCACAGGTGGTTTTCTTACTATGATTGTCGACCCTTCGCTGACCATGTGAGCAGGTTTGACCGGCTGCCCTGCGACCATGATCCTGCCTTTCCGGCATGCCTCGGTTGCAGCACTGCGGGATTTGAAGATCCTTACTGTCCAGAGAAATTTATCTATTCTTTCCCCCGTCTGTGTCGTCATCGACCGGTTTTTTACCAGCTTTATTGTAGGCTGTCATGGTAAGTTCGCATCCTGCTGTGACGAATGACCTGATCATTTCAATTGCCAGGGGGAGTCTCTTTTTTATTACCTGGAGCTCGTCCTCAGTCCATTCACCGAGAACATAGCTGATTTGTCCGCCTCTGCTGAAGTTATTTCCGATACCGATGCGCAATCTGGCATAATCATCTGTTCCGAACACCTCGCTTATGCTTGCCAGACCGTTATGTCCTCCGGGGCTTCCCTTTGCCCTGAGACGGATGCTGCCTGTGGGTATGGCGATGTCATCTGCGATAACCAGCAAATTTTCAGGGATTATATTCTCCTTCTGCATCCAGTAGCGCACAGCGTTGCCGCTTCTGTTCATAAGAGTCGAGGGTTTAAGAAGGATCACGGAGGCATTTTTGTATTTCATCTCGGTGACGAAGCCGTAACGGCGATCCGTAAAAGCGATATTGGATGTTGCTGCGGCAGCATCCAATACCATAAATCCGACATTATGTCGTGTGTTTTTATACTCTTCGCCTATGTTGCCAAGACCGGCGATAAGATATTTCAAGGTATTAACTATTTGTGGCTGGGCTCTTTATGTCCGCCATCCTTTTCCTTTTTACCTGCCTCTTCCTTCTCACCTGCAGGTGCTTCAGCTCCTTCAGCAGGTGCTTCAGCTCCTTCAACCGGAGCAACTTCCTCTTCCTTAAGTGAAACTCGTGATACTGCAACACCAACTATCATAGCACGTTTGTTATCAATGATCTCGAGCTTATCGTATGAGATTTCGCCGATCTTTATTGATTGCCCTATCTCCAGGTTAGTGATGTCAACTGTAAGATGTTCAGGAATGTCATTTACCATTCCCTTAACCTTCAGTGTTCTGCGCTTGATATTGAGTTTACCGCCTGCTTTAACACCGGCCGATTCACCGGTTATCCTGATAGGAAGGTCAACAATTACGGGTTTGGTTTCATCTACCTGAATGAAATCGATATGTAGAAGCTTATCGGTCACCGGGTGGAACTGCAGATCTTTCATTACTGCATTATAGGTCGTTCCGTCAATAACTATATCAATAAGAAAAACATCCGGGGTATACACTATTCCGCGAAAGGCGTTTTCATGTGCAAAGAAATGCCTGTTCTCTTTTCCTCCGTACATTACGCAGGGTACGTTGCCTTCAGCACGCAGGGCGTTTGAACTCTTTTTTCCGAAATGATCGCGTGAGGAGGCTTTGATCTCAATGGTCTTCATCAGTCTTTAATTTGTTGTGCTACTCAAGGTTACTTGCCCGGTAACCTCCCATTACACGTTTGACGTTTTTAAAAATTTGGCCTGCAAATATAGCGAAAAAGGTTAGAAAACAAAACCTGTGCTGATTGAACTGTTGGTATAGACGGCTTTTATTGCCTCGGCGAATATCTCTCCAATGGAGAGTACTTTTATTTTTGGCGAGTGTTTGGTCAGGGGTATGCTGTCAGTCACCACCACTTCCTCAAGAGGCGAAGCATCTATTTTCTCTATGGCGTCTCCTGAAAGTACCGGGTGTGTTGCCACAGCCCTGACACTGAGCGCTCCGCGATCTTTCATTACCGTTGCAGCAAAGGTGAGAGTACCAGCCGTATCAACAAGGTCATCAATGATTACAACATGCCGCCCTTCAACCTCGCCCAGGACTGAGATCTCCTCAACAACGTTGGGTTTCTTCCTCAGCTTGTAACAGAGCACCATCTCACTCTGCAGATAACGGGCGTAGGCGTTGGCTCGTTTTGATCCGCCCATATCGGGGGCTGAAACAGTAAGGTTTGGCAGCCTGAGGTTCTTGATAAAAGGAGCGAAGAGAGCCGAACCGAAGAGGTGATCAACGGGTACATCAAAGAAACCCTGTATCTGATCGGCGTGAAGATCCATGGTAATTATGCGGTCGACACCGGCCTTTGTCAGCATGTCGGCAGTGAGCTTGGCGCCGAGAGAAACCCTCGGCCTGTCCTTCCGGTCTTGCCTTGCAAAACCGTAATAGGGTATCACTGCATTGACCTTGTACGCTGAGGCTCTCTTGGCAGCATCAATCATCAGCAGGAGTTCCATCAGGTTTTCTGCCGGCGGGTTGGTCGACTGTATGATGAAAACGTGACAGCCCCTGACAGACTCATCAAAGCATGTCTGAAACTCGCCGTCACTGAAGCTTAAAAGCGAACTTTTCCCCAGCTCGATGCCGAGATGGTCCGCGATTTTTTCAGATATGCTCAGTGAAGAAGTGCACGAAAAGATTTTAAAAGGAGCTCTGCCGATCATATGGGAGGTGTTAGGTGTTTTTACAGAACGTTGATGCAAAAATAATATTAATGGTCAAATCATTTTTCCCTTTTATAAAATATCATGGTCTCTTTTATGTAATCCAGCAGTTCATCCCTGCCGGTGCCTTTTGTGGCAGATGTGAAGAATGTTGGGGGAAGGCTCTCCCAGGTTTCCAGCATTTTTCTGTCATGAAGGATTTTATTCTTCTCCGCCTCCCGGGGCCCAACCTTGTCTGTCTTTGTGAAGACCCTGGCAAAAGGCACACCGCTCAGAGCCAGCCTTTCCATGAACGCAAGATCGGAGGGCATTGGCTCATGCCGTGCATCAATAAGCACAAAGAGGGAGATCAGGCTTTCGCGAAGGATAATATATGCCTTGATAAGCCTGTCCCATTCGGCCCTCATCTTCTGTGAGACACGGGCATAACCGTAACCCGGGAGATCAACCAGGTACCAGCTCTCATTTATCAGGAAGTGGTTGATGGTATGTGTCTTCCCCGGACTCCCGGATATCTTTGCAAGGCCTTTCCTTGAGACAAGCATGTTGATCAATGACGATTTGCCGACGTTTGATCTGCCTATGAAAGCATACTCGGGCAGATCAGGCGGTGGTAACTGGGTGAACTTTGCACTGCTGGTGACATAGGAGGCTGACCTGATAATCATTACTTCTTTATTTTGGCCATGAACTTTTCATTGCTGATGATTAATCTTTCATGATGGCCTTCTCCGATCTTTCCAGTGTCGTCGCTCGCTTCGACATGAAAAAGAAGTCTTTTACCGTCGACCTCCTGTAAAGTGGCAGTGCATGTCACAATTTTGCCTACCGTGGTTGTTTTAAGGTGCTTAACGCTGATCTCTGTTCCTACAGTGCCCTCTCCCTCATCAAGACATGCTTCCACGGCTTTCATCGCTGTCTGTATCATGAGTGCCACCATCGCTGGTGTTGAAAACACATCCTGAAGAACTGATCCAAGGACGGCTGCCGTATCACTTTCGCCTACTGTTTTGTAAGTTGTGAGCCTGATGCCGGGTACAAGTATCTGTGACATGTATTTGCTAGTTTAAGTCTTTATATGGTAAGGGTATTGACTTGCGGTAATAGAGCCTGTTGCCATATGGGGTCAGATATGCAGCAATTACAGTGACGGAATCTGCGGTGTGCCCCTGCGTCTTTTTCAGATTGAGGTACCCGCTGGTAGCATTCTGCTTCAGCTGGGTCAAAACTGTAAGATCGACAAGGCCGTTGACATAATCGCCCCTGTAATACCTGACATTCTCTGACAAATCAGACATCTCAATGAAAATAATGCAGATACCTTTCTCTTTGTACTGGTCATCGATTTTGTATTGAAGTGTAGGGTAATTCAATACTTTTTCCCCGTTGATGGTATACTCCTCAATACCTGGCACGCGTTTACCCTCTTTATAATCAATTTTTGTCTTTATGCGGCTGCTCTTGTAATACTGTATCTGTGGTCCGTCGATAGTGTCATTGACATATGGCGTGACCCTGAAAAGCTTAGCGTCAGGGTAGAACCATTTTGCCTCTCCGTTTTTCTTTCCGTCGACGTACATGATCTCCTGTTCGAGAACACCTCCGGCATAAAAGGTACGCGTCAGCCCTGTTCTGATCCCGTTTTTGAATTCAACCTCCTTTACCTTGACGTTATCCTTTGTGAAATAACTCTTAACGCCTGTGTATCCCGTATCAGCCTCATGTTTTGCTTTATCCTTTGCCCCTCCGGTATTACCGGCTCCGCTGCCGCATGAGACAGCGATGAGCAGTGTCAGTGTCATTAAAAAAGCAGCAAGTTGTTTCATATCAGTTGTTTTTTTTGTGGTATATAAACCTCAAGTAATGTCGCTGTTCCCTGAGGAATAAGAGTTACGTTGTCTGCTGCAGCAGGTATGAGAATGGTCTCTCCGGCTCTCAGCTCTTCGCTGTGATCCATGCAGTCCACTACAACCATGCTCTCTGTGCAAATATATATTATGCAAGAGTCTGTCAGACTGTTGTCTTTGATGACTGGCCTGTCAAGCTGAAGAAGGCTAGTGTGAAAATAATCGCATGAGGCAAGGGTGACAGGATGGTTTATCTCCGGGGCCTTTCTGATCAGATTGGGCTGGTCAAGACCGAAGTTGATTGCATCAAGCGCAAGTTCAGTATGCATCTCACGCGGTTTTCCCTTACTGTCAACCCTGTCCCAGTCATAAATACGGTATGTGATATCGGACGCCTGCTGTATCTCTGCCAGGAGAACACCGGCACCGATGGCATGGACCATACCTGCCGGAATGAAGAATACATCACCAGGCTTGGCCGGTGTGGCATTGATCAGACCGGCGAGATCCTTTTTATTTAAATACAGGAGATATTCTTCCCTTGTGGTCTTTTTATTGAAGCCTGTGTAGATCAGGGCACCGGGTGCAGCATCCATGACATACCACATTTCAGTTTTTCCCCATGCATGATGCCGCTCTGACGATAGCTTATCATCAGGGTGGACCTGGATGGAAAGAGTATCTCTGGCATCAATGAATTTGATAAGCAGGGGAAACTCATTCCCGAACTTCTCGTAGACTGAATCACCGACAAGGTCACCCATATAAACCTCGATCACCTCTTCGAGAGTATTGCCCCTGAGAAAGCCGTTGGCTATTTTAGAGCTTGTCCCTGTCATCCCGTTGATCTCCCAGCTCTCTCCGATGGCTGCCCCGGCTTTGCCCTCCTTTCCGAATCGCTTCCTGAGTGTATCTCCTCCCCAGATTGACTCCTTAAGTACAGGCCTGAACTTTAGCGGGTAGATTGAATTCATGTTCAGATCACAAAATCAATTACAATCTTCGCTTTCTTAATTGGTGAACACGCTGACACAGCTTCCCGGTGCAGTTCGCTTGCATTATAACGATGAAGGTCTTCGTTGGAGGCAAAGGTAGAATCGATTACAAAGTCGCCCGCATGATCTGCCTCAAGTATGTTGATGCCGGTCCTGTATTCAATAATGTAGTCAAATTTATTCCCAAGAGGTCCGAATACCTCTTTCAGCTTTCTTATTGATTTTTCCTTCTCCTCCTGTGTCAGCGGGGACGTAAGCTTGAAGATGACTATATGTTTGATCATGGAGTTTTTTGCTACATTTGATACAAAAATAATCATTTTATGCTTACTGTCGGGATTGCCGGGGGAACAGGTTCAGGAAAGACAACGGTCGTACGAAAACTGATTGAGATGCTTCCCCCTGACGAGGTTGTAATACTTTCTCAGGACAGCTATTATAAGGATAACAGCCATATCCCTATTGAAGAAAGGCAGAAAATCAACTTTGATCACCCTGATTCGGTTGAATGGCCGCTGCTTATGGCTCACCTGGCCGAGCTGAAAGCCGGGCGTCCTGTTGAGATGCCTGTTTATTCATATCTTACCTGTATAAGATCAAGTGAAACTGTACCAGTAAAGCCGGCTGACGTGGTAGTTGTGGAAGGTATAATGGTGCTGGTTGATCCCGGGCTGCGGACAATGCTTGATATCAAGGTATTTGTCGATGCTGACGCTGATGACAGGCTTGGCAGGGTGATACTGCGTGATATCGTCGAACGCGGCCGGTCTGTGCTCAAGGTGCTGGAGCGATATAATGAGACGGTGAAGCCGTCTCATCTGCAATTCATTGAGCCATCAAAGAGATATGCCGACATAATTATTCCTGGCGGAGGAGAGAACGCCGTCGGAATAGAAGTCCTGAAAACAATTATCGAAAAACATCTGAAATAACCGGAGGTCAGCTTCGCCTGAGCTCGCGCAGGTACATCTGTATGGTGTTCTCCATCCCGTAATAAAGTGCATCGGAAATGAGCGCATGGCCTATCGACACCTCAAGCAGCCACGGTATATGCCGGTGCAGCCAGGCAAGATTGTTAAGGTCCAGGTCATGACCCGCATTAATCCCAAGTCCCATGTCCCGGGCTGTCTCTGCTGCTTTAACAAAAGGTGCAACGGCTGCCTCTTTGTCAGCAGGGAACATTGAAGCATAGGGTTCTGTGTAAAGTTCGACGCGATCAGTACCGGACCTGGCAGCATATTCCAGCATCACCGGGTCCGTTCCGGTGAAGATAGAAGTACGTATCCCTTTCTCCCTGAAACCGGCGACCACATCTGTCAGCAGGGAGAGGTTGGCCTTCGTGTCCCATCCTGCGTTGGACGTGACAGCATCATGAGCATCAGGTACCAGAGTTACCTGGTCCGGCAGAATCTCAAGCACAAGCCTGATGAACTCTTTGTTCGGGTTACCTTCAATATTGAACTCAGTAGTGACCACCTCCTTTAAAATGTACACATCACTGTACCGGATATGTCTTTCATCAGGTCTCGGATGTACCGTGATGCCTTCAGCACCAAAGCTCTGGCATTTGATCGCTGCAAGTCTTACATCCGGGATGTTGCCGCCGCGGGCATTACGCAAAGTGGCGATCTTGTTGATATTAACGCTTAATCTTGTCATGGCTGAGTTTCCTGTTGCTCTGTGCAAAGTTATAACGATCAATTGTTTTTTGTACTTTTATCATTAAATGAGTGACTGAATGCTAGCAAAAGAGATGATATCCGACGTGGTTCCGTCGCTGAAAACATCCGATACAGGGCAGATTGCCCTTAACTGGATGGAGATTTTCCGCGTCTCGCACCTGCCTATAGTGAATGAGAACGACTACCTGGGTCTGATCTCAGACAGCGATATCTATGATCTTAACCAGCCTGAAGAACCGATTGGCAATCACTCGCTGTCACTGCCGAGGCCTTTTGTGTACGGTAACCGCCATATCTATGAAGTAATTGCCCTGGCAGCAAGGCATAAGCTCACGGTCGTGCCTGTCCTCGATGAAGAGAATCACTTCAGGGGAGTGATCACATATAATGAGATCATCAGGGGTATGGCTTCCTTCTCATCCGTTGACCAGCCGGGCGGACTGATAGTCCTGCGGGTTATCTCGCGGGATTACTCAATGAGCCGCATTTCCCAGATTGTTGAAAGCAATGATGCAAGAATACTCAGCATGCACATCACATCAAATCCTGATTCAACAAGCCTGGAAATAACACTTAAGATCAACACCACAGATCTGACTTCCATAATCAAAACCTTTGAGAGATATTCCTACGAGGTAACTACCTGGATAACTGACAACGATGAGCTTGACCATTTTTATACTGACAGGTACAACCAGTTGATGAAATACCTCAACATGTAACAGTTTAATTCATGTCAAAGAAATTTGCTTTATACAGTAAGGGTCTGACAGAGAAGACCATGGCCGGACTATTACGCCTGATCGATGCCCTTCATTCGCGCGGAGTGACCATATTCCTGCATATAATGGAATCCAATGGTAACCAGTTTGCTGATGACAACAGAGTCATTCTTTTTGAGGAGGTCTCAGAGTTGCCGGGCGACATTGGTCTTATCATGAGCGTGGGTGGCGATGGTACCTTTCTTGAGACAGCCATGAGGGTGCGGGAGACGGGACTGCCTGTTGCAGGTATAAATACGGGCCGGCTTGGTTTCCTGGCAAATATACCGGACGACAATATCGGCGAAGCAATAGAAATGCTCTGTTCCGGTGACTATGACGTCATCAGCAGATCTATGCTTGAGATTATTGCCCCCGAAGGCCTCTTTGGTGAGACAAGCTCCCTGGCCCTCAATGAGGTAACTGTTCAAAAGACTGACCAGAGATTGATCACGGTCACTGTCTGGGTCAACGGTATATTCCTTAATACGTACAGGGCCGACGGTCTCATAATCTCTTCATCAACAGGCTCAACAGCCTACAACCTGAGTGTCGGCGGCCCTATTCTTTCTCCTTCTGATGAGAGTATAATCATTTCACCAATGTCGCCGCATAATCTGACAATGAGACCGATTATTATCACCGGCGGAAGCACTGTGACCATGGAGACGGGAGGCAGGAGCACTGAGTGTATGATAACATGTGATTCAAAAGCTGTCAGAGCACCGATGGGCATAGAGATCGGGATCAGACAGGCGAAGCTAAAACTGCGTACAGTCACCACCCGGGGGAACGATTTTTTCAGCACCCTGAGGAACAAGCTGATGTGGGGCGCAGACCGCCGTAACTGACAATAATTAAGGAATATTTAAGTTTCTAATATTATACAATACCTTATATTTGTAGCCATAACTGCTGAAAATTATATATGAAACGACTTTTTCTCTTCAGTATGGTGGTGCTTTTATGTGCTCCATACTCCGGTGCCCAGCTCTGGAAGATGAAAAGATATGAAGCAACAGCAGGATTGGGCACATCTCAATTCTACGGAGATGTCGGGGGCTATACTATCGGAGAGAATATACTCGGACTGAAAGATATCACATTCAAACAAACACGATTTAGCGTCAACGGATCATTCAGGTATTTTATCTATGATAACATTGCAGCACGGATCTCATTTTCTTATGTCATGCTTCATGCCACAGATGAAAGAGGCTCCAATGAGAGGAGAGGCTATGAAGCTGTCACTTCCCTGTTTGAACCGGCTCTTATCGGCGAATATTATTTTATCAGGAACCGTGAGCGTAACAGCTTCCTTTTCCAGACTTACAGGGGAAGGTCAAGAAACAGGGTGAAAGACTTTTTCAGAAGCGTTGATGTATATGCACTTACTGGATTTGGCGGTGCCGGTTTCCGTGTTCATCCCAATGATGCTCTTGATGCCCGGAATATGCCCACTAGCGGATTTACCGCTATTATACCCTTAGGGATCGGAGCCAAAGTGGCTTTCGATCCGAATATTCTTTTCGGGGTGGAGCTGACAGGACGATATGCTTTTTCTGATTATCTTGACGGATATACATCTGACTGGTCAACAAGGAATGATGTCTATCATACCTTCAGCTTAACCTTTAATTACAGGATCAGAACAGCCCGAAACGGATTGCCTGCTTTCAGACAATCATACAGGTAATGTTCAAATGACCCATGGAATGAGAAAGACTATAGTACTGATACTTTTCGTTATTGCAGCCTTGCCGCTACTGGCTCAGCGGAGTGCTGACTATGGCCTTTCGCTGGGAATGACCAACTATCTCGGAGAGAAAAACCCGGTCAATATTCTTAACAGTCCGGGTCCTGCCGCACAGTTTTTCTACAGATATAATCTTAATCCAAGGCAGGCTTTCAGGGCAAATCTGCTCGGAGGGTCATTGCGTGACCTTAATGTTCCCAACAAGTTCATTAATGCTGTCGTGGGCGAGCTTGGAATAACCTATGAATATAATTTTTTCCCCTATTCAACCATGAGAAGCCGGCGTATTGACTACACTCCTTATGTCGCAGCCGGTGCAGCCTTCTCTATGGTGTATAACCAGACTGCTCCCCAAAGCTTTAATCCTTTTTTATCCATACCATTCTCTGCCGGATTCAAGATAAATGTCGCAAATAATTTAGGTCTTGAGCTCGAATATGGATTTCGTAAGACTTTTAATGATAAATTTGACGGCCTGGAAGATCAGCCTGATCCGATCACTGGTGAAAGGTATTCCCGGATCCATAACAGTGACTGGTACAGCTTCTTTGGTGTTTCAGTGACATGGAAATGGTACAATAAGCTGGCAGGCTGTCCCGCGTTTGCAGGAATGGACAAGGATAAAAAAAGAAAGAAATAGAGTTGGCTTTTAAGGATCAAATAGACATAAACAAATTACCGGTGCATGTTGCTGTTATTATGGATGGCAACGGACGCTGGGCTCGTAAAAGGGGGCGGGAGAGGATCTTTGGTCATCACCAGGGTGTCAAATCAGTCCGCAAAGTCATTGAAGCAGCCTCTGAGCTGGGTATCAGGTACCTGACCCTCTACGCTTTCTCCACTGAAAACTGGAACAGACCCGATGAGGAAGTATCAGCTCTTATGGACATTATGGTCGAGTCACTGAATAATGAGACAGAGACCCTTCTTAAAAATAATATTTCAATTAAAGTTATTGGCGACCTTGACCGCCTCTCCGATAAAGTAAGGGACAGACTCCGTGAAACCATACGGATCACCTCAGCTGGTACGCGGTTAAAACTTGTGGTAGCTCTGAGCTATTCATCGAGATGGGAGATTTCAGAGGCATGCCGCAGGATCGCCAGGCAGGTTAAAAACGGACAGCTGAACGTTGAGGATATCAATGAGCAAACGGTTAACGAAAACCTCGAGACCTCAGACATTCCTGAACCAGAATTAATGATACGTACAAGTGGAGAAAAGCGGATCAGTAACTTCCTCCTCTGGCAACTTGCTTATACAGAACTTTATTTTACAGAAAAGCTTTGGCCCGATTTTGGTAAAGAGGACTTTTACAAGGCTGTTGCAGACTTCCAGAAAAGGGAAAGGAGATATGGTAAGACCAGTGAGCAGTTAGCTGAAAACAGTTGAGATGATGAAAGAACAATTCAGGCGGATATTTTTTCTTTTGATTTTATTGATGACGGGAATCATTTCCTCAGGTCAGACTGAGGACAAATTCGTCAATTACGTTTACCCTGAAGAATATACAATAGCAGGCATCACTGTATCCGGCGTCAAATTTCTTGAACTGAATGCTCTGATAGGTATTTCGGGACTTAGAATAGGGCAGAAGGTGACAATTCCGGGCGAGCAGGTCACCGCTGCCGTCAAGAAACTTTGGGATCAGGGCCTTTTCTCTGATGTCAGGATCTCTGTTGTAAACAAGGAAGCTGATAACGTGTGGCTCGATATTTACCTTCAGGAAAGACCGAGACTATCCTCCGTGAAGTTTGAAGGCATCAAAAAGTCCGAAGAATCTGACCTGATGGAGAAACTCAGCCTTCCCAACGGGTCACAGGTCACAGCCCACCTGCTTAACAGGGCTGAAAGAACCATCACTGACCATTATATTGAAAAAGGCTTCCTCAACACCAAGGTGACAATCGTTCAGAAAGATGACCCTGAGATGTCTAACAATGTGATACTTAATATCCTTGTAGACAAGGGAGAAAAGGTCAAGATTGAGGAGATAGATTTCGAGGGCAATGAATTCTTCTCTGATAAACAGCTTCGCCGCAAGCTGAAAGATACCAAGCAGAAGGACTGGAATATCTTTAAAGGATCCAAATTCATCGAAGCTAAGTATAAGGATGACCGTGAGAAACTTATTAAGTTTTATAACGAAAACGGCTTTCGTGATTTCAGGATCATCAAAGATTCGACATATGCTTATTCTGACGATAAGGGCAAAATAAAACTGGTGGTGAAAGTAAACGAAGGCAACCAGTATTATCTCAGGCATGTAGACTGGGTGGGAAACAGTATATATACCAAGGATCAGCTCAACAGAGTATTTAACTTCCCAAGCGGCGATGTATATAACCAGACCATGATCACCAAGAGGCTCATTGAGGATGAAGATGCCGTCAACTCACTCTATCTTAACTATGGTTACCTCTTCTCAAGGCTGACTCCTGTTGAGAAGAGAGTGGAAGGAGATTCAATTGACCTGGAGGTTCGTATATTTGAAGGCGACCCTGCAAACCTGAATAACATTATTATTACGGGTAACACACGTACAAATGAGCACGTGGCCCGACGTGAGCTTTATACCCTCCCGGGTGATCTCTTCAGCAAGGAGAATATCATCCGCTCCGTGAGACAGGTAGCAGTTTTGGGCCATTTTGACCCCGAAAAGATTAATCCGCTGCCAATTCCTGATCAGGTTAACGGCACCGTCGACCTGCTGTATGAGCTTGAGGAGAAGGCGAATGACCAGTTCGAGATCTCAGGAGGATGGGGCGCAGGCATGCTTGTAGGAACCGTTGGGGTAAAGTTTAACAACTTTTCAATGCGTAACTTCTTCAAATGGAGTGAATGGAGACCTTACCCTTCAGGAGATGGCCAGTCAGTGCAAATAAGGCTCCAGTCGAACGGCCGCGTTTACTCATCATATAATATCTCCTTCATTGAACCATGGCTTGGTGGCAAGAAGCCTAACACCCTGTCACTCTCTTATTACCACTCCCTCATGACCAATGGAATGAGTGCGAAGCAACCCGGAAACCAGCATATGATCATTTCCGGCGCTTCAGCAGGCTTTGGAAAGAGACTTGAATGGCCTGACGATTATTTCTCGATATATTATGAGGCCGCTTACCAGAGGTACAACATGCACAATTATACACAGTACAGATTCTTGTTCTCCAACGGGACTTCCAACCTCGCTTCTCTGACCGCCAGGCTGACAAGATTCTCCGCCGGACCTAATACGATTTATCCGCGCAGCGGCTCAACATTCTCTCTCTCTCTGCAGGCAACACCTCCTTATTCTTTGATCAGCGGCAAGGATTTTTCAGGTGTATCCGATGAGGTGAGATATAAATGGATTGAATTCTACAAAGCTGTTTTTAAAGCAGATTACTATTTTCCGCTGTCATCTGATGACAAGCTTGTCCTTAGTTCAAGAGTGGCGTTCGGCTACCTGGGTTACTACAACCCGGATATAGGACCGTCACCATTCGAAAACTTCTATCTCGGTGGTGACGGCATGACAGGATATAGTATCACCGCGCGTGATGTGATAGCTGACCGAGGCTATACCAACGGCTCCCTTACGCCGGTGGTTATCAAGGACGGCATGGCGGTGGAATCAGGTAATGTCTATTCCAAACTGACTCTTGAGCTTCGGTATCCCGTTTCATTGAATCCTCAGGCAACTATATACGGACTTGCATTTCTGGAAGCCGGAAAAGCATGGTACAGTCTTGGCGAGTTTAACCCATTCAGGATGTGCCGGTCTGCCGGTGTAGGCCTCAGGGCAAACCTGCCAATGTTCGGTCTTCTTGGTATAGACTGGGGATATGGGTTCGATCAGCCTGTAACAGGAACCAAGGCTGATAATGCAGGCAGTCAGTTCCACTTCGTATTAGGCCAGCAATTCTAATTAAAATAACATTCAAACACAAAAAGCTATGAAGAAGATTATTATTATGACAGTGTTGGTGCTCGCAGCTACACTGAGCGGCGTTGCCCAGAAGTTCGCTTTTGTCGACAGCGAGTATATAAGAAACAACATCCCCGCTTTCACTGCTGCTCAGCAACAGCTCGACAAACTGTCTGAGGGATGGGAAAAAGAGGTTGCAGACGGATATGCTGCCGTTGAGCAGATGTATAAGGATTACCAGGCAGAAGTTGTGCTTCTGTCTCAGGACCAGAAGAAAAAAAGAGAGGAAGCAATCATTGCCAAGGAAAAAGAGATCAAGGATCTGCAGAACACATACTTCGGAATGGAAGGCGAACTCTATAAGAAACGTGAAGAGATGGTTAAACCAATTCAGGATGAGATACTTAAAGCAATTAAGGAGATCTCTCTGGAAGGTAGCTACGCTGTGATTTTTGACACCTCGTCAGGGTCAGAAATCCTGTTCGCCAACCCAAAATATGACCTGTCCGATCAGGTATTGCAAAAACTCGGTTATAAAAATTAAATAATTACATTTGCACGATTAATTTGAAAAAAAGACAATGAAGAAAGTATTTGTATTACTCCTGTTTGCTGCTTTGATTTTAACGGCACAGGATGTTGTTGCGCAATCATTCAAAACAGGCCATATAAACAGGGATGATATCATCATGGCTCTGCCAGAGTATGACACGGCAATGAAAGCTTATAACGCATACGGACAGGAGCTCACCAATGCCCTTGAGCTGATGCAGGTTGAGTACAACAACAAACTTGACCAGTATGTAAAAGACAGCAAGACCCTTACCGATCTGGTTAAAGCCAACAAGGAACAGGAGCTTGCAGATATGCAGAACCGTATTTCAAATTTCCAGCAGCAGGCTCAGACGCAGTTGCAGGATAAACAGGCTTCACTGCTTAATCCTATTATTGAAAAGGTTACCGCTGCGATCACTGCCGTGGCCAAAGAGGGAGGATTCACATATGTTTACGATGTCCGTACCCTGGTCTATTTTGACCCTTTAAAAAGCACTGATATGGCCCCGCTTGTAAAAATCAGGATGGGACTTAAGTAAGATTTATCTAACAGAGACATGGCTGTCCGCCAACCAGCGGACAGCCTTTCTTTTAAAAGTAATATGGAAGCAGGAAATCGTCCGATAGGTGTCTTTGATTCAGGTGTTGGCGGGCTGACAGTAGCCCATGCCATAAGGCAATCACTGCCGGGTGAAAGGATCATCTATTTCGGTGATACGGCCCATCTTCCTTACGGTGACAAATCGGAGGAGGCAATACGTAACTACTCGAGACGCATAACTGAATTCCTGCTTGGATATAACGCTAAGCTGGTCCTCATTGCCTGTAACTCCGCCTCGGCCTCCGCTTACGAGAGTCTCCTGGGTGAGTACAGTGACCGGACCCTGATTATGGATGTCATCAATCCGGTGGTTGAACATGTTGCTGCCGGCAACTACAAAAAACTTGGCGTTATTGGTACCAAAAGGACCATCAGCTCAGGCACATATGAAAAAAAAATACATGAAGCATCTCCGTCGACCAGCGTCTTTTCGCTCGCTACGCCGCTGCTTGTGCCGATGATAGAGGAAGGTTTCATATTCGATGACATAAGCAATGCAATAATACGTACATATCTCTCTGATAAAGGCCTGACTGATATCGATGCATTGATCCTGGGATGCACACACTATCCGATAGTGCGCAACCAAATCAGCAAATTCTTCAACTTCAGGGTTGATGTAGTCGATTCTGCAAGGATAGTGGCTGCCAGGCTAAGAGATGTACTTGAAAAAAATAACCTCCTCAACAGCGGCAGAGCTGAGCAGGATCTTTTCTTCGTATCCGATTTTACCGACTATTTCGAAAAGATAGCACGGATGTTTTTCGAAAGCAACATCAACCTTAAGAAGGCAGATATCTGGAACTGAACCTGCCCTGACACACATTTACGAATCTAAACTTGCGGCTGCAATATCTGTCTGCTGTTTAATTGGTTATATGTCCGGACGAAACATGACCAAAATCATACTCATATAAGAGTGTTTGGTGAACTTAACTCCGTTAAATTGGTTACTTTTATTACCGACTTGTTGAAACAAAAATCAAGATAATAACCATGTCAAAAAGATCAAAGGTCATAGAAAAGGACGCTGTAGTGATCAAGTTCTCCGGCGACTCAGGTGACGGGATGCAGCTTACAGGCACTCTCTTTTCCAACACCTCTGCCCTGTTCGGAAATGATATCTCTACTTTCCCCGATTATCCTGCTGAGATCAGAGCCCCTCAGGGCACCGTGGGAGGCGTCTCCGGCTTTCAGGTCCATATCGGACATAAACATATAAATACACCCGGCGATTTTGCAGATGTACTCGTGGCAATGAACCCGGCAGCGGTGCGCGCCAATGCCCGGTGGCTCACAAAGGATTCCACCATTATTTATGATAGTGATAATTTCACTGAGAAATCAATTCAGCGTGCAGGCTATAAGGCAGACCCTTTCGTCGAAGACAAGCTTGAAGCCATGAACCTTATCCCTGCTCCGATCACATCACTTGTTAAGGAAGTTCTCAAGGACATGGACATTGATCCCAAGACTGTCTTAAGAACGAAGAACATGTTCGCACTGGGAATAGTCTACTGGTTATTTGACAGCAAGCTGAAGTATACTGAAGATTTTATTGAAGAGAAATTTGGAAAGAAACCGCTGGTCGCCGAAGCTAACAGCAAGGTTCTCAGGGCAGGATACTATTATGCCGAGACCGTTGAGGCACTTACGCCATCTTACCACGTGAGTCCGGCCCCTATCGAGAAAGGTGTTTACAGAAATATCAATGGCAACCAGGCGACTGCCTGGGGCTTTCTGGCCGCCGGAGAGAAGGCAGGTCTCAAGATCTTTATAGGTTCCTATCCTATAACCCCGGCTACCGGTGTCCTTGAGGAACTGGCACTGCGCAAGGACCTAGGCGTCAAGAGCCTGCAGGCAGAAGATGAGATAGCCGGTATTTGCACCGCTATCGGCGCCAGCTACACCGGCCGCCTGGCAGTGACAAGCACCTCAGGGCCGGGATTGGCACTGAAGTCGGAGGCCATTAACCTGGCCGTAATGACTGAACTGCCACTGGTGGTAGTGGACGTGCAGAGGGCCGGACCTTCGACAGGCCTGCCCACAAAGACTGAACAGGCTGACCTCTGGCAGGCACTGTACGGACGAAACGGCGAGAGCCCCGTAGTAGTAATTGCTGCCGGAACACCTTCTGACTGCTTTAAGTATGCCTACGAAGCTGCAAAAATTGCCATTGAACATATGACCCCGGTGATATTGCTCACCGACAGCTACCTGGCAAACGGATCAGAACCGTGGAAGATACCTGCAATGAAGGATCTGCCTTCTATCACTGTCCCATGGGCTGTCAGGACCGATGAAGCCTATCTTCCTTACAAGAGAGACCCGAAGACGCTTGTACGTCGCTGGGCCGTGCCCGGCATGCCCGGAATGGAACACCGTATCGGTGGCCTCGAGAAGACAATAAAGGGATCTGTGTCTTATACCCCCGAAAACCATGAGATCATGGTTAAACTAAGAGATGAAAAGGTTGAACGTGTTGTGTCGGAAGTGCCTGACCTGCAGGTCACCGGCAAAAAGAGCGGAGACCTCCTTCTGATTGGGTGGGGAAGTACTTACGGACATCTGATAAGCGCCGCCACCGAGCTGAACGAAGAGGGTTATAAGGTCTCAGCTGCCAGTTTCAACTATATCAGGCCCCTGCCTAAAAACGTCAGCAGGGTGTTTGCAGGTTATAAAAAACTGGTTGTCTGTGAGCTGAATAACGGACAGTTCGCGAACTATCTCAGGATGAAACACCAGAAGTTCACATACCATCAGTATAATAAGATACAGGGATTGCCATTCACCATTAAAGAGATTAAGGACTATTGTATAAAATTACTGGAGGGTAAATAATATGGCTGACACAAATATACTTCAATACACTGCGAAAGATTTCAAGAGTGATCAGGAAGTAAGGTGGTGTCCGGGATGCGGGGATCACGGAATACTTGCTTCGCTGCAGAAGACCCTTGCCGAGATGGGCGTACCAAAGGAAAAATATGTGTTCGTATCTGGTATTGGATGTTCTTCGCGGTTGCCCTACTATATGAATACCTATGGCTTTCATGGAATCCACGGCAGGGCCGCGGCAATAGCCACCGGCATCAAGATCGCCAATCCCGACCTGATGGTCTGGGAGATGACAGGCGATGGTGATGCACTTGCCATCGGAGGCAACCACTTTATTCACGCGATCAGACGTAATATTGACATTAAAATCATCCTGTTCAATAACGAGATTTACGGACTCACCAAAGGACAGTACTCGCCGACTTCAGCAAAGGGGTTGGTGACAAAGACCTCGCCCTATGGAACTATTGAGGAACCTTTTAAAATAGGTGAGCTGGTAATCGGTGCCCGCGGCCGTTTCTTTGCACGCACCATCGACTATAACCTCCAGCTTTCAAATGAGGTTTATAAGGCAGCCGCTCTCTTTCATGGTACGGCTGTGGTTGAGGCTATACAGAATTGTGTCATTTTCAATGACGGCGTACATGATGTTTTTACGAATAAGGAGGTCAGGGATGACAGGACTATCGTGCTTAATCATGGAAAACCGATGATATTTGGCAAAGGCCGCGACAAGGGCCTGCTTCTTGACGGTCTCAGGCTGAAAGTGGTGAAGATGGGAGAAGGCGGAATAACAGAAAAGGACCTGCTTGTGCATGATGCCCATGAATCTGATCCGGGGTTACATTACATGCTTGCCGGTATGCAGTATCCTGAATACCCGGTTGCCCTTGGAGTTATCAGAGAGGTAAAATCGCAGACCTATGACGGTGCCATGCTTGAACAAAATGAAAGGGTCCGGGCCAAATCAAAGATCAGGTCGGTGGATGACCTGCTGAACAGCGGCTCGACCTGGAAGGTTAAGTAGCCGCTCCCGGCTGAGAATATTTACCTCAGTATAAATCTATTTTACTAATTTTGGCATCTGATCTCATCAGATGCCTTTATGGATGTACTACCTGTAGATGACGCGGGATATAACCGCGTTTTACATGACCAGCAGGAACGCCTGAAAGAACTTGCATGTATTAATCGGACAACACAGATCCTTAAGGAAAGGAAACCTGTTGACGAGACGCTAATGCATATAGTTCTGACGCTGCCATCCGCATGGCAATATCCTGAATTTACTGCTGCACGTATAAAATACGGTGAAAAGTCTTTTGAAACCCCTGGTTTCAGTGAGACAGCGTGGAAAATGGTGCAGGACTTTGATACCATTGAATGCAAGGGTACAATAGAGATTTTCTATACCCGTGAGTTCATGGAAGAATATGAAGGCCCTTTCCTGAAAGAGGAACGCGATCTGATAAGAAATATCTCAGGACTTATAACCGGTTATATCAACAGCCTTACTGCAGGATCGTTCCCTGCTTCATCCATGGATAACGATACCGGAGATGAAGATATCAAAGGGCTTTCGAGCAGAAAGCTGCTGCAGAAGTTCCTTGACCGTCACAATGCCGAAAGGGATGTCTTTCATGACCTCATGCCCTTCATGGTAAAGGAAATACTTCTTGTCGCAAGCCTTTATGACGCATATTCCATTGAGGGTGAGGGGCGCTTCTCGGATCGGATGCTGGGCGAATACTACCAGATGAGCCTTACCTCATTGCCCAGAGTCACCGGCGTCTCAGGAGAAGATGAGGCTTTTTCCCGCCTGGAATCAAGACATTATGATATGATCATCATCATGGTTGGCGTTGACAAAGGTAACCCTATGGCGCTATGCCGGAAGATCAAGGAGAAATATCCATACATCCCTACATTTTTACTGCTCAACAATCCCGGCGATATACCCTTTGTTCAGAACCAGAAAAGCCTTGGTGTACCTTTTGACAGCTATTTTGTATGGACCGGCGAATCGAGGGTCTTCTTCGCTATGGCCAAGCTTCTCGAAGATAAGGTTAATGTAGAGAATGACACGGAAAAAGGACTTACCGGCGTTATACTGTTAATTGAAGATGCTGCAGATTATTACTCCGAGTATGTGCCGATGCTGTACACACTCATCCTTGACCAGACCCGCAGTCTGATAGAAGATGTTTCCTCGGATGAACTTTATAAGGTGCTTAAACTCAGGGCAAGACCAAAGATACTTCTTGCCACTACCTGGGAGGAGGCAATATCTGTTTACACAAGGTACAAAGACAACCTCCTTGGAGTCATATCCGACATGAGATTTCCGAAGGACGGCGTGCTTTACAGCATGGCAGGATTCGATCTTATACAGCATATAAGGCAGGAGCAGCCTAACCTGCCTACAGTACTTCAGTCCTCTGACCCTGAAAATGCAAAATATGCAACCATGCTAAGGGCAAGCTTCATCAATAAGAACTCGGAGACCCTGCTTCAGGATATCAAGTCGTTCATTACTTATTACCTGGGATTTGGCCATTTTGTTTATCGCGACACAAAAGGCCGTCAGATAGCCGTAGCCAGATCAATGAAGGAGTTTGAAGCTTTCCTGCAGACTGTCCCTGAAGATTCCCTGGTCTACCACGGAATGAAGAACCACTTCTCTCTGTGGCTTATGGCCAGGGGCGAGGTGAAGATCGCAAAGATGATGAATCCTATCAAGATCTCTGACTTTGAGAGCCTGAAAGATTTAAGGGAATTTTTGATTGATATCATCAGCAAGAGAAGAATTGAAATGAACAAGGGCAAGGTGGTCAATTTTGACGATTCACTTGTTTTTGATGAATCAAATGTTGTCAGTCTTGCAAGCGGATCACTGGGAGGCAAGGGCCGTGGCCTGGCATTCATAAATACCCTGATATACAGCTTTGAGCTTGGTCGTCTTCTTCCCGATATAAACATCAAAACACCTGTTACTGCTATTGTCGGAACGGATGAGTTCGACCGTTTCATGGAAAGCAACCACCTCTGGAAGGAGGTGAACAGCGAAAAAGACTTCAATGACCTGCAGAAACAGTTCCTTGATGCCAGCCTGAGCAGCGACCTGGAGCATAAACTCAGGATCTTCATTAAACACAATAAGCGTCCTCTTGCAGTAAGATCCTCGAGCCTTTTTGAAGATTCTCTGAGCCAGCCTTTTTCCGGAATATTCGGTACTTACCTGCTTCCAAATAATCACCGTGACCCGGAGGTACGGTTCAGGCAGCTGCTCAGCGCCATAAAACTCGTCTTTTCTTCCATTTATTCAGTCAACTCACGGACTTATTTTGACGCGATAAACTTCAAGGTGGAACAGGAGAAGATGGCCGTCGTGATACAATCAGTTGTTGGTAACAAATATGGCAGCGCCTTTTACCCTCACATAAGTGGTACAGCCCAGTCGTTCAACTTCTATCCGGTCGCAAACATGACGCCTGAGGATGGCTTTGCTGTCATGGCTCTCGGCCTCGGCCAGTATGTGCTGGATGGTGAGAGAGCTTTCAGGTTTTCACCATCATACCCGGCTCTTGATGTTGTCTCCCTTGATGATCTTTCGAGCTACTCACAGAAGGAGTTCTATGCTGTAAACCTGGCGAATAGCGAGTTCAACCTGCTTGAAGGCGAGAGTGCAGGCCTGGTAAAGCTTGATATCAAAAGAGCTGAGGCCGACGGCACTCTGCAGCACCTGGCATCTGTTCTGAATCTCGACAATGATACGCTTACGCCCGGACTATATGATGAAGGACCCAGGGTAGTCAACTTTGCCAATATACTGAAGTATGATTATATCCCCCTTGCTTCAACACTGAAGAAAGTACTTGAGGTCTCAAGGGAAGCTTTCGGTGCTCCCGTGGAGATTGAATTTGCAGTTGACCTGACAAAAGACGATGATGGTAAGGCTTCATTCTACCTGCTCCAGGTCAAGCCGCTGGTCGGAAGCGACGCAGAATACTCAATAGACCCTGAAAGCATCTCTTCTGATGACATGATCCTCATATCGGAGAAGAGTATGGGCAACGGTCATATAGATGATATAACAGACCTTATTTATATTGAGCCGGAAAAATTTGATAACCTGAAGACCACTGAGATGGCTGAGGAGATTGAAACCATTAACAGGAAGATGATGCTTGAAAATCGCAGGTATGTGCTTATCGGACCTGGCAGGTGGGGCACAAAAGACAGGTTCCTTGGCATCCCGGTGGTATGGCCTCAGATTTCGAACGCCAGGGTCATTGTCGAAGTCGGACTGCCTAACTTCCGGGTAGATGCATCCCTGGGTTCACATTTCTTCCATAACGTTACCTCTATGAAGATCGGTTACCTGTCAGTTAACCAGGACTCAGGTGAGGGGAAGATAATATGGGACAGGTTGAAGGATCAGAAAGTCATAAGCACCGGTAAATTTTTCAGACATGTCAGGTTTGATAAACCTCTCGTTATACGTATGGACGGTAAGTTGGGAATGGCTGTTATTTCAGTCAGCGGCTGACCGTTGCCGCCAATGTCTCAACATCTTTATTAATCTTTTTTACGAGGCCCTGGAGAACATTCCCCGGACCTGCTTCAACAAATGTTACCGCACCGTCAGCGATCATCCTTATTATTGTCTGTGTCCATCTGACAGGTGACGTCAGCTGTGCAACAAGATTCTGCATTATCCTGTCAGGGTCGGTTTCCGGCATGGCTGTGACGTTCTGATAGACAGGACAGGCGGGCCTCGTAAAGTGAGCGCCCCTGATGGCTTCCTCCAGCTCTTTCCGGGCCGGCTCCATGCATGGCGAATGAAATCCGCCGCTGACAGAAAGAGGCAGTATTCTCTTGCCTCCCTTCTTCTTCAGCTCTTCCATGGCTCTGCTGACACCCTCAACAGTGCCGGAGATAACAATTTGTCCGGGGCAATTGTAGTTTGCAGGTACAACAATTTCAGGCAATGAATTGCACACTTCTTCAACTGTTGCATCGTCCATGCCTAGCACAGCTGCCATAGTTGATGGAGTGATGCTGCAGGCCTTCTGCATGGCCTCGGCCCTGCCGGCAACCAGCTTCAGTCCGTCTTCCAGAGTGAGTGCTCCGGCAGCAACAAGAGCTGAAAACTCACCCAGTGAATGACCGGCGACCATAGCAGGATCAAAATCTTTGCCCATCGCCGTCGTCAGTATCACCGAATGGATGAAGATGGCCGGCTGGGTCACCCTTGTTTGCCGAAGCTCTTCTTCCGTGCCTGCAAACATGATATCCGTTATGCGAAAGCCAAGGATCTCATTGGATTTTTCAAACATTTCACGGGCAGCCGGGTAGTTATCGTAAAGATCCTTTCCCATGCCCGGGAACTGCGATCCTTGTCCGGGGAATATGAATGCTTTCATAGACTGAAGATAGATATGTAAAAACTGCATTACTTTCAGTGGAGCCTGCTTCCGATGAGGTGTATAAATTCCTCGCGGGTGTTCAGGTTTGAAAGAAAACATCCGGTGAAGGCAGATGTGGTAGTGACGGAGTTTTGCTTCTGAACACCGCGTATCTGCATGCACATATGCTGCGCCTCGATTACCACAGCGACCCCCAGGGGTTTCAGGTTATCCTGGATACAGTTTCGGACCTGCGTCGTCAGCCGCTCCTGCACCTGCAATCTTGCTGCATACGTCTCCACCACGCGGGCAATTTTGCTCAGACCGGTGATATATCCGTCAGGGATATATGCTACATGAGCCTTCCCGAAGAAGGGCAGCATATGGTGCTCACACATTGAATAGATATCGATATCTTTTACAATGACCATCTGCCGGTATTCCTCCTTGAAAATAGCACTGCGGAGTATCTCTTCAGGATCCTGTTCATAACCCCGTGTAAGAAAGCTGAGAGCCTTCGCCACCCTTTCGGGGGTTTTTAACAATCCCTCCCTTTCGGGATCTTCTCCCAGTAACTGCAGTATCCTGTTGTAGTAGCCAGATATTTCTTTGATAACCTCGGGATTCCATCGCTCGATCTTGTTGTAGCTGTCTGTCAGCTTTCCGCTGCCGTCATTTATTTTTTCCATATTATCCGTAGTATTCGACAAAATTGTTTTCAGTTTCTTCCACCTTTACGCAATGAAGGTGTGCACCTTCCGCGGCGACAGCAGCATGCAGCTCATTCCAGATAGCCATTGCGAGGTTCTCAGTGGTGGCTACCTTGCCTGCCATGAAGTCTGTCTCGACATTCATGTTTTTATGATCAAGCTTTACGATCACCTTCTCATGGATGATCTCTCTCAGCCGCGTGGCATTCATGAAGTAACCGGCCTCGGGGTCTGGCTCACCCCTGACAGTCACCTTAAGTACATAGTTATGTCCGTGCCAGAGAGGATTGGAGCATTTGCCGTAGATCAGCAGATTTTCCTCATCACTGAGACCCGGCCGGAACATTCTGTGGGCAGAGCTGAACCGTTCTCTTCTTGTCAGGTAGATCATAGCCGCTGTGTTAATTGATTGATTGAAATGAGGGGTTTATTGTTCAAAAATAATATATTTATCAGTTTAATGGCTAAAATACATTTTGAACAACAGGCTGGAAGATATATTAATCGCTGTTGCTCATCCTTCTGAGGCTGAGGCTGTGGAGCAAGCTATGAAAGCCACACAGTGCAGATATGAGCTACTGGTCACAGGCGTTGGCGGAGCAGCTATGTCCTGGGCGCTGCAGAAGAGATTCTCCTCAGGTGTCAGCCCATCGCTGGTGATCAATCCCGGCATTGCCGGAAGCTATATCTCCTCCCTGACACCCGGCGCGGTTGTAATACCTCATTCTGACTGCTTCGCTGATATGGGATTGGATGATAATGGGACCTTCCATTCAATATTCAGCGCCAGCATGGCTGATCCTGACAGGTGGCCCTTCAGCGGAGGAAGAATACACTGCAGCGGCAAATGGTTTGATATACTGCGAAAAGAATTCCCGGTTGTGACAGCGGCGACGGTGAACATGGCCTCCGGGTCACAGCCCGTTATCGACCGTATCAGGGAAGCGTGGAATCCCGACATTGAGACGATGGAAGGGGCATGGTTTGCCTACGCCTGCTCGATCATGCACATTGAATGGCTGTCAGTTAGAGCAGTGTCTAACATTGTCGAACCGCGTAACCTTAAGAACTGGGACATACCCCTCGCACTTAAGAAACTTGAAAAAGCAATGATCACCACACTGAATACTATAAAGACAGGATGAAACTTACGCTTGGTTTTTCGCCGTGCCCCAATGATACGTTCATCTTTGAGGCTATGGCCCATGGAAGGGTTGATACTGAAGGGGTCGCCTTTGACTGGTTCCTTGCCGATGTTGAAGAGCTAAATCGCCGGGCTCTGGAAGGAAGCGTCGATGTGACCAAGATGAGCTTCCATGCCTATGCCCTGGCAGCAGCGAACTATCTCCTCCTTGATTCAGGCAGCGCCCTGGGACGGAATAACGGTCCAATCGTGGTCAGCCGGCATAAGATGTACCCTGACGAGCTTGATGAGGCACTCATTGCCATACCGGGGAAATATACCACAGCGAATCTTCTCTTCAGCATCTTCTGGCCCGGAGCATCGCGGAAGCGGGAGTATCTGTTTTCTGATATACCCGAAGCTGTTCTCTCGGGTGAGGTCGACGCCGGCCTCATCATCCATGAGACCAGGTTCACCTACCGTGCACTCGGATTGCAGAAGGTTGCAGATACGGGTGAGTACTGGGAGAAAATGACCGGGATGCCTGTCCCGCTGGGCGGTATTGTTGTGCAGCGCAATGTCAATGAGGACATTGCCGCGAAAGTTAACAGATCAATCAGGCGCAGCATCGAATACGCTTACGCCAATCCTTCGGCATCAGTTGATTTTATACGGAAGAATGCCCGTGAGATTGATGCCGCCGTGACAGCGGAACACATCAGCCTTTATGTAAATGAATTCAGCCTTTCACTGGGTCAGGAGGGGAAGTCAGCTATTGAGCGCCTCTTCTCGATAGCACGTGAAAAGAAAGTTATTCCAGGCATGCCTGACAGGATATTTCTTCTGTGAACATCCTGTCTCTGAAGTCAATTTTGTATCTTTATGCATAAATAATACTAAACTGATCAGGCTATGAAATTTGAACTTCCACCACTGAATTACAGCGCAGATGCACTTGCTCCGCAGCTGAGCCCTGAGACCATTGAGTATCATCATGGCAAGCATCACCTTGCTTATGTGAATAACCTCAACAACCTGGTAGTGGGAACGCCGTATGAGGAGGCTTCACTTGAGACAATGATCAAAAAAGCTGAGGGAGGTATCTTCAACAATGCCGCCCAGATTTGGAATCATACGTTTTATTTCGCCACCTTCTCCCCAACCGGAAAGAGGGAGCCTCACGGGACTCTTGCCCGCGCTATAGAATCTGAGTTCGGGTCTTTTGCCGGTTTTACGGAAGCCTTCACGAAGGCTGCGACCTCACTCTTCGGCTCAGGGTGGGCCTGGATGTGCATGAAGCCTGACGGCAGACTTACCATTACACAGGAACAGAATGCCGGCAACCCTATGCGTTCCGGTCTGGTACCGCTGATGACCTGCGATGTATGGGAGCATGCCTATTATATCGACTACAGGAACAGACGGCCAGATTATATTAAGAATTTATGGGAACTGCTTGACTGGAACATCATTGGAGACCGGTATGACGAGGCATTGAAGAGATAATTTTCAAGTGTCGTTCCCTTATGATTTTTGAAATACTCCCTGGCGTGAACCCGGGAGTATTTTTATGTATCTTTGGCCAAAATTCAGAATATGAATCTCAGACAGCTAATAGAGAAAACGAGAACATACCGCAGGTTTGATGAGAAACATGCTATTGACACGGCAACCCTGGTCTCACTGGTTGACCTGGCCCGCCTTTCGGCTTCCGGCGCCAACCGTCAACCCCTGAAGTATATCCTCGTTAATGATCCCAAACAGCGTCCGACTGTTTATTCCTGTCTTGCATGGGCCGGCTACCTTACAACATGGGAAGGCCCTGACCCCGGCGAGAGACCAACTGCATATATAATAATCCTTGGCGATAAGGAGATATCTGATTCCTTCGGAGTGGATCATGGAATAGCTGCACAGAGCATCATGCTCGGAGCAACAGATGCCGGCCTGGGAGGATGTATTATTGCTTCAGTGAAGAAGGAAAAACTGAGAGCAGCGATGGAGATACCCAGGGAATACGAGATACTCCTTGTACTTGCTCTCGGAATACCGGTTGAAAAGGTGGTCCTCGAAACCATTAAGAATAACGATGTGAAATACTGGAGAGATGACGCACGGGTTCATCATGTTCCGAAAAGAACACTCGACGAGATTATCCTGCGCAAATAGTGCTGGCAGGTTCTGTCTCACCTTTCTCTTTTTCCTTGTCATTTGTTCACTGCCGAGGGTGTCGGGCCAGCAGGCAGAGCCGATACTGTTTAATGGCATCATGCTCGACACTGATACACGTGAACCACTGACAGGAGCCCAATATATAATCAAAGGCAAATCGGCGGGTGCTGCCGACGCCAGGGGGATGGTCTCATTTTATGCCCGCCCTCATGATACTGTCAGATTCTCATGCCTTGGATACAAGAATTTTCGGATGGTTGTGGGTGATACGCTGCTTACAAAAGAATATATCGCAGGCATTTATCTCAGCAAAGACACGCTGGTGATCCCTGCTGTTGTGATTATGCCCAGGCTGAATAATATGAGGGCAGAGATCATGGCTGCCCGACCTGATGCAGACCAGGAGTTAATCAATGCAGCAAATAATCTTAAAATATCTGCTTACCAGGGACTTACAGCCGCCGCCAGACTTGATGACCCTGCAGCCAACTATGAGGTCATCAGGCATTCGCAGGCTGTGGCAGCCGGTGAAAAAGGCGGCATCCCCTCCGGACAGATGCTCGTTTTCAACCCTTTGATCCTTCTGCCTGTTATCTATTTGCTTTCCACAGGGTTACCGGAGGATCCTACTCCTCCGGCTCCATACATCTCTGCTAAGGAGCTGACCCGCATACGGGAGCTCCATGATTCACTTATTTACAAAACCAAAACGCGCTAAGATATAACGTCGCCCCGCCAGGGCTGCGCTCCTGATCACTGTCTGCTTCCTCTAAGCGGAGAGCCTGAGTATCTTTAAAATATTATTTCTTGACAAATATTGCCTTCATGATATGGCTTGCCATCTTCGGATTCTCTTTCAATCTCCTTGTTGAATAGCCAAACCATTTCTTTCCGAAAGGCACATATACCCTCATTGCGTGCCCGGCATCAACAATGCTCTGCCTAAGCCTGGGGGTCACGCCATAGAGCATCTGGAACTCGTACATATTTTTGGGAACGTTATACTTCCTGATGAGCTCGCAGGCACTATCAATAACAGGTTTGTCGTGAGTTGCAATACCGACAAATATTTTGTTTTTGAACATGAATTCCAGGTCTTCCAGATAATGCTGGTTAATCTCTTCGTATTTTTTAAACGAGATTGCGGCTGGTTCAACATAGATGCCTTTGCATAGCCTGTAGTTCGTGTGAATCTCAGAACTGTTCATATCAAGCATCTTTTCCAGGTCACCGAAAGTTCTCTTAAGATAAGCCTGCACCACCAGCCCGACGTTCTTCGGGTATTCAGCGTGAAGCCTGCGGTACAGATCTATCTCCATGTCGGTGCACGGAGAATCTTCCATATCTATCCTGCAGAAGCTGTTATATGAAGCAGCTCTGGCAACTATTTCCTTCATAAGCTTATAGCATACCTCTTTATCGATCAGCATGCCGAAGCTTGTCGGCTTAAGTGAGAAGTTACCGTCAACGCCGCTCCGCTGTACCTCTTCGATCAGCTCTAAGTACTCCTTCTTGTTCTCCTCGGCTTCATGGAGTGTCTTGATGAATTCACCCAGCACATCAAGGGTTACTTTTATGCCTTTTGAGTTCAGGTCCTTCGATTCGCGCATGGCATCTGCCATCGTTTCACCTGCAATGTATGAACGTGAAAAGATCCATATGAACTTTTTCGGAAAATATGGAAGGATGGTAGCGATGAATTTGTTGAACATTTTTTTCTGTTGGTTTAATAAGTTTCCAAAGGTATAACTGAATAATCCTGCCATAAATGACGTTTATCATTAGTTGAAGCTGATTTATCACATTTTTCTGTTATTTCGAAAAATAATCCGGGAAAGTGCAACCATTTGAAGTCATAGGATGTCTTGATAATGTGCTCAGCTGATGATGAGCGACCAACATATCATTGAGGGCTGCATCAGGCACAGCAGAAAGGCACAGCAGATGCTCTGGAAACAGTATTCAGGTTATCTGCTCGGCGTCTGTCTGAGATATGCTACTGACAGGCCTGAAGCTGAAGATATGCTGCAGGAAGCCTTCCTCAGGATTTTCTTTAATCTTGGGGAATACTCGGGAACAGGTTCTTTTAAAGGATGGCTGAGAAAGGTGACGGTGAACACGGCAATCACATATTATCATAAAAATCTGCGTCATAAGCATCAGATTGACATAGATGATTATGTGAGTACAGAGACCGGCACCAACGGGTTTGAAGAGGATTTTTACACGGCTGAGGATCTTTACAGAGTGCTAAATGAACTCTCGCCCGGTTACAGGATGGTGTTTAACCTTTATACAATAGAAGGATATAAACATCATGAGATAGCTGAAATGCTTAGTATTGATGTAAACACTTCAAAATCACAATATAGCAGGGCCAGGGCAATACTCAGGAAAAAGCTTGAGGACCTGGCAAAGCTTAAAGGAGAATATACCTGAAAAGGGAATGACTGAGGAGGAAAGAGATAATAACCTTGAGAACCTCTTCCGCAATAAGCTGGAAGAGAAAGAGATGGTGGCAGAGAGCGACCTTACCGGCCGTTTTATGCGTCGCCTTGGTTGGAAGGAGTTCTTCAGGTTCAATCCCACCCGCTTCAATATCTATTATGTTTCTGCAGTTATTGCCGGACTGACCGTGGCAGGACTGATGCTTCTCACGCCCCCGCGCGGGAAAGACACCGTGCCGGAAGACCTGGCGCCAAAGAACGGGCAGACCGTAACAGGTGCTAATACTGAAATCATGACGGAGCGTCAGAATGAAAACGAAATACCTAAGGTGACAGTTACAAAAGCCGCACCAGGGACAGTGAGAGCTGAGCCTGCACCTGGCGGCGTCACCGAGAGGCAGAACGGCATAATAACTCAGGCCGGGGCAGGGAAGAACGATATTAAAGTCAGCAAGCAAGGAAAGGATGACGTCTCAGTAACTCAAGCTACTATGCCGGGTGCAGTGATCAGCGCTTCAGTCACGTCCGGATGTGTACCTCTCCGTGTCAGTTTCCGGAATCCTGACGCAGCCACAGGAACCGCAGAATGGAGTTTTGGCGACGGCGGTTCATCACATGAAAATAATCCTGATTATATCTATGACCTTCCAGGGACCTATAAGGTCAGCCTGACATTCACTGATCAGAGAGGCCGTAAGACTGTGGCAACAGAAGTAATAGAAGCATGGGCCGGACCTTCAGCCTCATTTGAGATAAGACAAAATGATCCTTGGGGCGAAAGCGACAAAGCCAGCTTTATAAATCTTTCAACGGGAGCCGTGCAGTACCTGTGGGATTTCGGCGACGGAACTTTTTCAACCCTGTCAGACCCGTCATATAAGTATGAGCGGGCGGGCAGCTATAATGTGACACTGGTGGCATACTCTGAGAACGGATGTGCTGACTCACTGACCATTAATGACGCCTTCACCGACAATGGCACTTTTATAAGATTCCCCAACGCCTTTATGCCCAATGCAGGCGGGCCTACAGGAGGGTACTATAACCAGCGCACCGATGAAGATAATCAGGTATTCCATCCGGTGACAGCAGGCGTTACTTCGTACAATCTAAAAATCTATAGCAAGGTTGGAATGCTGGTGTTTGAAAGTGATGATATTGCTATGGGATGGGACGGATATTATAAAGGACAGATCTGCACCCCCGGAGTTTATGTCTGGAAGGTGAGGGGCACATTCCGTAACGGCCAGCCAGTTGTGATGGCAGGTGATGTCACCCTCTTAAATTATTGAAGCAAAGGAACTTGTTACAGGCATTGTTAATATCTTCTCCATGAAATGGGCTGATTGTTGATATAATTAGATGTAACCTTATTGGGGTTTAGCCGTATAATTAGCTACTTTCGTGTTAATAAAAAAATGAACCGGATTGTTAGCTAGAACTAAATATCTGAGCGGTCTGCTATTCTTGATTTCTGTTTTTGCCAGCGGTCAGGACCCTCAGTTCTCCCAGTTTTATGCAAATCAGCTCTATCTGGCTCCGTCATTTGCAGGCGCTACTGAAGATTATCGCGTTGCCATGAACTGGCGCGACCAGTGGCCTTCAATACCTCGCGTTTATCAGACCTACAGTTTCTCTTTCGACAAGGCCGTTCCCAATTTCAATTCAGGGATAGGCCTCCTTGCAACCTATGATGTTGCCGGATCAGGCGATCTCAGTACTACAAACATAGGCATCCTCTACTCGTACGATATTCAGATAAATGACGACTGGCATATAAGGCCTGGTGTCTGCTTTAAGTTCTACTATCTCGGACTTGACCTGAATAAGCTTGTATGGAACAGTCAGATAACCACCGGCGGAACACTTCCTCCCATTGTTCCTCCGCCGTTTGATAATGTAGCCGACATTGACTTCTCCACCTCCGCCCTTGCTTATAATGACAAGATCTGGGGAGGCTTCACTGTTGACCACCTCCTCCGGCCAAAAACATCCTTCTGGGGTGATGAGGCTTTTGTACCGATAAAGCTTGATTTTTACGGTGGTTTCCAGATAGTCAGTCGCGGACGGCTCAAAAAGAAACTGACCGAGGTGATGTCTGTGGCTGCCAACTTTGTTTACCAGGGAAAGTACTACCAGTCTGATATTGGTCTTTATTACTATAATCATCCGCTTGTCTTTGGCGTGTGGTACAGGGGTATTCCAATCATAACTTCACAGCCCGGCGACGCTATCATAGGAATGATAGGCATTAAAACCGACCAGCTCAACATCGGCTTTAGCTATGACATGACAATTTCTAACCTGATAACCTCATCCGGAGGAGCTTACGAGTTGTCACTCATTTATTCATTCACCGGAACAATGATTAAGCGCGGACAGAAGATTCACGCTATACCCTGCCCCGAGTTCTGATAATTCACGGCCTCCCTTTCCTTAGTCTGGTACCGCAGTCTCCCGTTTCATATTTAAAATTTATGTATGTTTGTGCAACAATTTGTTAAACCATAATATGATTTGTGAAAATGAATAAATTATCTTTTCTGAAAAACTCTCTTATAGCAGTAATCATTACTGTCACAGGTGTCGTAGTACTCTCGGGCTGCGATAAGACCAAAGGAAAGGCTGAGGCTACTAAACAGGCTGCTGATAAGGGCATTGCTTTTGTCGAGCTTGACTCCATCATCGCTCACTTTGACATGGCAATTGACAAGACCTCCGAACTCCAGGAGAAGTCAAAGAACAAGGAGGCAGAGCTGACGGCTAAATCACAGGCCTTTGACCGGGATGTAAAAGATTACCAGAATAAGGCACAGAAAGGTCTTATAACCAGGGCTACTGCTGCCGAGATTGAGCAGACCCTTGCCCAGCAGCAACAGAATCTCCTCGCTTTGCGTGACGAGATGGCTGGCAGCCTTAATGAGGAAAGCGTCGTGGCGCAGAGACAGGTGCTTGAATATATCAACCAGTACCTTGCGGAATTTAATGTAAATCATAATTATCAGTACATCCTTGCAAAACAGTTCCCCGGCCCGATCCTCTTCAGTGACTCAACACTTGATATCACTGCTGCGGTTATAACAGGACTGAATGCCAAATACAACGCTGAAAAGAAGAAATAATAAGTTAGTGTTTTGAACTCTCCGGAGCCTGCTTTACTGCGGGCTTCGGTGTTTTTGATACCTTCCGGTCACGCCTGATTTTGCGCTCCTGCTCAGGTGTGACTATTATGAACAGGTCTTCATCAGACCTCTTCATCAGGTAATGTTCCCGGGCGTACTTCTCAAGATTTTCGTTGCTGGTCCGGAGTTCGTTGAGCTTTCTGCGGTCTTCCTCGATGCGGTCCATGTAATACTCTTTCTCCCTCAGGAGTTTGTTGCGCGCATGTGTCTCGCGGACACGCGATATTATATTATTGGGGTCAAGCAAAATGATCCAGAGAAGAAAAACAAACAGGGTAAGAACATACCTGTTCTTCATCCATGCCGGCATTTTCTCGACTATGTTTTTATAACTGAACCGGTGCCAGAAATCGGGCTTCAAATCTTTACCACTTAAATTTAAATCTACAAATCATCCGCCGCTCATCAGGTAGATCACCTGCACGTTATCGCCATCCCTGACAACCTCGTCATCATAACTGTCACGACTGATAAGCCGCCCGTTAATCTTTACTATCCGTAGCCTGAAAGTGTATTTTTTCAGCTCAAGCAGCCTGGCTACGGTAATGCTTTCGCCCTCTGTCGCCAGGGGTTCATTGTTAAGCATGATGTTCATATCTGCACTGCTGCTTCCCTGATTTTCGAAAGGCAAATATACGGACAAAGTAACGGAATATGCGATTTGCGGATTACGAATTGCGATTTTTACCAGCCGGCTGCGGGCTGCCAGCTGCCAGCTCCTTGATCCGTGCCCCCTGCTCCGTGCCCCCTGCTTCGTGCTGCCTGCTCCCTGCTTCCTTGCTCCCTGCCCCCTGCTCCCTGTCGACATGCAATCTGATGCATATTGATTATTATCATTAGTTTATTGATCTTTATACTCTTAATTTGTTATACCCCACGAAAATAATAACAAAAGAAACAATATGAATATCAGCGAGATCAGGTCAAAACACAAACTTCTGAAGAGATGGGACTATAATTGGATCCCGCTTTCAAAAGGTTACACCGACAAGACTCTCTATGTCAACGTAGGCACTCTTGAGATCAAAGAGAAAGATGTGCCCACGGTGATGAAGGAGAAATTCATTGGGGGAAAAGGTTATGGACTGCGTTATCTGTGGGATGCCACCACCCCTCAAACAAAATGGAATGATCCTGAGAACGAGATCGTCATCTCCTCAGGACCCATTGGAGGCATTACACAGTATTCAGGCACCGGCAAGTCGCTGGTTGTTTCTATCTCCCCGCAGACTGACTCAGTAATGGACAGCAACGTTGGAGGCTTCTTCGGACCCTTCCTGAAATTCTCCGGTTTTGATGCTCTTGAACTGCAGGGTAAATCGAAGGAAGATGTCATCGTCTTTATCAATGGCGTTGACCACTATATAGAAATATTTGAGGCTCCGGCAGAAGCAATGGACAGCCATATCATGGCTGAACAGCTCACCGAAATGTTTGCCAACGATGATTCTGATAAGAGGAATATCGGGGTGGTCTCTTCGGGATCAGCGGCCGAACATTCGCTTATAGGAATGCTGAACTTCAGCTTCTATGATCCCAAACGCAAGAAAGTCAGGCTGAAGCAGGCCGGCCGCGGAGGCATAGGCACCGTCTTCCGCGATAAGAAGATCAAGGCTCTGGTCTGCAAGATCCCCGGCGTGAAAGGTAACCTCAATAACGTGGTTGACCTTGAGGTTATCCAGGAACGTGGCCGTCGCTTTAACCGAGAGATGCGGGAGCTGGATGACAAGCAGTGCCGCATGCGTAAGGTGGGCACCGCTCACCTGATGGAGGTGATGGACGACCATGACCTCCTTCCTACACATAACTATAAGTTCGGATCACATAAAGATTCACCTAAGATCGATTCAGCAGTCTGGACCTCCTTCTTCACACAGAACATACCTGACGGCTGCTGGATAGGCTGTAACATGGCCTGCTCTAAGGCTGTGGATGACTTTGTGCTGAGCACAGGCCCTTACAAGGGGCAGTCGGTCATGGTTGACGGTCCTGAATATGAGAATGCTGCCGGGCTTGGCTCCAACGGCGGCTTCTTCGATCCGCGTTATATCATCGAAGCTAACTTCTACTGCGACACCTACGGCATATGCACCATCACCTGGGGCACAAGTATCGCCTTTATCATGGAGTGCTGGGAGAAGGATATCCTTAATAAGGAGCGTACAGGCGGACTTGAGTTCACCTGGGGTAACATTCCTGCAGCCCTGGAGCTCCTTCACCAGGTGGCGCGAGGCGAGGGATTCGGTCTCATAGCAGGACAGGGAACACGCCGCATGAAGAAGATATTTGCTGAGAAAGGATGGGGCGATCCTGCATTGATGCAGGATATTTGTATGGAAAACAAAGGGCTGGAGTATTCACAGTACATGTCGAAAGAATCACTGGCACAGCAGGGAGGATACGCACTCACCAACAAGGGCCCTCAGCATGATGAAGCATGGCTCATATTCATGGATATGGTGAACAACCAGATACCTTCCTTCGAGAACAAGGCCGATGCACTGCACTATTTCCCGATGTTCCGTACATGGTTCGGCCTCGTGGGTCTCTGCAAGCTGCCATGGAACGATGTGGAGCCGGAGAACAATGCTCAGACTGATGAGCCTGCAAAGGTGCCCGAACATGTAGATAACTACGTGACTATCTATAAGGCTGTCACTGGCAGACCTTTCGATAATAAACGCCTGGTGGAAGACTCCGAACGCGTATATAATTTCCAGAGAGTGTTCAACATCCGTCGTGGCTATGGCAGACGCAAGGATGACGATCAGCCCTATCGCGCATGCGGCCCGGTGACAGTCGAGGAGTACGAGTCAAGGGCAGAGAGATATGATAAACAGCTGAAGGAAAAGATAGGCTTCGATCCCTCAGGTAAGAGCACTGCTGAGAAGGTCAGTGTTCTCCGTGCCTACCGGGAGAAGCAGTACGACCTTCTGCGCGATGCCGTCTATAAACGCCGTGGCTGGAACAGCAACGGCATCCCCACCATCGCCCACCTTCAAAAGATCGGCATGGATTTTCCGGAGGTGATTGATGTCGTTCGCGAACTTCAATAATTACATATCAATTATGATAAAAATTTTCGCTTTTGTCCAAATGATTATCATGGCAGGAGGTATATCGCTTTTTTCCCAGCAGCCTGACAGGGCGGCGCTTGCCGAAGGGAAAAACTTCATACCCACCAAAATCTATTCCGCCGATGATGATGCGCACATACTTGAATTATACAAAGACCTCCGCGTGGCTGATGTGTCGGATGGAATGGATATGGTAGGACTGCCGGGCACGGGACTTGTGGATCCATCCATTCATCCTGACTGGGTGGACTTGACAGACTTTTCTCATGTGATACGGGGCATTGCCATCACAGTACGGTATGTTCCGACGCAGAGACCTGCGCAGCCGGCTCAGGGTCAGGATTTTGGAGAGTGGGAGGGAAATTTCTACAACACCTATTCCACAGAGGCATTCACCGACATTATCCGGAAGGGAAGCGTCATAGTCGTTGATGATGTCGAGGACCGTGATATCGGTTCTATAGGTTCAAACAACATTTTAAACTGGTACAGGCTGGGCGCCGTGGGCGTTGTCACTGACGCCGGAGCACGCGATACCGACGAGATAGGTCTCGAGAAGGTACCGCTCTACCTCAGGCAGAAGGGTCGCGGCATCCGTCCCGGACGCAACGAGATTGAATCGGTAAACAGGCCCGTCACGATAGGCGGGGTGCTGGTTTGTCCCGGTGATGTCGTTGTCGCTGACGGTGACGGAGTGGTCGTCGTGCCCCGGGCAGCGGCAGAGCAGGTAGCTAAGTATGCTTCGGATATCCTTATCAAGGACAAAGCCGGCAGGAGAGGTCTTTACGAAAACCTCGGCCGGCCGCTGGATAAGACGGTGAAGTAAAGCATCAGGCAATAGGCAGTAGGCAATAGGCAATAGTATAAAGACTGAAGACCAAAGACTTCAGACCGCAGGACCGCTAGACAAAAAACATAATATGAGAATAAATCGTCTTTTATTACTAGTCATTTCCACACTACTTATCACTCCTACGCTTAGATCACAGGAGACCCATCCTGAGGTCAAAACACTCGCACCCGGCACCCAGGCTCCCGACTTCAGCCTGCCAGGCGTGGACGGCAAAACGTATACTCTAAGGAGCTTTGAGAAGGCGAAGGCGGTGGTAATCATCTTCAGCTGCAACCACTGTCCCACAGCCCAGGCTTATGAGGATCGCATTATAGCCATAGCAAATGACTACCGGCCAAAAGGCGTTGAGGTTGTGATGATATCCCCTAACTCTGTCGATGCACTGAATTATTCTGAGCTCGGGTATTCAGACATGGGCGACAGCTTCGGGGAGATGAAACTGAGGGCTGCGGAAAAGGCATTTCCCTTTCCATATCTGTATGACGGTGATGAGCAGAAGACAGCCCTCGCTTACGGTCCGGTTGCAACACCACACTGCTTCGTTCTTGACAGTGACCGCATCGTGCGTTATGCAGGCCGTATCGACGGGTCGGAGAAACCCGGTACCGGCAGGGGAGAGGATCTGAGGAAAGCTGTTGATGAGGTCCTGTCAGGACAACCTGTTACAACTCCTGTCACAAAAGTGTTCGGATGTTCCGTCAAATGGTCATGGAAGAATGAATATACAAAGAAGCTCTATAAGGAATGGGCAGAGTTGCCGGTAACAATTGAGGAGATCGGGGCAGAGGGCATCAGGGAGCTTATAAGGAACAATAGTGACAAGGTCAGGCTGATAAATATATGGGCTTCGTGGTGCGGGCCATGCATCGCTGAGATGCCTGACCTGGTAATCATAGACCGTATGTACAGGGGGCGGCCGTTTGAATTCATTACGATCAGTGCCGACAAGAGTGAAAGGAAGTCCGAAGCCCTGCGTATACTGAAAGAGAATCAGGCTTCAAACAGGAATTACATCTTCAACAAAGACAATGTCTATGAACTCATCGAGGCCGTTGATCCTGACTGGCAGGGTGCGCTCCCGTATACAATGCTTATCGAACCCGGAGGCAAAATACTCTACAGGAAGCAGGATACCATCGATCCGCTCCAGATGAAAAAACTGATTGTAGGAAGTAAATACCTTGGGAGATATTACTAACTCTCAACGCTCAACGCTCAACGCTCAACGCTCAACCTCAAGTCGTCTCTGCAACTCCTTCAGCTCATCCCATCTGCCTTCATGAAGCAGCAGCGCCTGCTGCGGCCATGTCTCAGGATTATGGATGCGATAACGCTCGCCGCCATCCTGAATAAGGTATTCTCTTATTGTCTCAGGAGATGTTTCTGATAGAGCTTTCCATGTGGTTATGCCCCTGTTTATGAGTATCCTGGCTATCTTGCGGCCGATGCCTATGACAGCCTTCAGATCATCAGTAACCACCTTCGCTTGAGGTACTTCCACTGCTTTAAGAGCAGCCTGCTCTGCCAGCAGCCTTGATTCTTTCTCGAGTTTCTCAATAGTGAGCTTCAGGCTTGCGATCTCGTCATCCATCCTCCGGACATCCGATTGCAGAGTCTGCTTCTCTTCTTCCAGCTTTTTGATCTTTGCCTTAAGTGAAGCTATCTCTTCTTCAAGTATATCGCATTTTTTCTTACACCGGCCCTTTTCCAGGTAGTAGCCAATCAGGAAACCTAATAATGCTGCAATAAGCAGCACGATGATAATAAACAGCAAATCTGCTGTAAAACGTTCTGCCATATCTTTTAAATTATTACTTTGATTTCAGTTCTTCTGTTAGCGGCTCTCCCTTCAGGAGTGCTGTTCGGCATCACGGGCTCACTGAAGCCTTTTGATGATGTCACTATCTGATCCGCGTTGATTCCTGCACTTACGAGGTATGATTTAACAAACTCAGCTCTCTTAAGCCCCAGGGTTTTGTTGAATCGCTCCGTGCCGGTGTTGTCAGTATGACCCGTCACTTCAGTTTTTGAAGACGGATTGTTTTCCAGAACCAGCTTCAGGTTTTTAATGTATTCATCAGAAACGGAGCTCATATCGCCAACGGCTGATGAGCTTTCAAAAGAGCCTTTCTGGATGCCCGCCCCGGTGAGGAATGTTTTGGCCTCACCAACGGCTGCCATAAGAACCTGCTCTGCTGTCTGGGTTTCAGCAACACCCTGTACCAGCTCCGGAGCCTTGACTGTTGCATTGCAGTCGCATCTGACTTTGCAAACATACCAGTAGGACGAACCTGCTATCCAGAATACCAGCAGAACAGACAGAAAAAATACTAGTTGTCTCATATTGATCTTGTTTAGTCGCAAAAAGTAAATCCTCCGAGAATTGATCCGAGAAGACCATTGCCGCCCAGTGTGTCTTTCTGAGCTTTCAATCCTGAAAGGATCAGCGGTGCCAGAGTTGGGATAAGTTTTTGAGCTGTGTTCTGGTCAACCTTGAAGCTGGTTGACAACTGTCTGGTCACTTCAGGAGCATAACTTTGCATGAATTCATCAATAAATTCTGCCATTTTAGATTATTATTTGTTAAATATAAAATTGAGTAAGAATCCTATTTCTTTGGTCCGGGTCAACATATAAAGTTACGTTACGTATAAACAAAATCAAAATATTTCTATGTAATTGTTCAAGTTATCTCAGTAATGCGGCTGCGCACCACAGCACCGGTGCCTGACCATGAGGATCACCCGTGTTGCGACCCCTGTTCATGTAATGGTCACGATTGTTGCTGGTGCCTGTCCCTTCACACACCTCTGTGAGATTGTCGTCATCATTGATGTACGTTATCAGCGACAGCCATGCTTTACGTGCGGCACTGCCGTATGCCTTGCTGTCGAGCCATCCCTCTTTTACCCCTGTAACCATGGCATAGGTGAACATGGCTGTTGATGATGTCTCTTTCCAGAAGCCCTCGTCATCGATCACCTGTCTCCACATGCCATCATCAGCCTGGTATTTAAGCAATGCTGCCATCATCTTCCTGTAGCCTTCCATGATGCGTGGCCTGTCAGGGTTGCCGGCGGGCATTGCACGGAGTATCTCAGCCATGCCTGCTGCCATCCACCCGTTGCCGCGGCCCCAGCAGAAGTGCGCATCCGGTGAGTGATAAAAGAGGCCGTTATCAAGCTGAAGACTGTCGAGATACAGCACCATCTCACGTGCTGCGCGGTCAATATATTTGCTGTTGCCTGTAGCCCGGTACGCCTGGGCCTGCACCGCAGTAATCATGAACATGTCATCGATCCACAGCCTCGTCTGCCATGTGTAACCCTGATCATGCCATGCTTTCTCATTGTCGTTGGCACCGGGTGGCAGGGTCCATTGCGTGTCGGCATAGCCTTTCCCCAGGTCAAGGTATTTCTCTTCTTTTGTCTGCATGAACAGCTCAAGGGGTACCGCACCAAAAACATTATTATCAACATGGTTGGGAGGAGGCAGGAGCCGCTTGTCAGTGTCGAACAGAGGGTCGAACCGTTGCTTAAGGCCGGCAAGAAGGCCGGCATCATCTGTCACTCCCGCAAGCCACAGTCCCCCCAGCCAGGTGCACGCTTCGGAATATGTTATCTGAGTGGGGGTGACTGAATACTGTAAATAGCTGAACTGTGAATGAGGAGTGCTGAGGAATTTTTTTGCTATGCGCACCCCGATCTCCTGAGGCGATGATCCTCCTGGCCAGTGCTTCAGGTCATCGCTCTCTGTCACGGTGAATGAGAGCCTTGCCACTACTCCATCCATTGAAGTGCATACCAGCGAGTTGTCACCTAAAGGCAGGATCTGGTTGATCAGGCATGATGAGATCCTGTGTTCCCATAATAACCTGCCATCCTCCCTGGCAACAGCATAGATGAATCCCCTGTCTGTCGGAACAAAAATCACCCCGTCCTTCTCTGTTATCACTCCCGGAGCTATATCATAACCAATATTAACATTCGCTGTTGCTTTTATTACTCCTTCTGAACTGTCGGTACTGACCCCGATGATCTTCCCGTCCATAGTCTTTGCATAAACGAGGGTGCTGTCAGCAGAGATACCCATCGACTCCCTGACCCTGTTGCCTCCGAGGTCTGAATGCCATATCACCTCGCCTGTCAGCGCGTTGATGCATGCCATCTTCCTGTCCGGAGCGACCACAAATACCCGGTCATTTACAGCAACAGGTACACAGGCAGCAGGTGAGAGCATACGGTTGGTATAGCCTGTGGACCAGTCCCATTTTATTTTACCTGTCTCGGTGTCAAGAGCATACAAATGATTGTCCCATGTGCCGAAGATGAGTATCCCCTTATAGACAAGAGGTATGGTCTCAACAAATCCGTCAATCTGATCATTGCTCCAAATGACCGAACCATCGGCCAGGTTGATAGCATAACATCTTCCATGCGAGCCGGTGATGAACACTTTTTCACGGTGAATTACGGGAGAGGCAACCATCGCCTGCCGGGAATCAAATTTCCAGATCTTCTTTCCTGATCTTGTTTTCAGGGCGTACACCATACCGTCCGCTGCAGCGACAATTACTCTTTTCCCGTCAGTTGCCGGGGTACTGTAGGTTTTGGCTCCGTTGATGAACTTCCATTTTTGCCTCCCCGTCTCTATATTGAGAGCTTTAATGTACCCTTCAGTAGTGGTGGTTATGAGAAGATTACCTGTCCGGGCTGAACCTGCTCCGATGTCACTCTCTTCCTGCAGACGCCACTTCTCGCGCACTTCAGGATACTTTATGTTTACTGAGAAGTCGGGGCGAGGATAAACGATGGTGTCAGAACTGTAGTCATGCCTGCCAATCTTAAGAGAAGCCCAGAATGGTTGGTTCACAACTCCGGGGTTTTTCTCTGTTACTATCAACAGGGTGTCACCTGAAATGCGAACGATATTGTATCCGCTCACATTGCCGGCGGCATGCATATTCGAACGACCCATAAGAGCCGGCATCCCTTCGAAGTTCATCACCTTATTCGAGTGGCCGTGGCCGCACATAACCAGGTATATATTTCTTAGCTTCAGCCTCTCGGTGAGCTCATACCAGTTGTTATGGCTGTCATTAAGGGGATAGTGATTGACAGCAATGATCTTCAGG
>Ga0207931_1000017_pt1 | contig 53415 bp, 47 predicted proteins | sample NGESurdeep092012_2_FD_184478 | JGI IMG/M metagenome (GOLD analysis project Ga0207931, IMG submission 184478) | Arctic peat soil microbial communities from Barrow, Alaska - NGEE Surface sample 415-1 deep-092012 (SPAdes) | ecosystem: Environmental > Terrestrial > Soil > Wetlands > Peat ...
CAGGCGTCAGCCAACGGCAAGGCGTCCACCAATCGCGCGGCGTCGACGATCGGCAAGGCGTCGACCAATGGCAGGGCGTCGACCAATGGCAGGGCGTCCACCAATGGCAAGACGTCGACGAACGGCAAGGGCCAACGGCGACAGCCCTGACTGCCCGGTTGAGTCGGCGCCCGAATAGCCGGTCGCACTGACGTGGCGACAGCGACCCGGCGGCCACGGATAGACTGGCCCGTCGTGTCCAGACCGTCCGATCGTCCGCCGCGCCCGCCGCGGTCCCGGCCCGCGCCGCCGCCCTCGAGCGGCGCGGCCACGAGCCGGGTCGACGACGAGGCACCGGCGCTTCCCGGTGCGGCCGGAAAATTGAGCACCCAACAGCGAGCGGCCGTCAAGGAATTGCTCCGGATCGCCCCGGTGGCCGACGAACTGGGCCGGACGTTCGCCCGGTCCGGGCACGAGCTCCACCTTGTCGGCGGTTCGGTGCGCGATGCGCTGCTGGGCCGGCTCGGTGACGATCTCGACTTCACCACCGACGCCCGCCCCGCGCAGATCCAGCAGCTGGTGTCCGGGTGGGGCGAGGCGACCTGGGACACCGGGATCGACTTCGGCACGATCGGCGTCGCGAAGGCGGGTCTGCGGCTGGAGATCACCACCTTTCGGTCGGACCTCTACGACGGGGACAGCCGGAATCCGGTGGTCACCTTCGGTGACAGCCTGGTGGGCGACCTGCAACGCCGGGATTTCGCGGTGAACGCGATGGCCGTGTCCCTGCCCGGTCACGAGTTCACCGACCCGTTCGGTGGGCTCCAGCAGCTGGGCGCCAAGATCCTGGACACCCCGGCCACGCCCGAGGAGTCGTTCCGGGACGACCCGTTGCGAATGCTGCGGGCGGCGAGATTCGTCTCTCAACTCTCGTTCGTTCCGGCGCCGCGGGTGGTCACGGCGATGACGAAGATGGCATCGGAGATCGATCGCATCACCGCCGAGCGGGTCGGCGCGGAACTGGTCAAGCTGATCACGGGTGGGAACCCGCGCGCCGGCCTGGCGCTACTCACCGAGACCGGGCTGGCGGACCGGGTGCTGCCCGAGTTACCGGCGCTGCGGTTGGAGCAGGACGAGCACCACGAGCACAAGGACGTCTACGAGCACTCCCTGACGGTGCTGGACCAGGCGATCGCCCAGGAAACTGGTGGAGCTGATCTCACTCTCCGGTTGGCGGCGCTGCTGCACGATATCGGCAAACCGGCGACCCGCCGGTTCGAGCCGGGCGGCGGTGTCAGTTTCCATCATCACGAGGTGGTCGGAGCGAAGCTGGTCCGCAAGCGGCTGCGCGAACTGCGTCTGCCGAAGGCGCTGATCGACGACGTCGCGATGCTGACCTGCCTGCATCTGCGCTTTCATGGCTACGGCACCGGCGCGTGGACCGATTCCGCAGTCCGCCGGTACGTCACCGGGGCCGGGGAACTGCTGCCCCGGCTGCACAAACTGGTTCGCGCGGACTGCACCACCCGGAACCCGAACCGGCGGAAGGCGCTGCAGCGCTCTTACGACGATCTGGAGGAACGGATCGCCAGGATCACCGCGGCGGAGGATCTGGCCAGGGTCCGGCCGGACCTGGACGGCAACGCGATCATGGAGTTGCTCGGCGTCCCGCCGGGGCCGGTGGTGGGCCGCGCCTGGTCGTATCTGAAGGAACTGCGGCTGGAGCAGGGACCGCTGGACCGGGACGCGGCCGAATCCGCGCTGCTGGAATGGGCCCGCCGGGAGGGCATCACGCCGCCGGACCCGGAAAGCTGAGCAGCTCTCGCTGTTCGGCACTGACCCGTTGCGGGGGCGGTACGCCACGACGTCAGCGATCGAGGCGCGATCAGCCGACCAGCCCCGATGCCGAATCCGCGGGTGACCCTGGATTGTCGACGGCGCGGGCCGAGGACTTCCGGCGTGTCCACCGCGCCATCACCACGCCGTACCAGAGCCCGACGGCCAGCAGCAGTCCACCGACCAGGAACACCGCGCCGACTCCGCGACCGTTCTCCGGAACCAGCCACACTCCCAGTGCGAAGGCGCCGACATAACACAGGTTGTTGGCGGTGTCGTAGAGCGCGAAGACCCGCCCGACGTGCGCGTCATCGGAGTCGGATTGGACCACGGTGTCCATGCACACCTTGCTGGACTGGTAGGCCAGCCCCATCACGAACGCGGTGATCACGGTGGAGATGATGGTGAACTGGATCGCGGCGATGACGACGATCACGCTGGTGGTGGAGAGCAGGACGACCACATGACGGGTGCGTCCGAGTCGGCGCACCGCCAGCGGGGTCAGCACCGCTCCGGCGAACACCCCGATCGCCCCGGCGGCAAGCACCTCCGCGATGCCGGGAGCACCGGTGCGGAAGGGTCCCACGCTCTCGGTGAAGTACTTCTGGAAGAGCAGCAGCACCACCATCGTGCACAGCCCGAAGCAGAACCGGACCACCATCACGACGATGACGGCGTAGCCCACCGTCCGGCGTTCGACGACGTGTTTGAGGCCGCTGCTGAACCCCTCGAGAACGGCCAGCATGGGTTGGGCCGGTTCGTCGGTTTCATCCGGGCCGAGCTCCATCAGCCGGAACCTGCCGGCGATCACGGCTGCCAGCAGGTAGAACACCGCTACGGTCGCGGTGACGATCGCGACCCTGCTGCTGGATTCACCGAGCAGGCTGCGCAGCACGATGGCGTAGCCGCCGCCGACCGCGATGGCGATCGCGCCCGCCGTGGTGGTCAACGCGTTCGCGCCGACCAGCGAGTCCTTGGCGACGGTGTGCGGGGTGGAGGCCGACAGCCCCGACCCGACGAACCGGCCAACGCCCATGATGAACAGCGCGGTGATGAACAACACCGCGCTGGTCAGGTCGAGCAGGATCTCCAGCGCGACCAGCAGCACCAGGACACACCGGATCAGGCTGGCCCAGACGATCACCCGGCGCCGGCTCCACCGGTCCAGCAGCGCGCCGGCGAACGGCCCGATGATCGAGTACGGCAACAGCAGTACGGCGAATCCTGCGGCAATCTCTGCGGGGTTGGACTTCCGTTCCGGACTGAACAGCACCAACACCGCGAGTGCGCCCTGGAAGGCCCCGTCACCGAAGGCACTGAAGACCCTGACGTACGCCAACCGGCGTAGTCCCCGTACCTGCAACAGGTGTTTCAGGCCTCGGACGGAGGGCCGCGCGGACGCCGGCGCTTCCGGTGTCCGTGGCTGCGGGGTCACGGTCGAACGGTACGCGCCCGGCACCCCGCTCGTCCTGCCTCTTCCGGGCGATCGGTGGGTGACGGGCGATCGGTGGGTGCCCGCGCAGGCCGGGGCATTGACCGGAAGAATGGACTGCGATGAGAGAGATCGACGCGTTGCGTGCGGGGACGCTGCTGGTCGCGGCCCCGGAGCTGCGCGACCCGCATTTCCGCCGCACCGTGGTCTACCTGGTGGCCCACGGCGACGACGGCACGGTCGGGGTGATTCTGAACCGGCCGAGCGAGACCGCGGTGCACAACGTGCTGCCCGCGTGGGCAGCGCACGCGGCCCGACCCCAGGCCGTTTTCGCGGGCGGTCCGGTACAGACGTCGTCGGCCATGTGCCTGGGCGTGTGTCGGACGGGGACGGATCCGCGGGACGTTGACGGCGTGGTGTCCGTCACCGGGCCGGTGGTGTTGGTCGATCTGGACGGTGACCCGGCGATTGTGGCGGGTGCGACGCGGGGCATTCGGATCTACGCCGGGCGGGCCGGCTGGGATGCGCAGCAGCTGATCGACGAGGTGGTCGAGGGAGCGTGGCACGTCGTTCCCGGCCTGCCCGACGATGTGCTCGCCGGGCCTCGGACGGATCTGTGGTTCACGGTGCTGCGTCGGCAACCCTTCCCGTTGGCCTGGGTGGCCTACCACCCCGGGGATCTGTCCCGGAACTGACGCAACGGGGTCAGCGGATGATCAACGTTTGCGGCCATCCTGTGCTGTTGAGCAATGTCAAAGGGCCGGAAGTCTTGATCAGCCATCTCCGATTGCTGGCGACGTGTCCGTGACACGGTGGCGGGCCCGGGTGCGCAGCTGATCCCGTTGCGGCGCATCACGTCGCGCCCTCTCCGTCGTGCCCTCTCCGTCGTGCCCTCTCCGTCGCGCCCACTCCGCGTCCGGCTCGTGCGCGCCCTGGTTGTCACACCACCGCAGTGCCGGCGGCTTGGTTTCGGCGATCCCGAGGAGGTTCGCCCGCTTGGCGCGCTGGCGGCGTCGGCCTGGTCCCCAGTGGGGCTGCAAAGCCGGGATGATCAACGGTTCAGGCCATCCTGTGCTGTTGTGGGACGTCAAAAGGCCAGAAGCGTTGATCAGCACGCCCCGGTGAGCGATGGGTGACCGGGCAGAAGAGACCGCGTTCGCTTGCGGCCGCGTCACCATCGGCCGCGGCGCGGAGGAGCTGACCGGCGCGCGCGGATCCGCGCATGCCTTCGGTAGTGAGCGAGTCGGGACTTTCGGCAGGTTGACGCGTGTCTGGAGCGCGCGGTCCAGCAGTGCGGGCCCGTCCTGGTCGAGCGCCCCCATCAGCGCGGACAAAGCCAACCCGGTGACGGGGGGCCGCCCTCAGCCATGCACAATCGGCCGCCGGCAATCCTGGTCGGACGATCCGAGTCCCCCGGTCGCGCACGCAGATGACGCCGCGGCGACGTGACCGTCTCTGGCTCGGGCGGCACCGCACCCCACGGGCAGCCGGCGAAGGCCTGAGCATTACGAGCTGAGCGTGCTCAGCAATTCGACGATGACCGATTCGACGTCGGTCGGACCCCACCACCACGCGGCGGCCAACCCCTACAGCACCGAGTGATCGCCGGCCCACAAGCCGGCCGCTCGGCCCACAAGCCGGCCGCTCGGCCCACAAGCCGGCCGCTCGGCCCACAAGCCGGCCGCTCGGCCCGCAAGCCGGCCGCTCGGACGCGAGACGCCGTGCTGATCCGATCGTCCGTCGAGCGGTAGACACCGGGGTGGACGATGCTCCAGCAACTGGACGACAACCTGGCCCTGATCTGCCCCGCCGTCATGCCGCCGCGCGAGGACGCCGTCCTGACGGGCCAGCAGTTCCGCGACCCAGCAGTCCACCTCGTTCATCCGCGGAATGATCGGTCATCGCGGGGCCAGCCCGCCGAGTTGTCCACACTTCGCCATCGGTGATCAACGAGCGCGGCCATCTGGAGTTGTGGGACGACTCTGAATGGCCGCAAACGGTGATCGACCTCGGGGCGAGCGGGCGCACGAGTCAACAGCCACGGACGTCGCGCGCGGCGTCAAGGGCCGACGAGCGCCGGCGGTGGCTGTCGGGTTGATCAACGAACGCGGCCATCTGGTGTTGTGGGACGACACCAGGTGGCCTGAAACGGTGATCAACCGGGAGCACGCGGTGACGCCACCGCAGCCGCGCAACGGGCGGAATGGGTCCGCCGTATCAACCCAGGCGGGAATGGGTCCGCCGTATCAACCACGCGGAATGGGGGCCGCCGGGCTACCTAGGCCGCGCGGCCGGGCAGATGACCAGGTACGGCGCCGAGGTCGTACCTGCGCGGCCCGCCACCGGAGTGGTTTACCCAGCCTGGTCAGGCCTGCCCGGCCGCCTGTGCAGGATCGGTCCGGGTGAGCCCGGCGCACCCGCCGGAACCGCAGCCACACCCACCGCACCCGGCGCCGGGACCGGTCGCCGGCGCGGCTGCCGGGATGGGCACCAGGCGAGCGGCACGGTCACCCAGCACTCCGGCCGCGAGCAGCAGAGCCCCGCTGCCCACCAATCCGACAACGGCCATCACCAGCGCGGCCGCCGTCGACGGCGCCAGCACGAGCAGCAGCACCGCGATCACGGCGGCAATCACGGCCGCACCGGCGGCCACCGGGGCGGCAACCTTGTTCGCGGTGACGAACGCCTCGTCGCTGGCCATGGCGGCAGGCGAATGCACGCCCAGCCGCCCGGAGCGGCGCAGCGAGCCCGCGAAGCCTCCACGCGCCATCACCGCCGAGGTGACGGTCAGCAGCAACAACAGGGCGACCAGCGGAAGGGTCAGGCTCAGCGACGCGGACACGCTGCCGATCGTAACCGGCGCGCGCGAACGGCTGCGCGGCGCGCTGACATGCCGATTCCTCCCGATATACGTAGTCTGATACCGAAATCCTGATCTTGGAGGGGACATGAGCAACGCCCGCCCGGCGACCGTCACCGTCGCGTTTCTGCTGGTGGTCGTGCAGATCGTTATCATGCTGACCGCAACGATCACCGCCGCCGTGGCGCCCGCGGACTACAAGACCTATGCGGCGACGACACCAGGGATTCTGATCGTGCTGTTCGCCGCCGTGGCCTACTTCCTCTGGGCCGGTAGCCCCTGGGCGCGCACCGTGACCATCATCGTCGCGGCTCTCGGCGTCATCGGCGACCTCTCGGTGATCCTGTACTACCGCCATACGCCGACCGTCGCGGTGCACGTCGTCGGTCTGATCATCGCGCTGGGCATCCTGGTGCTGTTGCTGCTGCCGGCCAGCAAGCAGTACTTCGCTCGATCCCGATAGCGCAGAAGCCGGCAGAAACCGGCAGAAACCGGCACTGCCGGTCGCGCACGGCACGGTAGACTCCGGACCCATGGCAGCGGTCCAGCTTCTTCACCGGCCGCGCTGAACCAGGGACACGACGTACTCGCCCCCGAAGGCGGCCCTGCTGATCAGCGCGGCGATCCCTCCTGAGGTCCGGGAGGGATTTTTTGTGCTCGGTGAACGGCCAAGAGCGTTGCGAACCAAGGAGATGACACCGGCGATGACGACCCAGCCCGCAACCGAGGCAGCGATGACGGTTGCGACCCAAGTAGGGACAGACGTAGCGACCCCACCGACCCCGGCGGATGAGGCCGTTCCGCCGTTCCGGTACACCGCAACGCTCGCCGCCGACATCGAGGCCCGCTGGCAGGACAGGTGGGACGCCGAGGGCACGTTCGAGGCGCCCAACCCGACCGGCCCGCTGGCACCTCAGGACGGCACCCCGGTGCCGCAGGACAAGCTGTACCTGCTGGACATGTTCCCCTACCCGTCCGGCAGGGGCCTGCATGTCGGGCACCCGCTGGGCTACATCGGTACCGACGTGCTGGGCCGGTTCAGGCGGATGACCGGACACAACGTGCTGCACACCATCGGGTACGACGCCTTCGGCCTGCCGGCCGAGCAGTATGCGGTGCGTACCGGCACCCATCCGCGGACCACCACCGAGGCCAACATCGAGCGGTACCGGGCGCAGCTGCGCCGGCTGGGTTTCGGGCACGACCAGCGCCGCAGCGTCGCGACCACCGACCCGGAGTTCTACCGATGGACGCAGTGGATCTTCACCCAGCTGTTCGAGGCCTGGTACGACGAGCGGACCGGCGTCGCACGCCCGATCACCGCACTGGTGGCCGAGTTCGAATCCGGCGACGGTCCGACCCCGGACGGCAGGGCCTGGGCCGAATTGACCCGCGCCGAGCAGCATCAGGTGCTGGCCGGCTACCGGTTGGCCTACATCGACTACGCGCCGGTCAATTGGTGCCCCGGGCTGGGCACGGTGCTGTCCAACGAGGAGGTCACCGCCGAGGGACGCAGCGAGATCGGCAATTTCCCGGTGTTCCGCCGGAATCTGCGGCAGTGGATGATGCGCATCACCTCCTATGCCGACCGGCTGCTGGACGACCTGGACCGGCTGGACTGGCCCGAGTCGGTGAAGTCCATGCAGCGCAACTGGATCGGCCGGTCCTACGGTGCCAGGGTCAGCTTCCCCGTGCACACCGCCGCCGGCGAACAGCAAGAGATCGGGGTGTACACCACCCGACCCGACACCCTGTTCGGCGCGACGTTCCTGGTCCTGGCCCCCGAGCACCCGCTGGTCGAGCAGATCACCGCGGCGACCTGGCCGGAGGCCACCGATCCCCGCTGGACCGGTGGCGCGGCGACCCCGCAGCAGGCCGTCGACGACTACCGGCTGGCCGCGTTGCGGAAGTCCGATCTGGACCGTCAGGAGAACAAGGAGAAGACCGGCGTCTTCACCGGCGCGTTCGCTGTCAACCCGGTCAACGGCTCCGAGATCCCGGTCTTTGTCGCCGATTACGTGCTGATGGGCTATGGCACCGGCGCCATCATGGCCGTGCCCGGGCAGGACACCAGGGACTGGGAATTCGCCACCGTTTTCGGAATTCCGATCATCCGGACCGTGCAGCCGTCGGCGGATCATCCGCTGGACGAGGCCTACCTGGGCGACGGGCCCGCGATCAACAGCGCGAACAGCGAGATCTCTCTGGACGGGATGGATGTCGCGGCCGCCAAATCGCTGATCATCGACTGGTTGGTGGCCAGAGGATTCGGCCGCGCGGAAAAGCAGTACAAGCTGCGGGACTGGCTGTTCTCCCGGCAGCGGTACTGGGGCGAGCCGTTCCCGATCGTGTATGACGACGACAACGTGGCCATCTCGCTGCCCGATGATCAGCTGCCGCTGTCGCTGCCGGAGGTGTCGGACTACTCGCCGCAGAGTTTCGATGCGGATGACGCGACCTCCGACCCGGTGCCGCCGTTGGCCCGTGCCACGGAATGGGCGGAGGTCGTGCTGGACCTGGGTGACGGCCCGAAGACCTACCGGCGTGAACTGAATGTGATGCCGCAGTGGGCCGGATCGTGTTGGTACGAGCTGCGTTACCTGGACCCCACGAACGACAAGACCTTCTGCGACCCCGGTGTCGAGCAGTACTGGATGGGCAAGGATCCCACTCGGAGCAACGATCCCGGCGGGGTGGATCTGTACGTCGGCGGCGTCGAGCACGCCGTGCTGCATCTGCTGTACTCCCGTTTCTGGCACAAGGTGTTGTACGACCTGGGCCACGTGTCCAGCGAGGAACCGTTCCGGCGGCTGTTCAACCAGGGCTACATCCAGGCCTTCGCCTACACCGACGCTCGCGGTGTGTACGTGCCGGCCGACCACGTCGTCGAGACCTCACCCGGCGTCTTCGAATTCGAGGGTCAACCGGTCAACCGCGAATACGGGAAAATGGGGAAATCGCTGAACAATGTCGTCACCCCCGACGACATGTGCGAGCGGTACGGAGCCGACACATTCCGGATGTACGAGATGGGCATGGGCCCGATGGACATGTCGCGGCCATGGCAGACCAGGGACGTGGTCGGCTCGTTGCGGTACCTGCAGCGGTTGTGGCGACTGGTGGTGTCCGAAACCACCGGCGAGACAATCGTTGTCGACGCCGAACCCGATGAAGACACGCTGAAACTGCTGCACCGCACGATTGACGGGGTGTCCGTCGACTACGCCGAGATGGCCTACAACACCGCGATCGCGAAGCTGATCGTGCTGACCAATCACCTGACGAAGTCGGCCGCGGCAACGCCGAGATCCGTTGCGGAGGCGCTGGTATTGATGACGGCGCCGCTGGCCCCGCACATCGCCGAGGAGATGTGGGCGCGGCTGGGACACGCGGAGTCGTTGGCGCACGGGCCCTTCCCGGCGGCCGACCCGGCGTTGCTGGTCGCCGAGCAGGTGGAATACCCGATCCAGGTCAAGGGCAAGGTGCGCTCCCGGGTGACGGTCCCCGCCGACGCGCCGGTGGAAGACGTCGAGCGCGCCGCACTCGCCGACGCCCGGATCCTGGAATTGCTGGACGGTGCCGCGCCCCGCAAGGTGGTCGTGGTGCCGGGTCGCATGGTGTCGATCGTTCCGTGACCCTGGACGGTCGGCTCGTGCTGATGGCCAACCGGGAACCGACACCGTCACCGCATTCGAACTCGACTGGGCGACGGGCCGGACTCGGCCACGGTGCCTGCGATGGCGCCCCGCGGCTGGTACTTGTCGATGAGGTTCCGTGCGGTGGCGAGATCCCAGTGACATCGCCCTGGCCGACGACGCGGTCCACGTCGCCAACCAGGACAGCGGGACGATCACGGTGCTGGCGCTCGACACCGACCCCGGCCTGCTCACCCGGCGCGTCGGCGGCCTGGCGATCCCGAGCCCCACGCAGGGCGTCGCGAGGCGGGCCGACCGACGCCCGCGCGACCCATCTGCTGGCCGCGCCGGCCGGCCGAAGTGAACCGAACCCATGGGAGGAGCAGCAGTGACGAATCGCGACAACCGCAGCTACCGGATCGTGCACCTACAAGTCCAACGCACCCCGATCAAGACCGGCCGCGCGCCGATGCGAACCTACGACCCTTCACCGTTGGTGCCCGTCATCAGCATCCAGGTCGACGCCCGCGGCGTGCACGGCCTGACGTCGGACGGCGAGGTCGTCCTCGACGTGCACCACCAGGACCACCCCCAAACCCGCGACGCCAAGGGCCGCGCGGGAATCCTGTTCATCGGCACGGGCGACTACGCCGCGCTGCGTGAGCGGTACGGACCGCACGTAACCGACGGCATCGCGGGCGAGACGATCCTGCTGGATGTGCCAGAGGGACTCGCCGGCGGCGGGCTGCCGACGACCGCGGTCGTGGCCACGCAGGACGGCCCTGTCGAGCTGCGTGGCATCCGGGTGGCCGAGCCGTGTGTCGAGTTCAGTCGATTCTGCCTGGGTCGCGCGCCGTCGCCGGTCGTCGACGACACCCTGATGGCGACGCTTGAAGACCTCGACGGCGGTTCCAGGGGATATCGGGCGATCGCCGCCGGACCTGGCACCATCTCGGTGGGTGACGTCGTCACCTGGTGATCACCACTGGCGACCGCGGTCGGCGCGGCGCGGCGGACGAGAGCGAGGAATCACTGGTGCGGCGTGAGGACTTCCTGGCCGAGTACGACAAACTGCTTGCCCGTTGGCCGAGTCCGAGTCCGGACGTTGACCTGACCTCGGAGTTCGGCAGCACCCGGGTACACGTGTCCGGTCCGGTCGACGCGCCGGCCGTCGTGGTGTTCCATGCCTATCAGGCAACGTCGGCGGAATGGGTCGAGGTGGCCCGCCTGCTGGCCGGCGAGCGGCGGATCTACGCCGTCGACATGATGGGCGATGCCGGGCACAGCGTCCCCGGCGACCGCGCGATCGTCTCGCCGGATGACATGGTCACCTGGATCGACACGGTGCTGGACGGGCTGGGTCTCGAGCAACCGGAGCTGGTGGGACATTCCTACGGTGCCTGGATTGCCCTGACCTACGGCCTGCAGCGGCCGGAGCGCGTCGGGAAGCTGACCCTACTGGACCCGACGATGTGCTTTGCCCCGCTGCTGCCGGCCTATGTGATCCGCGCGACTCCCACCCTGCTGCGTCCGACCTCGGCCCGGCGCAGATCGTTGGTCCGCTGGGAATCCCGGGGAAAGACCATTGACCCGGAGTGGCTGGAATTGACGGCCGCAGCGTCGGAGCTGGAAGGGCCGTCCCGGACGGTGCCGACGAAGATCCCGTCGGCGGCGACGGTGGCGACGCTGAAGCCACAGAGCCTGGTGATCGTGGCCGGCGCCAGTCGGGTGCATCACGTCAAGCGCGTCGGTGGTAACGCCGCCAAGCGCCTGCCGGCCGGCCGGGTGGAAACGATCGCCGGTGCGTCCCACTACGGGCTACCTCTCACCCACGCCGAACAGATCGCGACACTCATTCTCGGGTAAGGGATTTCGTTGGCGTCAGTGGGTCAGCCGCCCGTGTTCAGGACCGTCAGCGTCCCGGTGTTGAGATTGGTGACGTACGCCTTCCGCCCGTTGGGCAGCACAGCAACGCTGGTGGGCGAGTCGGTCGGAATCTCGGCGGTGACCGTTCTGGTTTCGGTGTCGACCACCGATACTGTCCCGGATGCCACATTCGCCGTGTACAGGTAACGCCCGTCCGGGGCGTAGGTGACATCTTGGGGGTTCGTTCCGACCGGCACCGAACCCTGCACCTGGTTGGTGGCAGTGTCGATGAAGTAGAGGTCGTTGCTGTCGAAGCAGACCACGACGACCTGCTTGCCGTCGGGAGAAACCGCCACGCTGTGCGGACTGGTGCCGACCGGGATCGTCTGAACGACGGTGTTGGTAGACGTGTCCAGCACGGAGAGCACGTTCGATTCGTGATCGGCGATATAGGCGAACTTGCCATCGGGAGTGAACGTCACCCAATGCGGATTGGCAGGAACGGGGATTTCCTGCACCACGGCATTCGTCGCTATGTCGATGACGTCGATGTGCGCGGTGTCGTGGCTCGGCACGTAGACGAATCGCTGATCTGGACTGACCGCCAACGCATACGGCTTCTGTTCGACCGGAATCGTCCCCAACAGTTTCGTCGTCCTGGTGTCCAGCACGGCAACGAGGTTGATCGTCTTGTCGGCGTTGTAGATGCTGACGTAGGCGCGGCTGCCATCGGGAGTGAGCGCGATGAAATACGGTGGCCCGGCCGGCACCGGGATCTTGGCGATGACCTTGTTGATGGTCATGTCCAGTACGGTGACGACACCGGCATCCCTGTTGGCGATATAGGCGACCCGTCCGTCCGGTGAGATGGCTACGTAACCCGGCGTCGGACCGACCGGGATCGGATCGCCGTCGATGGTGGGAATGGCAACCGACGCGACCGGCGCCTGAGGTGGGCTGAAGACCGGCGTTTCGTTCGAGGGCGTCGGTGCCGTGGGCGAGACTGGCGAGGAAATAGCCGGGCTTTGCGATGTCGCCGACTCACTCGGTGCTGCGGATGTCGCGGCCAGCGGTACCCCGCTGGGTTTGCCGCTGCCGGCGACGAGTTCGTTCGCGGGGCGGACTACCAGCACGACGGTCACAATCGTGGCAACCGCGGCCAGTGCGGCGAGCGCGGTCAACCACACCGTGCGCCGCCGCCGGCGCGATCGTGCACCGGCGACCGGCGGACCTGCGGTGGGTGGTCGGTCCCGCGGGGGCCCGCCGCCAGCGGTGCCCGGCGGCGGTGAGCCCGGCGGCGGCCAGCCGAATCCGGCCGATTCGGCGCTGGGCATTTGACTCGAGGCCACCGGTGGCCGGCCGTATCCGGAGCTTGGCCCCCGTTCGGCCGCGGAATTCGCGGCGCCGTCTACCGCGCTTCCGGTTGCCGCTGCCGGGTGGTGACCTTCGCCGGTCCGTGACAGCGCCAGTGCCGCGGTCGGCGTCACCCCCGACGGCAATGGCGTCACCCCCGAAGGCGATGGCGACACCTCCGACTCAGGCGGTGACGTCATCGGATCTGGTCGGGGTGCGGCTCCGGTGAGCAGATCGCCAGGGCTGTGCCGGCCGGTGAGCAATGCGTCGGTGAGTGCTTGTACGAATTCATCGCAGGTGGGATAGCGACTGTTCGGGTCCTTCGCGAGCGCCCTGGCGATGACCGGATCGGCGCGCTGCAGCTCGGGCCGATTCGCGGAGACCGCAGGCGGCGGCTCGTTCAGGTGCGCCCACAGCAGGGCGGCCTGATCGTCCCGGACGAATGGCGCGACGCCGGTCAGGCACTCGTAGGCGACGCAGCCGAAGGCGTAGAGGTCGGTCCGGGCGTCCAGCGGTTCGCCGCGGATCTGCTCGGGCGAGATGTAGGCCATGGTGCCGACGACGTTGCCGGTCGCCGTCATCTTCGTCAGTGCCGACGTCTTCTTGGTGAGGCCGAAATCGGTGAGGTAGACGTGTTCGTGCCGCTCACGCCCGGTCGCCGCCGTCAGCAGGATGTTCGCCGGTTTGACGTCGCGATGCACTAGCCCGGCGTGGTGAGCGGTGTCCAGCGCGTCCGCGACCGGCGCCAGGATCGCCAGCGCACGTCTCGGTTCGAGCGGGCCGTCCTTGCTCAGCAGGTCTGCGAGGTTGCTCCCGCGGACGTACCGCATCGCGATGTACAGCAGGCCGTCCGCCTCACCGGCGTCATAGATCGGGACGATGTTGGGATGGTCGATGGCGGCGGCAAACCTCGATTCGCGCATGAATCGCTCGCGGAAGTCGGTTCCTTGGGTGAGTTCCTGCGACAGTATTTTGAGCGCGACGTTCCGGTTGAGCCGCAGGTCGGTGGCCTCGTACACCGACGCCATGCCACCGCGGTCGATGTATGCCTCGATCCGGTAGTTGCCGATCTCAGTGCCGACCGGAATGCGGCCGGACAGTCGGTGCCCAACTCGGTTCAGCGACGAATCTTCGGTCATCGGGTCCCCTTTGGCAGCGGCCTCCGTCGACCGATGTGAGCGGCATCAGCAGCGCCGGGTCGACCGATCGCTCGGAATTGCGAGAAGTCCCGTTTCCGTTCGCATCCGCCGCGATCCGCAGTCACCCTTCGCACCTCCTCGTCGCTCAGTGTGACCATTTGTCGAGGTACGCGCCATCCGAATAGCCCATCCATCATCACCGGATGAAGTCGTACTGGCAACGTCCGCGGTGCGCCAGTGAATAGCGCTAGAGGGACCGTGGACCGTCACCGGCGCTGCTCGGACGGCCTGCGGCGCCGGCGGAGGTTCACTCCCGGGTGAGGGTCGGCCGCTTCAACTCAGAATCGGATGCGGCTCGGAAGCAACGACGGCGCGGATGAAATCGTCGACTCTTGCATCAGCAGTACCGCAATCGACCAGTTCATCCGCGCCGTGGACTTTGATCCGCGCCAATCAGGGGATCCGGGTCAGAAGTCGATCTCCCCGGCGATGAACTTCTCCACGTTGTCGCGGGCCTCGTCGTCGGGGTACTGCACCGGCGGGGACTTCATGAAGTACGACGACGCCGACAGCACCGGCCCGCCCACGCCGCGGTCCATGGCGATCTTGGCGGCGCGCACCGCGTCGATGATCACGCCCGCCGAGTTCGGTGAGTCCCATACCTCGAGCTTGTACTCCAGGCTCAGCGGGACGTCGCCGAATGCGCGGCCCTCGAGACGGACGTAGGCCCACTTGCGGTCGTCCAGCCAGGCCACGTAGTCGCTCGGTCCGATGTGCACGTTGCGGGCGCCCATGTCGCGATCAACCTGCGATGTCACGGCTTGGGTCTTGGAGATCTTCTTGGACTCGAGGCGATCGCGCTCGAGCATGTTCATGAAGTCCATGTTGCCGCCGACGTTCAGCTGCATGGTGCGGTCCAGCACGACGCCGCGGTCCTCGAACAGCTTGGCCAGCACTCGGTGCGTGATGGTCGCGCCGACCTGCGACTTGATGTCGTCGCCGACGATGGGAAGCCCTGCGGCGCGGAACTTCTCGGCCCATTCCGGGGTCCCGGCGATGAACACCGGCAGGGCGTTGACGAACGCGCACCCGGCGTCGATGGCGCACTGCGCGTAGAACTTCGCGGCGTCCTCGGAGCCGACCGGCAGGTAGCAGACCACCACGTCGGCGCTGGCGGCGCGCAGGGTGGCGACGACGTCGACCGGCTCGGCCGGCGACTCCGTGATCGTCTGCTGGTAGTACTTGCCCAGGCCGTCCAGCGTGCTGCCGCGCTGCACGGTGATGCCGGTCGGCGGGACGTCGGCGAACTTGATGGTGTTGTTCTCGCTGGCGCCGATCGCATCCGACAGGTCGAAGCCGACTTTCTTGGCGTCCACGTCGAACGCGGCGACGACCTGCAGGTCCGAGACGTGGTAGTCGCCGAATTGCACGTGCATCAGGCCGGGGACCCGAGTGCCGGGTACGGCGTCCTTGTAGTACTCGACGCCCTGGATGAGCGACGACGCGCAGTTCCCGACGCCGACGATCGCGACGCGGATGGGGTGGGTACCGATACCCATGTGATTCCTCCTGGAGGTGCTGGTCTGCCGGTCGGTTCGGGTGGGACAGGGTTCTTGGTGGGACAGTGCGGACAGTGATGGATGTGCGGGGTGGTTCAGGGCGCCGGGTCGGGCGGACGGGGCCGCGATCGTCGTGCTGGTCGCGGTGGATCGTCGGGCGGCGACGGTCCGGAACCGCCGGCCGACTTCTCCCGGGACGTGCGCTCCTGGTCGATCAGCTCGTTCAGCCAGCGCACCTCGCGGTCGGAGGCCTCCAGACCGAGTTGGTGCAGTTCGCCGGTGTACTGGTCCAGTCGTTCGGCGGCGCGGGTGACCGCCGAGCGCAGGCCTTCGCGACGTTCCTCGACCCGGCGCCGCCGGCCCTCGAGAATGCGCATCCGCGCCTCGGAGTTGGTGCGGGAGAAGAACGCCAGATGGACGCCGAACCCGTCGTCGGACCAGGATTGCGGGCCCGCGTCGCCCAGCAGGGTGGCGAGACGTTCCTTGCCCTCGGCGGTGATCCGGTAGACGACCCGGGACCGGCGGGACGACAACGGAACCGCGTCCACATCCACCACGGGCTCCTCGGTGGCGATGGAGCCCTCCGTTTGCAGCCGCCGCAGGGTGGGGTAGAGCGAACCGAAGCTGAAGGCGCGGAACGAGCCGAGCGTCGAGTTGAGGCGCTTGCGCAGCTCATAGCCGTGCATGGCGGAGTCGGCCAGCAGCCCGAGCACCGCCAATTCGAAGACGGTGGAGGTCTCCTTGCCCACGGTGCCACCTCCCTGAAGTGGGCGAGCGGAGTGTCGGCCGCTGCCCGGATCGAGCATGTGAAATCATCAGCTCATTACACCGTACCAATATATCGGGCCGATACATCGCAGGACGCGCCGTTACACGGTGCTCACGGTGTTGGTGCGGTGCTCGTGCTGCAGCTGGATCGGTCCGACCAACGGGCAGACGGGTACGACCAGTTGCTGGAGCGCGCCGCGTGGTTCTATGAGGCAGTGAGCTTGTCCGCGGCGATGAAGAGCCAGATGCCCGGAGCCGGTCAGGCCTACCTCGGCACGTACACCGACGCGGACGGGCGATGGCTCGACGGCGGCGACGATGACGTCCTGCACGTCCCGGCCGAACCGCCCGCGAAACTGTTCTGGTCGGTGACGGTGTACGACATCGAAAGCCGTTGCCTGATCGACAATCCGCAGCAGCGCGGTGATCGGGGATCCAGAGACGCGGACCTGCAGGACAACCCGGACGGATCGGTCGACGTGTTCTTCGGCCCGGCTGAACCGGCGGCAGGACAGTCGAACTGGGTGCAGACTCTGCCGGATCGGCACTGGTTCAGCCATCTCCGGGTTCTACGGGCCGCTCGAGCCGTCCTTCGGCCGGACGTGGGAACTCGGCGATGTCACACGGGTTCGGTAGTGGGCGGCGGACGAGTCGCCCCGTCGCCAAGCCAGAGCAGGTCCCAGTCCGGTCAACGAGTCATCGACCAGTCACCGAGCAGCAGGGAGTAGTACATGACCGGCAGTGGTCCATCATTCGCCGACCGCACCGACTTCGAGAACGCGCAGCGTGGACTGGTCGAAGCGCTCGATCCGTGCATCGTCACCGACGCGGAGGGTCGGGTGGTGTGGGACCTGGAGCAGTACTCCTACCTCGCCGCCGACTGCCCGGACACGGTGAACGCGAGCCTGTGGCGGCAGGCCCAGTTGTGCGCCACTCAGGGGCTGTTCGAGGTGACGCCAGGCATCTACCAGGTGCGCGGCCTTGACCTGTCCAACATGACGATCGTCGAGGGCGACACCGGCGTCATCGTCATCGACCCGCTGATCTCGGCGGAGACCGCGGCGGCCGCGCTCGAGCTGTACCGGAAGAACCGTGGCGACCGGCCGGTGACCGGGATGATCTACACCCACTCGCACGGCGACCACTTCGGCGGGAGCAAGGGAATCCTGCCCGACGGCGCCGGCGACGTACCGATCCTGGCCCCGGAGGGCTTCCTCGAGCACGCCGTGTCGGAGAACGTCTACGCCGGTGTGGCGATGAACCGCCGCGCCGCGTACATGTACGGCGCCATTCTCGACAAGAGCCCCACCGGGCAGGTCAGCACCGGACTGGGCATCGCCACCTCCGCCGGGCAGATCGGCCTGATCGCGCCGACCGTCGACATCACCCACACCGGGCAGGAAGAGACCGTCGACGGGGTCCGGATCGTCTTCCAGATCACCCCGGGCACCGAGGCGCCGTCGGAGATGGATTTCCTGTTCCCGGACCACCGGGCGCTGTGCATGGCCGAGAACGCCACCCACAACCTGCACAACCTGCTGACGCTGCGCGGCGCGCTGGTGCGCGACCCGCGGATCTGGTCGCACTACCTCAACGAGGCGATCGAGTTGTTCTCCGCCGACAGCGATGTCGCGTTCGCCTCGCACCATTGGCCGACCTGGGGCACCGAGAACATCGTCACCTTCCTGTCCCAGCAGCGGGATCTGTACGCCTACCTGCACGATCAGACGCTGCGGATGCTGAACAACGGTGCCACCGGCCTGGAGATCGCGGAGGACTTCATCCTGCCGCCGGAGCTGGACTCGGCGTGGCACGCCCGCGGCTACTACGGATCGGTCAGCCACAACGTCAAGGCGATCTACCAGCGATACATGGGCTGGTTCGACGGCAACCCGAGCTCGCTCTGGCAGCACCCGCCGGCGGCCAAGGCGACCCGGTATGTGGAGGTCATCGGCGGCCAACAGGCGGTGCGCGAGAAGGCGCAGATGTTCGCCGACGCCGGTGATCTGCGGTTCGCCGCCGAATTGCTGGGTCACGCGGTGTTCGCCGACCCCACCGACACGGCGGCCAAGAACGCGCTGGCCGACGTCTACCAGCGGCTGGGTTACGGGGCCGAGAACGGCACCTGGCGGAACTTCTACCTGACCGGCGCGCTGGAGCTCCGCGAGGGCGACAAGCCGCCGGCCATCGGGGATCTCGGCGCGGGGATGGCCAGCGCGCTGACCGTCGAGCAGCTCTTCGACACCATCGCCATCCGGATCGACGGGCCGCGGGCGGCCGCGCAATCGCTGGTCATCGAGTGCCACTTCACCGACAGCGGCAGCACGCTCCGGCTCACCCTGTCCAACGGCGCGCTGATCCAGACCGAGAACCCGCGCACAACGGCAACTGCCGATCTGACGCTCACCCTGACCAAGGCTCAACTGCTCGGTCTGCTGGGCGGGCACGGACTCGCCGGGATCGAGCACACCGGCGACCCGGCGGTGCTGGGCCGGCTGCTCGGGCTGCTGGACACCCCGAACGTAGCGTTCTCCATCGTCACGCCGTGACAATCCAGAAGGCAATCCAGAAGTCCTGAAGCGGGGATCGAGCATGGAGGAGCAGCGATGATCGGCGTGATCGGCGACATCCTTCCGCTGGCACTGGGTGTGGCGATCTCGCCGATCCCGATCATCGCCGCGATCCTGATGCTGTTCTCCTCGCGGGCGACGGGCACCAGCCTCGGCATGCTGGTCGGCTGGATCCTGGGCATCGTGGTGGTGACGGCGATCTTCACCGCGGTGTCCGGATCGTTGCAGGCCGGCGGGGAGCCGTCCTCCGCGAGGTCATGGACGAAGATCGTCCTTGGTGGATTGCTGCTGTCGGTCGGCGCCCGGAACTGGCGGGCTCGCGGCGGTGTGCACGAGACGCCGAAATGGATGGCGGCGATCGACAGCTTCACTCCGGCCAAGGCGCTGGGTTTGGGGTTCCTGCTGGCCGCGGTCAACCCGAAGAACCTGCTGCTGGGGATCGCCGCCGGGGTGGCCATCGGCGGCGCGGGGATCAGCGTCGGTCAGGAAGCCGTGGCGATCGCCGTCTTCACCGTGATCGCGGCATCGACCGTGGCGGTGCCGGTGGTTGGCTACCTGTTCGCCGCGGACCGGATGCGGGGCCCGTTGGACCGGCTCAAGGCCTGGCTGCAGCAGAACAACGCGACGGTGATGGCAGTGTTGGTCCTCGTCATCGGTGTCGTGCTGATCGGCAAGGGAATCAGCGGACTGTGAGCGGGCCACCCGCACCGCCGAGAGCTTGGCCGGCGTTCGCCTCGCTGCAGGGCTACCGACGGCTGTGGATCAGGGCGGACGTGGTCGCCGGCCTGACGGTGTGGGCCGTGCTGGTGCCCGAGGCGTTGGCCTACGCCACCATCGCCGGGGTTCCGCCGGTGGTGGGCGTACGCGGCGATCCCGTCGCTGGTGCTGTACGCAGCCGCGGGCAGTTCCCGGCATCTGGTCGTCGGGCCGATGTCGGCCACCGCGGCGCTGTCCGCGGCGAGCGTCGCGCCGTTCGCGGGCGGCGACCAGACCCAGTTCATCGCGCTGACCGCGGCGCTGGCCGTGGTCACCGGCATCCTGGGTCTGCTCGCCGGCTTGCTCCGGCTGGGCTTCATCGCCTCGTTCATCTCCGAGCCGGTGCTGAAGGGGTTCATCGTCGGGCTGGCGTTGACGATCGTCATCGGCCAGGTGCCCAAGCTGTTCGGCATCCCCAAGTCCGACGGCGACTTCTTCCAGCAGGCCTGGGGGGTGATCACCCATCTCGGCGACACCCAGGGGCTGACCCTGCTGGTCGGCGGGCTGAGCCTGGCCGTGGTGCTGGCGGTGAAACGGTGGGCGCCACTGGTTCCCGGCTCGCTGCTGGCGGTGTTGCTGGGCACGGCGGCGTCGGTGCTGTTCGACCTGCAGGCCCGCGGAGTGGACATCGTGGGCGAGATCGATTCCGGCCTTCCGTCTTTCGGATTCCCTGACGTCGGCGGGGTGCAGCACTACCTCGACCTGGCCGGTCCGGCGGTCGGGGTGCTGCTGATCGGGTTCGCCGAGGGTCTTGGCGCTGCCAAGACCTACGCGGCCGGGGCGGGCTACCAGGTCCTGCCGAACCGTGAACTGGTCGGCTTGGGGGTGGCCAACCTCGGCTCGGGACTGTGCTCGGGCATGGTGGTGAACGGCAGCCTGTCCAAGACCGCCGTCAACGGTGGGGCCGGCGCCCGGTCGCAGCTCAGTGGGCTGGTCGTCGCGGTGCTGACCCTGCTGACGTTGCTGTTCCTCACCGGGCTGTTCGAGCAGCTGCCGGAGGCGACGCTGTCGGCCGTCGTCATCGCCGCTGTGGTGGAGCTCGTCGATTTCCCCGCCCTGCGGCGGCTGTACCGGGTGTGGACCGACCGGCTGGGCAGCATCTACGGGTTCGCGGCCCGCGCCGATTTCGCGGCCGCCATCGCCGCGATGCTCGGCGTGCTGATCTTCGACACCCTGCCCGGACTGGTCATCGGCATCGGGGTGTCGATGCTGCTGTTGCTCTACCGGGTGTCCCGGCCGCACGTGGCACGGCTGGCCAAACAGGATGGCGCGTGGCTGGACGTCGACCGGCACGAGGGGCTGCGCGCCGATCCGGCGACCCTGGTGGTCCGGGTCGAATCGGCGCTGTTCTTCGCCAACGGCGATCACGTGCGTGATCGGATCGAGGCGCTGCGGACGCCGGCGACCCGGATGGTGGTGCTGGACGCGGAGACCAGCCCGTTCATCGACATCACCGCCGCCGAAATGCTGGCCCAGCTGGCGGTGACGTTGCGCCGGGACGGGGTCGAGCTGCGGATCGCCAGGGACATCGGCCAGTTCCGTGACGTGATGCGCAGCGCGGTCCCCGAGGCTTTCCACCACGAGGTGTTCCGGACCATCGACGAAGCGCTGACCAGCCCGGCCGTGCCGCCCACGCCCAGGTCCGTGACGGATCCGTCGGCTCGGACGGACGAGCCGGGGCCGGTCGACACTCCGCACCAGGACCCGCCTGCGGGAACGCACTGAGCGTCAGGTGGATTCGGCTGCCGGCGGGGCTGCCTTCTCCTTGGTCGCCTTGGATTTGGTCGCCTTCGGTTTCTTGGAGAAATCAGGCTCATCGCCGAAGAACAATTGCAGCCAACGCGCGGCCGGATCGACGTCCAGCAGCACGGCCTTGAACAGCAGGCTCGCCGGAACCGCCAGGATCGCTCCCAGCGGGCCGAGCAGGAACGCCCAGATGATCAGTGAGAGGAAGCTCATCGTGGTGGTCAGGCCCACCGCGTCGCCGACGACCTTCGGCTGGATCACCGACTGGATGATCAGGTTCAGCACGCAGTAGAGCACGATGACCTCGATCATCTTGCTGGGACCACCCACCACCAGCCCGAGCAGGGCGGGTGGGATCAACCCGATGATGAACCCGACGTTGGGCACGTAGTTGGTGATGAACGCCAGCAACGCCCACAGGCCCGCGGCCGGAATCCCGAGAATCAGCAGGCCGATCCCGTCCAGCACGGCCACGATCCCGCCGAAGATGGTTGCCACCCCGAAGTAGCGCCGGGTGGCCTGGGCGAACTGGCCGAGCGCCCCGAGAACGGGTTCGTGGCCGGCCTTCACCCGCTGCATCCTGGCGCCGAACACCGACCCGTCCAGGCCCATGAAGATCACCAGGATCAGCACGAACAGCAGCGCGGAGAGCGTCGAGGTGACCGAACTCAGCACGCTCTCGACCGCCGAGATGATCGAACTGGAGCTGATGTTGCTGGTCATCGACTGGATGTCGGACTGGCTGATACCGAAGCCCGCCAGCCAGGTTTCCAGGTTGGTGATGTCCTGCTGGATCTGCGCCGAGTACTGCGGCAGCAGGGTGGCCAGCTGGGCGGCGCCGATGACCAGGCCCGCCACCAGCCCGATCAGGATCGCGAAGATGACGATGACGAGCGTCAGGCTGGCCAGCCAGCGCGGCGCTCCCTTCCGGAGCATCCAGCCGCGGATGGGGTCCACGGTGACGGTCAGCACGATGGCCAGGAAGATCGGCCCGAGGATGCCGGGCACCTGGTAGATGCCGGCGGCCACCACCACCGCGGTGGCCAGACCCAGCATGATGATCAAGGCGCGGGGCAGCCCGTACCTCGAGCTCGGTAGGGGTGGGAGCGCTGAGTCGGATGCGTTGACCTCAGCGGCGGGTATGGCCGGTTCAGTGGCCGAGTCGGAGGCAGGCGCTGTTACTGACTCAGCGGGATTGTCCGTCATACAGGTATCCGTTCTCGGGTGCTGCTGCCATGGCCGTCGGGGCGGATGCCGCTGACTGTCCGGGATCCTCCCAGGTGCGACGGCCGACTCCGGACAACTCGGGCGGTGGCGTCCCACGGCGCTGTCGATTCGACGACCCCGAGCTTCGGAGTAGGGTGCCGAAGTGAGGCTGGGTAGCGCGCGGACACGGGCTGATCTGCGAGGTTTTCCGATGAAGTGGCAGACGCGCCGTCCCCGTCGCAAGCCGGATCCCGAATCCTCGGATCCTCAGCCGCAGGAATCGGAACCGCGGCGGCAGGAACGCAACGCGGAGGACCGCGTCAAGGAGCGTGCGCCGATGCGCCGGGTGCGCATCTCGATCGAACAGCGGGACGTTCAGAAGGCCACCATCCGTGTACTCGTGCTGATTTCCTTGTGGCTGGTGGCGCTCTGGGTGGTGGGGGTCGCGCGGCACTTCCTGTTCCTCATCCTGCTGGCCTGGCTGACCGCCATCGCGACAGAGCCGGCGATCCAATGGTTCCTGCGGCGCGGGCTGAGCCGGGCGCGGTCGACAGCGGTGGTGGGTGGGTCGGTCATCGTGGTCCTGGCCGGGCTGGCGGTGATCTTCGAACGGATGCTGTTCGACCAGGTCACTCAGCTCGTCCGGGACGTGCCCGCGACCGTGGAGAGCGTCGTCGTCCAGGTGAATTCGACTTTCGGGGTGAATCTCGTTCCCTCGCAGGTGACCTCTGCGCTGCACATCGAACCGGATCAGATCCAGTCGCTCGCTGAGGGTTTGGCCGGCGGATTCTTCGGGTGGGTCGGGTCGTTGCTGGCCGTGGTCCTTGACCTGGTCACCGTCGTGGTGTTCTCGTTCTACATCGCCGATGCCGGACCGCGACTCATCCAGCACGTCGCCGTCTGGTTGCCGCCGGACCGGCAGCCTGTGCTCGGCGAGATCTGGGATATCGCCGAGCAGAAGACCGGCGGGTACGTCGCCTCGAAGATCGTCCTGGCGGCGGCGTCGGCGTTCTTCCACGGCATCCTGTTCTGGGCGATCGGACTGCCCGGCTGGCTGCCGCTTGCCCTGCTGGCGGGCATCACCGCCCAGTTCATCCCCATCATCGGGACCTATATAGGGGTGGCGGTTCCGGTGGTCGTGGCGTTGGCCGACAAGCCGATCAACGCCATCTGGATCGTGTTGTTCGCCATCGTCTACCAGCAGATCGAGACCTACGTCTTCACGCCCAAGGTGTCCCACCGGACGATGGAGGTGAACCCGGCCATCGCGCTGGCGGCGGTCTTCATCGGGGCGGCCATCTGGGGTCCGATCGGCGCGATCATCGGGGTGCCGATCATCGCGGTCGTGGTGTCGGTGGTCGAGACCTACGGCCGGCGGTACGAGCTGGTTCCGGCGCTGGCGTCCGACCCGGAGAGCGAGCCGGATGCCGACGAGCGGGTCGTCGATGCGGAGGCCGGCCACCGCCACGGCCACGACACCAAAGGCAGCAAGGACAGCACCGACGACGACGATGACGAGGTTCTCGGCGACTGGGGGCCCGTCGACCCGATCGACGACCAACCGACGCGAGCCGTGCCACCGCCGAACGGATCGGCCCAGGTCACGGGCGTCACCCCCGATCCAGGGCGCAGCCCGGGTGCCGCCGACTGAACGGACGGACCGTGCAGGACCCGGGGGATGGTCGGGTTCTCCGCCGGCGGCGACCCGCGGCGCGGCCCGCGCTGCCGACACCCCGAGGGGTGGTCAGCGAGGTCTCGGCGGCGCCCGGCGCCCGCGTGCCACTCAGGCGCCCCGCGTACCCTTTCAGGGTGCGGACCCAGCGGGGACTCGTCGACTATGCGTTGCAGCGCCGGGCGCTGCTCGCGAGTGTGCGGTCCGGTCGCACCGGGGTGACCGAGGTCTGTGACGCCTCGCCGTACCTCGTCCGGGCCGCGAAGTTCCACGGCGTGCCGACGGACATCGCCTGCCCCATGTGCCGGAAGGAACCGCTCACCCACGTCTACTGGGTCTACGGCGACGAGATCAAGCACATGGCAGGATCCGCCCGCCTGCCGGCCGAGCTGGAGTCCATGGCCCGCTCGTTCGGTGAGTTCTCCGTCTACCAGGTCGAGGTCTGCCGGACCTGCTCGTGGAACCACCTGGTGGCCTCGTTCGTGATGGGCACGAAGGGCGAGTCCGCCCCCCGTTCTCGCCGCCGCGCCGTCAAGTAGCCCAGCGCCGTCAAGTAGCCCAGCGCCTGTCCTGATCGCCGGTCCTGCCACCCATCTTGCAGCACCACACTGAGCTTCTCCGGGGTCCGAATTGCGAGGGTCGGCCGCGCGGAGGATGGTGAATGTCTCCGGGCGGCGCCGCCGGGGCGCTGCCCCTTCGGGACAGAGGGTTCTGGCCATGTACGCACGATCAACGACATTCCGGGCCCGCCCGGCAGCGATCGACGACGGCATCGCGTTCCTGCGCGACGACGTGATGCCCGCCGCGATGGCCATGTCGGGCTGCACCGGGCTGTCGATGATGGTCGATCGCCGATCCGGCCGCTGTATCGCCACAACGGGGTGGGATACCGCCGACCACATGCGCGCGAGCGCGGGTCTGATCGATCCGATGCGGGATAGGGCGGCCGCCATCATGAGCGCGGCGCCGTTCGTCGAGGAATGGGAGATCGTGTCGGTGCACCGTTTGCACACCTCACACGACGGTGCCTGCGTGCGGGCCACCTGGATGTGGCTGGAACCGGCGATGGTCGACCACGCGGTCGACACCTACCGCCGGGTGACGTTGCCGGCGATGGAGAACCTGGAGGGCTTCTGCAGCGCGAGCCTGTTCGTCGATCGCCAGCTCGGCCGTGCGGTTTCCTCGGTCACCTACGACACGCATGCGGCGATGAACAACAGCCGCGAGACCGCCAGGACCGTCCGGATGGACAATGCCCGCGACGCGCACGCGCAGGTGCTGGACGTCTCCGAGTTCGACCTGGCACTGGCGCACCTCAGGGTGCCGGAAATGGCCTGACGAACGTCCTGCGGCCACGTCCGCCTCGCGGGGTGATGTGGCCGCAGGAACCGGGTGCCAGGGGTCTGGCAGGCCCGGCGGGTCGGACAGGTGTGCGCGGTCAGTCGGTTTCGGGGCCCGAACAGTAGACGCAGTTGTCGTCGCAGCTGGGCACGGTCAACTGCAGAGTCATTGTCACAGTCGTTATCAGAGTCATGTCTGGCAGACGCTTGGGCCAGCCTGGGGATGCGCGGCGCGTGTTACATGTTGGTTTCGCCGGACGGCCCTGACCCTGGCGGCCTCACCGGTGACGTAACCCGCACACCAGTAGCATCGCGCCCGTGACCGCCGACCCGCCGGACCAGCCCGCAACGGGCGGCGATCCCGGCGACGAGGTTCCGTCGGTCGAAGGCGAGATCTCCCGTTCGGCCGGGCTCAGCCCGAGCGAGCGCGTGATACCGACCTGGACCGACCCGACGGTCCGGCGGGCCAGCGACGCCATCGGCGGTCCGATGGGCCGGCATGCACTGGTCGGACGGGCGTCCCTGCTGACCCCCCTTCGGGTCTGCCTGCTGATGGCCATCGTGGTGCTGATCTGCGGGTGGCTGTTCAAAGCGGCGTGCATCCAGCAGGGCCCGAACGGCGCCGGCGGCGTCACCCTGGACCAGGGCGGGCAGCGGCCGTGGATCACTGCCTGCTACAACGATGCCGTCCCGCTCTACGGCAGCCACGGGCTGGACAAGCTCGCGCCGCCGTACGCCACGTCGTGGCAGGACAATGGCGAGACCAAGTACATGGAGTACCCCGTCGTCACCGGGTACTGGATGTGGGTGTCCGCCGCCATCTCCCGCGGGTACACGCAGCTGGCCGGGGCAACCGGGGTCCTCCCGGTACCACTTGACGTCGCCGCCTACTTCACCATCGGCGCCATCATGCTCGGCCTGATGTACCTGTGGGCCGTCGCGTCCACCGCGAAAATAGCCCGCCGGCGGGTCTGGGACACCGTGATCATGTGCCTGTCGCCGCTGCTGATCGTGCACGCCTTCACCAACTGGGATCTGCTGGCGATCGGCATCACCGCAGGGGCGATGCTGGCCTGGGCCAGGAAGAAGCCGATCCTGGCCGGTGCGCTCATCGGGCTGGGCACCGCGGCCAAGCTTTACCCGGTGCTGCTGCTCGGCCCCCTGCTGATCCTCTGCCTGCGGGCCGGGAAGATGGGCGCCTGGACCCGCACCGCCGTCGCCGGCGCGGTGGTATGGCTGGTCATCAATCTGCCGGTGATGGTGCTGTACCCGACCGGTTGGTACGAATTCATCAAGCTGAATTCCGAGCGACCGCCGGAATACGATTCCTGGTACTTCATCGTCGCGACCCTGACCCGATCGTCGATCTGGGACAAGGCACCGGGCGCCGAGGCGCCGACAGTGGTCAACGTAGTGTCGCTGCTGCTGTTCGCGCTCGGCTGCGCGGCGATCGGCTGGCTTGGTCTCGCTGCGGAGCGCCGGCCCCGGTTCGCGCAGTTGGCCTTCCTGGTCGTCGCCGCGTTCCTGTTGACGAACAAGGTGTGGTCACCGCAGTACTCGTTGTGGCTGCTGCCGCTCGCGGTACTGGCGTTGCCGCGGTGGCGCCCGTTGCTGTTCTGGCAGGCGTCGGAGGCGATCGCTTGGGTGCTGCTGATGCTGTATTTCGACGGCGAGGCGAACAAGGGCCTGTCCATCTACCCGTTCATCAACGCCGCACTCTTGCGGGACGCGATGGTGGTGATGCTGGTCGGTCTGGTCATTTGGGACATCCTCCGGCCGGCAGGCGATCTGGTGCGGATGGCCGGTGACGACGATCCATCGGGTGGCGTGCTGGACGGTGCTCCTGATCGGCTCACCGTGCCGTCCCTGCCGGGGATCTGGGCAGGCTGGCGAGCACGCCGGGCAGGTTCGGCCGAGCCGGCGGCGGTGGACGTCGGCCAGGAGTCCGACGACCAGCTCGACCCCGCATGACCGGTGCGGCCGGGTGCTGTGCGGGTAGCCTGGTCTCACGCAACCCGATCTCCAGCGATCGGAGCCACCGCGATGAGCCTGGCCGCCAAGCACCTCATCTGGCGAGCGTCTCGCGCCCTGCGTGCCGCGAATGCCGAGCGCCGGCGGGCCCTCGAGCGGGAAATGGCCGGCTTTTCTTCGGAATCGGACCGGTGTGATTTCGAAGCCATTCTCGATCGCTATCCCGACGCGATGACCGAGGAAATGCGCGACATCCTGACCCGGCAGCGGCTGGCCCAACCGCCTCGGGCCGGCGGAATGTCAGCCTGCTGAGCGGAACCCGACCGCGCCCGCGGCCGGCCGGCGCGTCCCGCGCATGCCGCCGGCTGCCGGCATGGCAGGGTGCGGCGTATGTCGGGATTCTCCGGTCGGTCCCGCCGCCTGCGCGGCGGCAGGGTTTTCGGGGCGGCGCTGTTCGGCGGCGCCGTGCTGCTGGCCGCGTGCAGCGGTCCGCAGGCCGTGCTCCAGCAGGCCTCGTCGCAGGTGTCCGCGGCCTCGGCGGCCCCGGCTCCGGAGGGTGACGCGCAGCCCGGTTCGTCCGGCGCCGACCTACCTTCCGGGGCCGGTCTCACGGGCGTTCCGTCCCGATCACCGTCGGATGCTGCGTCCGCGTCGGCGGCGTCCGGTGCGCCTGCGTCCAATACCTCCGGGGATGGTGAGTTCACCATCGCCTTCGCCGGTGACGTGCACTTCGCCGAGCGGACCGCCGACCGGCTTGCGGACGATCCCTCGACCGCCTTCGGTGTCGCCGCCCCCGGCCTCGCGGCGGCGGACCTGACCGTGGTCAACCTGGAGACGGCGATCACCACCGGCGGCGAGCCTGAGCCGAAGTCGTTCACCTTCCGAGCCCCGCCGTCCGCGTTCGACGCCCTGCGTGACGCCGGGGTCGACGTCGCATCGATGGCCAACAACCACGGCGCGGACTACGGCGCGGTGGGAGTGCAGGACAGCCTGGCCGCGATCGCGGGTTCCGGGTTCCCGGTCATCGGGTTCGGCAAGGATGCGGCAGCGGCATACGCGCCGTTGCACCGGAGCATCAATGGGGTGGATGTCGCGATCGTCGCGGCCAGCCAGGTGCGGGACCACACCCTGGAGAACTTCTCGGCCGGTGCGACGTCACCGGGCATCGCCAACGCGTTCGACCCGACGGTGATCGAGAACGTCAAGGCCGCGGTGGCGGGTGGGTCGACCGTGGTGGTGTTCCTGCACTGGGGCACCGAATACGAGGGGTGCCCGAACAGCGACCAGGAGCAGTTGGCCGACGAGCTCGCTGCCGCGGGAGCCACCGCCGTGATCGGCACCCACGCGCACGTGCTGCAGGGCGCGGGCTGGCGGCCGGACGGCGTCTACGTCGCTTACGGGTTGGGGAACTACCTGTGGTGGCGGTCCTTCGGGAACGACCAGGACGACAACGGTGTGCTGACCTTGACGTTCCGGGCGGGCAACGTTGTCGGGACTACGGTCGTCGGGGCCACGTTCGCCCCCTCCCACCTGGACGACACCGGGGTGCCGGTCCCGGCCATCGGAGCGGAGGCCGACCGGATCACCGCGCAGTGGGAGCAGGCCCAGCGGTGCGCCGACCTCGCGGCGGCGCCTCCCGGGTGAGCCGTCGGGTCAGCGCCTGACTACGGTTCGATGACAGTCGTCCGCTTCGATCGCGGCTGACCGGACGGGATACGTTTGACCGTCAGCGAATTCCGATTCCGCCCTTGCGAGTCCCGCGATGAGCCGGCGACGCCGGTGCCGGAGAGGAGGCGCGGCACGATGACCCCCGATCCAGTGTTGCCGGCGGCGCGCACCGCTGTCGTCACCGGTGCCGGATCGCCCCGCGGGATCGGACGCGCCACCGCAAGCCGGTTGGCCCGTGACGGCTGGGCCGTCGGGATCCTGGACGTCGACGGCGCCGCCGCGCAGCGGGTGGCGGAGCAGGTCGTCCAGGCCTACGGGGTACCGGCGCTGGGCGTTCGCGCGGACATTTCCGACGAGGCATCGGTGGACACCGCCGTCGCCGCGGTGGAATCGGCGTTGCCGCCGGTCATCGGGCTGGTCAACGTCGCCGGCGTCAGTTCGCCGGTGCCGTTCCTGGAGGTGACGCCGGCCGAGTGGGATCGGGTGTTCGACGTGAACATGCGAGGCACGTTCCTGGTGACCAGACGGGTCGTTCCGGCGATGATCGACGCCGGCGTCGGGCGGATCGTCAGCATCTCCTCGATCTCCGCCCAGCGCGGTGGCGGCACTTATTCGAAGGTGCCCTACAGCGCGTCCAAGGCCGCGGTGATCGGCTTCACCCGGGCGCTCGCCCGTGAGCTCGGCCCGCACAAGATCACCGTCAACTGCGTCGCTCCGGGGCCGATCGACACCGACATCATGGGTGGCACGCTGACCGAGGAACGGAAGGCGCAGATGAGCGCCGACGTTCTGCTCGGCCGGGTGGGCACCGTCGACGATGTCGCGGCACTGCTGGCCTTCCTGCTGAGCCAGGAGGCCGGGTACATCACCGCTGCGACCTACGACATCAACGGTGGTTTGCAGGTCTCCTGACCCTCGCGGCCCGGGTACGCAGGAGCTCGACGGTCAATCCGGGTCGACGATCGGCCCGGAATGTGACAGGTCGGGGCTTCACCTGTGCGGCGACCTGCCCTGCTGCGATCGGGATGACACCGTGACCGCAGCACGATCGCCACTGACCATCGGACTGCGATGGATCGGGTGGGCCTTTCAAACACGGAGAAACTGATGAACCGCTACGACCGGTGGGTGGCCGCGACCACCCGAAGCCTCGACATCCTGGCGATCGTGTTCCTGGCTGACTTCTTGCTCAACTGGTTCCTCGCACCGGAGGCGCCGTGGTGGCAGTTGACCTTCAGCGTGGTCGCCTGGGGGGTGTGGGCTGCCTTCGCGATCGACTATGTCGTCCGGCTGTACCTGCACCCGAACCGCTGGCACTTCGTCCGGACCCATCTGCTGGACCTGGTGATGGTCTTGCTGCCCATGCTGCGGCTGTTGCGGGTGGGCCTGCTGCTGATCAAGGCCTTCCGGTCGGTCTCCACCGAGCAGATCGCCGGCTCCCTGATCGGGATCGTCGCCGTCATCTTCGTGGTCGCGGCCCTGCTGGAGTGGAAGGTGGAGCACGACGCGCCCGGCGCCAACATCACCACCGTCGGGCTGGCCTTCTGGTGGGCGATCGTCACCACCACGACCGTCGGCTACGGCGACACCTACCCGGTGACGGTCGTTGGCAGGTTCATCGGCGCGCTGGTGATGATCGTCGGCATCGGCCTGATCGGCACCGTGTCCGCGACCATCGCGGCCTGGTTCGTCGCGCACAAGAAGCTACCCGTGAGGACCCGGCGCAAGGCGGCGGAGTCCTCGCCCCCGGCCACCGGAGCGGCACCCGAAGACCCGGTCGCGACGGCCGGCGCGGTCGCGACCGGAGGCGCGCTGGATGGCGCGACACTGGACCGGACCGTCGCCGCGCTGACCAGCCAGTTGGACTCACTGGCTGCGCAGCAGGAGCAGCTGCGCCAGCTGTTGGACGAGCTGACCACCGCGCGTTCCGGTTCGGCCGGTCCCTGACGGCCCAGCGGGCTTTGCTGGAAATGATGCGCCGATACCCTGATGCGGTGCGCACCACAGTGCAGATCGACGACGACGTCCTCCAGGCGGCTCGGCAGATCGCGGCAGTCGGACGGCCGGTCGCTCGGCCGGGTCATCTCCGACCTCGCCCGGCGCGTTCTGATGCCGGCAACGGTCCGGTCGGGCGGTGGCTTTCTGACCTTCGACGTCGGGTCCGACGCCCCACCGATCACGCCGGAGCACGTCGCCGGTGATCGGCTCGCGCTCCTCGACGTGAACGTCCTGGTGGCCCTGGCGTGGCCGAACCAGGGAATCGGGATCCCGGGTTGATCGCGATTCCCGCTTGATCGCGGGTGGATCCGCGGCCTCGGCATCGTGACATTCTGGGAATCACGGCACCGGATGAGCCCCGCGCCGTACGGCGCTGGGCGTACCGGGGGATGATGGTCGCCGCCGAGGCCCCGTCGCCTGCCGTCGCGGCAGACTGTGTCGAGCGGCGGAACCAGGGGCGCACCAATTTGCGATGAACGACCCAGCGATGAACGACCCAGCGATGAACGACCCAGCGATGAACGACCCAGCGATGAACACAGCCAGGAAAGAGTCCCCATGACGAGGCAGACGGCGGCGAAGCCAGTCCAGACCCTGACGGATGTCGTCATCCGGTTCGCCGGCGACTCCGGGGACGGTATGCAGCTCACCGGTGACCGGTTCACCGTAGAGACCGCCGCATTCGGGAACAGTCTGTCCACACTCCCGGATTTCCCGGCCGAGATTCGCGCCCCCGCCGGCACGATGCCCGGGGTGTCGGCGTTCCAGGTGCACTTTGCCGACCATTCGGTGGTCACTCCGGGCGACGCCCCCACGGTGCTGGTGGCGATGAACCCGGCGGCTCTGAAGGCCAACATCGGCGACCTGCCGCGCGGCGGCATCGTCATCGTGGACACCGACGAGTTCACCAAGCGCAACCTGGCCAAGGTCGGGTACGCGGCGAGCCCGATCGATGACGGCAGCCTGTCGGAGTACCAGGTGCACGCCGTGCAGATCACCTCGATGACAGTGGAGGCGGTCAGCAAGATCGGCCTGAGCCGCAAGGACGCCGAGCGCGCCAAGAACATGTTCGCGCTCGGCCTGCTCTCCTGGCTCTACCACCGGCCGCTGGAGGGCACCCGGCAATTCCTGGAGACCAAGTTCGCCGGCAAGCGGGAGGTACTGCGGGCCAACCTGGTCGCGCTGGAAACGGGTTGGTCGTTCGGCGAGACCACAGAGGGTTTCGCCGTCAACTACGAGGTGAAACCGGCGGCGCTGCCGCCCGGTCGGTACCGGACCATCCGCGGGAACCAGGCATTGGCATACGGACTGGTGGCCGCGTCCGAGCGGTCCGGGCTGCCGCTGTTCCTGGGTTCCTACCCGATCACTCCGGCCTCCGACATCCTGCACGAGCTCAGTGCGCTGAAGAACTTTGCCGTGCGGACCTTCCAGGCCGAGGACGAGATCGCCGGTGTCGCGGCCGCGCTCGGCGCCTCCTACGGCGGCAGCCTCGGGGTGACCACCACCTCCGGCCCGGGCATCGCGCTGAAGGCGGAGACCATTGGCTTGGCCGTCGCGCTGGAACTGCCGCTGGTGATCGTCGACGTGCAGCGCGGGGGGCCGTCCACCGGTCTGCCCACCAAGACCGAGCAGGCCGACCTGCTGCAGGTGATGTTCGGCAGGAACGGGGAAGCCCCGGTGCCGGTCATCGCCGCCCGGTCCGCCTCCGATTGCTTCGACATCGCGCTGGAAGCGGTGCGGATCGCGACGACGTACCGCACGCCGGTGTTCCTGCTGTCCGACGGGTACCTGGCGAACGGATCGGAACCCTGGCTGATCCCGACAGTGGAATCGCTGCCCGACCTGCGAGTGGCGTTCGCGACAGTGACCAACCACGTGGTAGATGACGCGACTGGTGAGTCCGATTTTTGGCCCTACCTGCGCGACCCGGACACCCTGGCCCGGCCGTGGGCGATTCCCGGGACGGCCGGCCTGGAACACCGGATCGGCGGCATCGAGAAGAAGGACGGCTCGGGCGTCATCTCCTACGACCCGGCCAACCACGACCACATGGTGCGCACCCGTGCCGCGAAGATTGCCGGGATCGATGTGCCTCCGCTCGAGGTGGACGATCCGACCGGGGACGCCGAGGTGCTGGTGCTCGGCTGGGGCTCCTCGTTCGGACCGATCACCGGTGCGGTCCGCAACTTGCGGTCCGAGGGGGTGCGGGTTGCCCAGGCGCATCTGCGCTACCTCAACCCGATGCCGGCGAACACCGAAGACGTGCTGCGGGCCTACCGGCGGGTGGTGGTGCCGGAGATGAACCTCGGCCAGCTCGCCCTGCTGATCAGGGGGCTGTTCCTCATCGACGCGATCGGGGTGAACCAGGTGCGTGGGCTGCCGTTCCGGGTTGCCGAGCTGATGACCGCCATCCGGTCGGTGATCGACGGGACCGAGCGGCGGACCGTCGTCGGAACCGCGGGCCGGTACGGCACCGCAGTGACCACCACGCCCAACGGCGTCCCGAGCATCCAGGTGGGGGCCGACAATCCCGCCCAGGACGCCGCCCACGACGCCGCCGCCCAGCCGTTCGACACCGAGCACGAGGTCGAACTCCTTGCGGCCGAGTCCCCGCCGGACGAGAAAGCACCACCGCGTGACGCCGCGGGCCAGGGGCCGACCGCCACCACGAGTGCAAACGGAGCCCACCGATGACCGACCAGGCGCCCGCCACCCCGCCCGCCACCCCGCCCGTCGCGCGCCCGGAACGCCGGCCGCGCCCTGCGGCGGTGTCCCTTGCCGGTGCACGGGCGCTGCGACTGATCCCGAAAACCGCTGTGCCGCAAGCCGCGAAGGACTTCAAGTCCGATCAGGAGGTGCGCTGGTGCCCCGGCTGCGGGGACTATGCGATCCTCGCTGCCGTGCAGGGCTTCATGCCGCAACTCGGGGTGAAGAAGGAGAACATCGTCTTCATCTCGGGGATCGGCTGCGCGGCCCGATTCCCGTACTACATGAACACCTTCGGCATGCACTCCATCCACGGACGGGCCCCGGCGATCGCCACCGGGCTGGCGTCCACGAGGTCGGACCTGTCGGTCTGGGTCGTCACCGGCGACGGCGACGCCCTGTCCATCGGGGGGAACCACCTGATCCATGCGTTGCGGCGCAACGTGAATCTGAAGATTCTGCTGTTCAACAACAGGATCTACGGGTTGACCAAGGGTCAGTACTCGCCGACCTCCGAGGTCGGCAAGATGACCAAATCGACGCCGTTCGGCTCGCTGGACACCCCGTTCAACCCGGTGTCCGTGGCACTGGGCGCCGAGGCCAGTTTCGTGGCGAGGACCATCGATTCCGACCGCCATCACCTGACGTCGGTGCTGCAGGCCGCCGCGCAGCACCCGGGCACCGCCTTGGTGGAGATCTACCAGAACTGCAACATCTTCAACGACAACGCCTTTGAGCCGCTGAAGGATGCGGCCAGCAAGGACGAGGTGACGATCCGGCTGGAACACGGCAGGCCGATCCGGTTCGGCATCGGCGGGCACCGCGGGGTGATCCGTGACGCCGCAGGACATCTCAAGGTGGTGGACGTCGACCAGGTGGGCGAGGACGCCCTGCTGGTGCATGACGCGCACGACGAGGACCCCTCGATCGCCTTTGCGCTGTCACGGTTGTCGCATCCCGAGACGCTGGACAACACACCCATCGGAGTCTTCCGCGACGTGCGGCGGCCCAGCTACGAATCCGCGATGAGCGCGCAGATCGAGACCGCCATCGCGCGCAGGGGACTGGGTGACCTGCAGAACCTGCTCCTAGGAAAGGACACCTGGATCGTCCGGTAGCCCGAGTCGTCGGATCGCACCGAACCCCGGTGACGGTCCCCGAACAACGGCCTGGTTCCCGAACGGGGGGATCGGGGACCAACGGCCCTGGTGGCTCCGATCCGCCGCGCCGACAGTGCTGGGCGGGCACTGGGCGCTGCTGGGTGCGCCAGGGACTGCGCCAGGGACTGCACCCGGCGCTGGGGGACGGGCGTGAGGAACATCAGGGCACGGAGGTCCGTGGTGGACCCACCCTGCGCCGAACCGAGTTGCCGGCACCAGCCGGCCGGGGATTTGCCGGCGCAGCCGGGCCGCCCCCGGTGAATTGGTCCGGTGAATTGGTCCGGTGAATGGGTCCGGTGAAGTGGTCCGGCGGGGCGGGCGAAGCGTTGCCGTCTGCTGGTGGCAACCGGGCATCGGCAGCCGTCACGACGGTGCACGCACTGGTCACTTCGCTGGTGATTGCAGGCACCCCGGAAGGGTCGGAGGGGTCGAACCGGCGCATACCCTGAGGGTCATGTCGGCGTGCGACCTCCATTCAGGCGGTGAGCTGTGTCCGCAGAGCTGGTGGAATTGACCCGTGGGGAGCTTCGGGCGCACGCGGACGCGGACCGCGCCCATGGGATGCAGGCCTACATGAAATCGTCGATGCCCTGTCTCGGGGTCCCGGTCCCGACCGTCCGCAGGCTGGCCCGCGCGGCTGCGGTCCGGTATCCGCCCGGCGACCTGGACGATCTGCGGCAGAGCGCCGCCGCCTTGTGGCGGAGCGCCGAGTACCGCGAGGAGCGTTATGCCGCAACGGAACTGACCGGCCTGCGGATGGCGACCGGGCGGTTGGAGTTCCTGGATCTCTGGCGGGAGATGATCGTCACCGGCGCCTGGTGGGACCACGTCGACGCGGTGGCGCACCGGATCGGGGCCCTGCTGCTGGCGCACCGCGACCACATGACGCCACTGATCCGCGACTGGGCGCGGGACCCCGACCGCTGGCTGCGCCGGTCGAGCATCATCTGCCAGCTCAGCCTGAAGTCAAGAACCGACGTGGCGCTGCTGCAGGAGGTGATCACGGTCAACGCTGCCGACCCGGAGTTCTTCGTGCGCAAGGCGATCGGCTGGGCGTTGCGGGATTACGCGCGCACTGATCCGGATTGGGTGCGGGCCCTTGTCGCCGATCAGATCGCGGTGCTCAGCCCGTTGTCGCGGCGGGAGGCGCTCAAACACCTGATGTGAACCGCGCCAAGTCGTTCCACCATCGCCGGCGGGACGTTCAGCGTCCGGTCCCCCGACGCCGGCCCCTTCGCCGGTCAGATTCCACGCCGAGGAGCCGCTGACGGGTGTCCCGGTGACGGTCCACTGGTGATGTTGGTGCACCGGGCAAAGACCCTGCGGGGTGATCCGGGCGATCCCCCGGTGGCGGTCGTCACCAATTCCCACCGCGCTGAGAGGCACTACCCCCGTCGGACTGGAGAGAACGCCCATGCAGGTCGAACTTCGTCACAGCCCGTCGTACGCCGTAGCCCGACTGCACCTCGCGCCCGGCGAGCAGTTCCTGGGTGAAAGTGGCGTGATGGTGATGCAGTCGTTCGGCGTCACGGTGTCGTCGCAGATGCAGGGCGGCTTCATGAAGGCGCTCAAGCGCTCCGCGTTGGGCGGTGAATCGTTCTTCGTCTCGACGTTCACCGGTCACGCGTCCGCACCGACCTGGGTGGACGTCGCTGCTCGTCTGCCCGGCGACGCCACCGTGATCGACTGCACCCCGGAGCGCGGCGTCGTGTTGACCCGCGGCTCCTGGCTGGCCAGCGAGATGGGGATCAACCTGGACACGAAGTGGGGCAGCGGTGCGTTGCTGGTCGGCGGTGAGGGCGGTTTCGTCGTGCATTGCACAGGACTGGGCAAGGTGATCGCCGGCACGTTCGGCGCGCTCGACGTGATCGAACTGCCGCCGGGTCAGGGGTTCACAATCGATACCGGCCATCTGGTTGCCTACGACGACGGGATGCAGGTGAACGTCCGCAAGGTGGCCAAGGGATGGATCCAAACCGGCAAGAGCGGTGAGGGTTTCGTCATGGACATCCAGGGACCGGGCAGGGTCTGGACGCAATCCCGCAACCCGGGCGCGCTGGTCGATTGGCTCACCACGGTGCTGCCGTTCAGCCGGAGTTGATCCGGCTCCGACCAGCCCCCGGGGTGCCGGGTGACCAGCAAGTCCGCCGCGCCGGGCGGGTCGTACTGGCAGAATGCCGGGCATGTCGCTGCGGCCGGGTGAAGTCTTTGCCGGCTACACCGTCGGACGGGAACTCGGTTCCGGTTCCGGCGGCATGGGTTCGGTCTACCTGGTCCGGCATCCCCGGCTGCCGCGGTACGACGCGCTCAAATTACTGCGGGCGGAATTGTGCGACGACCCGGCTTTCGTCGGGCGTTTCGAACGGGAGGCCGACACCGTCGCCCAACTGGACCACCCGAACGTCGTGGCGGTTCACGATCGCGGTTCGCAGGACGGCCAGCTGTGGATCAGCATGCGGTACATCGACGGCACCAACGCCGAAAAGGCGTTGGCGGACTACCACTCCGGTATGCCGCCGGAGCGCGCCGTGCGCATCGTCAGCAAGGTGGCCTCCGCCCTTGACTACGCGCACCGCCGTGACCTCCTGCACCGAGATGTCAAGCCCGCCAACATCTTGCTGGCCAGCGGGTCCGACGACGACGACGAGACCGAGCGGGTCTTCCTCTCCGACTTCGGGTGGCCAAGTCGATCGGGGTTGCGGCCGAGCGGGAGGCGTCGCTGACCAGCACGGGCGGCGTGGTGGCCACCCTGGATTACGCGTCGCCGGAACAGATCAAGGGGCAGCCGCTCGATCACCGATCGGATATCTACGCGTTGGGGTGCGTGCTCTACAAGCTGCTCACCGGAAGCGTGCCCTACCCGGGAGAGTCGGTCGCGGCCCGGGTGACGGCCATCTGAACAACCCGCCGCCCGCGCCCAGCGCCAGGGTGCCGTCGGTGCCCCGGGGATTCGACGACGTCGTGGCGACCGCGATGGCCAAGGAACCCGCGGATCGCTATTCGACCTGCCGCGCGCTGGCCACCGCGGCCCGCGAGGCTCTGGCCACCGGACCCGGTGGTCCCGGCCGGCCCGCCGACCCGGACGAGGGCTTACCGACCACCCTGACAGCGGCAGGCGCCGTCGCTGGACTCGCTGGGGCGGGCCCAGCGGGTCCGGATACCGGCGAGCGGCCGGCCACCCCGCGGCGGACAGCGGCGATCCTGGCAGTGGTCGGTACCGTGCTGGCGGCCGGTGTGGTCACGGCGTTCGTGGTACGCGGCGGCGGAACGGCGGGAACGGCCACCATCGGCGCCACCTCGCAGGGCCAGGAATCGCCGCCGGCCAGGGACTCGGCGACGTCATCAATTCCGAGCTCGTCGACCCTGTCGAGTCCGGCGCCGACCAGCGCGGCCACCCCGGTTCCCGGCCTGCCGCATTCCGACCCGATCGGTGATCAGGTCTTGTTGGCCAACCGGACGGCGAACGGGGCCGAGGGCCTTTTCCAGGTCGACACGGCCAGCGGCCAGGTCGGGCAGCCGCTGCTGTCGGGCGCTCCCGGACCCCAGTACCCTGTCCTCTCGCAGGACCGCGGCTCGGTCATCTACTTCCAGGCGGGGGCCAACACTTTGCGCCCCGCGGCCGTCGACGGAACCGGGGACCGCTTCTTGTTCGACACCCCGCCCGCCAATTGCCAGAACTACCACCGGCCGGCGTGGAATCCCGTCGATCAATCCGAACTCGCCCTGCTGTGTACGACGAGCGGCGGGTCGTTGACGCTCAATCTGGTGGGGGTGGACGGTCGGGTGCGCGACCCGGTGGCCACCGGGCTCGCCACTGTCGACGATGTCGCCTTCTCGCCGGACGGAAAGTCGCTCGCCTATTGGGGTTCGGACAGCCAGGGCGCCGGTGGCGGGCGAATCTACGTGCAATCCGTGGACGGCGGTGAGCCCACCCCGATCACCGACCCGGGCGCCGGGAACGACGCTGACCCGGTGTTCTCACCGGACGGATCAAACATCGTCTTCCGGCGGGTCGGCACCGACGCGGCCGGCGGCCCGATCGCCCACCTCTACGTGGTCAACGCGGACGGTTCCGGTGAGCCGACCCCCCTGACCGACGGCAGCAGCGTGGACCAGGACCCCATCTACTCCCCGGACGGAACCGAGGTCGCGTTCAAGAGCAGCCGACAGAACTCCGCCGGCACCAACGACGATCAGATCTGGGTAGTGCCGGTCGACGGCTCGGCGACGCCCAGGGAACTCGGTGTGGGCGCGCCCGGCGTCGCCGACGGCGCACCGGCCTGGGGTCATCGCTGAGCGTCCGGCGGGCTACAGGCGTTCCACGATGACGGCGTTGGCCTGGCCGCCGCCCTCGCACATCGCCTGCAGCCCATACCTGATGCCGGTCGCGCGCAGATGGTGAACCACGGCGGTCATCGCTCGCGCGCCGGAGGCCCCGAGCGGATGGCCAAGGGCGATCGCGCCACCGTTCGGGTTCAGCGCTTTCTCCACGCCGGCGTCGCCACCGGCGATATCGGCCAGCCAGGCCAGCGGCACGGATGCGAACGCCTCATTCACTTCGAAGATGCCGATCTCGTCGAGCCGTAATCCGCTGCGCGCCAGTACCTTTCGGGTGGCCGGCAGTGGGGCGGTCAGCATGATCACCGGGTCGTCGGCGGCCAGCACCGCGGTGTGGATGCGGGCCAGCGGCCGAAGCCCCAGCTGCGCAGCGCGTTCCGAGGTCGTCATCAGCAGAGCCGCTGAGCCGTCGGAGATCTGACTCGAGTTGCCGGCGGTGACAACCCCGTCGTCGGCGAACGCCGGGCGCAGCGCGCCGAGCGCTTCCAGGGTGCCGCCGCGCCGTACCCCTTCATCCATCGAGACCGCGGCGCCCCCGGTCAAAGAGCCTGGCACCGGCACGATCTGATCCGCCGTCAGACCCGCATCCTGTGCGGCGGCGGCTTTCTCGTGGGACGCCAGGCTGTACTCGTCAAGCTGTCTGCGGGTCAGGTTCCAGCGCTTGGCGACCATTTCCGCGCCGACGCCCTGGTGCGGGATGACGTCGCCGTACCGCGCCTTCCAGCCAAGGGCGGTGAACGGACTGCCGCCGGAGGACAGCGTGCTGCCCATTGGGATGCGCGACATGGACTCCACGCCGCCGGCAACGACAACTTCGTACTGCCCGGCGATCAACCCCGCCGCGGCGAAATGGAGTGCCTGCTGGGAGGAACCGCACTGCCGGTCGACGGTCACTCCGGGCACCGAGGTCGGCCAACCCGCGGCCAGCACGGCGCTGCGGGCGATATCCATGGTTTGCTCGCCGATTTGCGAGACACAACCCCAGATCACGTCGTCGACCAGGGCCGGATCCAAGCCGGTGCGCTCCGTCAACGCCCGGAGCACGTGCGCCGACAGGTCGATCGGGTGGACGCCGGACAACGATCCGTTGCGTTTGGTGACCGGTGTTCGAACGGCCTCGACAATGACCGCGTCGCGCATGGTGGTGCCTCCTAGCACGGGAACCCGACGGTGCGGGGGACTCTCGGGCGCCCGGCTCCGGCGCCGCTCTTCCCAGCGTACGAGGCCGTCGGGATCGATACGCCCGTGGCACGTGTTCACCATCGGGCGGTGATCGCCTGTTTCGCCAGTGCGCTGACCGACTCCCGGCCGACGGCCGGCGACACCAACTCGATGGACTGCACGCAGAGCGCGCCGTTGGCTGATGCCCAACGCAGGGACTCCGCCAGCGGTCTGCCGTCGAGCTTGGCCGCCAGCAGGCCGGCCACGAAGGCGTCGCCGGCTCCGTTCGTATCGACCGCTACGTCGACGGCGACCGCGTCGACCCCCCACCGGCCTTCTGTCCGGGAGTACGCCCGCGCGCCCTGGCTTCCGAGCGTGCACACCGCCACGTCGGTTCCGCTGTTCACGCATCCGGCGAGAAACGCATCCGGGTCGGTGAGCCGGTCGGCGCTGACCACCAGTACGTCGGCAGCGTCGATGAACGGCCGATGGAAGTCGGCACGTCCGTCGTAGTCGTGGATGTCGCACCAGATCTGGCACCCCGCGGCCGCTGCTGCGCTGAGCACGGGGACGGACCAGGTGGCCAGGTCGATGACCGCGATGTCGGCCCGATCGAGCGCGTCCAGCAGGCCGACCGGGAGTTCCGGCGGGGGTCCGGTGAGGTCGAGGTAGATCGACACCCGCTCGCCGGCGGCCGACATCAGGTTCAGGTGGTGTTCGGAGGGCCCGTCCACCACGTCCGGGAGCAGTTGCAATCGTGGGTGCGCCAGGGCCGCGCCGATGCCTGCCGCGTCCGGGTCGGACCCAAGCACTGTCCGCAGGGTGGTGGGCACGCCGAGCCTGGCCAGGTTCAGTGCCTTCCCCGCCGACGTCCCGCCAAGCCCCCAGCGGTGCCCGCTGGCGAACTGCATGTGCGGGCGCGGCTCGGGCAGCACCTCCAGGTCGACCAGCATGTTCCAGCTGGCAGGGCCGTTCACCAGCACGCTTGTCATCCCCTCAGTCAAACACCCCCGCCGCACCCCCTGCCGCGACCACCCGTGCCGCGACCACCCCCGCCGCCGCCGCCCTCCCGTGGCGCGGATCAACATCGACAGCGCGGCCGAAAAAGGCGACTCCAGCCCCACCGATCCCATAACCCCAACGATCATGCGCGTTCGGGAAGTTGATCCGCGCCGAGAATGGGCGCCGAGAACCGTCAGGTTCCGCTCACCGGTCGCGCAGTCGGGTGACGAACTTCAGCCCCGACCAGGTGGCGTCGATCGCCGCGACTTTGACGTCGACCTGACCGTGGGCCAGACCGTAGTCACGCGCGACGTTCTCGTTCAGATCCGTCTGCAGCCCGGACGCCCGCTTCGGCCAGCAGACCCAGATCATCCCGGCCGTGGTGTGCCGCGCAGCGGCCGCTTCGAACTGCCGGTGCAGGGTGGCGGTGTCCAGGCAGAAGAGCAGCACCACGTCGTACGGCTCGCGTCCCGCGCGGCGGTGAAACGGTGCGCCGGGGTCGAATCCCTCCGGTGCGTTGATCACCAGCACGCGTGAGTCCGGGGTCACCCCCAGCTTGCGCGGCAGCGGTGTGCCCGAATAGCCCGCGGTCATCGCAACAGTGTGACCGAAGCACGATGCCGCCGGCAGCTTCGCCGAACAGGGTCTGGACCGCCGAACAGGGTCTGGACGGAACTGCCATGCTTGACCGGCGTGGCCCGCCGCAGACCGGGCTACCGCGCGCCGACTCCACCTTGGGGCGCCGCCAACAGGAACACCAGCGGTCGCCCAGATCAGCAGAGAATGCGGGGACACATGGCCGACGACCAGGTCCAGCAGCCCGTACTCGTCATCATGGGCGTCTCGGGATCCGGAAAGTCCACCGTGGCAGGCATTCTCGCCGGCCAACTGGGCTGGGATCTGGAGGAGGGCGACGACCTGCACCCGCCCGCGAACGTCGCGAAAATGCACTCCGGGATTCCGCTCACCGACGAGGACCGCTGGCCCTGGCTGGAGTCGGTGGCCGCCTGGATCCGCGAGCACACCTCCGCAGGGCTGCCGGGAATCATCACCTGCTCGGCGCTGAAAAGGATCTACCGCGACCGGATGCGCGGCGACCACGTCGTGTTCGTGCACCTGGCGGGCGACAAGGACGTCATCGAGCGGCGGCTGTCCGCCCGGCTGGACCATTTCATGCCGACCACCCTGCTCGATTCCCAGATCGACACGCTGGAACCCCCCGGACCCGACGAGAACACCCTGGTGGTGAACCTCGGGCGCCGGCCCGCGGAACTGGCCGCCGAGATCATCGACCGACTCGGCCTGACGGCACAGCCGGGTTCGTCCACGTTGCGTTCCGGTCATCCCGGCGGGCCATCGGCGCCGCCGCCGGGTGACCTGCAGACGGCACCGGATGCGCCGCCCGAACGGTGACCCTTGGTTGCTCACGGCCATGCAGGCATAGTGCTGGCATAACGCCGCTATCATGTCTGCATGGCCGCCATCACGACTCGGGACGTCCCGCCGCCCGTGCATGACGCGCTGACCGCGGCAGCGAGACGCCAGGGCCAGTCTCTTCAGCAGTACGTACTGGCCGTCCTGGAGCGCGAAGCCAGGTTCGCCGCGAACAGGGAGTTGCTGGCGATCGACCCGATCGGCGACGGAGTACCCCTGCCGGCAATCGTCACGGAGATACGCACGGGTCGTGACGGCCTGGCGGCATCGTGATCGTGGCGTCGGCGGTGATCGTCCGTCGTGATCATCGTTGATGCGTCCGTCGTCGTCGCAGTGCTCGTGGGTGAGCATGGAAGTGCCGGGCGAGCCCGGGAGGCCCTGGGTCGCGATCTCGATTGGGCGGCACCGAGCCATCAGCCCGCGGAAGTGGTCGACGCCCTTCGACGGCTGACCCGAGGGTCATTGACGCCCGAGAATGGTGACGCCGCGTTCGCCCGGTTCCGGTCCATGGTCATCTTGAGCTTGCCGTTGGAAGGGCAAGTCCTGCAGAGGATATGGGAGCTGCGCGACAACGCCACACCGTACGACGCTGGGTACCTCGCGTGGGCGGAGGCGCTGGCGGTGCCGGTGCTGACGGCGGACGCAAAGCTGGTGGGGATTCCTTCGGTGAGCTGTGAGGTGCGGGTACTGGGTTGATCGGCCCCAGATCATCGAACCAGGGATCGGCCGGACTCAGGTGTCGGCCTCGATGATCGCCTCGATCCCGGCGTCGTCGACTTCGTGCCCGACCCACTCGGACACCGTCCCGTCGAGCGCGGCCCGGACCTGCTGCTGCTCCGCGGCCGGCATCGACTCGGTGGCGTCCCACCGCCGCTTGGCTTCCCACCCCAGCTCCCGCAGCCGCAGTGCCTGCTGCACCCGGGCCATCTGGTCGTCGGTGGCCGCCAGCGAGAACACCGTCCGCAGCGCTTCGGGAATGATCCTGCGGTAGTCGTGGCCGCCCTCGCCGAATACCCCGGGAGTCGGGTGAAGCGCGTTCTGCATGTCGATGAACGTGGTGAAAAAGGTCGTCACCGGCAGCCATCTGGTGCCTCGCGGGGCGCCGTGCGGCCTGGTCGCGTCCGGTCCCAACCATTCGGGGGTACGCCACAGCAGCGGGGCTTCGAACTTCGGGATGGGATCGTCACCGTTCTGCAGCAACAGGTATTTCACTTGTGCGCGTTCGGCGTCCGACAGCCCGGTCCAGTCGCGAAGGTGTCTGGTCACCAGCACGCCGCCGGGCTGCAGGGTCGGCGGCTGTGTGATGTCCGTGCCGTCGGTGAGTTGGTGTCGCCACTCCGTCGACGCCGGCGTCCCGATCCACAGCGCGGCGTCGAGCCCGATGCCGGCCGGCCCGGAAAGCCCCTGTCCCTCGAACATCTCCTGGCTGACCTGCGATCCCAGGCTCTCCCCGAAAAGGTAGAACCTTGGCCGTTTCTCGGCCGGTATGGTCATCAGCCGCTGGAGGATGCCGTTGACGACGATGCGGGTCTGGGCGGTCGCCAGGTGGACCTTGCCCAGCGACAGCGCGGACGGCAGCACCGAGTACTGGATCGCCGCGGAGGCGCAGTTGCCCCTGGTCAGGTACTCCACGGTCTCGGTGGCGACGTAGTTGACGTAGCCCGACCCGGTCGGTGAGAACAGCACGAACACCGACCGGTCCAACGCCTTGGTGCGGTCGATCTCGGTGAGCAGCAAGGCAGCCCTGTCGGCCGCACTCGCTGCCGATTCCAATGACGCGTAGACCCGGATGGGTTGTTGCGCCAGCGCTCCCATCACGTGCGAGATGTCCGCCGCCGGCAGGGTCATGGACAACCAGCGCCGGCTCTCCCTGGACTGCGCGGTCCACGGGATCGCGGACCCGGGTCCGCCGGTGACCTCCGGCAGTGCCGGGGTCTCGGCGTGCGCCTGCTCCAGGCTCTCGCCCGCGTGGGTCAGCGTCCCGTTGACCCACCTCAGCCCGGCCCAGCCGACGCCGACCAGCGCGCCGAGAGCGACAGCCCGGCCGGCCGTGCGCCGGTCGTTCACCGTTCCGCCGAGCACGGCGGCCGCCCCACGGGCGGCCAGCGAACTCAGCGCCGATTCGGCCGCCGCTACTCCGAGCAGGGCGATCGTCACCGCAGGCCCCATCGCGGCGGCCGTCGGCACCGACACCGACCGGCTGACGTCCTCCTCGGCGGGACCGCCCTGCACCTGGGAGCCGGCCCTGGCCTCTCCGGTCCTGGTCAGCGCGTAGGACGCGCCCCAGGTGGCCACCGTGGCGGCCAACGTCAGCAGCCGGCTGCCCCGCCGAGTGCCCATGAGATCCAGCAGTTCCGCCCCGATGCCTGCGACCCCGCTCGCCGACGTGGATGACGCGGCGAGCCGGAGCAGCGAGCGACGGACAGGTTCTCCCGACCGCTGTCGCAGCGCCGTCGCCGCCGACGCCCCCGCGACGGCGGCCAGTGCGTCGACGGCGACACCGCTGAGCACGCGCGACCCCGTCGATGCGGTGGCACCCGGCAATCGATCGGCGAGCGAGCGCAGGAACGAGTGCGACACCGTGCCCCAGCCGAACGCCGTCGACGAGGCGACCCCGGCAATGATCGCCTGATCGCGACTTCCGCGGGTGAGCAGGTTGGGTTGGTAGGACGTCCCGCTGGCGTGCGACCCGAGCAGGACGCCGGCCCGGGCGGAGACGTCCAATCGACCGGCCTGAACATGCGAGTGGCGCGACATGCCGCCAGCCTGCTCCGGGCCCGACCGTCCGTCATGCTCCCAACCGGATGAACGGCCCAGGTGGGCTGCCTCCCGGTGTGGCCGGACCACACCGCGACAGGCGGTGGCGACCGCCGGACGGTGCCCTACTCTGTGGCTCGTGCGCACGCACGAACTGGTGCTGGCCAGGATCGAGCGGGACCTGTCCGCCGGGCGGCTGACCGTCGGTGGCCGACTCCCGGCCGAGCGGACGCTGGCTGCCGAACTCGGCGTCTCCCGGGCCTCGGTGCGCGAGGCGATCCGGGTCCTCGAAGCCATGGGCATCATCCGGACGAACGTCGGTTCCGGGCCCGATGCGGGCGCCGTGGTCATCGACAATCCGGCCGCCGGCATGACGTCGGGTATCCGGCTGCACGTCGCGTCCCACCATGTCCCGGTCGGTGACGTCGTGCAGTTGCGCGTCCTGCTGGAGACGTGGTCCGTCGCCAGGGTCGCTGACCTGGTGCGTACGGCCGGCACCGACGGCGTGACCCCGCCGGATCTCGTCGGAGCCAGCGAGGTGCTCGGCCTGATGGACGAGTCATCGGTGACGATCCAGGAGTTTCACCGGCTGGACGCGGCTTTTCACGGCAGTCTGGTCGCGCTGTCCGGGAACGTGCTGGTCGCGGCCGTGATGGCTGGGCTCCGCGGTGCCATTCACGACTACGTGCTGACCGGGTCGCTGCGGCTGCCCGACTGGCCCGCGACCGCCGCCCGGCTGCGCGCCGAGCACCGCGGGATACTCGCCGCCGTCGAGGGCGGCGCGCCCGGCGAGGCGGCCGAGCGGGTGCGTGCGCACATCGAGGGCTTTTACCGCGAGGCGGAACTCGACGGCGCCACGAGCGCCACCGCGAACGATGGGAACCGCCCAGCGGGATGACGCCCGGCGGGATGACGCCCGGCGGGATGCCGGCCGTTGCCTACTCGGCCGCCGGGCCCGCGATGATGACCTCGAGGGTCCGGGGACCGTGTACCCCCTCCACCCTGGACAGCTCGATGTCGCTGGTCGCGCTGGGGCCGCTGATCCAGGTCTGCGGGCGGTCCGCGGCCAGCAGCGCAACGCCTTCCGGGACGGTGCCCACGACCTGATCAGCTCGCACCACGCAGATGTGGTGGTCCGGAACCAGAGTGATGGCCCGCCGACCCTGATCATCCGCGCCGTCAAGCACGATCGTCCCGGTGTCGGCGATGGCCACCCGGGCGGCGGTCACCACCGCGACCACGGTGTCCAGCCGGTCCAGCGGCACCGGATCGGTCCGGCTGTCGGTGAGCACCTCGAACCCGGCGGCTCGGACCGCTTCGACCCAGCCGGCGTCCAGGCCGACCGGGACGACCACCGCCGGAGCCGCTCCGTCGGCGAGAGTCGTTGGCGCGCCGAGCGACTCGGTGATCGCGGTGATCAGCCCACCGGCGTCGGCCGCGCGGTGCACGATGGCCTTGTAGTCCACCAGTCGTTCGACGAGCAGCTCGATGGTGTCCGGTGCTCCGGGCTTCCACGGCCCGGAAGTCCGGTACTCGCGAGGGATTTCGACCGGGTCGGTACCGGACTGGCTGAGCGCGCCGCGGATCCGGGCGAGCACGTGCTCGCGAGCCCCCGACGATCTCGAGGCCGTCATGATTCCCCCCGTTCTCGAGCCCACCAGGTCCGGAACGTCTCTGCCGGGGGCGACGGAAGATCCCGGGCGGCAGTCCATTTCGACGCCGGGAAGGGCAGAGACGAGATCCGGCCCTTCTTGCCGGCCACCAGACGCCCGACACCGGTGAGCTTCTCGGCCGCGGCGAACCGGCCGGCGTCCGACATTATCCAGGAGGCAGCCTTCATCGCCGCGCTCCAGCCGTCCGGAATCCTCCGCCCCCGATCCTCGTCGACCATCCGGGCGCGCAGCATCACCAGCAGCGAGGGAATGTCGATCTTGACCGGACACACCTCATAACATGCCCCGCAGAGCGTCGAGGCGTAGGGCAGCGACGCATTCGGGTCACCGTGACCGGTGGTCCCCGTCAGCTGCGGGGTGAGCACTGCGCCGATCGGGCCGGGGTAGACCGAGCCGTAGGCATGACCGCCGGTGCGCTCGTACACCGGGCAGACGTTCAGGCAGGCGCTACACCGGATGCAGTGCAGCGCAGCGCGCCCCACCGTGTCGGCCAGGGCGCGGGTGCGGCCGTTGTCCAGCAGGATGAGGTGGAATTCCTGCGGACCGTCGCCGGGCGTCACCCCGGTCCACATCGAGGTGTAGGGGTTCATCCGCTCGCCGGTGGACGACCTGGGCAGCAGCTGCATGAACACCTCGAGGTCCTGCCAGGTAGGCAGCAGTTTCTCGATACCCATGACGGTGATGAGGGTCTCGGGGAGCGTCAGGCACATCCGTCCGTTGCCCTCGGACTCCACGACGGCCAGTGTGCCGGTGTCAGCGATCGCGAAGTTGGCGCCGGAGATCGCCACCTTGCTCTGCAGGAACTTTCGCCGCAGGTGCGCCCGGGCAGCCATCGCCAGCGCGCGCGGCTCGTCGGTGAGACCCGGTGGTGCATCACCCATCTCCCGGAGGAAGATCTCCCGGATCTCGGCGCGGTTCCGGTGGATCGCCGGCACCAGGATGTGCGAGGGTCGGTCGTGGCCGAGTTGCACGATCAATTCCGCGAGATCGGTTTCGAAGGCGGCGATCCCGACGTCCTCGAGGGCCTCGTTGAGACCGATCTCCTGGGTGGCCATCGACTTGACCTTGATCACCTCGGTCTGTCCGGTGGCCCGGATCAGCTCGATGACGATCTTGTTGGCCTCGTCCGCATCCCGCGCCCAATGCACGACACCGCCGCGGGCCGTCACATTCTCCTCGAGCTGCTCGAGAAGTTCAGGGAGCCGGACCATCACGTCTGCCTTGATGGCAGAACCCGCGTCGCGCAACGCCTCCCAGTCCGGGACCTCGTTGACCACCTCGGCTCGCTTGGCGCGGATCACCGATGTGGCGTGCGCGAGGTTGGCGCGCAACTGGGTGTTGGCCAATTCATGCCGAGCCGCCTGCGGGAAGCTCTCGCTGCCGCGCAACGGGTTCGGATGCCGGAGCTCTGGTTCGGGCTTACGGCGCAACGGCACGCCCAGGAAGGTCGTCATCGCACGGCCTCGCTCGCCTCGGCGGCCGCAACGGCGTCCGCGGCGACGCCGCCGGTGGACTTCTCGGCGGCCAGGATCTCGGCCAGGTGCATGGTGCGCACCCCGGCCCGGGTGCGGGACAGGCCGCCACCGATGTGCATCAGGCACGAGTAGTCGCCGGCGGTCAGCACTTCGGCGCCGGTCGCCTTCACCGCCGCCATCTTGTCCGAGAGCATGGCGGTCGAGGTGTCGGCGTTCTTCAGCGCGAAGGTCCCGCCGAACCCGCAGCAGCTCTCGGCGTTCGGCAACTCGGTGAGCCGGATGCCCTCCACTGCCCGCAGCAGCCGCACCGGCTTGTCTCCAACGTGCAGCATCCGCAGGCTGTGGCAGGTCGGGTGGTAGGTGACGTGATGCGGGAAGTACGCACCGACGTCGGTGACACCCAGCACGTCCACCAACAGCTCCGACAGCTCGTAGGTGCGGGCCGCGACCGCGGTGGCGTCGTCGGCCAGTGCGTTCTCGCCGTAGCGCCGGGCGACCATGCCCTGCTGGTGACGGATCGAGCCGGTGCACGACCCCGACGGCACGACGATCGCGTCCCAGGCGCCGGTCAGCACCGGCGAGAAGGTGCGCACGTGCTCCTTGACGACCGGGAGGGCCTCGGCCAGGTATCCGGTGTTGACGTGCATCTGGCCGCAACAGACCTGGTCGGGCGGGAAGAAGACCTGATGTCCCAGCCGTTCCAGCACACGGACCGTGGCCTGCGGTGCCTGCGGGTACATCGCGTCGGCGATGCAGGTGGCGAACAGGGCTATGCGCACAAGAGCCTCCGGGATCGGCGGTGGGAGGATCCTACCCCCTGTGGTCTGACCACACCATTGGAGGGAGGACATCGACCGTACCGACCGTCAGGGGACCGGTCTGGGCATCAAGATCAGGCGCCCAGGTGGTGGTCCGTTGCGCGGGTTGCCGCGGGTGGTCATCGTCCGAGGCCGTTTCGCGTCGTAGGACAGCCTTGAAGGGCCAGGGACGTTGATCACCGGCGGGGGCGTAGCGCGGCTTGGGGCCGGGCTCGCGCGGCGGAACTGCCGGTTCCTGCCTGGTGATCAACGTCTCCGGCCCTTTCCGGTCGCAGGACAGCACCGAAGGGCCACAAACGTTGATCCGCGCAGACGTCGGGCACCCGGTCTGGCTGCGGCCGTGCACGGATGGACCGGCCGGTTCCGGGCGTCCGGACGAGGGCTCCAACGCTGGTAACATCGGGTGGCTGTCTCTGGCCCGCCGACCTGTGCCGGCGGGTCTGTTTGAGTGCCAACCGCACGAGTGCGACCCGCATGAGTGCCACCCGTTGTGAGTGCGGATTTCACCGCACAGCGACACCCTCCTGCCGCGGAAAGACCGCGGCCGACGAGTCCATAGGAGGTGCACGTGACGGTTTCGACCGCTCCACGTCACTATGAGCTGCTGCTCATCCTCGATCCCAGCCTCGACGAACGCACGGTCGCCCCGTCGATCGACACGTTCCTCAACGTCATCCGCCATGGCGGCGGCACCGTCGAGAGCGTCGACATCTGGGGCAAGCGTCGCTTGTCCTTCGAGATCAGGAAGAACGCCGAAGGCATTTACGCCGTCATCAACGTCCGCTGCGAGTCGGCGGTGGTCACCGAGCTCGACCGTCAGCTGAACCTGAACGAGTCGGTGCTGCGGACCAAGATCACCCGCCCGGACGCGAAGTAAGGGGCCGGACAAATGGCTGGTGACACCAACATCACCGTGGTCGGCAACCTGACCGCCGACCCCGAGCTCCGCTTCACCGCGTCCGGCGCCGCCGTCGCGAACTTCACTGTCGCCTCGACGCCGCGCATCCTCGACCGCGCGTCGGGTGAGTGGAAGGACGGCGAGGCGCTGTTCCTGCGCTGCAGCATCTGGCGGCAGGCGGCCGAGAACGTTGCCGAATCGTTGACCCGTGGCGCCCGCGTCGTGGTCACCGGCCGGCTCAAGCAGCGGTCGTTCGAGACCAAGGAAGGCGAGAAGCGCACCGTCATCGAGCTGGAGGTCGAGGAGATCGGCCCGTCGCTGCGGTACGCCACCGCCAAGGTCAACCGCGCCCAGCGCACCGACGGCGGGGGGTCGCCTGGCGGCTACGGCGGCTCGGGCTCCCGGCCCACGCCGCCCGCCGACGATCCGTGGAGCTCGGCCCCGCCGGCCGGCGGAGCGAGCGGTTATTCGGACGAACCGCCTTTCTGATCCAGGTCGACGGTGACTGACGCGCGTCCGCGTCGATCGCCTACGCAGATCCCACAGACACCCTCAGGCACGTCCGCCCGTTCCATCAGGCCCTGACCGGGCTGGCACGGACTCGGCGGACAGCCGCAGATTTCTGGAGACATCCCATGCCCAAGCCCCCGGTTCGCAAACCGAAGAAGAAGGTCTGCGCCTTCTGCAAGGAAAACGCGCAGCCCATCGATTACAAGGACATCACCCTGCTCCGCCGCTTCATCTCCGACCGCGGCAAGATCCGCGCTCGCCGGGTGACCGGTAACTGCACCCAGCACCAGCGGGACATCGCAACGGCCGTGAAGAACGCCCGTGAGGTCGCCCTGCTGCCGTACACCTCGACCGCGCGCTGACCAGGATCAGGAGAAAGGACGGACGAGATGAAGCTCATTCTGACCACCGACGTTCCCGGCCTGGGTGCGCCTGGCGATGTCGTCGAGGTGCGTGACGGCTACGGCCGCAACTTCCTGCTGCCCCAGGGCAAGGCCATCGCCGCCACCAAGGGTGCGGAGAAGCAGGTCGCGACGATCAAGCGGGCTCAGCTGGCCCGGGAGATCCGCGGCACCGAGCACGCCAACGAGGTGAAGCAAGCGTTGGAGCGGCTGAACGTGGCGATCAAGGCGAGGACGACCGCCGACGGCGCCAAGCTCTTCGGCTCCATCACCGCGATCGACGTCGCGGCGGCGATCAAGGCCGCCGGCGGTCCCGTGCTGGACCGACGGACCATCGAAACCGGCGGCCACATCAAGACCGTCGGGTCGCACCCGGTCTCGGTCAAGTTGCACCCGGGCGTCACCGCCGAGCTCACCGTGCAGGTCGTCGGAGGCTGACACCCCGGCCTGACAGCGCCTCACAGCCCACCGCGCCCGCCCCCCGTAGTCGGGGGAGCGGGCGCGGTGGTTTCCGCGGTCCTCGGCGGGTCTGCACGGTGCGCGGGCCTCGGAAATGGCGTACGCAGCCCGGGTCGCCCGGAGTTGGTCATGGCGGTGACTGTGGGTGATCCGCGCTGCCGGCCCTTTCCTTCCCGCGACCGACTCCGGACGCACCCTGCCTTGTCGGGCATCGACCGCCGAGAGGGGGCGATCCTCGGGCGGCCGATCACGAGCCGGTCACATCGCCATCACGGGCACAAAGCGGACCGAGACCGGCGACACGCGGGAGCACGCCACGCCGCGCGGCTCCAACGAATAGTTGTGCACAGCCTCTAGCGTGGGCCTGATGATGCTGACCTGCGGCGATGGCGATTGAACGGGAAGTTTTCCCCAAGTTGTCCACATGCTGTTCCGCGCCGTTCCTGCGGCGATGCAGTGACGATCCCCAATCCATCCCAGGGTTGTGCACAGTCGCGTTTGGCAGCGCGGCCGGCGCGGTCATAGCGTGCGAGGCGCTCTCCGGATCCGATCGCGAGCCTTCGGTTTGGCGATGCCGATCCTGTTACTGGTGGTGACTGGAGTCGGTGCCAGCGGCACTGTCGGACCCGGCGAGTAGACAGAACATATGTCCAGTGGATGGTTGTCGGGCGGACTGTCGGACCGGTTGCCGGACCGGTTGCCGGACAGAGCCGGGGTGTTACCTGCGGCACGAGGGGGAGGCGGCGCGGGGATGGCAGTGGTCGACGAACGTTGGCAGGGGGCGCCGGTGCGGCCTCTCGCGCCGACCACGTTCGACCGGCAACCGCCGCAGGACCTGGCCGCCGAGCAGTCGGTGCTGGGTGGGATGTTGATGTCCAAGGACGCCATCGCCGATGTGATCGAGGCGCTGCGGTCGGGGGATTTCTACAAGCCCGCGCACACGCTGGTGTTCGACGCGGTGCTGAACCTGTACTCGCGTGGGGAGCCGGCGGATGCCATCACGGTGGCCAGTGAGCTGGACAAGTCCGGTTCGCTGGGCCGTGTCGGCGGGGCGGTGTACCTGCACACCCTGATGGCGACGGTGCCGACCGCGGCGAACGCCGGGTACTACGCGCAGATCGTGGCGGAGAAGGCGATCCTGCGGCGGCTGGTGGAGGCCGGCACCCGGATCGTGCAGCTGGGGTACGGCGGCAACGAGGGCGACGTCGGCGGCGGTGAGGTCGACGAGATCGTGGACCGGGCGCAGGCCGAGATCTATGAGGTCACCGA
>Ga0207931_1000019_pt1 | contig 51055 bp, 47 predicted proteins | sample NGESurdeep092012_2_FD_184478 | JGI IMG/M metagenome (GOLD analysis project Ga0207931, IMG submission 184478) | Arctic peat soil microbial communities from Barrow, Alaska - NGEE Surface sample 415-1 deep-092012 (SPAdes) | ecosystem: Environmental > Terrestrial > Soil > Wetlands > Peat ...
CGTAGAAGATCTCCGCGGCCATGAACTCCTGCTTTCTCGATGGTGTCCTGCGGCCGGCCACCGACCTCAGGTGGGCCGGACAGTCGTTGTCCGGCGGGTGGTTCTCTGTCGATCGGGTCGATCTGGGTGGTTCTGCGGATTGTTGGGGGGATTGTTGGGGGCTGTGAGCTTGTCGAGCCGGCTCTCCAGTCTGCCCCCGCTGGGCGACTAGTCTGCCCTGCTCGCCGACGAGGTGATGGACCGCGGTCCGCGACCGAGCGCGACCATGCCGGACTGGACCATCTCACGCACCCCGAACGGCTCGAGCATCTTCGTCAACGCCTCGAGCTTGTCACTGGTGCCGGTCGCCTCGACGGTCACCGAATCCGGCGCCACGTCGATGATGTGCGCCCGGAACATTTCCACGATCGAGACGATCTGCGGTCGGGCCGTCGAATCGGAGCGCAACTTGATCAGCAGCAGTTCGCGTTGCACGGCGGCGGTCGGCGCCAGCTCGACGATCTTAAGCACGTTGATCAGCTTGTTGAGCTGCTTGGTGACCTGTTCCAGGGGCAGCCCCTCGACCGCGACCACGATCGTCATCCGCGACACGTCGGGGTTCTCGGTCGGGCCGACCGCCAGCGAGTGGATGTTGAATCCGCGGCGGGAGAACAGCGACGACACCCGGGCCAGCACACCGGGTTTGTTCTCGACGAGGACCGACAGCGTGTGGCGCGTCACTGCGACTTCACTCCTTGAACTTCTGTCCGTACTGCTGCCAGGTGGTGCCGATGAGTGGTGCTGCCGGCGGTGATGCGGGTCCTGGGGAACCACGCACCGGCCCGAGTAGCCGTGGGCGCCCGAGACGGCTCCGATCAGTGGCGAGAAATCCTCGTCACCGACCGGTTTCGCGCGGTCGGCCGGGCTATTCGTCGAAAAGCGGACGGATGTCGCGGGCCGCCATGATCTGGTCGTTACCGGTGCCCGCGGCGACCATCGGCCAGACCTGGGCGTCCTTGCCGACCACGAAATCGACGACGACGGGCCGGTCGTTGACCGCCATGGCCGCTTCGATCGTGCGGTCGACCTCTTCCTTGGACTCGCACCGCAGGCCCAGGCAGCCGTAGGCCTCGGCGAGCAGCTTGAAGTCGGGGATGTGGTGCTTGTGTGTGCCGAGGTCGGTCTGCGAATAGCGCTCGCCGTAGAACAGGCTCTGCCACTGCCGGACCATGCCCAGGTTGCCGTTGTTGATGATCGCGACCTTGATCGGGATGTTCTCGATCGCGCAGGTGGCCAGTTCCTGGTTGGTCATCTGGAAGCAGCCGTCACCATCGATCGCCCACACGACCGCATCCGGGCAGCCCATCTTGGCGCCCATCGCGGCCGGCACCGCGTACCCCATCGTGCCAAGACCGCCTGAGTTGAGCCAGGTTCCTGGCTTCTCGTAGGAGATGAACTGCGCCGCCCACATCTGGTGCTGGCCGACGCCCGCGGCGTAGATCGCGTCAGGTCCGGCGATCTTGCCGAGGCGCTCGATGACGTACTGGGGGGACAGCGATCCGTCGGCCGGCCAGTCGTAGCCGAGCGGGAACGTCTCCCGCAGGTCGTCGAGCTCGGCCCACCATGCGGTGAGGTCGGCGACCACGCCGGCCGCCTGCTCCAGCCCGACAGCCGTGATCAGCTCGGTGATCACCTCTTGCGCATCACCGACGATCGGCACGTCAGCCACCCGGTTCTTGCCGATCTCGGCCGGATCGATGTCGGCGTGGATCACCGTCGCGCCAGGTGCGAAGGTAGAGAGCTGGCCGGTGACCCGGTCGTCGAATCGGGCACCCAGCGCGACGATGACGTCGGCGCGCTGCATGGCCCCCACCGCCGCCACGGTGCCGTGCATCCCCGGCATCCCCAGGTGCTGGATGTGCGAATCGGGGAAGGCGCCGCGGGCCATGAGCGTGGTGACGACCGGGATCCCGGTCAACTCGGCCAGTTGCCGAAGGGCGTCGGTCGCCCGCGCCTTCAACACCCCGCCGCCCACATAGAGCACCGGGCGACGCGCCGAGGCGATCAGCTTGGCGGCCGCGGTGATCTGCCCCGAGTGCGGCCGCATGGTCGGCCGGTATCCGGGGAGATGGAGGTCCTGCGGCCAGACGAAGGTGGTCTCCGACTGCAGAACGTCCTTCGGAATGTCCACCAGCACCGGGCCGGGTCGGCCCGTGGATGCCAGGTGGAACGCGGCCGCGATCGTTTGTGGGATCTCGGCCGGGTCCGTGACGAGGAAATTGTGTTTCGTGATCGGCATGGTGATGCCACAGATGTCGGCCTCCTGGAAGCCGTCCGTGCCGATCATCGGCCGGCCGACCTGGCCGGTGATCGCGACGAGGGGCACCGAATCCATGTGCGCGTCCGCGATCGGGGTGACCAGGTTGGTGGCGCCCGGCCCCGAGGTGGCCATGCAGACGCCGACCTTTCCGGACGCCTGCGCGTAACCGGTGGCCGCGTGCCCGGCGCCCTGTTCGTGACGGACCAGCACGTGCCGGACCCGGGTGGAATCCAGTAGCGGGTCGTACACCGGGAGCACCGCTCCGCCGGGGATGCCGAACACGATCTCGGCGCCGGCCTCTTCCAGGGACCGCACCACCGACGCTGCGCCGGTCACCTTCTCGACGATGCGCGGCGCTGTCGGCACAGCTGGTGGCGTGGGCACCGGCGTTCCGGCGGCCGCCGGTGGCGTGTGCGGGGATGGTGTCGTATGCGGGACCACTGCTGGTCGGCCTTCGGCGATGCGGCTCTGCGTCATCGTGACCTTCTTCTCGGGGCTGCTCTGCGGTGCTGCTCGGGGGGTGCTGCTCTGCGGTGCTGCTCGGGGGTGTTGCTGGGCGCTCGTACTGGTCGTTCTGTCCGTACTGTGCGGGTCTGCGGCTCCCGCCGCCGTCATCCAGACAACAAAAAACCCCTCGTCACCGGGGGTGACCAAGGGGTTGCGCGTCTTCGCCGGTCGGCGACGACGCGCTAGATGATTACGAGGAGCGAAGACACTCCCGCAGGGTAGGACGAGCCAGCCACCACTGTCAAACAGTCGAGAACCCGATCTCAGTATGTAGGAACGTTTCCCGTGGCCTGGGCCGGTCCGCCGGGGTGTCACCATGGAGCGATGTCTCGTTCGAACCGTGCCGTGTTCCGGATGCCGGCCGCGTCCGCGGCAATCCCGCTGGTAGCGGTCCTGTGCGTGACCCCGCTGGCCACGGTCGGCGAGGGCTGGTGGGCGCTGTATGCGATCCCGGTGATCGCCGCCGCTTACATCGTGGTGACCCGAACCACAGCTGATACGGCGCAGCTGACAGCCCACTCGCTGCTCGGCGCGAAGCGGATGGCCTGGTCGGACATGGACGGTCTGGAGTTGCGCGACGCCCGCTGGACCGTCGCCGTGGGTAAGGACGGGCGCCGGCTTCCGCTGCCGATGGTCCGCCCTCGCGATCTTCCCCGGCTGGCGGCGGCGGCCGGCGGGAGCCTGAACCTGGATCCCCAGGCATCCGGCGACGAGGATGCCGACTTCGCTGATGGTGCCGCTGGCAGTCACGCTGATAGTGCCGATGACAGCGCCGATGACCGCGCCGATGACCGTGCGGATGACCGTGCGGATGACCGTGCGGATGACCGTGCGGATGACAGTGCGGATGACCGTGCGGATGCTGATGCGGGCTCAGCGACGGGCGACGTGTCCCCGACCGGGGATGTCACGAATGATGCAACGATTCGCCAGGACGGTGACGTCCCCGCCGAGGACGCCCCCGCCGAGGACCCCGCCCGCGAAACGGCCGGGCGGGCGGTCACCGCCGACAGGCAGGGCGCGGGTCGGGCCAGTTCGGCCGGGTGAGAAGGGACCGCGATCGGCCGCCCGCCCCGTACGCTGACCCAGTGACAAGCCGACCCGCGACGGGGCTGCCACCCCGCGGGCCGGCCGCGGCTGGGGCGCCGATTCCGAGCGGGCAACCGTCGGCCGATCCGCAGGACGGGACCACCCCATCCTCCACCGGCCCGTCGCTCACCCCGCGTCCCTTCACCCCGCCCTCCACCGCGCGGCCTCCGACAGCACCCCAGCCACATCCGCCGCTCACGGCCATCCAGACCACGTCGTCGGTCGCGGAACCGCCGGCCTCCCGGCCGCTGGCCGGAGACATCCCCGGTGAACGTCACCGGCTCTCTCACCGGGTCATTGCGTACTGGCGGTGGCGGGCGCTGGGGTCGGCCGTCCCGACACTGTTGCTGTTGATCGCTTTGGCCATCGTGATCCCCTGGGGCCCGTGGTGGATCCGGTGGGGCATCGTCGGGATCGCGGCGGTGCTGGTCGTGATGGCGATGGTGATCCTGCCGCCGATCCGCTATCGGGTGTTCTGGTATGCGATCTCGCCGACCGAGATCGACATCCAGCACGGCATCATCTTCATCAAACGCAGCGTCGTGCCCGTGCATCGGGTGCAGAACCTGCGCACCGAGCGCGGCCCGATCGCCGACCACTACCGGATGACCAACCTGAAGATCCGCACCGCGGCCGGGTCAGTGAACCTGTCCGGCCTGGACCGTCGGGAGGCCGACGAGCTGTGTGAGCGGATCAGCGCGCTGGCCGACGTCGCCGACGATGTCTGACCGCCTGACGATGTCTGACGATGTCTGACGATGTCTGAAACTGCCCTTGACTCCGTCCCGTTTCAGGGATCGGTCGATCGGATCAGGGGCGTCGCCGTGCCCGACACCCGGCTGCACCCGATCTATCTGGTGATCGAGACGGCTCGGACGTTGCGCTCGGCGATCCCGTTCCTGGTCGTCACCGTCCTGGGCGGCGCCCCGTGGTGGGTGAACGTCACCCTGTTCGTCCTGATCATGATCGTTGCGATAGCACAGTGGTACGTCCGCAAGTACTCGGTGATCAGCGGGGTGCTGCGGCTGCGCAGCGGCCTGGTCAACCGCATCGTTCGGGTCGTCCCGATCACCCGGATCACCGCACTCGACGCCTACCGGTCGCTGAGCCAGCGGCTGGTCGGCGTCTGGGGGCTGCGAGTGCAGTCGCCGGGCGACCGGGGTGGCGCTGCGGTCAGCCTGGGCAGCCTGTCGACCAGCCGGCTCAAGCAGCTGCAGGCCGCGCTGGAGACCGTCCGCCCGCTGCCCGAAGCAGCCGGGGAGTCCGAAATTCCGGCTGAGTCCGAGACGGCGCTCCCGCCCGCGGAATCCCCGGCGGGCCAGCCCCCGGCAGGCCAGCCCTCGGCTACGGGCGAGTCGCAGGCTACGGGCGAGTCCACGGCTGCGGGCGAGTCCCCGGCTACGGGCGAGTCCCCGGCTACGGGCGAGTCCGGCGCGACGAACGGACCGCCCACCGCCGCCGAGCCACAGCCGGCCGCGAAGCCGGCGATGACCAGCATCCTGCACCGTTTCAGCCGGCGACGCCGAAACCCCAAGGGGCCGGCCGGATACGAGACCATCGCGGTGCTGACGACGCAGGAAATGCTGATCGCCGCCGTGACCAACAACAGCATCCCGCTGATCTTCGCCGTCGCGCTCGTGGTCTGGTACCAGTTCTCCGAGTACGTGCCGAGCCGGGCGCAGGACTTCATGACCCAGACCGTTGAACCTCGCGGGTGGCTCGCCGTCGTCACCGCGCTGGTGGTGACCGCCGTCGTCGCGGGCGTGGTGCTGTCCGCGTTGCGGCTCAACAGGTTCACCCTCATCCGGGACGGTGACGTGCTGCGCAACCATCGCGGTCTGCTCGGCAAGCAGACGGCGGCCATCCCCGTCGCCCGGGTCCAGGCGGTTCGGGTGGTGGAAGGGGTGTGGCGAACCATGCTCGGGTACGCCACCCTGCAGGTGGAGGTGGCCGGCATCGGCCGGGCGAACACCAACCAACGCATGCTTTTCCCGCTCGTTCGCACCGCTCGTGCCGCGCACCTGGTGCGTCGGGTGCTGCCCGAACTGCACTGGCCCGAGGATCCGCCGCACCCGATCCCGGAGCGCATCCATCGCCGGTACCTGACCGTGCCTGCCGAATACGGCACGGGCATCACGCTGTTGCTGCTGTTGCTGCCGGGGTGGTGGCGGCTGCTCGCGCTGTTCCCGCTGCCGCTGGCGTACTGGCTGGGCGTTGCCCGCGCTCGCGAGGCACGCTGGTGGGTCGGTGAGCGCAGTGTCCTGCTGCGCTGGCGCCGGTTGTTGGCGCGCAACACGGTGGTGGCGCATCGGGACGGGGTGCAGGAGGTCGAATGGTCCAGTTCGCCCTGGAAGGCACGGGCCGGGGTCGCCGGTTTCAAGATGCGGTTCTCCTCGGGCCGTTCGGCGAAGATCCGCTACATGGCCGACGACGACGCGCTGATGCTCACCCACGTGGTGGGTCGGCGCGGGCCCGCGCAGGACGCAATTTGACCTCGCACTGGCCGTTGCCGTGGCACCGGTCTGACACCCGACCGCGGACCTCGTCGTCACCGGATCCGTCCTCAAGGCTGATCACGCACCTAGCTAGGTGCGGGCCCGCAGGCCTGCCCGCCTGTCGGGTGACGACGACTCCAGACGCGCTGGCAGCAGGCCGTACCGTGGATGGCGATGTCCACGTCGCCCACGCCCTCGCCGATCCCGGCCCGGGGTCGCCTCCGGCGGGCGTTCGCCGCTGCGGCGGTGAGCGTCGGGCTGGTGTCGATCGTGGCCGGATGCGCGGATTTCTCCAGCGAGACGTCGACGTTCACCGTTCAGCCGTCGCTGACCGCGCCGGCTGCGCAGCCGGTGGACCCGAGCACCGCGCAGCCGTCGTCAGGGTCGCCGTCGCCCACCGACCAGTCGCCCAGCCCGAGCCCGAGCGGCAGCCAGGCACCGAGCGATCCGTGCGCACCGACGGATGAATCGGTGATCGCGACTTGTCTGACCGCGCCCTGGGGCCTTGCTCCGCTACCCGACGGCCAGTCGGCGCTGGTCGGTGAGCGCACCACCGGCCGGATCCTGCAGGTCGCCAGGGGCGAGCAACCCGTCGAGGTCGCCAAGATCGACGGCATCGACGCGAGCGGGGACGGTGGCTTGCTGGGCATCGCGCTGTCGCCCTCGTATGACGAGGACGGGTTGATCTACGCGTACGTCACGACTCCGCAGGACAACCGGATCATCCGGATCGCCTCGGGTGACGTGCCGAAACCGATCTTCACCGGGATCCCGCGCGGCGCGACGCACAACGGCGGCCGACTGGCGTTCGCCTCCGATCGCAGCCTGTACGTCGGGACCGGCGATACCGGCAACCCGGCGCTCCCGGCCGACCCCACGTCGCTGGCCGGAAAGGTGTTGCGGCTGGACGAGTTCGGCAAGCCGGCGGAAGGAAACCCGACGGCCGCTTCGCCGATCTTCGCGAGCGGGTTCTCCCAGGTCACCGGGATGTGCGAGCTTGAAGGCGGCACGGTCGCGGCGCTTGACCAGCGGACCACGCAGGACGTGCTGCTGCCGCTGACCGCCGGCCACGACTACACGGCGCTGGCACCCGGAGACGCCCGATGGACCTGGACCGTCGCCGACGGCCGCGCGGCCGATTGTGCCGTCAGCGGCGGCCTGCTTGCCAGTACGTCGCTGGACAAGCAGCAGCTCACCGGGATCCAGATGGGTTCGGGGGGGACCTTCACCGGCACACCCACGGTGATCCTGGACAACCGCTACGGCCGCCTGCTGACCGTCACCGCGGACACCCAGGGCCTACTGTGGCTGACCACCTCGAACAAGGACGGTGTCGGTACCCCGGTGCCCAGCGACGACCGGGTGGTGGTCGTCCCCGCCTCCGACGCCGGCGGCGAGGGCGGCCCCGACTGACCCGCCCCCCGGGCGGTGACCTGGCGCGCCCCTTGGTGGCGCGGATCAACAACGACGGCGCGGCTCAAATGGTTGACTCCAGCCTCACGCGTCCCATCAGCGGCACGTTGGTCCGCGCAACCCGGAAGCAGCGCGATCCTGCTGGCGGCGCCGACGCCGAGTTCGCTCCGGCAAACCTGACCAGACTAGACCAGACCTCGATATACTGTCGGCGTGACGACAACCGTGAACATCTACGAGGCGAAGACCCGGCTTTCGGCCTTGCTCGCTCTTGTCGAGGCCGGTGAGGAAGTGATCATCGCTCGCAACGGTCGGCCCGTCGCCCGGTTGGCCCCGCTGTCCACTCGTGGGCCCGACAGGGTTCCCGGTGTGTGGAAGGGAAGACTGCGAATCGCGGCCGATTTCGATGAGTTCAGCGACGCAGACGCCGAAGTCTGGTACGGCACAACAGCCGATCGATGAGAATCCTGCTCGACACTCACATCCTGTTGTGGTGGCTCGCCGACGACCAGCGGTTACCGGGTCCGATTCGGGCGGCCGTGGCCGACGGCCGCAACAGCGTGTACGTCTCCGCCATTTCGGTGGCCGAGATCGCGATCAAGGGTTCACTCGGAAAGCTGGAATCACCAGGCGATCTCGCCACAGCCATCCTCGGGTCCGGACTGTCGCACCTCCCGTTCACCGCCGAACACGCGGACCACCTGAGCGCGCTTCCGTGGCACCATCGCGATCCCTTCGATCGCATGCTGATCGCGCAGGCCGTGGTCGAGTCGATGACCTTCGCGTCAGTCGATCCCGCGTGCGGTTCCTATGACGCGCAACTGCTGAGCTGACGCGCGCTCGTCGTACCGGGCGGGTTCCGTTCGTTCTCGACCCCGCAACGCCCGCGCGCATGAAATCGTGCACTTGCGCCTCGCCAGTCCCACAACCTCGACCATGATCCGCGCCGGCGAAGTTGATCCGCGCCAGCAACGGCCACGCGGGGTCAGAACCGGCGGTTGGCCAGCACCGGGATCGCCTGCCGGGCGGCGCCGACCTCGGCCGGATCGATGTCGGCCACGAGCATCCCCGGCCCGTCGGCCAGCTGATCCACGACAACCCCCAGCGGCGACACCAGCACCGTGCCGCCGATGCCGGTGGGCGCGTTGCCACGCGGCGTCAGCCCCACCGAGAGCGGGTCGGCCTGCCCACAGGCCGCGATGAACGTGGTGCTGTCCAGCGCCCTTGCCCTGGTCAGCAGGTCCCACTGGTCCTGTTTGCCGGGCCCCGCGCCCCAGGACGCGGGCAGCAGGGTCAGCACCGCGCCCTTGTCCGCGAGCGTCTGGAACAGCCCCGGGAACCGGACGTCATAACAGGTCGCCAGCCCCACGGTGACGCCGTCGACGTCGATCGTCACGGGGTCGGTCCCTGGCGCAACGGTCTTGGACTCGCGGAACCCGAACGCGTCGAACAGGTGGATCTTGTCGTAGCAGGCTTCGACGCCACCGCCGGTGGCCAGCAACGTGTTTCGCACCCGGCCGCCCGACGCCGGGGTGAACATGCCGGCCACCACGGTGATCTCGTTGACCTCGGAAATGGCCCGCACGGCATTCGCCCATGGTCCGTCCAGCGGCTCTGCGACCGGCGCCAGCGCTACCCCGAACGAGCACATGGTCGCCTCCGGCAGCACCACGATCCGGGCACCGGCCTTGGCGGCCTGTGTGGCGGCGTCGGCGACCAGCGCGAGGTTGCGCTGCGGATCGATGCTGCTGACGATCTGGGCGAGGGCGATGCGCACAGCCGGTGCCTTTCTGCCGGAGACTCCCGCATTCTTGCGTCCCGAAGGATGCTCGCTGTAGCGCCCACTCTGCAGGACGCAAAGGTGTGACGCAGGTCAGCCCTCGACGCCAAGGGTGCTCAGGACGAGCTGCCGGACCTTGGCGGCGTCGGCCTGGCCGCGGGTCGCCTTCATCACCGCGCCCACGATCGCGCCCACCGCCTGCAGCTTGCCGGCGCGGATCTTCTCGGCCACGGCAGGCTGAGCGGCCAGCGCCTCGTCCACCGCCGCCTGCAGCGCACCGCCGTCGGACACCACCGCCAACCCGCGCGCGGCGATCACCTCGTCCGGCTCCCCTTCGCCTGCCAGCACGCCGTCCACGACCTGCCGGGCGATCTTGGTGTTCAGCGACCCGTCGGCGACCTTGGCGATCACCGCCGCCAGCTGAGCCGGGGTGATCGGCAGCTCGTTCAGGGCGACGCCGCGGGTGTTGGCCTGCTGACCCAGGTAGGACGACCACCACGAGGTGGCCTCCGCCGGTGACGCCCCGGCCGCCACCGTCGCGGCCACCAGGTCCAGCGCGTCGGAGGCCAGCAGGTCGCGCATCTGCAGGTCCGTCAGGCCCCATTCGGCCTGCATGCGGGCCCGCCGGATCCATGGCAGCTCGGGCAGCGACGCCCGGATCGACTCGACCCACTCCCGTTCCGGGGCAAGCGGAACCAGGTCGGGCTCGGGGAAGTACCGGTAGTCCTCCGCGGTCTCCTTCGACCTGCCGGGCGAGGTGGTTCCGGTGGACTCGTCGAAGTGCCTTGTCTCCTGCACGATCCGGGCTCCGGTGGCGAGAAGCGCTGCCTGCCGGGTGATCTCGTAGCGCACCGCCCGTTCCACCGAGCGTAGCGAGTTCACGTTCTTGGTCTCGGTGCGGGTGCCGAACACCGGGTTCCCGGCGGGGGTGAGCGAGACGTTCGCATCGCAGCGCAGCGAGCCCTGGTCCATCCTGACGTCCGAGACACCCAGCGAGGACAGCAGATCCCGGAGCGCCGTGACGTACGCGCGGGCCACCTGCGGCGCCAGCGCCTTGGTGCCGACGATGGGCTTGGTGACGATCTCGACCAGCGGGACACCGGCGCGGTTGTAGTCCAGCAGCGAGTACTCGGCCCCGTGGATCCGGCCGGTCGCGCCGCCGACATGGGTCGACTTGCCGGTGTCCTCCTCCATGTGGGCGCGCTCGATGTCCACCCGCACCGTCTGCCCGTCGACCTCGACGTCCAGGTACCCGTTGGTGGCGATGGGCTCGTCGTACTGGGAGGTCTGGAAGTTCTTCGGCATGTCCGGATAGAAATAGTTCTTCCGGGCGAACCGGCACCAGGTGGCGATCTCGCAGTTCAGCGCCAGCCCGATCCGGATCGCGTACTCGACCGCCGTGCGGTTCACCGCCGGCATCGCGCCCGGGAACGCCAGGCAGATCGGGCAGACCTGGGTGTTGGGTTCGGCACCGAAGTCGGTCGGGCAGCCGCAGAACATCTTGGTGACCGTGCCTAGTTCGACGTGCACCTCCAGACCCAGTACCGGGTCGTATTTATCGATCGCCTCGTGGTAATCCATCAGGCCGGCGGCGAGCGTTTGGGCCGTGGTCATCGAACACCGACCTCCAGTTCCGGCGCGGCATCCGGCACCGAGCGGTGATGTGCTGCGACATAGGCGCTTTCGAACGCAGCGGCGACCCGGTAGATCCGCTCCTCGCCCAGCGCGGGGCCCATGATCTGCAGCCCGACCGGCAATCCGGTGTCCGACGCGATGCCGCTGGGCACGCTCATCGCCGGAATGCCGGCCAGCGAACCGGGAATGGTGGCCAGGTCGTTCAGGTACATCGCGAGCGGGTCGTTCACCTTCTCGCCGATCGCGAACGCGGTCACCGGCGACGCCGGGGAGATCAGCACATCCGCTGCGGTGAAAGCCTTCTCGAAGTCCTGCTTGATAAGCGTGCGAACCTTCTGCGCCGAACCGTAGTAGGCGTCGTAGTAGCCGGCGGACAGCGCGTAGGTGCCCAGGATGATCCGCCGCTTCACCTCGGCGCCGAAGCCGGCTCCGCGGGTGAGCGACATGACCTCCTCGGCCGACGCGGTGCCGTCGTCACCGACCCGCAGGCCGTACCGCATCGCGTCGAAACGGGCCAGGTTGGACGAGCACTCACTGGGCAGGATCAGGTAGTACGCGGCCAGCGCGTACTCGAAGTGCGGGCAGTCCACCTCGATGATCTCCGCGCCGGCGCCGGCCAGGGTTGCCACGGCGGCGCCGAACGACTCCAGCACACCCGCCTGATAGCCCTTGCCGCGCAACTGTTTCACCACGCCGATCCGCATGCCGGCGACGCCATCGGCCTGCCCGAGCCGGACCGCGTCGACCACCTGCGGCACCGGCTGCGGGATGGAGGTGGAGTCGAGCGGGTCGTGCCCGGCGATGACCTCGTGCAGCAGCGCGGTGTCCAGCACCGTCCGTGCGCACGGCCCGACCTGGTCAAGGGAGGACGCCAGCGCGATGACGCCGTACCGGGACACGCCACCGTAGGTGGGCTTGGTGCCGACGGTTCCGGTGACCGCGGCGGGCTGCCGGATCGACCCGCCGGTATCGGTGCCGATGGCCAGCGGGGCCTCGAACGCGGCGAGGGCGGCCGCGGAGCCACCACCCGACCCGCCCGGGATCCTGTTCAGATCCCAGGGGTTGCGGGTCGGGCCGTAGGCGGAGTTCTCGGTGGACGATCCCATCGCGAACTCGTCCAGGTTGGTCTTGCCCAGGATCACCACGCCCGCCTCCAGCAGCCGCCTGGTGACCGTCGCGTCGTACGGCGGGATCCAGCCCTCGAGGATCTTGGAACCAGCGGTGGCCGGCACCCCGGCCTGCACCACGATGTCCTTCAGCGCCAGCGGAACCCCGGCCAGCCGGGAGACCGGGGCGTCACCGAGCGCCTTGGCCCGGTCGACGGCGCGGGCCTGCTCCAGCGCGGACTCGGTGGACACGTGCAGGAACGCGTGCACGGCCCCGTCCACGGCCTCGATGCGATCAAGGTGCGCGCGGGCGACCTCCTCGGCGCTGGCCTGGCCTGTCGAGATCGCGTCGGCCAAGGCACTGGCGGTGAGCCTCGTCAGATCGGCGGTCACTGTTCCTCACCCAGGATCTGCGGCACCCGGAACCGGCCGCTCTCCGCCGACGGAGCACCCGCCAGGGCCGCCTCCCTGGTCAGTCCGGGTCGGACGACGTCCTCCCGGAACACGTTGGTCAGCGGCACGGCGTGCGACGTGGGCTCGATATCCCTGGTCCCGACGACCCCGGAGACGGCCGCTACCGAGTGCAGGATCACCGACAACTGGTCGACGTACAGGTCCAGCTCCGCCTCGGTCAGGTCCAACCGCGCCAGGTGGGCGAGGTGGGCGACGCTGTCGCGGGTCAGGGTCGGGCCCGGGTCATCGGCCTCTGGCGGTGGGACGCTGGACACTGTTCTCCTGGGCGCTCGGTTCGGGATTCGGCGTGGGATCTGTTCGGGATCTGTTCGGGATCGGTGCGGTATCGGAGGGGATCGGTGCGGGTCCGGGCGGTCAATCCGGTGTGCGGTGTATCGGGGCGGCGTCTGGGTGCAGTCGGGTCCGTGCAGCGAAGACACCGCCGGGTGACCGTTCCCGATGGTGACCGGGCGCGCGACTCGATCTTAGGCCGCGGCGGCGACGGCTTGGCCGCAACCGCAGCCACGGGGGACGTCGGTCGACGAACACCTGCTCTCACTCGCCGTGATGACCCTTTGCCTGCATGGGATGATGCCTCGCCCGGCCGGGTGATTCCGGCCGGCGCAGGCGTGACGCGGCGGCTGGTCAGCGCCGGATCCGACCGCCGCATTTCGCGCAGGACGCACCTCGGTGATCTGATCGAAACGCGATGAGGCAACAATGGGCACCGCGACAGATGCCCGGGGAGCGCTGCGGAAGGCTCCGTCACGGCCGCCATTCAGGAGGCGAGCACATCGTTATGTCATACGTACTGCGCCTGGTACTTCCGGACAAGCCGGGCACCCTGGGCGCCGTAGCGACCGAGCTCGGCAAGGTCGACGCCGACATCCTGGCGATGGACATCGTGGAGCGCTCACCGGACCAGGCGGTGGACGACATCGTCGTTGCGCTGCCCAGCGGCCGCCAACCCGACGTCCTCATCACCGCTGCGGAGGCGGTGCCCGGGGTGCGAGTCGAATCCGTGCGGCCCGATCCGGGGATCGCGGCGCGTCACCGGGAGTGGGAGCTGGTCGAGGCGATCGCGGCGACTCCCAAGGACGCCGTGGCGATTCTGGCCAGGATGCTGCCACAGGTGCTGCGGGCGAGTTGGGCGATGATCGTTCGCGTCGAGTCCAACGGCGAGTCCAACGGCGGGAAAACCGTCCGACTGCTGGCCGGGGGCGGAGGCGTACCGAATCTGGACGGCGTGACGCCCGGCTGGGCGCCGGTCGACCAGGCCGCCGTACTGGATCCGGAGGCCGCCTGGGTACCGCATGACTGGAAGGCCGTCGGCACCGAGATGGCCGCCGCGCCGTTGTGGGACCCGGACACCGCGGTGATCGTCGGCCGCGCCGGCGGCCCTGCCATGCGTGACTCCGAGGTCGCGCGGCTCGCCCACCTGGCGGGTCTCACGTCGGTCGTCACCGGCCGATCCCCGCTGTCGATCTTCGCCGACTGAGTCGCCCCCCGATACCGGCGCGGGCCGACCGACCAGACCCGCGACACCGGCGCGGATCAACATTGCCCGCGCGGACAAACGTGCCGGTTGTGGGACTGGTGTGACAGAAGTTGCCCATTTCATGCGCGCTGAGGTAGATGATCCGCGCTGTCAAAGGGGCCCGCCTATAGCCGGGGCGGCGGAGGGACGGTGATGTGCCCAGCGATGCGAGGAGAGCGTGAGAGGGTCGAGCGGTGCCGACCACGCTGCGTCTCGAGATCTTCCCCGCTGACCTGAATGCGACCGTCAGGTTCTACGTCGACCTGCTCGGCTTCACCCTGGTCACCGACCGCCGAGGCGACGAGCAGCCCTATCTGGCACTGGAACGCGGCGCGGTGCGGATCGGGGCCGCCGCCCGGCCAGGCGAGGGGAGCCCGGCCCAGCGACGGCCGCCGACCGGAGTGGAGATCGTGCTCGAGGTGGATTACCTGCACGCCGAGCGGGACCGCATCCGGCATGCCGGCTGGCCGATCGAGGAGGACATCGTCCGGCGGCCCTGGGGTCTCCAGGACTTCCGGGTGACCGATCCGGACGGGTACTACCTCCGGATCACCCATCGAGCGCGGTGAGCCCAGCCGTCATGCCGTCCGACCCGGCCTACGGAACCCGCCCGGCGCAACTCGACCTCGACATCGCAACTCGACCTGGACGTCGCGCCGGCGGACACTCTGGTCATGACGTCGCGCACGTTCACCGCCCAGGTGCTGCGACCGGACGACGGACCGGGCCACGCCATCGAGGTGCCGTTCGACCCGGTCGAGGTATTCGGGCGGGCCCGGGCGCCGGTAATAGTGATCATCAACGGCCACACCGCTTTCCGCACGACGTTGGTCTCTTATGGTGGTCGGGGATGGATCGGGCTGCGCAAGGCCCAACTCACCGACATGGGGCTGCGAGTCGACGACGACGTGACGGTGTCCGTGGAGCTCGACGACACCCCCCGCGACGCGGACATTCCACCCGAACTGACCGCCGCGCTGGCCGGGAACCCCGCTGCCGGCGCGGCGTTTTCCGAGTTGCCGCCCAGCCACCGCCGGGAATACGCGCAGTGGGTGGGCGAGGCCAAGCGCGCGGACACCAGGGTGCGGCGAGCGACGGCGACCGCAGTCACGGTGCTGGGCGGTCGCCGACCGGGGTCCGCCGCCGCGCCCGAGGAGCCTCGCGGGGCGAACTGATCGGCGGATCGCCGACCGGAAGTCGTGGCAGTCAGGCTCAGGCCGGTCGCCACCACCGGTTCCGGCCGGTCAGCGCGAGCAACTCGATCAGGTCGTCGGTACATCCCGGTACCGGGATCGACGGCGCGTACCTCTCGCTGGTGTACCACTGGTCGTACGAGCTCTTGGCGTGTCCGAGCACCTCGCCGATCAGATCGTTCGGGAACTCATCGACGCCGTTGGTCGCGCGCGCGAGGTCCCACGCGTGCACGGTCAGTTCCTTGGCCGCCCGCCAGCCGTACTCCATTGCCGTGATCATGCTGTCGCCGGCGGGCACCTCACCGTCCAACGCACCCGGTCTGGTCAGCGCCTGCACCGCAGCCGCGGATGCCTGCTCCCACGCGCCGACCGGATCGTCGCTCAACTGCTCGGAACCGCCGGTCGCCCGGCCGGCCCCTCCTGCGCGCGCGGTGCCGACTGTGGGGTTCGGACGGGCCGCGTCCGCGCCATGACCCTGGCGAGCGGCGAACGCTTCTTCGATCACTCGCGCGACAGCGCGTTGACCGTCGATGACATGGCCGACGAGATCCCTGACGTCCCACTCCGTGTCCGGTGTCTTGGACGCCCATTGGGCGTCGCCGACGGCGCGAACCCGGGAGTCGAACTGACGAACAGCGCTGCGGTAGATCGGCAACAAGTCCACCCGATCAGTTGATCATGCTCGACGCCCCGAACTCGAACGCCAGGTGGCGGCGATCAGCGGCGACGGCTGGGGGGCGCGGGCTCCGCGCGTTCCAGGATCCTGGGAAACCTCGCGGCCAGCGTCTTCGGCGTCTGCCGCCCCGGAACGTCGACCGCCTCGTCCGGCTCGACCATGTCGATCACTCGTCGCAGCACGTGCACCGGCCAGAGCAGCCCGCTCAGCATCAGCAGCGTGCGTCCCTTGTCGTTCAGCAGGATCAGGTTGGTCGTCCGCGGCGACAGCGGCCGGCGAGCGAATCGCTCGACGACGACAGCGGTTTGGATCTCAGACCTGAGGCAGGCTGTTCCGGCCTTGCCGTTGGTGACCTTCACGACCTCCTCGGTGACCATCAGCCGGATTCGCCGGGTTCGTACCGCGCCGGCCACCAGTGCGGCGACCACCGCGACCGGGATCACGATCAGCAGCAGCGCGCCGATCGCCGGAAAGAAGGTCGCGAACAGGTAGGTGACCACCAGCACCAGCAGGATCGACGGCAGGCCGGAGAGCAGCACCGCCCGTGCGGGCCGGTCGGCGGACACCTCATAGCGGCTGGCACCGAGGCCTGCGCGCCTCGGTTCGGGTACGGCTTCGTCCGGCACGTCCGCCACGCTACCGTCCGCGCGCCGATCGCCGGGGGACGCTTCGCAGGGCTGCTGACCAGCACCGACCGCAGGGTGACCCGCAACGACGGCTCGCGGGTGGCCCGCGCGGTCCGGGAGATCGGCCGGGTCGGCCGTCGGCCGGGTCGGCCGGGTCCGGATCAGCCGGTCGTCACGACCAGGGCGCGCAAGCCACGAATCACGAAATGCGGCTGGTATTCCGGCTCGGCGGCCAGCCGCAGCCCAGGAGCGGACGCGCGCAGCTGGGACAACGAGACCGCCAGTTCCAGCCGCGCCAGGGGCGCACCGATGCAGAAGTGCACGCCGCCGCCGAAGCCGATGTGGGTGCTCTCCCCCCTGCCGACAGCGAAGCGATCCGGGTCGTGGAACCGCGCAGGGTCGCGATTGGCCGCGCCGAACAGCATGCCGATCCGGTCGCCGACTCCGAACTCGCGGCCGGCGATCACCACGTCGTCCTCCAGCACCCAGCGTTCGAACATCTGCAGCGGCGGATCCCAGCGCAGCATCTCCTCGACGGCGGTGGCCGGTTCCACCCGGCCGCCCACGATCGCCAGCCATTGATCGGGATGGGTCAGCAACGCGCGCATACCGTTGCCCAGCGTGTTCACCGTCGCCTCGTGCCCGGCATTGAGCAGAACGATGACGGTGCAGACGATCTCGTCCTCGGTGAGCCGGTCGCCGGCATCGGCGACCTCGATGAGCTCGGTGATCAGATCACCCGCCGGCCGCTCGCGACGCTCCGCGATGAGATCCCTGACGTAACCGATGAACTCGTCGGCGGCGTGTTCCGCGGCCTGCTGTTCCGCGTGCGTGCTCCGCAATTCATACATCTTGACGATCGCATGCGACCATGCCAACAGGGCTGGCCCGTCGCCGACCGGGACCCCGAGCAGCCGACAGATCACCGCGACGGAATACGGCTGGGCGTAGGCGGAGATCACGTCCCAGGCCTCACCGGACCCACCGCCCACGCCCGAGGCGCTGTCGAGCAGCGGTTGCAGCGTTGCCCGCGACAGCTCCTCGATCGTGGGACGCATCGCCGCGATCGACCGGGCCGTGAACACGGCGGTGACCAACCGGCGGATCCTGGTGTGATCCGGAGGCTCGAGATTGAGCAGCGACCAGCGCTCCGATTCCGACCATCGCGGCCAGCGCTCGTCCGGCTCGGGTTGGCCGAATTCCGCCGGGGTGTACCGATGACGGAACGCGCGTCCCAGCCGCCTGTCCCGCAGCGCGGCGTGAACGTCGGCGAAGTGGGTGATCAAGTGCACCCGCCGCGGCGGGTAGTACCAGACGCGACCCATACCGCGCATGGCAGCGAGTGTCGGGTAGGGGTCGGCGATGAAGCCGGGGTCTGCGGGATCGAAGCCGACCGCGGCCGGATTCGCATCCAGCTCAGGATCCGCGCCGAGCGCTGGGTTGGGCGTCGTGCGGCTGCGTTCAGCCATCCAGCTCGTCAGACCCGGTCGACTCCGCCGCGTCGGGATCCGCCCCGGTCGATGCTTCCGGCCCGATCTGCGCCACGTGCCTGGCCGCGTCGGGGCCGGACTCCAGCAGCACCCGGAACCCGGCCTCGTCCAGGATGGGCACCTTCAGCGAGACTGCCTTGTCGTACTTGGTTCCCGGGTTCTCCCCGACCACCACGAACGCGGTCTTGGACGACACCGACCCGGCGGCCTTCGCCCCCCGTTCGAGCAGCGCGGCCCTCGCGCCGTCGCGGGAGAAACCGGCCAACCCGCCGGTGACCACGATGGACAGCCCCGCCAGCGTCTGCTCCGGACGATCGGTGACGTCGTCCGCCATCCGCACACCGGCCGCCTTCCAGCGATCGACGATCGAGGAGTGCCAATCGACCTCGAACCACTCTGTGACCGCCGCGGCGATGGTCGGCCCGACGCCCTCGGCACCGGCCAACTCGTCCTCCGACGCCTCACGGATCCGATCCAGCGAGCCGAACTGCTGGGCGAGCGCACGCGCGGCGGTCGGGCCGACATGCCTGATCGACAACGCCACCAGCACCCGCCACAGCGGCTGCGCCTTCTGCCTGTCCAGCTTCTCCAGCAGCTTGCGGCCGTTGGCGGACAGACTCCCGGCCTTGGTGCGGAACAGCGGCACCGTCAGCAGCCGCTCCTCGGTCAGCCCGAACGGCTCGCCCGTCCATACGGCACCGGGTGCCGGTCCGGGAAAGATGTCGCCCTCGTCGGCGATGGCGCCGGCGGCGAGCAGCGCGGTGGCCGCCTCGTAGCCCATGCCTTCGATGTCGAACGCTCCGCGGCCGGCGAGGTGGAACACCCGCTCCCGCAATTGCGCCGGGCAGCTGCGGGCGTTGGGACACCGGATGTCGACATCGCCCTCGCGCATCCGGCGTAACGGGGTCCCGCATTCGGGGCAATGCGTCGGCATGACGAAGTCACGCAGCTCCCGCCCCTCGCGCAGCTCGACCACCGGGCCCAGCACCTCGGGGATTACGTCGCCGGCCTTGCGGACCACCACGGTGTCGCCGATCTTGACGCCCTTGCGCACCACCTCGTCCTCGTTGTGCAGGGTGGCAAGGCCCACCGTGGAGCCGGCGATCAGCACCGGCTCCAGGAACGCGAACGGTGTCACGCGGCCCGTCCGGCCCACGTTCACCCTGATGTCCTTGAGCAGGGTGGTGGCCTCCTCGGGCGGGTACTTGTAGGCGATCGCCCACCGCGGCGCCCGGGACGTCGTGCCCAGCCGGCGCTGTAAGGCGATCTCGTCGACCTTGATCACCACCCCGTCGATGTCGTGGGTGAGGTCGTGCCGGTGTTCACTCCAGTACGCCACCCGGTGGGCGACCTCGGTGGCGGTGTCGACCACGCGGTTGTGCTCGGAGATCGGCAGGCCCCACGCCCGAAGCCGCTCGTAGGCCTCGGATTGCCGATCGATCTCGAAACCTCTGCGGGCGCCGATCCCGTGGCACAGCATCGTCAACGGACGCGACGCGGTGACCCGGGGATCCTTCTGTCGCAACGACCCCGCGGCGGAGTTCCGCGGATTGGCGAACGGCGCCTTCCCCGCCGCGACCAGCGAGGCGTTCAGGTCGGCGAAGCCGTCGAGCGGGAAGAAGACCTCGCCGCGCACCTCGACCAGCTCGGGGATGTCGTGCCCGCCGTCGTCGCGGAGCCGCTCGGGCACCGCGTCGATGGTCCGCACGTTCAGCGTGACGTCCTCCCCCACCCGACCGTCGCCGCGGGTCGCCGCACGGGTCAGCCGGCCGTTCTCGTACGTCAGGTTGACCGCAAGCCCGTCGATCTTCAGTTCCGTCAGCCAGCGAACCGGCGCTCCGGCGTCGCGTGCGGTCCGGTCCAGCCAGGCCGCGAGATCCTCGGCGGAGAAGACGTTGTCGAGGCTGAGCATCTGCTCGGCGTGCTCGACCGCGGTGAATCCGGTGGCGAAGCCGCCGCCCACCCGCTGACTCGGTGAGTCCGGCGTCTGCAGCGACGGGTACCGCCGTTCCAGGTCCTCCAGTTCGCGCAGCAGCGTGTCGAACTCGCCGTCGGAGATGGTCGGTGCGTCCAGCACGTAGTACCGGAACTGGGCGTCGCCGATCCGCTCGGCCAGCACCGCATGGCGTCGGGCCGCCTCCGCCGGCGCGTCGACCGTGGGGACCTCCTGCAGCGCGCCCATCTCGGCCGCCGCGCCCTCGCCGCCACCCGCTGATCCGTCGCCGTCGTGGACGGTCGGGGCCGACAGGTCCTGCGGTGTGGGAGTGCTGTTGATCACCCCATCACCCTAGAACCGGCCACCGACAGCGGCCCTGCCGATTCCGAACCGGTGCCGAGTGCCTGTTCGATCCTTCGCACGGTGAAGCAGCTCACGTTCCGCAACGGGAACACTGCGGCTAGTATTTTGTTGAATGTTCATGAATCGGTCGGAACGCTCAGCCGCCGGTCGCTGATCACGACACCTTCAGTGCCACACCCTTGGGAGACGATGTCCGATGACCACGTTGAAGATCATTCTCGCGTCCACCCGGCCCGGCAGCATCGGGCCGGCGATCGGTTCCTTCGTGGCGGATCGCGCCCGGTCGCAGGGACGATTCGATCGGATCGAGGTGCTCGACCTTGCCGAGATCGCCCTGCCGTTCCTCGACGAACCGCACCACCCGCGGCTGGGCAAGTACACCAAGCCGCATACCTTTGCCTGGTCGCGAGCCGTCGACGAGGCGGACGCCTTCGTGATGCTCGTTCCGGAGTACAACGGCGGCTTTCCCGCGGCCTTGAAGAACGCCCTTGACTACCTGCATGCGGAGTGGCGTGAGAAGCCGCTGGGCGTGGTCACGTACGGCGGCGGAGCGGGTGGCGGCGCCGGAGCGCGATCGATGCTGCTGCCGGTCAGCACGGCCCTTGGGCTGGTGACGACCGAGCACGGCGTGTCGATCGGCGGGGCGCCCAAGCTCGTGGTCGACGGTGAGTTCCTCGCGACCACCGCCATCGAGCGGGCCACCGGCGACATGCTGAACGAGCTCGCCGACCTGGATGCCGACCTGGGACCGCGCCGGGCAGCCGTGCTTGCCGCGAGCTGAGCCGGCCGCCCCGACTGGCAGGCTGGGCGGATGCCGCTGGATCCGCACGACCTGCCGGAGCCGGTCCTGACTTTTCTCACCGACCGACACCTCGCGACGCTGACCACGCTGCGCCGGGATGGATCGCCGCACGTGGTTCCGGTGGGCTTCACCTTCGATCGCGACGAGGCACTGGTCCGGGTGATCACCAGCGACGGCTCGGTGAAGGTCCGCAATGCCGAACGACCCGGCCTTGACGGCCGACCCGGCCGGGCAGCAGTGTGCCAGCTCGAGGGCCGGCACTGGCTGACGCTCGAGGGACCCTGCCGGATCAGTCGGGTCCGGGAGGATGTCACCGACGCCGAACAGCGGTATGCCCGGCGCTACCGAGTTCCGCGGGTGAATCCGCGACGGGTCGTGCTGCTGATTGCCGTCGACCGGGTCCTGGGGCGGGCCTGAGAAAATCCCGCGGGCGGGCGTCCGATCAACACGTCAACGGATCAGTCAGAGAACAGCCAACCAGGCGGTACGTGCGAGCCGCCTGCCGCTCGTGCCAGGGGGCGAATGCCGCGACGATGATGCCCGAATCGACGCAGCGACCGTTCGCGCCGGAAGTCACCGGCGCACGGACTCCAAGACGTCACGGACCACTTCCGTCGTCAGCACCGGGAGCGGGACGTCGGCTTCGGCAACCGGACCCGAGGCCGTCTCCACCAGCGTCATACGTGTGACGGGAATGCGGATCTCCATCGCTCCATCGGCCACCACCATGTCGAGCTGCTGTCCCGCGGTCAGTCGCAACGCATCACGGACAGCCTTCGGCACGATGATGCGGCCGGCCGCGTCGATGGTCGTCTTCATGGTAGAAAAAATGCCATCGCAGTTCCGCGAAAGGGAACCCGTCGCCCGGGTCCGCTACCAGCCCTCGGGCAGGTCCTGCAGCGCCTGCGCCAGCTCCCGGCAGATCTGCATCGCCCGGACCGACCAGTCCGCGCTCGCCCCGGCCAGACCACAGGTGGGCGTGGGTACGACAATGTCGGGCAGCCGGGATCGGTTGAACCCCAACCGATCCCAGGTCTGCAGGATCGGTGAGGCCCAGGTCTGCAGCGATGTCCGCGGACCTGACGTGGCACCCGAGACCGCGGAGACCGTCCCGGCCAGCAGCAGCATGCCGGCCTCGATCGCCTCGCCGATCGGGTCGAGCCGGGCAGCGGCGGACCCGACCGTGGTCAGGTCCAACGACAAGGCGTCGAAGCCCGCGGCCCGCAGCAGTCCCAGCGGCGCGGCGGGATGGCAGCAGTGCGCGATTCTCGGATGCTCCGCGAGAGTCTCGGTGACGACGGCCAGCACCTCGGCGGCCCGCTGCCCGGCGACCGCCCGCACCGTGCCGAAACCGCTTGCGGTGGGAAGGTTCCCGGCCAGCACCGAGGGCAGCAGCGGCTCGTCGAGTTGTACCACCACACCGGTGCGCGGCAGTCTGCGGGACAGCTCGTCGACGTGCGCGAGCACGCCCTCGGCAAGGGAGACCGCGAGATCGTCGACCGCTCCGGTGTCGGTCAACGCCCGGTGCCCGTTGGGCAGTTCCAGTAACGCCGCCAACGTCCACGGCCCGCACACCTGGGTCTTGACCCAGTCCGCGCCCTCGTAGTGCTGCTGCGCGGCATCGAGGTCCCAGTGCAGGAAGTCCTTGGCGCGCTGGATGTCCCGACCCGGGCGTCGGGTGATCCGCCAGCCCGACGGCACCACCTCGCTGTAGATTTCGACCAGCAGGGCCGCCGTTCTGCCGGCCATGTCGGCGCCGACGCCGCGGTCGGGCAGCTCCACCAGATGCGGCAGTTCCGGCAGCTCGCCCGCGACCGTCCGGGTTGCCTCGTCGGCGGAATCCCCGGGTAGTGAACCGATTCCGGTCGCCGCCCCGGCATGCCATGCGCGTCGACCGGGCGCCGGAGCGCCCGCCGAGGTGGCGTCGACGGGGTCGGTCGCTCGCGCGTCGGTTGTGGTACCGGACGCGATACCCGTTGCGCTCAGATCGATCCCGCTCCCCGTGTCGGCCATCAGCCGGCCCTGATGATGGTGCCGGCACCGATCACGAAACTGTCGCCCGCGTCGTACAGGACGACCGTCTGTCCGGGCGCAACGCCCCGCAAGGGTTCGTCGAGGGTGAGTCGGATGCGTCCGTCGACCAGGTCCGCGGACGCGGGCACCTGACCGCCGTGCGCCCGCAGCTGGGCGACGGTCCGCAACGGGAACTGCGGCGGCTCGCCGCGGGAGAACACCACCCGGTCGGCGGTGAGCACGCTGACGTCAAGGCCCGACGCGGGCCCGACGGTCACGGTGCCGGAGACGGGCTCGATACCAAGGACGTAGCGCGGCCTGCCGTCTGGGGCGGGCCGGGAAAGGTTGAGCCCCTTGCGTTGTCCGATGGTGTAGGCGAAGAATCCGTCGTGTTCGGCCAATACCTCACCGGACTCCGCGTCGACCACGGAGCCCTGCCGCGCGCCCAGCTTCTCCACCAGGTAACCGTGGGTGTCCCCCTCCGGGATGAAGCAGATGTCGTACGAGTCCGGCTTCGCGGCCACCGCGAATCCACGGCGCGCCGCCTCCGCCCTCACCTGCTGCTTGGTCAGCTCGCCGAGCGGGAACATGCTGTGCGCCAACTGATCCGCAGTCAACACGGCCAGCACGTAGGACTGGTCCTTGGCTGCGTCCACCGACCGGTACAGCACGCCGTCCCGCAGCCGCACGTGGTGCCCGGTGGCCACCGCGTCGAATCCGAGCGCGATCGCGCGATCCAGCAGCGCCGCGAACTTGATCTTCTCGTTGCACCGCAGGCAGGGATTCGGGGTGCGCCCGGCTGCGTACTCGGACAGGAAATCGGCGACCACGTCCTCGGCGAACTCCTCGCTGAAATCCCAGACGTAGTAAGGGATACCGAGCAGATCCGAGACCCGACGGGCATCGAATGCGTCCTCGACCGTGCAGCAGCCGCGGGATCCGGTGCGCAGCGTCCCCGGGGTGCGGGACAGCGCCATGTGCACGCCGGTCACCTCGTGCCCGGCATCCACCGCCAGGGCGGCCGCCACCGCCGAATCCACCCCGCCGCTCATCGCGGCCAGGACGCGCATCAGAATTCCCGCAGCGCGGGACGACCGTGACCGGACGTGATGCCGGCACCGGTGCTGCCGGTGATCATCGCCGACGGGCCCCGGCCAGCGCTGCTCTTCGGGCCCGTTCGACCACCGGGGTGATCGCCTCGTCCACGGCCAGCACGTCGGCGCTGGTGGAGGTGTGGCCGAAGCTGAACCGGAGCGCGCCGCGCGCGGAGCGCTCGTCCTGTCCCATCGCCAGCAGCACGTGCGACGCCCGCGGCACGCCGGCATTGCAGGCGGACCCGGTGGAGCACTCGATACCCCTGGCATCGAGCAGCATGAGCAGGGCATCGCCCTCGCAACCCGGGAACCGCAGGTGCGCATTGCCCGGGAGCCGGGACGGCCCGCCGTCCACCAGCGACTGCCCCGGGTCGCCGGACAGCACCACGTCCGGGATCCTGACGGTGACCGCGGCGATCAGTTCGTTGCGGAGCCTGGCGAGCGTCGCGGCACGCTCGGCCCGATGAGTGACCGCGTCCTGCACAGCGACGGCCAGTCCCACGATGCCGGCCACGTCGAGCGTTCCGGACCGCACCCCGCGCTCCTGCCCGCCACCGTGCACCAGCGGGACCACGGCGATCTTCCGGCGCAGCAGCAGTACGCCGACGCCGGTCGGGCCGCCGATCTTGTGCCCGGTCACCGTCAGCGCGTCGGCGCCGCTGCGCTCGAAATCGACGGCCAGCTGGCCGACCGCCTGCACCGCGTCGGAGTGGAGGGGAATGCCGTGCACGTGCGCGACGGCGGCGAGCTCGCGGATCGGGTTGACCGTGCCCACCTCGTTGTTCGCCCACATCACCGACACCAGGGCGACGTCGGTGGGGTCCTCGGCTATGGCGGCGGCCAGGGTGTCGGCGTGCACGCGACCGAAATCATCGACCTCGAGCCAGGTGACGGACGCGCCTTCCTTCGCCACCAGGTACTCCACCACGTCGAGCACCGCGTGGTGCTCCAGCCCCGCAGCGAGAATGCGGCGGCGGCGCGGATCCGCGGCCCGCCTGGCCCGGAAGATCCCGGCGACCGCCAGGTTGTCGGACTCAGTCCCGCCGGAGGTGAACAGCACCTCGCTCGGCCGCGCGCCCAGCGCGGCCGCGATGCTCTCCCTGGCCTCTTCCACCCGCCGTCTGGAAGCACGTCCCGAGGTGTGCAGCGAGGAAGCGTTGCCGGTCTTCGACATTGCTTCGGACATCGCAACGACCACCTCCGGCAGGACCGGGGTGGTGGCGGCGTGATCGAGGTAGGTCATCGGCGTCCAGGGTAGGCCGTCCGGTCGTCGGGGTGTCATTCGGCGGCGCGGCCACAGGGCGAATCTCGCCGATCCAGCCACCCGGTCGGACAATTCGGACGCCCCATCGACCCGTTGTGCGTCACGGAACGATGATCAGACATCCAGCACCAACACATCAGGATGAATCGGGCGTAAGCCCCCGGTTGACGTTGCCGACCCGGCAGTCATGATCCACGCTGGCGATCGACGGCTGCAACGGTGCGGTCGCTACCCGAGGGGACGAAGATGGCTATCTCAGTCAACCTGGCCAAGGCGCTTGACAAGGCCTACGAGAACTCGACGCTCGAAGAGATCCTGGCGGCACCACCGTCGGCGCTCGCCGGAGTCACGGAAGCCGACGACAAGGCCCTGCAGGAGAACCTGGGCATCAAGACGATCCGGGATCTGGGCTCGAACAAGTACTTCGCGGTCGCCGGCGTACTGGTGGCACTGTCCAGCAAGACCGGCTGACGAAGCCGCGGGACGCTTTGCCGATCGACGGCAAAGCGTCCGGCTCGGGCCGAGCAGAGGATCGAACGCCCGAAGCGCCCTGGGCGGAGCGCTGGCCGGGCCGAGAGCCATCGCGCACGAGCCAGCCGGCATGTACCCAAGGTCCGCTAGCGGCGGTAGTGCTTCCCTTTGCTGGGCCGGGTCATCATCACCAGCAAGGCCAGCCCGACCAACAGCACCACCGCGGCGATCATCAACGGCAGACCGATGCTGAAGTCGGACCCGCTACTACTCGCCAGCTCGATCCCCGGGTCCGCTTGGGCCACCGGAGCGCCCGCCTGGACGGCCGGATCGACCGGGGGCGCCGGATAGGCAGGAGATGCCGCGAAGGCAGACAACGGCATGACCAGGAGTCCGACCGCGGCCAGCACCAGGGCGCTCAGCATACCGAACAGGCGCCGAACAGGCGTTGCAGACAGTGACATGATTTCTCCCCGAGACCACGAACGGAGTAATGGTCACGGGCGGACACTAGCATTCCGTCCGGATCCTGACAACGATGCGCGTCCGCAAGCGCGATCGACTGCGCCAAGCGTGGCGTTGTCGATCCCGGTCGACCAGGACGGAGTCAGATCGGAGTCAGGTCGGATCAGGTCGATCCAGGTCGGTCCAGGTCGGTCCAGGTCGGTCCAGGCTCCCCAGGAGCCTCGACCCGCGCGATCACGGCTGGTCGCCGCCGAACCCGAGGCTGTGTGTCATCTGCGGGTCGGAGCCCAGAAACCGGCGCAGGTACCGCCGGTCGGCTGATCGCGTGTCGAGCAGAACGAGAAACTCTGCGGTGCAGTTGCTCTCGTCCCATGCAGGTGGGCCGCAGAGCACCGCGCCGATACGCAACAGACCGGGCAGCATGGGCGGGATCACCGGATTGCCCGCGCGCTCCAGTCCACCGATCGGCAGCGGAACCCGGGCCCGGCACCGGCGCTCTGCCGGTGCCAGATGTCGTGACCGCGCGAGGTCCCAGCATGCTGCGGCGGTGCCGCCGCCATCCCCGAGGTCCACCGATACGCAGCCGATCGCATAGCGATATCCGGTCAACTGCAGATACTTCGCGACCCCGGCCCAGAGCAGCGCGGCGGGCCCGCCCGTGCGGTGGTCGGCCTCCACGCAGGCCGGACCGACCTCGACAGTCGAGTCGAGGATGCCCTCCAAGGGCGCCAGACCGAACCTCCGGCCGGCTTCGACACCGGCGCCGCGGGGTGCGGCGTCGTTGCTGTGCGGTGGCAGCAGCCGGACCGTCGCGACAGCGGTCCGGCGTTCGCCGTCGCGTGTGGGTGAGCCGACATTGCCGCAATACCAGACGATGAGGTGATCGCACCGCTCGTCGGCGCGCTGCCCGGAGTCACTCTCGCGAAGTCCGAGACCCATTGCACCGGAATGGCTCTCGGCGTCGAGCACGGCTGTGCGGAGTCGCCGGGCCGCGCGGACCTCGTCGGCGCCGGTGGCCAGGGCCAGCCGGTAACCGCGGGTGTCGGGGAGGTACTCGTCGGCCGTGTTTCCGGATGGTCCTTGGGGTCCGTCCAGGTGCAACTGGGTTGCCGTCACGAGCCACAGTGTCGGTCCGACAGAGGTTCGCGCGCCGACGAACAGATGGACAACGGGTGACGACCGTGTGAAAGCTCTGCCGCGCCCGCTCAGCAACGCCCGGCCGATGCGCGCTCCCGCCCGTCCATGACGACGGCCGGGCCGGCGGGGCGTGACCCCGACGGCCCCGACCTGGTCGTGACCGATCGGTCCGCTCAGCAGGTGACCACGGTCAGGCCTTGCGCGCCTTGACCGCCTCGGTGAGCGCCGGGGCGACCGTGAAGAGATCGCCGACCACACCGAAGTCGGCGATCTCGAAGATCGGCGCCTCGCTGTCCTTGTTGACGGCGATGATCGTCTTCGAGGTCTGCATGCCGGCCCGGTGCTGGATCGCGCCGGAGATGCCCAGCGCGATGTAGACCTGCGGCGACACCGTGGTGCCGGTCTGGCCGACCTGGAACTGCGGTGGGTAGTACCCCGAATCCACGGCCGCCCTTGACGCCCCCACGGCGCCACCCAGAGAGTCGGCCAACTCCTCGACCACGTGGAATTTGTCTGCGGACCCCACACCGCGTCCACCGGACACCACCACGGCCGCCGCGCCCAGTTCGGGGCGGTCGCCGACGGGCTCGGGGTGATCGGCGATGACGGTGGCGGAGATGGCCGGGTCGATGGTGATCTCCACAGGCACCACCTGCGCGCTGGCGGCGGTCGGTGTGGCCTCGATCGCGTTCGGCCGGATCGAGATGATCGGAACGCCGGTGGTGACCTTGTAGCGAACGGTGTACTCGCCGCCGAAGGCGGACTGGGTGGCGACCACGTCACCGTCGACGGATTCCACGTCGACCGCGTCGGCCAGCAGACCGGAGTTCAACCGCACCGCCAGCCGGCCGGCGATCTCCCGGCCGTCGATGGTCGCGGGCAGCAGCACAGCCGCCGGGTTCGCCGCTGCGGCCGCCGCGGCCAGTCCCGCGACCTGCGGGGTGATCAGGAAGTTGGCGGCGTCGTCGGATTCGGCGGCGTACACCTTGGTGGCGCCGAACGCGCCCAACTCGGCGGCCAGCGACTCAGCGGTGCCCGGCTTACCGACCACGACGGCCGACGGGGCGCCGAGCCGGGCGGCGGCGGTCAGCAGCTCCGCAGTGACCTTGCGGACGGCGCCGTCGTGATGATCGACCAGAACGAGAACTTCAGCCATGGTGATGTCTCCTTACTCCTACTCAGATTCCGGTCAGATCAGCCGCTCGGCGGCGAGGAATTCGGCGACCTTCGAGCCCCCGGTGCCGTCGTCGGCGACCTTCTCGCCGGCGGTGCGGGGTGGGCGGGGTGTCCCGTCGACCACCTGGCTGGCCGCGTTCGCCAGGCCGGTGGTGCTCGGATCCAGTCCGAGGTCGTCGATGCCCAGCGTGCTGACGGGCTTCTTCTTGGCGGCCATGATGCCCTTGAAGTTCGGGTATCGCGGCTCGTTGATCTTCTCGGTGACCGAGACCAGCGCCGGCAGCGATGCGGAGACCTCGCTGTAGCCGCCGTCGTGCACCCGCTCGGCATGCAGCGCCGTGCCGTCGATTTCGAGCGTCCGGACCGAGGTGACCTGCGGCAGGCCCAGCCGCTCGGCCAGCATGGCGGGCACCGAGCCGGTGCGGCCGTCGGTGGATTCGTTGCCGGTGATCACCAGGTCGACCGACAGCGTGCGGATCGCGGCGGCCAGCGCTGCCGACGTCTGCAGGGCATCGGAGCCGGCCAGGCCGTCGTCGAGGATGTGCACGGCCTTGTGCGCGCCCATCGCAAGGGCCTTACGCAGGGATTCGGCGGCCCGCTCCGGGCCCATGGTCAGCACGGTGACCTCGCCGCCGTGCGCCTCGGTCAACTGCAGCGCTGTTTCCACGCCTCGCGAGTCGATCTCGTCGATGACGGCGTCGGCCGCGTCACGATCCAACGTCCAGTCCTGCTCCCGCAGCTTGCGCTCCGAGTAGGTGTCGGGCACCTGCTTGATCAAAACGGCAATGTCCATCCCGCGATCGACCTCCCAAGATTCGTCCCGCTCAGCCGGCTGAACCATCATGCCCGGCCGGGCCGGACGCTGAGCCCCGACAAGTTACCGATCAGTAGCTTACCTGCTCGCCGGACCACCGATTCCCCGTACGCGCGAACGGAATGTGCCGGCCGTGGCAGTCTTGGACCCGTGTCCACCGTTCCCGCCTCCAGCGGCGTCATGCTGGTCGGCACCATGCTGGCGTTCTTCAGCACTGCCATCGCGATCACCTTTCAGCTGTCGCTGATCTGGTGGTCCATTCCGGTGGCGTCCGCGGTCGTCGTGCTGGTCCTCGCGGTCATCCGCTACCGACGGCACCGACGGATGCGGGAGGTATTGCACGGAGCAACGCTGTGAGCGGGGTGCCGGTGGTGATGGACGTCGACACCGGGATCGACGATGCCTTCGCGCTGATGTTCGCGGTCCGCCACCCCGGGATCGACCTGCGCGCGGTGACCTGCGTCGCCGGGAACTCGTCGGTCGACCACGTGGTGGCCAACACGTGTTACGTGCTGGACGCGGCCGGGGCCGGCGACATCCCGGTCGGTCGCGGCGCTTCCGCCCCGTTGCTGGGCCCCCCTCCCGACACCGGGCATTTCCACGGACTGGACGGTCTTGGTGGGTTCTCCCGGCCGTCCGACCGCCGGACGTCCCCGCTACCGGCGCTCGATCTGCTGCGCCACGAACTACTCGCGGCGGTCGGCAACGGCGAGCCGGTCACGCTGGTGCCCACCGGCCCTTTGACCAACATCGCGCTGCTGCTGCGCGCGCATCCGGAGGTGGCGGCGGGGATCGAGCGGATCGTCTTCATGGGCGGTTCGGCATCGGCCGGCAACGTCACCGCGGTGGCCGAGTTCAACGTGTTCCACGATCCTGAGGCCGCCGCGATCATGCTCGCGGCCGCCAGGGACCTGGACATCCCGGTGACGATGTACGGGCTGGACGTATTCGAGCAGGTGCGGGTGACCGAGGACGACGCGGCCATGCTGCACGCCCGGCTGGACCCGGCCGCTCAACTGGCCGGTGCATTGATCCTGGCCAGGGCGCGGGGCGAGGAATCAGCGAGCATCGGTGATGCCGGCACCCTGTGCGCCGTCGTGGACCCCGACGGGCTCGGCACCGAAAGGTGCGGCGTGCGGGTGGAGTTGGGCCACGGGTTCGCCCGCGCGCAGACGATCGTCGACCGCCGCCGCGGGCCGCGCGGCGGTGATCACCAGACGGATCACCACCTGCACAGCACCGCGCCGACCGAGGTGGACGTGGCGCTGACGGTGGACGCCCGCGGGTACGCCGAGCTGTGGCTCGGCGCGCTCACCGGCTGACGATCCGCATGCGGACTACCGCTCGGGGCGCGCGTCGGCGACGGCTGTGGCAACTGCATCCTGTCCTCGTGCCGCCAAACCGGCGACCACGCCGTCGATATCGGCCGCCGGCCGGTTCTGGCTGACCTTCAGCTTCGCCTCGATCCGGCTGATGACGACCTCGACGCCGACGATGGCGCGCAGCTGACCCTGGATGTAGCGCGACGGCGCATCATCGACGGTCCAAGGCCGCACTGTTGACGTAGCGCCGCCTTCGTGACGCTGCGTCAACCGGCGGACGAGCGCCTCCACCCACACCGGGTCGTCATGGACGACCAACCGCCCGTAGACATGGGCGGTGACGTAGTTCCAGGTCGGCACCACCCGACCGTGTTCGGCCTTGCTCGCGTACCAGGTCGGCGACACGTAGGCGTCCGGCCCGCGGACGATGACCAACGCCGCGGCTTCCGGCGGGCCGGTCGGCGGTCGCCGCCATTGATCGTTGTTCCGGGCGAGGTGCCCGAGCAGGGCGCCGTGTTCGCCGACCGACGGGTCGAAGACGAACGGCAGGAAGGTGGCGATCAGTCCGTCCGCTGCCGCCGTCACCAGGTCGGCGGCGCCGTGGTTGTCCAGCAGGTTTCTGACGTCGTCGTCGCCGGCAGCGAAATGCTTGGGGATGTACACGGCCACCTCCTCGGCGGGTCGGCGCTGTCGGTCTGCCCAACGTTGGAGCCCCTCGACTATTTCAGCTCACCGGACGACAAGCACCGCTTTGCCCGCCATTGAACGCGCTTCGATCGCCCGGAACGCCGCCGCGCCATCGGCCAGGTCGTACTCGACCGACGGTGGCGGGCGCAGCCCGTTCGCGACCAGCTCCGCGAGTCGCACTGCCGTCTCTGCGAACAATCCGGGTTCTGCGCGGAGGATCTCGGTAAGCCCGAACCCGACGACGCTGGCGTTGCGCAGCAGCAACCTGTTCGCCGGGGCGCTCGGGATCCGGCCGGACGCGAAACCCACGGTGAGCAGCCGACCTTCCGACGCCAGGCAGCGCAGGCTCTGGTCGAAGGCATCGCCGCCCACTGGATCGACGATGACGTCGGCGCCACCGTTGTCGCGCACCGCGGCCACCCAGTCGTCGGGCCCGTGGACGGCACCCGCGCCCGCCGCGGTGGCCACCGCTCGGCGTTCGGGGGTGCCGGCGACCGCCGTCACCGTCGCGCCCAATGCGGTGGCGACCTGCACGAAGGCGCTGCCCAGCCCGCCTCCCGCGCCGTGCACGAGCACCCGCTCACCCGCGCGCAGCCCGACTCTCCGGGTCAACGCGATCACTGCGGTGAAGTAGTTGACCACGATGCCTGCGCCCTGCACCGGGGTCAGCCCGTCCGGTAGTGGTGCGGTGAAAGCGGCAGGGGCCCAGGCTGTTTCGGCGCACGCACCGGCCGGCACGGTGGCGATCACGTCCTGCCCGACGGACAAGCCGGTGTTGTCGGGTGCCTCGCGGACGACTCCCGCGAGTTCCAGCCCGGGCACGTACGGCGGTTGCTGGCGGACCTGATACCGGCCGCGGGCGACGAGGGTGTCCACGAAACCGATGCCAGCCGCCGCCACCTCGATCAGCACGGGGTCGCCGTCCGGCCTCGGTGGGATGGGCACATCGTCGACCCACAGCGCATCGGGGCCGGCCAACTCGTGCACACGCAGGGCTCGCATTCTGTTCGCTCCTGTCAGTTGAAGGCGGAAATGCCGGTGACATCGCGTCCGATGATCATCAGCACCATTGCGTAAGTCATGACTTACCCCTTCATCGGAAGGCGGGCAGGCCGGTGATGGCCTGGCCCATGATCAGGGTGTGGACCTCGTCGGTGCCCTCGTAGGTGCGCACGCTCTCGAGGTTGTTGGCGTGCCGCAGCGGCGAGTAGTCCAGCGTGATGCCGTTGGCGCCCAGGATCGTCCGCGCCTCCCGGCAGATGGCGATGGCCTCCCGGACGTTGTTCAGTTTCCCGAAGGAGATCTGTTGTGGGGACAGGGTTCCTGCGTCCTTCATCCGGCCCGTGTGCAGGGCGACCAGCACCCCCTTCTGGATCTCCAGCACCATGTCGACGAGCTTGCGCTGGGTCAGCTGATAGCCGGCCAGTGGCTGGTCGAACTGCAGGCGCTGAAGGCTGTACCGCAGCGCGGTCTCGTAGGAATCCCGGGCTGCGCCCATCGCACCCCAGATGATCCCGTAGCGGGCCTCGTTCAGGCAGGCGAACGGGCCCTTGAGTCCGACGACGTTCGGCAGTACCGCGTCGGCGGGCAACCGCACGTCGTCCAGGGCGATGTCGCACTGGACGGAGGCCCGCATGGACAGCTTCGGCTCGATGAGGGTGGTGGTGAAGCCGGGCGTCGCGGTGGGCACCACGAACCCGCGGATGCCGTCGTCGGTTTGCGCCCAGATCACCGCGACGTCGGCGATCGAGGCCAGCCCGATCCACCGCTTTTCTCCGCTGAGCAACCAGTCGGATCCGTCCCGGCGGGCGTAGGTCGTCATGCCGCCGGGGTCGCTGCCTGCGGTCGGCTCGGTGAGCCCGAAGCACCCGATCAGCCGCCCGGCGGCCATGCCGGGCAGCCATAGCAGCTTCTGTTCCTCCGAACCGTGCTTGTAGATGGCGCTCATCGCCAGCGAGCCCTGCACGCTGACGAACGTGCGCAGCCCGGAGTCGCCGGCCTCGAGTTCCATCGCGGCCAGGCCGTATTCGACGGCGCTCCGACCGGCGCAGCCGTAGCCCTTGAGGTGCATGCCGAGCAGCCCGAGATCACCCATCTCGGTGGTGATCTCGCGGGGGAACACCGCCTTCTCGTACCAGCCGGCGATGTTCGGGACGATCCGGCGCTGTACGAACTCGCGGACCCGATCGCGCAGACCCAGCTCGTCGGCCGACAGCAGCGAGTCCAAGTTCAGGTAGTCTCGGGCCCGGTCGCTGACTTGCTCGGCGACGTGGAGCTTCATCTCGGTGTCCGGGCGGACCGAATCCGTTGAGGTCATTGTCATCTCGTTTCTCATTGGGAAGTCTTCGCGGTCGTGCGGATTCGATCAGGACGGAGATTCCCTGACCCACGCCGATGTTGTGCGGGCAGTCGCACCCCGAACAGCATGCCTGCCAGGTGCGCGAACGTCGACGCCATGGTGAAGACACTCTCAGCATTCACGCCCAACCGGCCCGGCAATGGCTGATTGGCCGCGACCAGCGGGCGGAGAAACTCTTCGGCGCACTCCCCGACTGTGCGCACATGTGCGCACAGTTGATAGGATTGATAGTTGGAGGTGCCTTCCGATGACGACCGTGCTGGACGTGTTACGGGACCGCGGATACGGCGATGTCGACGAGGCTGCCCTGGTGCGCGCCGTTCAGGACGTGCTGCCCGCCCGGACCGACGGTGGCACCGGCGCCCTGTCCGGTGACGCCGAGACGTTCATGGCCGCGCACTCCGGGATCTCGATGTCCGACGAGGCGATTGCCGGTGCGGGACAACGGTTGGCGGCGCGGCGGATCGCGGAGGCGGCCCAGACGATGGACACCGCGGCAGTTGCTGCCCTGCTGGGCGTGCACCGCACCCGGGTGCAGCACCTGCGCGACGACGGGGACCTCTTCGCCTTTCGGGATGGCCGGTTCAACCGGTACCCGCTGTGGCAGTTCACCGATCACCCCCGGCCGCTACCGGGGCTGCGGCAGGTGCTGGCCGCGTTGGGCCCGGCGCACCGGTCGGTGGTCACCGGGTTCATGACCACCGTGCACCCCGAGCTGGACACCGACGCCGGACCGGTCAGCGCGTGCGAGTGGCTGGCCGGCGGACTCGACCCCGCACCCGTGGTCGAGTTGACCAGTGGCGTCGCCCAGCCGTGGTGATCCCGAAGCTGCCCGATCGACCCGATCCCGCGGTGCTCGCCGCGTGCGACCCCGAGTTTCACCCGGTCGACACCGGCACGGTGATGTGGCGGATCCGCCGTACCACCGGAGCACACGTCATGGCCTGGAACGAGCTCCGCGAATACGGGCCGATCACCACCTGCTGGTTCGATCCGCACCCGGACGGACCGCCACGACGGCACACGGGTGTGGGCGTGCTGTACGCGGCCGCCGCCTTGCCGACCTCCCTGGCGGAGGTGTACCAGGACACCAGGGTGATCGATTGTGTCAGCGGCTCCCCGGCCGCCACCGCGTTCCGGTTTCGCCGGGCCGTGCGGTTGCTTGATCTGACCGGCGACTGGCCGCTCCGTACCGGTGCCTCACACGTGATCAACACCGGGCGGCGCGCCGCATCTCGCGCGTGGGCGCGGGCGTTCCTGACCGTCTGGCCGGACCCGGAGGGCCTGTGGCACAGGTCCAGCCTCACCGGGCGGCCCTGCGTCGCCCTCTACCGCGGCGCTGCCGACGCGATGCCGACCTCGCCCGCGCACACCTTCGGCCTCGACGACCCGCACTATCTCGATTGGTTGCTGGTCGCTGCCGACACCATCGGATACGACCTCGTCCACCGTTGAACGAAGGTCAAATTTGCACCCCTAGTTGGCGCTTGTCGGGTCTGAATACCCGGCGAGGGCGTGGGCGAGCGACTCGCCCCATTGACGCGCGGCGGCTTGTTGCCCGTCCGCGAGATGCGTTTCCTTGGTCACCAGAAAGCTTATGGGGCTTGTGATCTCGTGGAAACCGTGGTGCCGGAGTTGCTTGCTGATGCCCTTGGACGCGCGGCCCGTCATCAACGGCGAGGCGTCGATCCGGGTGTCGAACGCGGCCGAGTTCGCGTCGACCCGTCCAAGCGTGTCGAACCATTCGCGCAGGCCCGGTCCTTCGGCGTCGGCGTCGAGGACGAGCGTGCTGCCGTCCTGGTGCGCGGCCTCGACGGCCTTCTCCCGGGTCGCCGCCCGACTCATCCCGTGGATGTGGGTGGGTCCACCCACGACGACCAGGTCGGCCCGATCGACGAGCTCGCGGGTGGCCTTCGCGACGGGAACCACCTGCACGGTGTGAGCGGTGCCCACGCCTTCGCCAATCGCGTCGGCGATCAAATGAGTGTTGCCGTAGCTGGATTCGTACACCACCAGGATTTCCATGACGGCTTCTCCTCCTTGGTTTGGTCCCTCCAGCGTTACGCGTTGGTGGTCGGCAACCAAGGGCCAAAGGTCACGCCGACGCACGGGGGATCCCGGTTTCACGGATGTGACCGCAGCGCCGGTCAGTCCGGGACGCCGATGTCCTCGTTCCACAGGCTGGGCTCGGCGGCGATGAACTCCTTCATCATGGTGACGCACTCGGTGTCGTCGAGCACCACCACCTCGACCCCGCGCGAGCGCAGCAGGTCCTCGGCGCCGTAGAAGGTGCGGTTCTCCCCCACCACCACTCGCGGGATCTTGTACAGCAGGATCGCCCCGGTGCACATGTCGCAGGGCGAGAGTGTCGTCACCATGGTCGATCTCGCGTAGGTGGTGGCCGGCAGCCGGCCGGCATTCTCCAGGCAGTCGGTTTCCCCGTGCCGGATGGCGCTGCCCAGCTGCACGCGCTTGTTCCAGCCGGTGGCCAACACCGTTCCGTCGACGACCAGCGCCGCCCCGATCGGAATCCCGCCCTCCGCCCTGCCCTGCCGGGCGGCCAGCACCGCGGCGGCCAGGTAGTCGGCGTCAGCCGAAGGTTCGGCAGCCATCGGGCCTCCACAGCACTGGGCGTCCCGCAGCCGGGTCGCCGACCGGTGATCGCTGCAGACGCTACCGTGCCCACATGGCGCTCACCCCCATCCACATCACGGTCGACTGCAACGATGTCGCGACCGTCGCCGGTTTCTGGTCAGCCGCGCTGCAGCGGCCGGTGGACTCGCAGAGCGAGGAGGTGGCCGAGATTCCCGGCGGTGAGACGGGATCCACCGGTTGGCTGTTCATCAGGGTCCCGGAGGGCAAGACGGCGAAGAACCGGCTGCACATCGATTTCGGCACCGCCGATCGCGAGGCCGAGGTCGCCCGCCTGCTCGCCCTCGGCGCCCGTCGGATCGGCGACTACGACGAGTGGGGTGCGGTGTGGACGACGCTGGCCGATGTCGAGGGCAACGAGTTCTGCGTGGTGCAGCGGTCCTGAGGTTCGCCACGTGACTGCGGGTGGACGGGAACGATCCCTGACCCGGACGATGCTCACGCCATGGGTGCGATGCCTGTCCTGCAGCAAGGGACCGGCACCCACGCGGTGAGCATCGTGCCGCCAATCGGGATGGCCCGCAAATCGTGGCAGGGGGTAGGCAGGTCGGGCCTCCCTCGACGCTGACAGTGGTGCCGGTCCGCCGACACGACTGTCACGCTGCGCAGGACCACTCGTGTCCCAATCCCGTAGGCGCGGAAGGGGATGGTTCAACGGACCTACCCACCGGGTCAGCGACTACGTCTCCCTCCCCGCATTCTGGGACTCCGAGGTCTGGCACTTCATGCACGGTCACGGCAACGGTCGCTACCCGGCCGCGGTGATGTTAGGGCGGCACCGCCGCGCGACCGTGTTCGTGGGAGTCCATCGAACCCGGCGCGACTTCGACGCCGACGACATGGCCACCCTCGGCCTGCTCCGCCAACCACTGGCGGCCGCCCTCGCCTTCCGCACCGCATGGCACGACGCCACCCTGCGTTGCCGCGCCGCCATCGACGTTCGATCCTCCGAGCCCCTCACCCGGTGCACCAGTGGAACCACCCGGGCGCGTCCCTACGAACCGGCACCATCGAGCCCGTTCCGGAGGCTGACCTTCTATAACGCCCGTCCTGCGAAGGCCGGGAATCATGCCCGGATGCGACGCCAGCTTGACTATCGCACTGCGCGGAGGTCCCTCGACGGTTCGCAATCCGGGGATCTCTTTGACGCTGGAATCCGCCAACGGGACAACACCGGAATCGGCGGGCCGGAGGTGATCCGGTGCAGTCACCGTGCGGGCGGCGCCCCCACCCGGCGGATCGGTGACCGTGACCCGGTGAAGAACATCGAAAAGCTCCTTGCCCCTGCCGCGGCTCCCGGCTATAACCAGGCCAGGAGGCCTTGATGACAAGTCCGAACTCCGTTCAGCGTTTCGTCAGTGCGCCGGCCCGGGTCGCCGCCCCCGACGAGGCTCTGTCGTTGGACGAATTGCAGCTCGCGGCCAGAAACCACGGCATGCCGCTGGAAGCGCTGCGGTATGACGTCACCCCGGCCGGCCTGCACTACCTGTTGGTGCACTACGACATTCCGTTCGTGGACGCGGCCGGGTGGCGGCTCGCGGTGACCGGGCACGTCGCCCGGGAGTTGACCATCGATCTCGCCGCGCTCCGGTCGATGCCGCGCACGACTCGGCGGGTGACGTTCGAATGTGCCGGGAACGGCCGTGCCAGGCTGTCTCCCCGGCCGATCAGCCAACCCTGGCTGACCGAGGCGGTGGGCACCGCCGAGTGGGCCGGGGTACCGCTGGCCACGGTGCTGGGGGAGGCAGGTGTGCTGCCGGGCGCAGTGGACGTCGCGTTCACCGGCGCCGACCACGGCATCGAGCGGGGAGTCGAGCAGGACTACGCGCGCGGACTGGGACTGTCCGACGCGATGGACGGCGAGGTGCTGCTCGCCGACGAGATGAACGGCGCACCGCTGCCCCCGCAACATGGTGCGCCGGTCCGGCTGGTGGCGCCGGGGTGGTACGGCATGGCCCAGGTGAAGTGGCTGCAGCGGGTCAACGTGCTGGATCGGCCGTTCGACGGTTTCCAGAACGCCACGGCCTACCGGTTCAAGCAGGGCGACGAGGCGGGCGAGCCGGTCACCAGGATCCTGCCGCGGGCGCTGATGGTGCCGCCGGGCTTCCCGGACTTCATGAGCCGGGTGCGCATCGTCGACACCGGCCGGCACCTGTTGACCGGTCGCACCTGGTCCGGCTGGGGACCTATCACCGGGGTCGAGGTGAGCACGGACGGCGGCGCGACCTGGGGTGACGCGGCGCTCGATCCCGCTGACCCGGGAGGCCGCTGGGCCTGGCGGAAATGGTCGTACGAGTGGGCCGCGGTGACTGAGGGTCCGACCGAATTGCTGTGCAGGGCAACGGATCAGCTCGGCCAGGTGCAGCCCGTCGAGCAGCCGTGGAACCGGCAGGGGATGGCGAACAACATGGTGCAACGCATCCCGGTGCTGGTCCGCGGCGGCTGACCGTTCTGCAGGTTCAGGGCTGGTAGATCTCGGTCAGCTCGACGATTGCCCCGTTCGCCACCACCGACCGGTAGGGATGATAGAGGCCGAGGTCAGTCGCGGCCTCGTCCGCCAGTGTCGCCAGGGTGCTGCCGACCGGGCTGTTCCCCTCCAGCGTGGTGATGACCGCGTCGGGGCTGACGGAGACGACGCGCAGCTTGGGGTTCACATTGCGGAAGTAGTAGATGCTGCACCAGCCGTTGAGGTGTTCCTCCTGCGGAACGGCATCGTCGGTGCAGGCCTGCTCGGCGGCGGCACCGGTGAACCAATCGATCTTGTCGAGGGTGAGCTGCGACTGATCGACGTCGACGGCGCGGATAAAGCCATACACCTCACCGCTGAGGTCAGTGGGCAGCACGGTCGGCTCGGTTTGCCCCGGCTGCTGCGAGCTCGGTTCCTGCGAATTCGGCCCGTCCGAGGTGGACTCCTCCGGACTCGCCTGGGAGGTTGGCGATGTCGGAGCCGATTCCGCAGGCGGCGGAAGCGCTGAGGAGTTCGGCCCATTGGAATTCGGGACTGTGGAATTCGGCACCGTGGGCGATGGTGCGGAGGTCGTGGTCGACGCTGTCGTGCGGGCCGGGTTGGCGACACCCGGCGTCGGGGTGCTGCACCCGGTCATCACCAGGATCGGAATGAGTGAGAGGAGGGCCACCAGCGAGGTGCGAAGGGTTGTGTTCATCTTTTTCGCCTCCACCATCAATGACGTCCCGCAGCGATGGACGTTCCGGGGGTCACCCATTCGATTCGCGGGCTCCCTGGCGTTACCACCGCGGGCACGGCGCCACCCCTCAGAGCTGCCGGCCGAACCCCCGCGCGGCGCAGCGCCGTGATCTCAGTTCACCCCTGACAAAGCCGCCTGACCAGAGCCGAAAGGCCTTTCCTTGAAGGTGGATTCGCTCAGCCCGCAGTTCAGAGCGACCGGGGGGTCACCATCGCTGGACCTCGTCGGCGCGTCCCCGTCAGACGGCCCTTGAGGTCAGTTCCAGCAGCGCGTCGACCGCGGCGGCACCGCCGAGCCCCGAGACCCCGCCACCGCGCCTGGTTCCGGCACCGGCCAGCAGAACCCTGTGACTGCCGGGAATCTCCACGCCGTACCGCTGGGGCGGGGTGTCGGCGGGTTCGTCGTCACCCAGCCACGGCCAGCTCAGATCGCCGTGGAAGATGTTTCCTCCCGGCATCCCGACCGCTGCCTCTACGTCCAGCGGTGACGAGATGTCGACGCAGGGTTGGCCGTTTGCGTCGCGAGCGAGGCAGTCCAGCAGCGGTTCGGCAAGGTGGAGTTGCAGCGCGCCGAGCGCAGCCTCGGCCGCCCGCAGCCGACTGGCCTGCGGATTGGCCCGGAAGAGCGCGTCCGGAGTGTGCAGGCCGAAGAGCGTCAGCGTCGCTCCGTCGAACCCGTTCAGGATGGACGGGTCGGTCAGTGAATGGCAGTAGACCTCGCTCGGCAGCACTGCCGGCAACGAACCACCGGCAGTGATCGAGTACGCGGCCTGGAGATCCCACAAACCCTCCTCCAGGTGCACGGTACCGGCGAACGCCACAGCCGGATCGGCGCCGGAGGCCAAGCGGGGCAACCGGTTCAGCAGCAGGTTGACCTTGATCTGGGCGCCGGTCGGCACGGCCGGCTCGCGGCCGTACCAGTCGTCGACCACTGCGGGTGCCACGGCTGCCAGTACATGTGTTGCGGCCCAGGAAGTCCTGCTACCGTCGGCGCCCCGGCCGGTGATCGTCACCGCATCCGGGGTCTCATCAACCGCGACAACCTCGACACCACAAAGGATATCGACGCCCAGCTGCCGCACACGGTCGGTCAGCTGATCGGTCAGCGCACCCATGCCGCCGACCGGAACCAGCCATTCCCCTGTTCCTCTGCCGATCAGGTGATACAGGAAGCAGCGGTTGGCCAGCAGGCTCGGGTCGAACAGGGAGGTGTGTGTGCCGATCAGCGCATCCGTGGCGACAACGCCGCGCACCGTGTCGTCGCGGAACCTGCGGACAATGGCCTCGCCGACCGGCTGCTCGACCAGGTCGGTCCAGATCTGTTCTCCCGCAGCGGCAATGGCTGTATCCCGGACCTGGGCCCGACGGCGCAGCGGACCGGTCAGCGCCGGTGCCACCGCCAGCGCGAACTCCGCCACCTCGCCATAAAACTGTCGCCAGGCGCGGAAATCGTCACCGGACCCGGTGACCTCTGCGAACGACGCCTCCGTCGCGGCGCCGGGTGGGCGCTCCACCAATAGGCCGGTAGCCCGTCCGTCGCGCTTGACCGGGGTGTACGACGATACTGCGCGCGAGGCGAGAGTGACCTCGATGCCCAGCCGGCGGATCAGCTCGTCGGGCATCAGCGCGATCAGGTACGAGTACCGGCTGAGCCGGGCGGGGTGCGGGGGGAACAGCACCTCACCGACGGTGGCCCCACCGAGGTGGTCCGCCCGTTCCAGCACCGTCACCCGCAGCCCGGACCGAGCCGCCAGGATGGCCGCCACCAGACCGTTGTGCCCGCCGCCGACCACGACCACGTCTGGCTGATTCACCGGCGATCACTCCCGTCCGGCCGCCACCTCGTCGTGGGGCTCGGTCGTATTCTGCGCCGCCAACGGCGGCGCTATCGCAGAAGGCGGACTTTGATGGGCAGATCGAGGACTGCCCAGGCTCGATCTGCCGTGAGTACTTCCGGCGGATCGCTGCGGATGGTCAGAGCCAGGCAGCACCGATCGCCCAGTGACAGTGCCCGACCGCCTGGCAGAGATCGCAGGGCTCCGGCCAGTTCGGCATCGTCGGCAAGCAGGGGTTCGATGGTGACGCCCGCCGAAGTGAGCAACTGCCGCAGTCGGTCAGGGCGAATATCCGAGTCGAACATCTTTCCGACAACCTCTGCGAGGTTGGGGGTACCGATCGACGACCCGGAAAGGGCGGTCGTCACCACATCAGCTCCTGGCTCGTTGTTGATCAAGGCAAGAACCGCGGACGCATCGAGAATCGTCATGCTGGTCAGTCAACGATCGGCAGCCGTCAACAGCTTCGGTCGGCAGCAGACCTCGGCGTCATTCATTGGCCGCGGCAGCGCGCCGCTCAGCCAGCAATTCGTCGACCAGGGATCGCGTTCGCGGAACGGAATCTCCGAGCGCTCGCAATTCCCTGGCCGCATCCTCTGGTCGCTCCAGCACGATGTGATGTCCGTCGAGTCGAACGCGCAGGTGATCGCCTGCTTTCAATCCGAGAGCGGTCCGCAGATCAGCAGGTATCACCAACCGCCCCTGCTTGCCGAGCACGATCGTGGCATCCATGAGTGCAGTGTGGCACACAATCCGCTGGAGTGGCATGTCCCTCGACCCGGATGGCACCTGCGCGGCTACCGCGCGGCGCTGATCGCCATCGCCCGGTCGTACTCGTCGTCCAACCGGTCCAGCACGGCCGGCCAGGCGGTCGGAGGTTGGGTGGTCCGGTTGTGCTCGGCTATCCGCCGACGCAATGCGGTGTCCCGGGAGATCTCCACCAGCGCATCGATCATGCCCGGGTCCCCGTCGGCCAGCAGGCCCTCGCGGCGATCGTCGACGAACTCGGTGATCCCCGTTCCCAGCATCGCCAGCACCGGCAACCCAGCACACCTGGCCTCGAGCGCGGCGATCCCGAAGGACTCCAGGAAGGCGGGCGCGATGAACAGATCGGAACGGGAGTAGATCTCCTTCAGCGAAGACCGGTCGACCCGGCCGGCCAGGGTGACCGTGTCCGCCATGCCGTGCTTGGCGATGAACCGGCGCATCCGCGGCATCAGCTTTCCGTTGCCGAACACCGTCAGCTTGAGGGTCACCTCCGGCGGCAGCCTGCGCTGCGCTGCCAGCACCAGGGCCAGCAGCTGCAACGGCCGCTTGCGGACGGACAACCGCATGGTGGCCACCGCGTGCACCACCGCGGGATCATGCTCGGTGGCCGGCACCGCCCAGTCGTGCGGATCCAGCCCGTTGGGCAGCACCGCGACGGGGACGCCGGTCCGCTCGCGGAGCGGCGCGGCCGCGGCCTCGCTGACGGCCGTGAGCGCGAGCCGCCGCGCGATGTCCGGAGACGTCCAGGGCGTCAGGATGGTCGGCAACCGGAAGGCCGGGCGTAGGCAGTGCACCGTCACGACCACCGGAAAGCCCAACTCCAGGCCCACCCGGACACCCGCCGCGGCGAACGGCGAACCAACCCCGGCATGCACGTGCACGACGTCGAAGTTGCCGCGGCGCAACGCCTTCGCGATCGGCCGGGAGGGCAGCGGGTTGTTGGCGATCTCCGCGGGGATGGGCAGGCCGAACCGGTGGACGGGCATCGGGAACGACATCGACGCCAGTCGTCGCGGCAACGGGGTCGCGGTGATCACTTCCGGTTCAAGGCCGGCCATCTGCTGGCGCCGGGTCAGGTCGTTGACCTGCATCTCGATGCCGCCGAGGCGGGGAACGAAGCAGTCGGAGACGTGCGCGATCCGCACACTCCCACCCGCTTCCCGGCTCGCCCTAATTCTGCGACATGCTAACCCGGTGGCCCACACGGTCGTCTTCTTCCACGCCCACCCGGATGACGAGGCGCTGCTCACGTCCGGGACCATGGCCAAGCTCGCGGGCTTGGGCCACCGCGTGGTTCTGGTGGTCGCGACAGCCGGGGAGAGCGGCCTTGCCGCCGACCGGTTGCGGTCCGGCGGTCGGCTCGGCGACACCAGGACCGCTGAATTGCGCGCCTCGGCGACGGCGCTCGGTGTGTCCAGAGTCGAGTTGCTGGGCTACGCGGATTCCGGGTTGGCCACGGAACCGACGCCACCTCTTCCGGCCGAGCTGCTGCCGCGACTGGCCGACGCCGACGTTCCCACCGCGGCCGGCCGGGTGGCGCAGATCCTCACCGAGGAACGGGCGGCGGTGCTGACCACCTACGACGCGAACGGCGGGTACGGCCATCCCGACCACGTGGCCGTTCACCGGATCGGCGCGCTGGCCGCCCAATTGGCCGGCACACCGGTGGTGCTGGAGGCGACCGTGCCACGGGATCGCCTGCTGGCGACTGCGCGCCTTGTGAACCGGGTGCTGCCGCCCTCGCGGCGGGTCGATCTGCGGCCGTGGGAGCAGGCGTACTCGGCGTCGGCGGAGGTCACCCATTGCATCGAGGTGCACCGGCAGGCCCGGGCCCGCCGGGCGTCCATGGGGGCGCACGCCAGCCAGGCCACCGCGGACAGCGGGCCGCGCACGCTGGGCGTCTTCACCCGCATCCCGTCACCGGTGTTCGGTTGGGCGTTCGGTCGCGAGTGGTACCGGCAGGCCGACATGCCGGTTCGCCACCCTCGCTATCCCAGCGTCTTCGCCACCCTCTGACCGCGCCCCGATCGGCCGTCACTGCTCGGTGGCGAGTTCACCCGGGGTCGGCTGATCGACCGATCTGTCAGCGGCTTGCGCCGGGGCAGGGATGGTGTCGGCAGTGCTCTCGGGTGGAGTTGCCCGGTTACGGCGCCCCCACAGCCAGACGAGCCAGGCGGTGATCCCGAACGGGACCTCGATGACGTGCGTGAAGATCGAGAACAGCAGGACGCCGCTGGCCGCCTGCGCGGGATCGCCACCCAGCGCGACCAGCAGCGCCACCGACCCGGCCTCGACCAGCCCGAGGCCGCCCGGGGTGACCGGGATGGAGGTCAGCAACCGGCCCAACGCGAACGCGGCCAACATGGATCCCACGCCGATCACCAGCCCGCAACTGGCCAGGCAGATCCAGAACATGGCGAAGTAGACGGTGAAGTAGCCCAGGGTGCCCAGCGTCATCGAGAGCCATCCGGTGCGGACCACGCTGCGGGTCTGCTCCCGCAGGTTCGCGACCGCCACGTCCCAGCCCAACTTGCGGGGCCTACGGATCAACCGCAGCACGGCCTCGGCGACGCCCTCGATCCACCTGCCCACCCGGCGCGCCGCCCCAGGACTGACCAGCACGGTGACGAACACGGCCAGGATCGCCAGCAGGGTCAGCACCCCGACCAGGGCGGTGTTCCGCAGGCTCGGGCTGACGGTGCCGCCCTGGATGAGCAGAGCAGCCAACCCGATCATCGGCACCAACACCTTGCCGGCCGTGGCGAAGACGCCGCCGAGCACGATCGATATGCCGATGGCGGCGCGGGAGAACCCCCAGGACCGGCAGATGGCGTACGTCGCGCCGATGGCGAGCGCACCGCCGAAGGGCAGGGTGTTGGCGACCAGCGAACCGCAGAGGTTGACGATCAACGCGCGGGGGTGCGAGATGCCCGGTAACGCCCCGGTGATGGTGAAGGTGAACAGTGCCAGGGCCGAGAGCTGCAGCACGGCGAGCAGGATCAGCAGCCCGGGATGCAGCTGCGTCATGGGGGCGACGATCTCGGTCCATCCCACCCCGGCGACCCGGGGCAGACCCCAGATCAGCAGTGCCACCGCGATGGCCAGCGAGCCCACATCCCGAACGATGCGGATCCAGGTCTTGCGGCGCCGCCACCAGGGCTGGGTTGTCACAACCTGCTGCACCTCGCCAGATTCTCACGACCGATGGGTCGAGGGTGGTGTCCATTTCCGGCGATCCCCCCGAAAGGCGGCCACATTCGCGCCGCCGCAGCGCCTCTGCCAGCGAAAAGTCCGACCGTCGGTGGTGGCGTCTACCGTGACGATCGTGTCCCAGACCAGCGCCGACGCCGCCGCGATCGGCGGCGCCCGCGGAGCGCGCAGTGACACTGGAGCAGGGCCCGAACGGCCACAGCAGCCCGAGAACAGTCACTGGCTGCGCCGGCTGTGGAAGTACTGCTGGCGGCATCGCACGGTCACCCTGCTCGCCGGTCTTGCGGCCGTCGGTGGCGTCGGACTGGGAGCGCTCACCCCACTGCTGACGCAGGTGGCCGTCGACGACGCGACCAGCGGCAGCACAGCCGGACTGGAGTGGATCATCGCGGGGCTGGTCGTCCTCGCCCTTGTCAGGTTCGGCTCGTCGTTCCTCCGACGGTGGGCCGGCGGCCGGCTGTCGTTGGATGTGCAGCACGACATGCGGCAGGACCTGTTCGGTTCCCTGCAACGGCTGGACGGTTCCGGGCAGGACCGGCTGCGGACCGGGCAGGTGGTGTCGCGGGCCTCCACCGATCTGCAGATGGTGCAGTCGCTGCTGGCCATGGTGCCGCTGACGGCCGGTCAGGTGGTGCTGTTCGTCGTCTCCCTGGTGATCATGATCGCGCTCTCCCCGTTGCTGACGCTGACCGCGCTGCTGGTGGTCCCGGCGGTCGTGGTGGTCACCAGGGCGACCAGGGTCGTGCTCTTCCCCGCGACGTGGGCCGCCCAGCAGTCGGCAGCCGAGGTGGCGGAGGTCGTCGAGGAGGACGTCACCGGAGTCCGGGTGGTGAAGGGCTTCGGCCAGGAGGACCGAGAAGTCCAACGGCTGCGGTCGGGGGCGACGCGGCTCTACGCCAACCGCATGCGGGCGGTGCGGATGACGGCACGGATCGCCCCGACCATGCAGGCGCTGACCGCGCTCGGCCAAGTGGGCGTGCTGGCGCTCGGCGGCTACCTGGCGCTGAACGGCGCGATCACGCTCGGCACCTTCCTGGCCTTCACCCTTTACCTGGCCCAGCTGGTCGCCCCCACCCGGATGTTGACCATGCTGCTGGTCACCGCTCAGCAGGCAAGGGCATCGGTCGAGCGGGTGCTGGAGATCATCGACTCGTTGCCGGTGATCACCGAGCCGGCCGAACCGCGGCCGTTGCCGAACGGGGGGCTGAGCCTGGAATTCGCGGGCGTGCGCTTCGGGTACGCACCGGACGACCCCGTGCTGCGCTCGTTCGACCTGCGGGTGGAGCCCGGTTCGACCGTTGCGCTCGTCGGCGCGTCGGGCTCCGGGAAGTCGACGGTCTCGTTGCTGCTCCCGCGCTTCTACGACCCCCAGGCCGGAACTGTCCGGGTCGGCGGGGTGGACCTGCGCGAGGCCGGGATGTCCGAGCTGCGGCGGAGCGTCGGGGTGGTGTTCGAGGAGGCGTTCCTGTTCTCCGACACCATCGCCGCCAACATCGCTTACGGCCGGCCGGCCGCCACCGACGCGGACATTCGCGCCGCGGCCGAGGCGGCGGAAGCGACGGGATTCATCGAGGCGCTGCCCGACGGCTTCGCGACCGTCATCGGCGAACGCGGGCTGACGCTGTCCGGCGGGCAGCGGCAACGACTGGCGCTGGCCAGGGCGTTGATCACCGATCCGCGTGTGCTGGTACTGGACGACGCCACCAGCGCGGTGGATCCGGTGACGGAGGCCGCCATCCACGCCACGCTGCGCCGGGTGACCGCCGACCGGACCACGATTCTGATCGCCCATCGCCGGTCGACGCTCTCGCTGGCGGACACGATCGCCGTGGTCGCCGCCGGCGTGGTGGTGGACGTCGGCACCCACGATGAGCTGACTACCCGCTGCGCGGCCTACCGCGCGCTGCTCGGCACTGATCTGGCCGAGCCGACCAGCCAGGACGCGGAGCGGCGGGCCGACGTCGTGCTCAATGGGGACGTTCTCGAAACAGAGCCAGTTGGCGGACCCTCGGCGAGGGCAGCTCTGCAGCCGTTCGCTCCTGCCGTTGCGCCGCTCCCCGGCCCGGACGGCATCACACCCGAACTCTGGCCCGACATCGAGCAGCGCCCCGGCTCCCTGGAGGAGCGCTCGGCCACGGTTGCCTCAGCGGCCGACCGCACCGGGGTGGGGATCGGCAGGAGCGGCGGGATGGCCGGCGGATCAGCTGGTGGGCTGGGGGGCGGCATCGGCGGCTTCCTGGGCGCCGCGCCCGCGACTCCGGAACTGATGGAGCGGGTCGCCGCGCTCCCGCCGGCGACGGAGGAGCCGAAAGAAACGCCGCCGGACGGGCTGCCGTTCTCGCTGGCCCGCACCCTGCGCCCCGTTCGCGGGCTGTTGGTCGTGGCTCTGATCCTGGTGTCCGCGGACGCGCTGGCCGGGCTGATGTTGCCGGTGCTCATCCGGTACGGCGTGGACAACGGCGTGTCAGCGGGCGCGATCGAGGTGGTCTGGGGCACGGCGCTGGTCTGCCTGGCCGTGGTCGGAGTCGACTACCTGATCCAGCGGTGGCAGCTGCAAGTGGCGGGCCGGGCCGGCGAGACGGTGCTGTACGACCTGCGCCTGCGCGAGTTCGCGCACCTGCAACGGCTCGGGCTCGACTTCTACGAGCGGGAGATGGCCGGACGGATCATGACCCGGATGACCACCGACGTGGACGCGTTGTCCGCGTTCCTGCAGACCGGGCTGGTCACCTCCGTTGTGTCGCTGGTCACGTTCGTCGGGATCGCCGTGGTGCTGGCCGCCATGGACCTCGGCCTTGCGCTGATCGCCTTCGTGGCGCTGCCGTTCGTGGTGGTTGCGACCGTGGTGTTCCGCAGGTTCTCGTCCCGGGCGTACAGCGACGCCCGGGAGAAGGTCGGCATCGTCAACGCCGACCTGCAGGAGAACGTCGCCGGGCTGCGGGTGGCGCAGGCCCTGGGCCGTCAACAGACCAACGCCGACGGCTTCGCCGCGCGCAGCGACGCGTACCGCCGATCACGGATGCGGGCGCAGACCGCGATCTCCATCTACTTCCCGTTCGTCGCGTTGCTGTCGGAACTGGCTGCGGCCGCTGTGCTGGGATCCGGGGTGCAGCGGGTGGTCGCGGGGACTCTGACCGTCGGCACGTTGATGGCCTTCGTGCTCTACCTGGACTCGTTCTTCACCCCGATCCAGCAGCTGTCCCAGGTCTTCGACTCCTACCAGCAGGCGCAGGTCGGCCTGCGCCGCATCGGCGAACTGCTCGACACCCCGACCTCCACCCCGCCGCCGGCGAACCCCGTACCCGTCGGGGCGTTGGCCGGCGATATCTGGGCACAAGCCGTCACGTTCCGGTACGCGACCGCCGATCCGCACCCGGGCGCCCCCGGGGCAACTGCGCCAATCGACGCCGCCGCTCCGGCCCGAACAACGCCGACCGCGACAACGCCGACCCGCCTACCGGCGACCGGCACCGCCGCCGCGACCGCCGCCCTCGACGGAGTCGACCTGCGGATCGCCGCGGGCCAGACCGTTGCCGTGGTGGGCGCCACCGGGGCGGGCAAGTCCACGCTGGTCAAACTGATCGCGCGGTTCTACGACGTCACCTCGGGCGCGCTGCTGATCGACGGCACGGATGTCCGCGACTTCGACCTGGGCGCCTACCGCCGGCGGCTCGGCGTGGTCCCGCAGGAGCCCCACCTGTTCAGCGGAACGGTCCGGGACAACATCGCCTACGGACGACCGGACGCATCCGACGCCGAGGTGGAAGCGGCCGCACGGGCGGTCGGCGCGACCGCTGCGATCGCCGGCCTGGCGGGCCGTTTCCGGCATCCCGTCACCGAACGCGGCAAGAACCTGTCCGCCGGCCAGCGCCAGCTGATCTCGTTGGCCCGCGCCGAACTGGTGAACCCGGACATCCTGCTGCTCGATGAGGCGACCGCCGCGTTGGACCCGGCGGCGGAGGCGACGGTGCTGGCCGCCACCGACCGGCTCTCCCGGGGACGCACCACTGTGGTGGTCGCACATCGGCTCACCACCGCGGCCCGCGCCGATCGGATCGTGGTCATGGACCACGGCCGGATCGCCGAAACCGGACGTCACGACGAACTGCTCGCGCGGAACGGCGCGTACAGCCGGCTGTACGCCGAGTTCCGTTCGGCGCAGGATGCGGCGCCGGTGCCCGAGGTGGCACAGGTGGCACAGGTGGCACAGGTGGCACAGGTGGCACAGGTGGCACAGGTGGCACAGGTGGCACAGTGAGGAAAACGTGCGCCGTTGAACGTTGCCGATCGACCACTCGTGGATCTCATAGAAACCTGCGGACGCACATCACGCCGCGTGTTTGGTGCGGAGCGTTAGCCTGGTTCATATCACCCTCAGAGCTCAGAACAGGCGGAGAACGACCGTGTCGTCAGCCACCGTGCCGGAATTCGGTCCCAATGATTGGTTCGTGGAGGAGAAGTACCAGCAGTTCCTCGCTGATCCAGAGAGCGTGGACCCGATCTGGCGCGACTTCTTTTCGGACACGGGCTCCGGGATCAGAGGCGCTGAAACGGTGGCAGGTAACGGCAAACCAGAGGGCAATCCGGCCGGTGAGAACCCGGTGACCGTGACCGCGGCGGGGTCCGCGAGCGCTGGCCCGACGGCTTCAGGCACCACAACTGGCTCCACCCCGCCCGCCCCGGGCTCGCGCGCCGTCCCGCCGCCTCCCCCGCCGCCGAACCGTCCGTCCGCCAAGGCCACCCCGACCCCGCCGGCCACCGCGACCGCGCAAGCGCCCGCCGTCAACGGTGCAGCCGAGAACGCCCAAGCCAAGCAGCCGACCACCAAGACATCGGTCCAGCCGACGTCGGGAATGACGAATTCGCCACCCCCGCCGCCCGCTCGGGCAGGCGGCAAGGAAGCTGTCGACCGGCCGCAGGCCACCGGCCGGCCGACCCGTCCCGCCACCACCGCCACCCCCGACGACATGGTGGCTGCCAAGGCGGCGAAGGACGCGAGGGCCGCCCAGGACGCGGAGGGCTCCGGCGAGACCGTTGGGCCCATACGCGGCGCGGCGGCGACCGTGGTGAAGAACATGACGTCGTCGCTGGAGGTGCCGACGGCCACCTCGGTGCGGGCGGTGCCGGCGAAGTTGATGGCCGACAACCGGATTGTGATCAACAACTTCCTGAAGCGGAACCGC
>Ga0207931_1000020_pt1 | contig 50145 bp, 44 predicted proteins | sample NGESurdeep092012_2_FD_184478 | JGI IMG/M metagenome (GOLD analysis project Ga0207931, IMG submission 184478) | Arctic peat soil microbial communities from Barrow, Alaska - NGEE Surface sample 415-1 deep-092012 (SPAdes) | ecosystem: Environmental > Terrestrial > Soil > Wetlands > Peat ...
GCTCCTTGTCTCCCACTCACCCACTCCTTCTATAATGCCGTTGTGCCGTTACGCCATTGCACCTTTGTGTCTTTTAATCAACCTTCACCTTAACAACAACTTTTCGTACCATCGTGCTTTCACCGTCTTTTAGTCCGGGTCTGTGCAGATCGTCAGGGAAAAAGATGAAGAACCTGTCGGGTGTTGCCTTAAAATTTACTTCTTTGGTGACAGAGACAAACATTACATCTTTTGTATCATTATACTGCTCAAGCACATCTTTCTTATCTGAGATAGGTGCGATCCCGATCAGTTCATTGCCACTCGCAACGTATTGAATGTCTATATATTTCTTGTGAGCCTCATAGCGGACGTCCTCCGGATTCTTAGACATATATTCACTTACCGGGGCATAAACGTTTGTGCCGTCGAGCTCATAACGCTTCACCTCCATTTTTTTAAGATCATTTTCTTTCAGGAATGTGAAAGCTATATCCCATCTCTCTTTATGCTTAAAGTAAGATATGGCAAATTCCCTGCGGTTTATTGAAGGGTCAGGTTTTACCTGCCAGCCATTCAGCCATTCGCCTTTATCAAACCATTTGTTTACCTGTCTGTTGCTCCATTTTTCAGGATCAGTCGAGCTTCTGAAACTAAGAATACCGAGAAAAGTAGTAACTGCCATAATTTTAAAGGATAAGTTTTTCATATTTTCATTTATTACATTTTTCAAATTCTGCTATCAGTTAGAAATTTTCAGGAGCACCAAGTTATAAAAAAAGTCTCCACCTTCAATAATGTGCGATCAATGTATTACAGTTTAAGGTATTGTTCAGTTAATTCATTACACCTGGCCCAGAAAAATCCAATAAGAGCCTGATCATACTCAGGAAGAGGTTCCGGCTTCTTCCTGATGTTATAAATTCTTCCGTCAGAAAAGCCCGGATTAACCATCATTTCGAAAATTGCATCAGCCACTTTTAAGGGATTTCTCATAAATGGAGCAGCTATGCCATAAAGTGATCTGAAAAACCTGCCCTGCGTCCGATAGATTGAAGACCTGAATGTACCTGGGTCAATGCTGAAGCATTCAAGTTTCTTCTCCGGGTATTTTGCTGCGAGATGACTGCCCATCATAGCAAGAAAAAGCTTTGATTCTGAATATGCTTTAAGAGGCCTGTATTTCTGATTATCACATTTCCAGTCAGGAAAAGGATTTGCCATTTTATAAACAGGTGATGTCACTGCAGCAATCCTCAAAGGATTATGGTCCGGAGTACTCCTTATAATAATCTCATTTATAAGCAGGTGGGCAAGGAAATTTACCTGGAAAGTATTTTCAAACCCATCTCTGGTAAGGGTGTATTCCGGAGTACTCAGTATGCCGGCATTACAAATGACAAAATCCGGTGTGATGCGTCTGCATATTTCATTAATTATCCTGGCGGTATTTGAAAGGTCACTGAAGTCAACGCTATAAAATTGAAACCTATCTTCAAAACCCGGCAGGTTTTTCGGCTGGCGTCCGGTGCAGATTACATCAAAGCCTTTATCGTGAAACACTTTTACCAGTTCCAATCCAAGGCCTGATGTTCCTCCTGTGATAAGAACGCTTTTTCCATTATGAGCTGTTTCTTCCATTTTATCAGGGCCTGTTTAGATCACTTCAAACCTGTTAAATGATAAGACTGGCTAGCTGCCTTGCAAGCAAAGTAAATCCTTTTTTGGATTCCATTCTTATAAAATTTAACTTTACGTGTTCAGTTTTCATTAATTATTGAAGCGTTATGAAAAAATTAAATCTGGCAATTAGTGTAATTACTACACTTATTATTTTCTGTTCAACAGACTCTTTCTCCCAGGAGTGGCCTCAGTTCAGAGGCACCAGCCGCGACGGAAAGGTAACGGGTTTTAAATCCCCGGCATCGTGGCCTGAACAGCTTACCCAGGTATGGAAAGTAAAGACGGGCTCGGGTGATGCTACTCCAATCCTCGTCGGAAAAAAGATATATCTGAACACCAGGCAGGAAGGCGATGAGGTGATCCTCTGCCTCGATGCAGCCACCGGCAAAGAGCTTTGGGCCGATAAATATCCGGTCGCAGCCGCAACAGGTCCCGCTGCAGCACATCCGGGTCCACGGAGCACTCCTGCATTTGCAAATGGCAAAATAGTCACATTCGGCATTTCCGGCATTTTGTCGTGCCTTGATGCAGCTTCTGGCAAAGTTCTGTGGAGAAAAGAGAATCCCACAAATGCGATCCCGCAGTTTTATACCAGCATGTCGCCTCTGATCATTGATGGAATGTGTGTTGCGCAGGTAGGTACAAAAGATAACGGCAGCGTAATTGCATTCGATATGAAAACAGGAAAGGAGAAATGGACGTACAAAGGTGAAGGACCTGCTTACGCTTCTTCCTCCATAATGACCGTGAATAAGAAGAAGCTTCTGGTACTTTTCACTGAAAAAAGCCTCATGGCTCTTACTCTTGAAAATGGAAAACTTCAATTTCAGATCGCAGTACCCCCACAGCAGAGATTCTACAATTGCGTCAGCCCATACATAAACGGAAATATAATTTATTACACAGGTCAGGGCACCGGAACTAAAGCTCTACAGGTAATCAAAGAGGGAGCTGTGTTTAAAACAAAGGATCTGTGGAGCAACCCCGATGTCGGAGCAAAATGGAATACTCCTGTTCTGAAGGATGGATTTCTATACGGGTTTAGCGATCAGAGAAGGATATACTGCATTAATGCATCCACAGGCGAAACAGCATGGATCGATAATGCAACAAACAGTGATTTTGCCACCCTGGTTGACTGCGGAACAGTTCTTATCGGACTTCCCAGCACCGGAAACCTGATTGTCTTTAAACCTGACTCAAAGGCTTATGGTGAACTTGCAAAATATAAGGTTTCAGATACACCGGTATATGCTTTCCCTATTGTGGCTGGAAACATGGTTTATGTTAAAGATGCTGAATCACTGACACTTTATAAGATAGAATAAGGCTTATTGTACATCCCCCCGGCCCTCCCGCCGAAGCGGGACAGGCTCTTCAAAGGGGGAGGTTTTCCTGTCACCTGACGCCGTTATTCACCTTTGCACCACTGCACCGTTGTGCCCTTCTTACCATATCTTCTCCATCAGTAGTATATTCCTGATCTCATTCGGAGTAAGGTTGCTTCTTACCTCACCGGCATCGGCTACTGAGATCCAGCCTGTCTCTTCCGATACCACAACCACCAGTGCATCTGTTTGTTCCGACATTCCAATGGCTGCTCTGTGCCTCATGCCAAGATGAGTTGGCATTGTTACCTGGTCCGTAACCGGCAGCGGACACCTGGCCGCAAGTATAAGTCCATCCTCGATTAGGACAGCTCCGTCGTGAAGAGGGGTGTTTTTAAAAAATATGGTTTCAAGAAGCTCGGCGCTTACTCTTGCTTTCATGATTTCGCCGCCGGCAGTAAACATATCGAAACGACTTTGCCTTCCTATAACAATAAGAGCCCCCGTTTTTGTTGAAGACATAGCTTCAACAGCCCTGGCAATCTCGCCTGCTATTTCAGGTGCTACGGATTTTTCCGGTGCTGATCTGAAAAACCTTGAAAATGAGAACTTGTTATTCTTTATATACCTGTTGCCGATTACCAGCAGAAATCGCCTTACCTCCTGCTGGAATACAATTATAAGTGCGATAACGCCCACTCCAATAACCTGTCCAAGCAATGAACTTATAAGCTGCATATTCAATGCCTTTACAACAAGCCAGAACAGGTAGATGAAGAAAGCGGCAATGAAAATGCTTAACGCAGTAGTCCCCTTTATAACCCTGTAAAGCTGGAAAAAGATAAAAGCAACAAGCAGAATATCAATTATGTCAAATATGGTTATTGGAACTATCATCAGTTTAATTTATCAGAAATTAATTAACCCCAGGCACTGGACCTTTTAAACGTTCCACAAGTTTCACTGCTTCTTTTGCCTCCTTAACATCATGCACGCGAATTATATCTGCTCCACCAAGCAGCGCAGCACTGTTCAGCACAGTTGTACCATTCAAAGCTTCACCCGGAGTTAAACCCAGCGTCTTCCAGATCATCGATTTCCTGGAAACGCCAACCAGCAAAGGTAATCCTGTAACTGCAAAGTCACCCAGCCGCCGCAATATCTCAAAGTTATGATTTATGGTTTTTCCGAAACCAATTCCGGGATCTAAAATAATATCTTTAACGCCAGCCGATTGCAGGGCAACGATTCTGCTTCCGAACCATTTGAGAATATCTGAAATAAGGTCCTCATAAACTGGGTCTTCCTGCATTGTCCCCGGATTGCCCTTCATGTGCATCATAATATAAGGAACATTCAGTTCCCTGATCAGGCTGAACATTTTATCATCAGCTTCCCCTCCTGAGATATCATTGATAATGTGAGCCCCGCAATGCGTTACTGCTTCAAAGGCAATATCCGACCTGAAAGTATCGATTGAGATAACCGCTTCCGGAAAATTTCTGCTGATGATTTTGATTGCACCCAGCACTCTCTTTTTTTCTTCTTCCGACGAGACGTCATCGGCATAAGGCCTTGAAGAATATCCTCCGACATCAACGATATCCGCGCCATCATTGATCATTGATGCTGCCAGCTTTAAGATATCATCATCACTGCTTACCCTGCTCCCTTCATAAAATGAATCAGGTGTAATATTGATAATACCCATGACCCTGGGGACTCCCAGGTCAAGCAGCTTTCCGCGTATATTGATATATTTCGGCTTTTCTGACAATCTCTTTTCTTTAATTTCCGAAAGTAGTGATTTTATTAAAAACAGCCAATCATTTTCATCTTTGCCCTGTGGTTATTACATTTGTACCTGAAGTAATACACATAGATGAAGCTTTTTGTTGTTGAAGGAGTTGATGGTGCAGGGAAGTCGACCCAGATAAAACTGCTGAATAAGTTTTTTTCGCAAAAAGGCTACAATTGCGAATATCTTCACTTTCCGCGTACTGAAGCACCCTATTTCGGAGAATTGATTGCCAGGTTCCTCAGAGGAGAATTTGGTTCGCTTAATGAGGTAAATCCATGGCTGGTTGCAATGCTCTATGCCGGAGACAGGAAAGATGCAGCATCACTCATCAGGGGATGGCTGAATGATGGGAAGATAGTCCTTCTTGACAGGTATACATATTCAAATATTGCCTACCAGTGTGCAAAATTGAATGATCCAGCTGAACAGCAGAGCCTTATGAAATGGATACTCGGGCTTGAATTCAGTCATTTCGGGATACCTGAACCGGGTCTCAATATATTCCTGGATGTACCATTTTCCTTTACGGAAAAAAAACTCTCATCTTCAAGGAAGGGGAGTGACCGGAGTTACCTTAAAGGGACTCATGATATACATGAGAATTCACTGGATTTCCAGAGAAATGTCAGGGAAATGTACCTGAAGGTAACAGAGTCAGACCAGCGTCTCTGTGTAATTAACTGCAGCGATAATGATGGGAACATACTTACGCCGGAAAAGATTTCGAACCTGATAACCGGTGAAATTACAAGGAGAAAACTAATATAGGATGAAGATTCTTAGGTATATATGCAGGTTGTTCATAGGAATTGTCTTTATCTTCTCTGGTACGATTAAAGCAATTGATCCGCTCGGAACCGTATATAAATTTCAGGATTATTTCCAGGCTTTTCATTTAGGTTTCCTGAAAGAGCTCAGCCTGCCACTTACTATTTTATTATGCTCCCTTGAATTTTTTGCAGGGTTTTCAGTTATGTTTAATATAAGGCAGAGAGCAGGCATTATAATTGTCATACTGCTGATGGCTGTTTTTACGCCGCTTACTTTTATCCTGGCCCTGGTAAACCCTGTAACAGACTGTGGCTGTTTCGGCGATGTGATTCATCTGACCAACTGGCAGACCTTTCTGAAAAACATTGTTTTACTTATACCAGCCATATACCTGTTCATCAGCAGGAAAGAGATAGCACCAGAATCAGGTAAAATCAGGTCATGGATAAAACTGGCTATTGCATCAGCAATTTTCATCTTGTTTATCTTTTATAACATGAGATACCTGCCGGTTATCGACTTCCTTCCATATAAAACAAGGACATATATTCCCGACAAGATGAAGATGCCGGAAGGCAGCCAGGGAGACAAATATGAAACGACATTCATTTATGAAAAGGATGGCAGGAAAAAGGAATTTACGCTTTCAGATTACCCGGCTAACGATTCAACGTGGAAATTCGTTGAGCAGAAATCGGTCCTTATCTCAAAAGGATATCAGCCTCCGATACATGATTTTTCAATTACGACCGTTTATAACGAAGATATCACTCAACAGATCCTGTCTTCAGAAAAGCCTACTCTCCTTATGATTTCAAAGAAGCTGGAAGAGGCTGATCCTGAGCTTTTGAGGAGCGGATTTAACCACGGTTATTACTGCATGGGAAACATGATCGATTTCTACCTGGTAACGGCTTCCGGATCCGATGAAGTGAAACACTATTCGAACGGTATTAAATTTTGCTTTGCCGACGAGACAACACTTAAAACTATGGTAAGATCAAACCCCGGGTATATTTTGCTCAGGAAAGGCCGGATAATTGGGAAATGGTCGTGGGCAAATATGCCTGATAATAAAAAACTAAGCGAGTTTTTAAATCAACAATAATTGTAATTTTAATTCAATTTGTTATGAGAAAGAAAATAGTTGCCGGGAACTGGAAGATGAATATGAACCTGGAGGAGGGTCTTAATTTTGCTAAATCGGTTGATCGCTTTTTCAGGGAAAAGCCGGCTTCGAAAGCGGAGGTAATCTTATGCACACCATTCATCCACCTGGCAGGTGTATCGGAAATCCTTAAGAATAGTAAAGTTGCACTTGGAGCACAGAACTGCGCTTCTGAACCATCAGGGGCGTACACTGGCGAAGTATCTGCAGCAATGATAAAAAGCACAGGTGCACAATATGTGATTATAGGACATTCCGAGAGAAGAAGCTATTACCATGAAGACGACAGGCTTCTGAATAAGAAAACCTTGCTTGCAATCAACGCAGGCCTTAAAGCGATCTTCTGCTGCGGTGAAGTTAAAGCAGAGAGAGAGGAAGGAAGGCATCTTATCATAGTAAAGCGGCAGCTTGAGGAAGGACTTTTCACCCTTCCGGCAGAATCGATGAAGATGATCGTTATCGCTTATGAGCCTGTTTGGGCAATTGGAACAGGACTGACAGCCACTTCTGAGCAAGCCCAGGAGATGCATCATTATATACGCGGACTTGTCAGGGAAAAATATGGAAAAGAGTGTGCTGAAGGGATGACAATCCTGTACGGTGGTAGCTGTAAGCCGTCGAATGCGGCAGAGTTATTTTCAAAGCCCGATGTCGACGGAGGTCTTATTGGCGGTGCATCCCTAAAGAAGGAGGATTTTGCAGCCATTGCTGAGGCAATATAAAATCTGCCCCTCCCTAAAACGGGGCATTAAAACAAGAGTCATGTTAAAAAAGCTGGCATTCCTTTTCCTGATAATTCAGGCGTTTTTACCTGCTATCCTTCTTTCCCAGGTGAGGCCGGCATTTTCCGGTGATCAGTTAAAATTCAGGGAGGAGCTCACAGCATTCATGGGACCTAACCTGAATGATGAACAGAAGAGTAACCTGGGAATCTTTCTTGCCAGGTGGGACAGCGCTGCGTTCAGTAAAGCAAACATGACGAGGATTGTCGACCTTACGAGCCAGTTTGCAGTCAAAGGGATGAGGCCAGTGCCACATTTCAACGACCTTCTTGTTACTCTTAACACCATAGCTGAGAAGAAGAGCGGAGAAAAATTTCTGGCCGATTGGCTTTCAGGACTAAGCGTCCTGGCCTTTAACCCGCGATACCCGATGGAGAGTATCGACAGGTACATACGTAATACCCGCATCATAATAAGGGACAATGTCCTTTCCGAATCACCCTCTATCAGGTGGAAAGTAAAGAACAGCAAACTTCAGTTTATATATGACACCATATTCTTAGTTAAGATCAATAATGCTACGCTGACATGCTATTCGCAGAAAGACAGCACAGAGATATTTAATGCCACAGGAACATATTACCCCGATATGCAGCTATTTCATGGCACAAAGGGAAAGATTACATGGGAAAAAGCAGGTTATCCTGCCAATGAGGTATATGCTGAAATGGATAATTATTACCTGAATACAACAAAAAGCAGTTTCACTGTCGATTCTGCCAGGCTGACGCATAAAACTTACTTTAAGACATCGGTTTACGGCAAGCTCTCCGATCAGGCAATGTCATACAAGGTAAAGGAGAGGGCTGATTACCCCAGGTTTGAGACTTACGAAAAAGAGTTCAGATTAAACCAAATATACGAAGGGGTTAACTACGAGGGGGGGCTCTCAATTGAGGGAGCAAGCCTGAAGGGAACCGGTACGAGGTTCAAACCAGCAACTATCACCCTGTCGAGAAACGACACACTCTATCTTACTTTGAAATCGATGGAGTTCATGTTCTCAAAAGCCGGGCTGGTAAGCGCCGAGACCTCCATGGCACTTTATCTCAGAAAAGATTCTATTTACCATTCCAATCTTTCCTTTTCCTACAATGCATCAACAAGGCAGGTAAGTCTTTTCAGGGGCAATAACCCGATTTCAAAAAGCCCCTATTTCAACTCATATCATAAACTTGATATGTATTTCGAACTCCTGTCGTGGAACATGAAAGAATCGAAAATAATCATGTCAAGGGCCAGAGGAGCCTCACTTGGCGAGGCACAGTTTGAATCTGCTTCATTCTTCGATGCCAATTATTTCATGAAGCTGGCAGGAATAGATGAATACCACCCGCTGAACAGGCTCAAGAAATTCGCCGAATGGTATTACTCCCCTACATTTCCAGTCGATGAGTTTGCCAAATGGCTGGGCAGGCCTGTCGATGCAGTTACCGCTTTATGCATAGACATGGCAAACAAAGGCTTCGTTTTTTATGACCGGCAATCCAACGAGATAACACTGAAAGGAAAAGTGGATGATTTCCTTAATTCATTCGCGAAGAAAAAGGATTATGATGTAATGTTTATTACGAGCGAAACGAAAGCGCCGATCGATAATGCAATACTCGATCTTAAGAGTTTCATGCTTACCGTAAACGGGGTTTCCCATATCTTCCTTAGCGATTCCCAGAGGGTTGCCATATATCCATATAACAGGCAGATAGTTATTGGTCAGAACAGAAGCATGCAGTTTGACGGTGTTGTTGCGGCAGGTCTTTTCACAGTATTCGGACATAAATTCTCATTCAGCTACGATACCTTCAAAATAAGACTACAAAGAATTGATTCAATTAAGATTGCTGTTGAAACAGATAAGAAGGACCGCTTTGGAAACGCTGTGATAAAGAATGTCGAAAACCTTATCCAGCTTGGTACTGCTGAACTCTTTATCGATGACCCAAATAATAAGTCTGGACTTAAAAGCCTGAAACAGTACCCGATAATCAATGCAACAACCTATTCGTACATCTTTTATGACAAGATCCCGGGACTTGAAAACGTCTACGCGAAGGGAGACTTCTACTTCAGGGTTGATCCTTTCAAGTACGATAACATCGATCATTATACCAACGAGGATATGAACCTTGCCGGCGAATTTCATGCCGGTAACATAATTAAGCCTATCCGCCAGTTTCTTACAATACAGGACAATAACTCGCTTGGATTCAATATGCCCATCCCCCCGGAAGGAATAGAGGTTTACGGGGCTAAGGGAAGGTTATATGATAATCTAAGCATAAGCAACAAGGGGCTTACAGGCAGCGGTTCCCTGAAACATCTTACATCAACTACAAAATCGGAGCAATTCAGGTTCTTCCCAGACTCCATGACTACCCAGGCAACAACTTTCAATATTGAAAAGGATAGTACAGGATTGTTCCCGGCTCTTAACAGCGAGGATGTAAAAATCAAGTGGCTGCCGGAAAAAGATGAATGGATGGCTTCAAATGCCCGCGGAAAAAATTTCAATATGTTTGATAACGGAACGGTTCTTGACGGATCATTGACACTGACCCCTTTAAATATCAGCGGAACAGGTGTAGTCAATACAACAGATTCAAGGTTGACATCAGATCTGTTCACGTTCAACACTAACTCAATAAAAGCCGGGGCAGCTACATATAATCTCAAATCCCCATCGACAAATGGTTATGCATTTATTGCCGAAAATGCTGCTACGGATGTCAACTTCGACCTTAAGCTGACTAGTTTTCATCTGAACACCGACACTTCTGTTGTTAAATTTCCAGAGATCCAGTATATCTGTAAGATGACTGATTTTACATATAATATGGAATCAAAGGTCCTCGACATGGAACAAAAAGGGAAGTCTAACGCACCGATGATCACACCTGACAAGCTTATGAAGCTTGACTTTGCCGGACTTGACAAGCCAACGTTTTTTGCAACCAATGTGATCGGCGATACTATTTCATTTTCATCATGGAAGGGAAGTTATCATCTTGACGGAGAGTATATTGAAGCTGAAAACATCAATTATATCCATATAGCTGACGCACTTATTCAGCCTGACAAAGGAAAGATCACCATCAACAGGAGGGCAAAGATCCAGCAGATGCAAAATGCTATTTTAGCCGTAAACAGCAAGCATATCCTGCATTCGGCCAAAATCGATATTGAATCAACAAAACGTTACTCCGGAAGCGCAATCTATGATTACATTGATGAAAACAAGGAGATACAGCAGATCAGTTTTCCGGAACTGACAGTTGACACACTGAAAACAAGTGCCAAAGGATATATTCCTGTCAGCCAGAAATTCATGTTAAATCCCGAATTCTCATTTTATGGCGATGTTAACCTATATTCGACAAAAGATAACTTGCTTTTCAGCGGAGGTGCGGGAATAGTTCATAATTGCAATGAGTTTAAGAGCTATCCGGTCAAGTTCAAATCATATATCGACCCAAAAAATGTTATGATCCCCATAAGCGAGAAGCCTCGCGACATTAATGATAACATGGTCTTTTCGGGTTCCTATATCAACCTCGATTCCGTACATATTTACCCTGCCTTTCTCTCGGCACAGAAATCGTGGACCGATGTCGGACTCGTAAATTCAAATGGGTATTTATGGTACGACAAGCCAAAAGGCCGCTATGTTATCACATCACTCGAAAAGATTGTCGACCCGTCACGTAATGACAACATGGTAGCGCTTGACAAGAACTATTGTGTACTTTCAGGTGAAGGACAACTTAATTTCGGGGCTAATTATGATCTGGTGAAGCTTACTGCAGCCGGCAAGGTAATCCATACCCTCGATTCAAACGATGTGAACATCGAAGCCCTGCTTGCATTTGACTTCTATTTCTCACCTGAGGCGCTTAAAATGATGGGTGATGAGATAAGAATGATGCCATCGCTTAAACCTGTCAACCTTAACAGCGAGATTTACACCAGGGGGATGAAAAGCCTGATAGGCACCGAAGCAGCAGGACAGATGAAAGAGGATGTCGATCTCTTTGGAACATCCAAAAATCTGCCTAAAGAATTCAATTTCGAAATATTCCTGAATGATGTCAATCTTTACTGGAATGAAGCATCTTCTTCATTCAGGTCGAAGGGAAAGATAGGGATCGGGTATATCGGCTCTCAACCGGTAAATGTGTATGTCGATGGTTTTGTGGAGATCCAGCGGAGGCGTTCAGGCGATATGTTTGACATTTACCTCAAGGCCGATGAGTCGACCTGGTACTATTTCTCCTATTTCAAAGGAAATATGATGGCACAATCGGGAAATAATGGTTACAACACCCTCATTGCCAATACGAAGCTGAACCTGCGCAAGCACCCCGATTCTTCAGTAAAGATGCCATATACTTATATGCTATCTGTTGAGGACAGGCTCGGAAGATTCATCCAGAGAATGACGGGTCCTGTTGAAAACAACGAACAGCAGCCTGATCTTAAAGGCCTTACAAGATAACCTTGCCTCTTTCACCGAGCTCTATAAGCTCCATGTCGTGAATGACCTTTCCGTCTATCTGCAGCCTTAAGGCTGTCATATATTTATGAAAACCATTGTACCCTGCTGCTCCCGGATTAATATAGAGAAGTCCAGGTTTTTTATCATACATAACTTTCGCAATATGTGAATGGCCGCATATAAAAATGGTGGGAGGGTTACCAAGGAGCTGCTCTTTAACCCTGATATCATAATGCCCCGGGGTGCCTCCGATATGAGTGATCCAGACACTGGTCTCCTCTGCCTTAAATTTCTGGTTTTCCTTGTATACAAGCCTTACTACTGCATCGTCAACGTTACCATAGACGGCCCTGAGCGGCTTGAATGATGCCAGAATGTCTGCGGTTTCGATATTTCCGATATCGCCCGCATGCCATATCTCATCGACTTCTTTAAAGTGCTCAAAGAGCCGTGGATGGATCCATCCGTGTGTATCTGAAATGATGCCAATTTTCATATTTCTGCCCCCCTGCCCCCCTGAAGGGGGGTTATCTCGCTTGTCGTTTAGAGAATGCAAATCTAATGAACTTTTTATTTATTGAATTAGCCCCCCTTTGGGAGGGATGTGGGGTCAATAAAATCATTAATTTTGTAAAAACCAATCATAATGCAGGTATTTTATGCCCCCGATATAACAGGTGAATATTACACCCTCGATGAAAGAGAATCAAAACACACGGTACGTGTTCTGAGGATGGGTGAAGGATCAGGGATAAAACTCATCGACGGAAAGGGAAACCTCTATGAAGGTGTAATAAGTGAGCCCGATCAGAGAGCCTGCAAAATAAGGATACTTAATATTATAAAAAATTTTGAGAAACGTGATTACGGGCTTCATATTGCTATCTCTCCGCTTAAGAATCCCGAAAGATTTGAATGGTTTATAGAAAAAAGCGTTGAGGTCGGGATTGATGAAATCACTCCCCTGATTTGCCGTAACACGGAAAAGCAGGGCTTAAAACCTGATCGGCTGAAAAATATTATTATTTCGGCGATGAAGCAATCGCTGAAGGCAAGCTCCACGAAACTGAATGCTGCCTGTAAATTCAATGATTTTATATGTACACCTCACACAGGCACCCTTATGATTGCTCATTGCAATGATGGTGATGAAAGGAAAGGCATTGGCGAGGTTTACATTAAGAGAAACGATGCGGTAATACTTATTGGACCCGAGGGTGACTTTTCGGAAGAAGAGATCAGTAAAGCCAGGAACCATGGATATATCCCGGTTCACCTTGGGAAGAGCAGGTTAAGAACAGAAACGGCAGGTCTTGCCGCCTGCCATTCCATTTACTTTATTAATCAGTGATCTGAATTATCCGGGTTCTCTCTTTTCTTCAACCTTCCCGCTTTGCGGAGAGCCTGGTCAAGGATATATTCAATCTGTCCGTTCGTACTGCGGAATTCGTCAGCCGCCCACTTTTCAAGAGCTTTCAACTTCTCCGGGTCGATCCTGAGAACAAACGGTTTCTTTTCTCTCATGCTAAGTATGTAAAGTTCCTGCGTTTACAACAGGAGTGGCATCTTTATCGCCGCACAGAACAACCATCAGATTGCTGACCATTGCAGCTTTTTTCTCTTCGTCAAGCTCGACAATCTTTTTAACAGATAACTGTTCCAAAGCCATTTCGACCATCGAAACTGCACCTTCAACGATCTTGAATCTTGCAGCAACAATTGCTGTAGCCTGCTGCCTTCTCAACATTGCATTGGCTATCTCTTCGGCATAAGCAATGTAGTTTATTCTTGCCTCAATCACTTCGATGCCTGCAATCACCAGCCTTTCACGGATCTCTTTTTCAAGCTCCCTGTTTATCTCTTCTCCCCCGCCCCTGAGTGCAATTACAGCCTCATGATCCTCAAAATTATCGTATGGATACAATCCAGCCAGCTTCCTTAATGCAGCATCGCTCTGGACCAGCACAAAATGCTGAAAATCATCGACGTCAAATACCGATTTAAAAGTATCCTGCACTTTCCATACCAGCACGAATCCTATTTTTATCGGGTTACCGATCTTGTCATTAACCTTAATAGGTTCACTGTTGAAGTTGCGTGCCCTGAGAGAAATATGACGTGTAATGTAAAATGGATTTACCCAGAAGAATCCATTTTCACGAATTGTCCCTTTATATGCTCCAAACAGGACCATAACCAGCGAACTGTTTGGATTGACTACTTTAAATCCAAGAACAGTAAAGATAAAAAGCAGCGTAAGAACAGCTCCAAGCCAGATTATCTGAAAAGCAAATCCGGCAATAGCGCCGCCGATGAACAATATTGCCATCAGCAGGGCCAGATAACCCGAAACGGGTTTAACTGTAAATTCTTGTTTCATTTTTAATGATATTATATTGATATCATAAAGATATTATATTAAATATTATAAAACAAAAAAACACAGAATATATTTTTCTGTGTTTCTTAATTTTTCAGTGATTCTTCCTGATCTTCTCAATCAGCCGGCGTGTCAGCCGTTTCCCGGGTATTGGCTTTACCTGGTTCAGTATCCCTATCACATCGCTGAATTGCTGGCATAAGCCATAAGCATCCTCATAAAGGTCAATTTTGTCAGTTTTGATTTCGCGGTATGAAAGGAAAGGAGTAGAATTTAAACCCATAGGCGTCATGTTGATTTTATTTAAAAACGCACTATAGGAAAAATTATTATTGCTTCTGAATAAAAAATATTGTTGTGTGGTTTAAAAATATATGGTTTTACGGTTTTACGGTTTTACTACTATTTTAAACCTTAATACCTTAATGCCCTAATACCTTAATACCCTAACACCTTAACACCTTAACACCTTAATTAAGAGTCAGGCTGATCTTCTTCTCCTCCATGAACTTGCGCATATTGATGAGCGCATATCTCATTCGTCCCAATGCCGTATTTATGCTTACACCGGTAAGATCGGCTATCTCCTTGAAGCTAAGTCCGGCATAATGGCGAAGAATAACGACCTCACGCTGGTCATCCGGCAGGAAGCTGATCATCTTTCTAACATCCTTCTGAATTTGTTTTGATATCATATCGTCTTCGACATTTGAATCGCACAGCTTCTTCGAATTGAACAGATCAGATTCATAATCATCATTAGATACCGTATTCATCTGTTTAATCCTCCTGAAATGGTCAATGATCAGGTTATGTGCGATACGCATCACCCAGGAAATGAATTTACCGTTATCCTGATACTTGCCTGCCCTTACAGACTGGATAACCTTCATGAACGTATCCTGGAACAGATCTTCAGCAAGCGCCTGGTCGCGAATATATAAGCTTATATAAGCGAAAACTTTGTTTTTATGACGGTTGATTATTTGATCAAAGCAGGACGTCTCGCCATTTATGAACCTTTGGATCAGTTCATAATCGGAAATCATTTTACTCATAGCTCTCTGTATTAATTACCAAGAGTAGAGTTGTTTAATAGGCGATCCTCCTTTTTTATAATTTAAACGTAACATCAAAGAAAACAATTTTTTTTAATTTGAAAGTATTACTTTTGGATTTTAACTAAATTTTTCCATAAATAAGCAGAATTCAGGGATGAATGGGAGTATTGATATCAGGGGGGCAAGGGTTCATAATCTTAAAAATATAAGTCTTAAAATCCCAAGGGATAAGCTGGTGGTTATAACCGGTGTTTCAGGATCTGGTAAATCATCACTGGCATTCGATACTATTTATGCCGAGGGCCAGAGAAGGTATGTTGAGAGCCTTTCGTCATACGCCCGCCAGTTCCTGGGAAGAATGAACAAACCTGAAGTAGACTTCATAAATGGGATTCCTCCTGCAATAGCCATTGAACAGAAAGTAAACTCCCGTAACCCCAGATCGACAGTCGGGACTTCGACCGAAATCTACGATTACATGAGGCTCCTGTACGCAAGGGTTGGAAGAACATGCTCTCCTGTTTCGGGAAGGGAAGTAAAAAAACATTCTGCTGATGATATTGTTGATTTCCTGGCGTCGCTACCTGAAGAAACTGGTGTAATTATCACTTCATCAGGTGAAATACCTGAAAATATTAAGGTCAGTGAATATTTTTCCTTCCTGGTAAAGCAGGGATTTAACAGGGTAGAATCGAACGGAGAGCTGATCAGAATTGATGACCCTGGAAATTTTGCGGGCTTTCACCCCGGGCAGCAGTTAAATATTGTGGTCGACAGGCTGATAATAAGCCACTCTGCCGACAGCTTCAGCAGGGCAGCTGATTCGGCACAGACAGCATTTCAGACAGGCAAGGGTTACTGCCAGGTCTTAGTACTCGATAAAAGTAATCTCCGCAGGGAAAGCTTTTCGAACAAATTTGAGGAGGATGGAATACTCTTTGAAGAACCCTCGGAATATCTTTTCAGCTTTAACAATCCGCTAGGCGCATGTCCGGTATGTGAAGGATACGGCAAGATCCTCGGTATCGATGAGAACCTTGTTATTCCTGACCAGAATTTTTCAGTTTACCAGGATGCTATTGTCTGCTGGAAAGGCGAGACAATGAAGAAATGGAAGGAGAGGCTTATCAGCAGCGCCGATATCTTCAGCTTTCCCATTCACAAGCCATATTTTCAGCTCACTGATGATCAGAAAGTGCTCCTTTGGAAAGGGAACAAATATTTTTATGGACTGAACAGGTTCTTCGAACACCTTGAGGAGAAGAAATACAAGATACAGTACAGAGTGCTGCTTAGCCGTTACCGTGGCAAAACCATCTGTCCGGAATGCAAGGGATCGAGACTGAAGAAAGAGGCCGGTTATGTAAAAGTTGCTGGAAAAAGTATCCAGGAGCTTGTCAGGATGCCGGTTAGCGATCTCTATGAATACCTTAAAAACATTTCATTGCCACCCTCCGATGCCGTAATAGCTGAGAGGCTCCTGAAAGAGATCACAACAAGGCTTCGCTTGCTTATTGATGTAGGACTTCCCTATCTTACACTCGACAGGTTATCATCGACTCTGTCAGGTGGAGAATCACAGAGGATTAATCTCTCTACATCGCTGGGAAGCAACCTGGTAGGTTCAATGTATATTCTTGATGAGCCAAGCATAGGTCTTCACCCGCGCGACACAAACCTTCTTGTCAAAGTCCTGAAAGAGCTTCGCGATATGGGAAACACGGTGATAGTAGTTGAACATGAGGAGGAGATAATCAGGGCTGCCGATGAAATAATCGATATGGGACCGGAAGCTGGCAGGCTTGGAGGAGAAGTGGTATTCCAGGGAGGTATGGATCTCACTCCCGCAAATAAATCGCTGACTGCTAGCTATCTTAGCGGGAGGCTATCCGTCAAGGTCCCGGCAAAAAGGAGAAAATGGAACAGCTATATAGAAGTAAAAGGCGCCAGGGAAAACAATCTCAAATCAATTGATGTCAGGTTTCCACTGCATACGATAACAGCTGTAACCGGTGTAAGCGGATCAGGGAAATCAAGCCTGGTAAGTGAGATACTTTATAAATACCTGTCGAATAAAATCAATGGGAACAACCTTAACCCTGGGCACTTTAAGACAATCGCCGGTGATGTTCTCAGTTTGTCGGGAATTGAAATGGTAGACCAGAACCCGATCGGTAAATCAAGCAGGTCTAACCCAGTGACTTACCTGAAAGCATATGATGAGATAAGAAAGCTCTATTCGGAGTTGCAGGCATCGGTTCAGAATAACTTCAAAGCATCTCATTTCTCATTCAATATCGATGGCGGGCGTTGTGAGGAGTGTCAGGGTGACGGGATTATACACGTTGAGATGCAGTTCATGGCCGATGTAGAACTCACCTGCGAAGCTTGCAAGGGAATGAGATTCAAGAAAGAGATCCTTGAGGTAAGGTATCATGGCAAAAATATTTACGATATGCTCGAGATGACCATTGATGAAGCTATCGATTTCTTCAGCGCTCATCCCGGGAGGAGCGAGAGCAGGATTATCGAGAAGCTGAAGCCATTGTCTGACGTTGGACTGGGCTATATCAAGATGGGACAATCATCGAGCACACTTTCGGGTGGTGAAAGTCAGAGGGTCAAGCTGGCCTATTTCCTGAGCCAGGAAAAGGGAACTGGCCATATTTTATTCATATTTGATGAGCCTACAACAGGGCTTCATTTTCATGACATCAATAAGTTGCTCAAATCGCTCAATGCACTTGTAGACCATGGCCATTCCGTGATACTCATTGAGCACAATCAGGAAGTTGTAAAGAGTTGTGACTGGGTAATTGACCTGGGTCCCGAAGGAGGAGAAGAAGGTGGCTATGTTGTTTTCGAGGGGACTCCGGAAGGGCTAGCAAAATGTAAAAAATCCTACACAGGAAAATACCTTGCATCGAAACTGAAATAAAAAATGTAGAGCCGGATCTCAGATCCGGCTCTACATTAAAAAAATTATAAACAATTTATTTTTTCATCTTGAATCCGAACATTATTGCCACGCATCCGCTAGCAGGAGTGTCGCCCGGTTTATTGAACGATGATACTTTTACCACGAGTTTAAGCTGCTGGCTCGATTGTAATTTAAAGTCCCATGTCTTGGCATAATCCTTTTCTTTATTTGAATAAAGGATATTCTTATTGGCATCAAGGACTTTAAATTCAACCATCGGGAGTTTATCCTCTCCAACGATGGCGACCCTGTACTCCATATCGGAATAGAAAGTCTTATATAGTTCTGCCTCTTCACCTTCGACAAGCACAGCTGCATGATAGTTACCGTCATGAGTATATGTGCTCAGTTCAGGAAGACAATCCTTTTTTGCAAATGCCTTGCATTGTGCATCAGATGATCCGCTAAAGGCAAGAATAAATAATGCGAGTAACGGTAAAGTCTTAAATATTCTCATGGCATATCTATTTTACAAATGAATTTCTGATTTCAGCAACAACTATCGAGAGTTCTTTAAAGGTTACAGGAGTCATGTCAGTCTTGACCTCTGATTTCAGTATAGTTGTGTTGGTTGCAGCGTCAAACTCAGATCTTACGGGACCTGTTTTGATTGAAATTTTGTCGAAAACGCTGCTAAGTTTTGTAACCTGTATAATCAGCTCGTCAACAGCGGGGTTTCCCTTGCTGCTTTTGAGCAGGTTAAGCAGGATATCAATTGAGAGTTTCTGATCAATGATCCTTCCAACGAGCTTGTTTCCGTTGAACCCTTTCATATCAACCAGCTGGGTAGAGATATAGAGTCCTTCAATCCATCCGCCAACGAGTACCATGGCTGCAGTTGCCGGCTGTCCGTTATCCTCGAGATATGAATTTGAATTCATGAATGTCTGGGAAACAACATCCATAATGACATCGACATTGTTTATATTTTCCTCGAGTTTGTCAATATCGTCCTGTTCGATTGCCTTAAGGATTCCAAGACCGTCGGCCATCTTCTTGGCTGCATTCATATAATCGATCAGCAGTTGGGTTTGCTCATACAAGCTGGCAAAGCTGAGATCGCAGGTATAAACGCCAAGGTTGAGGGCCTGTGATTTATTGGTCACATATGTATTGACATTTGTGACAGGATTCAGAAGATTTGCATCAAATCTGGCACCAGCCGATTTGATAAGCATAGCAGACTCAAGGGGAGAAGGCAAAGCATTGAAGATCTTCTCAGCCTGTTTAATATCCTGTAATATTACGGCATTATCCTGAGGCATTTTTACCGTTACATTCTGGTCAGAGCCTTTTTTGCCACCTTTGCAACCGGTAAATAAACTGATAATCAGAATAAATACCACTAAAATAACCGAGCTTAACCTGTACTTTCTATTCATGATTTAAGTGTTTAATTTTCAAACGTAATTCAGGACTAAATTAGTATATTATTTTTATTTTTCAAAAAGAGCTACATGTTATTGACTCTATTTCTAATTTTACCTGAAATATTTTCACATGATAAAATCAGAAAAGAAACTTAAGGAGCTGGTCCAGATCCTGGGTAAAAAGAATTCGTTGCATATTATCCAGGCTGTCAGATCACTCCGCGAAGAGGAACCATTTGAAGGGGCTATCGGGCTTCTGGCAGAAACATTTAACGGGTCAGATGACAAGAGTGTTATAAAAGCCATCGGGAATTTTTTTAATGATACAAAGGACCTCTCTGCAAGACCAGAAATTATTACTGAGATCAGGAAGCCATGGAATGAAGATACAATCAGCATGCTGGTAGCTTCATGCTGGCAATCCGGTCTCGATTATTCTGATTACATGGAGGATATGATAAAAATATTTATTAAAGGAGATTATTCCACAGCAATAGAATGTATGACCGTCATTGAGGGGTCTGTCGCTGAAACCAGTCGCGAGAGAAAGGATGATTTGATAAGAACGATACAAGATGCTTCAAAGGTCTGGGTAAATGAAAAGAAGAGCCTCACTCTGGAACTTTTATCTATCCTTGAAAAATAGCAGGTTTCAGAAAGCCTGAATAAAGAGGGTGCTAAGCGCTTTTTTCTATTTTCTCTCCCCGAAAATCAGGCTGCCTATCCTTACCATTGAACTCCCCTCTTCGATCGCGATCCTGAAATCGCCTGACATGCCCATGGATATTTCCCTGAATCCGGGAATGTTTGCGAAATAGCTCTCTTTAAGCATTCTGAAATGACCGGCAAGAGCATGGAATTCATTGCGCACCAGGCTATTGTCTTCAGTAAATGTAGCCATTCCCATTACCCCGCATATCCTGACCGATTCAAATTTAGAAAATTCTTCAGAGCCGATCATCGCCATGGCTTCATCAATGCTGAAACCAAACTTTGTCTCCTCAGTGGCGATGTGAAACTGCAGCAAGCAATCTACTACCCTTCTGATTTTCAGGGCTTCATCATTTATTGTTTTCAATAACCTTAATGAATCAACGGAATGTACCAGGCTTACAAAAGAAACGATGCTTTTTACCTTGTTGGTCTGAAGATGCCCAATCATATGCCACTCTATGTCATCGGGCAGCTGATCCTTTTTTAACAGCATCTCCCCTGCCCTGTTCTCTCCGAATATCCTCTGCCCGGCATTATATGCCTCAAGGATATCACCAACCGGTTTTGTCTTTGATACTGCAACCAGCTTTACCACGACGGGTATCTCCTGTTTTAATGAAATGATATTTTCGCCAATGACGTTCATGGACAGGAATTAATTATTCCAAAAGATGAATAACCATTCCGCTGCGCAGCTTGGGTTCAAACCAGGTGGTCTTGGGCGGCATAATATTACCGGAGTCGGCTATTGTTATCAGCTGTTTCATCGACACAGGGTATAGTGCGAATGCAACTTTCATTTCACCACTATCGACCCTATTCTTCAGTTCACCCAGTCCCCTGATACCCCCGACAAAATCAATGCGCTTTGACCGTCTGAGATCCTGAATATCAAGTACCGGAGCAAGAACCAGGTTATTGAGGATGGTAACGTCAAGTACCCCGATGGGGTCATTATCATCATATGTTCCTTTTTTCGACGAAAGTGAGTACCACTTTCCTCCCAGGTACATTGAAAAGTTATGAAGCCTTCGGGGTTTATATATTTTTATCCCATTTTCCCTGATTACAAAGCCGGTTTCAAGTTTTTTAAGAAATTCCTCATCGCTGAGGCCATTAAGATCCTTAATGGTCCTGTTGTAATCCATGATTCGCAGCTGGTCATCCGGAAAGTGAACAGCAAGGAAAAAATTATATTCCTCAGTGCCATTGTGTGCTGCATTCTTTTCACGCTTCTCCTTGCCAACCAGGGCTGCAGCAGCAGTGCGGTGATGTCCATCGGCGACATATGTAAAAGGAACCTTTTCCCTGAACAGTTTTTCGATCTGCTTAGTGGTCTCGGGGTTTCTGATGACCCAGAAATGGTGTCCAAAACCATCTTCAGCAGTAAAATCATATTCAGGCTTCTCTTTCCTGACGATCTTCTTCACGATCAAATCTATCTCCCTTACTGCAGGGTAAGTAAAGAAAACAGGTTCAATATTGGCATTGTTAGCCCTTACATGGACCATCCTGTCCTGTTCCTTATCAGGCCGTGTAAGCTCATGTTTCTTAATGACACCAGTCAGATAATCATCTACTGAAGCACATGCAGCAATGCCGTACTGGGTACGTTTTGCCATAGTCTGGGCATAGATATAGTAATAGGGGGTCTCATCCTGAGCCAGCCACCCCTTTTCCCGCCACAGCGCAAAATTATCGACCGACTTTTTATAAACCTCTTCGGAATGTACATCGGTGCCAGCAGGTAAATCTATCTCTGCTCTTGTGATATGCAACAGCGAACACTCTTTTCCTGAAGCCATTGCTGCAGCTTCTTCTGTATTCATTACATCGTATGGAAGACATGCGAGGTCTTTCACTATTTCGCGTGGAGGTCTCAACCCCCTGAAAGGTCTAACAACTGCCATTAGAAAAACGTATTTCTACTTGTTTATCCTGAATTTTTCGTTTCCTGTTTTGAAATAATCTGCTATCTGCCTTGCTGCTGCGACACCAGCATTGATATTAGCCTCTTCAGTCTGAGCTCCCATCTTTTTAGCAGTGAATATGAATCGTCCCTTGTATTTTTCTTCGAATTCAGCCATGCAATCAGGTTCCACATCGGCAAGGTAGCTGAAGTCGGGTCTCTCTTCAAAAATCTTCAGAAGACCATTTTCATCTATGACCTCTTTTCTTGCAGTATTAACCAGCACACCATTATGAGGCATAGTCTTAATCAGGTCGTACCTAACAGATTTCCTTGTTATTTCATTGAATGGCAGGTGTATAGAAATGTACTGACATTTATTGTACAACTCAGCAAGGTTAATGGACTGCTTGGCGCTATTGTTTTTCATCACTCTTTCGCTTACGAAAGGATCGTATGCGTAAATATCCATACCGAATCCCTTGGCAATATCCGCCACATATTTTCCTACATTTCCAAAGCCATGCAATCCAATGGTTTTGCCCCTGAGTTCAGTGCCGGTCTTACCGCTAAAGCCGCTACGGATCTGGTAAAGCATCAATTCGAAAACCAACTCAGCTACCGCATTGGAGTTTTGTCCGGGTGTGTTCATTGCAACAACATTATGAGCAGTGCATGCCGGGAGATCCAGATTATCGTATCCTGCTCCCGCCCTTACGACAATTTTAAGCTTTTTTGCAGCATCGAGCACCTGAAGAGTTACCATATCGCTCCTGACGATCATGGCATCTGCGTCAGCAACTGCAGCAAGAAGCTCGGAGACATCCTCATAGTTTTCCAGCAATGTAAGCTGATGGCCAGCAGCGTCAATCACTTCACGAATCAGCTTGATTGCAGCGGGTGCAAAAGCTTTTTCTGTTGCAACCAGTATCTTCATTTTTCGTATTTAATTATTCTTTTCAAATTCTTTCATAACATCTACAAGAGCCTGCACACTCTCTTTAGGAAGAGCGTTGTAGGTCGAAGCCCTGAATCCTCCTGTAGAGCGGTGTCCCTCAATTCCCAGCATACCCTTTGATTTTGCAAAATCAGCAAATGGTTTCTCAAGCTCCTTATAAGCATCTGCCATTACAAAACATATATTCATGAGAGACCTGTCCTCAATATCCTTGATTGTAGGAACAAACAACTTATTCCTGTCGATCTCATTGTACAGAATGGCAGCCTTTTCAATGTTCTTCTTCTGAATCGCCTTCACGCCACCCAACTCCTTAAGCCATCTAAGGGTCTGCTGTGCTGCAAAAACTGCAAACACCGGAGGAGTATTGAACATCGACTCGGCCTTGATATGTGTCCTGTAATCGAGAATGGTAGGTATGGGTCGGGTAACCTTGCCGAGAACATCTTCTTTTATTATAACCATGGTAACCCCTGCAGGAGCAAGGTTTTTCTGTGCGCCCGCATAAATAATTGAATATTTGGAAACATCTACAGGCCTGCTGAAGATATCGGAAGACATATCGGCAACCAGGGGAATCTTTACATCCGGATCTTTCTTCAGTTCTGTTCCGAAGATAGTATTGTTGGTAGTAACATGAAAATAATCTGCATCTGAAGGAACTGAATAACTTTTTGGTATGTAATTAAAATTCTTGTCTTTAGAGGAGGCCACTTCAACGGTTTCGCCAAACAACTTTGCTTCCTTGAAAGCTTTGCTTGCCCACTCACCTGTGACAAGATAAGCTGATTTTTTTTGCACCATATTCATCGGTACCATTGCAAACTGCATGCTGGCGCCGCCTCCTATGAATATAACCTGGTAACCCGATGGTACTTCAAGAAGCTCCTTAACCAGAGCAATGGAATCATTCATGCAAGCAATAAATTCCTTGCTGCGGTGAGAGATCTCAAGAACTGACAGCCCTGAACCGGCAAAATCCTTAATTCCTTCAATAGTCTTATCAAGAGTGTACTGCGGAAGAATTGAGGGCCCTGCATAAAAATTGTGTTTTTTCATGATTGGTATTTTACTATTAATAATTAATAAATTCGATACACTGTTTCACAAAAATATAATAAATAGAGCTAGCCATTGTCAAATAACACTAAAACAATAATTTATAAAATATTATCGACAAGAATCCCATTTTTAATTACAGGTATCTTTTTTGTGAAATCGGCAGTAAGGCAAAACCCGATACAATCATCAAGTCCCTTGTCGCGCAGCCGGCTCCTCTGAGCAGTTTTTTCAATGTAGCCCTGCAAGTCGTTTTTTGCCAGAGTCCAGAGATCCATTGCAGCATGAGTTGAGTCACAGATGGTTGAGTACAGGGATGAGGCTATAAGCTTTTCTGCAATTGCCCCGGTACAGATTGTATCCTCAAGATTGAACCTGTTTTTCCATCCAGCGCAAAAGAGCACAACATCCATTTCCTGTGAAATGATCCAATCGGTAAGCGCGCTTATGTTCAGAAAAGATCCTATTACTATCCTGCCTGCCGATGATGACATTTTAATAATCCCTGTTCCGTTCGTTGTGCTGTAAACAATAGTTTTTCCTTCAACCCTCTCCCTGGTAAAGTTGAAAGGGGAATTGCCGAAATCCGCAAAATCAAGCAAATAACCATCACGCTCTGCTGCAACAAGATAGCCTCGGCTTTTGTATTCTCTTGCCTCATCAACTGTCTCAACCGGTATTATTGATTTTGCTCCATTGGCAAAGGCAGTGCAAATAGCTGATGTCGCCCGCAGGATATCAATGATCACAACTATCGATCCTGCATGCAGATCGGCTTCATACAATGCCGGTGAAAAACATGTCTCAAGTTTTCTTTTCCCCATCAATATGGTGTTACGGTGTTAAGGTGTTACGGTTTTAGGGTGTTAGGGTGTTATGCTGTAATGCCTTAATACCTTAATACCTTAATACCTTAATACCTTAATACCTTAATACCTTAATACCTTAATGCCCTAATACCTTTATTTATTGTAAAACGGTAAGTTCACTACCTTGGCCTTCAGGTCTTTATTCCTTATGCGTATAAATATCTCAGTATCGGTCTTCCAGAAGCCCCTGGCAAGGTATGCCATTCCGATTCCCTGCTTCAGCATCGGCGACATGGTGCCGGAAGTCACTTCTCCAATATTATTTCCATTTGAATCAACGACATCATAATGCTGTCTCGGTATCCCCCTGTCTATCATAATAAATCCCCTGAGTCTCTTATTGACTCCATCATTTTTCTGTTTAAGGAGGAGATCTTTATCGATAAAACTCTTTGAATCGGTAAATTTGGTGATCCAGCCGAGTCCGGCTTCTATCGGTGACGTAGTGTCATTAATATCGTTGCCGTAAAGACAGTAGCCCATTTCAAGTCTTAACGTATCGCGTGCTGCCAGCCCTGCGGGTTTTATTCCGAACTCTTCTCCTGCTTCGAATATGGCATTCCAGAGTTTCGGGCCGTCGCTGTTCTTAACATATATCTCACAACCGCCTGCCCCGGTATAACCTGTTGTCGAGAAAATAACATTTTTGATACCGGCAAAGTCGATTTCCATGAAGGTATAGTACTCCATCCCGGTAATGGGAGTTTCTGTGAGTTTCTGCATAGCCTTTAACGCCAGCGGGCCCTGGACGGCTAGCTGGGCAATGTCATCTGAAGCGTTCACGAGATCTTTCCCTGGCACAATGCCGAATCCTGATGCATTCTTAACGCACCATTTCCAGTCTTTCTCAGTATTGGCTGCATTTACGACCAGAAGGTATTTCCTGGCATTAAACCTGTAAACCAGAAGGTCGTCCACAATGCCGCCCTTACCGTTTGGGAAGCAGGAATATTGAACCTTACCATCAGTGAGCAGAGAGACATCGTTCGAGGTTATATGCTGAAGGAAAGCAAGGGCATCAGGTCCGGTGACCCAGAACTCTCCCATATGAGAGACATCAAATACACCGATCCTGGTTCTTACATTGATATGTTCATCATTTATTCCGGTATATTCAAGTGGCATATTATAACCTGCAAAAGGGACCATCCTGGCTTCCGCTTCTTCATGAAATTTAGTAAATGCAGTATTCTTCATTCTTTAAAAATCTTCAATTTTTTTTCAGAATTCCAGTATTTTGAATTCAACCCTCCTGTTTTTAGTCCTTCCTGCGGCGGTGGCATTATCAGCTACCGGCTGAAGAGAACCGAATCCCTTGTATTCAAGCCTTGCCCGGTCGATACCCTTCCTGACAAGATACTCCACTACAGATTTTGCCCTGGCTTCCGAAAGCTTGAAGTTTACGGGCTCGCTCCCCGTCTTGTCAGTATGGCCTGAAATTTCGATCCTCATCTGGGCATTATCAATAAGAATATTATAAAGACGGTCAAGTTCAGTATTTGAACTTGGAGTCAGTATTGATTTTCCTGTTTCGAAAAGGATATTATTCAGGACCACCTTTTTGCCGACCTTAACCTTGATCAGTGAAACGTCGAGGTTAAATACATCGGAATAATAGTTTGCTGGGATGCTTACCCGCTTCATATCCGACAGGAAGCCTGCTCCGCGGAAATTAACCATATATGCTTTTTTATCCGGAAGCCTGACCCTGTATGTTCCATCTACGTCAGAGCTTACAGTTGTTGCAACATTCTGATCGGTGGCAAGGTCAATTACATCAATCTTTGCAAGGACTGGTTCAGATGTCTCCGAATCCTTAACTTTTCCGATAAGGTACAGAACTACTTCTTTCGGAGGTTCAGGGGCAGCTACCGGTTGAGGCGGAGCCTGTACAATCTGTTTGATCACAACAACCGTATCCCTGATAACAACAGTATCGCGTTTCGGTGGTTGAGGAGGAACTACTACCGGTACTATTACTGGTTTCGGAGGAAGGGGTTTTCCTTCAAAAATATCCAGTCCGCCATTTGTTCCTGGCCGGTTTGATGCAAAAAAGAATGATTTGCTTCCTTTAGGTTTAAAATAGAAGAGGTCATCCCATGCGGTATTGAGCGGAAAACCGTAATTCACGGCATTTCCCCATTCTCCGCCGGGACCTTTTACGCTGTAAAAAACATCATAGCCGCCGATTGAATTATGTCCTTTTGAGCTGAAAAAGATAGTATCGCCAAGATCAGAAAACCTAACTGACTCCTCATCAAGGGGAGTGTTGATCTTAGGACCGGCATTGACCGGTTTTGACCATTTTTTTTCATCAAGCTTTTTGGATACATAAATATCTTTACCGCCAAGTCCATCTTTCCCCTTATCTGTCACAAACCATATTTCATTGCCTGAAGGATTGAAGGTAAAAGATGTCTCTGCCCCGCTGCTGTTAATATTATATGATAGTGAGGAAGGTGTCTTCCAATCATTTTTCTTCTGTTCCGATACTTTGATATCGCCTCCGTTTTCATATCCGGCATAGATAAAAAGCTCGTCGCCGGCAGGATTAATATAGAGAGGAGTCTCGCATAAATTGGTATTGAGGTTTTTTCCAGCAGTGGCAGCGGTTCCCCATGTACCATTAAAAAATGTCGAAAAGTAGATATTCTCATCAAACTTGCCATCGCCATACAATGTGCTCGATTTTGAAAATTCGCGTCTTGAGGCAAAATACATTGTTTTACCGTCTGCAGTGAATATTTCGGCGTAATCGTCAGCGGCAGAATTGATATTAGGCCCTACATTCTTTATTTCGATCCTTAGAGTATCTTTCGTAATGGTAAGCGCAGAATTGCATTCCTCAATAAATCTGTTAGCATCTGATATATTCTGCTCCGACTTCTTCACCGTTGAATTAAGGTAGCTGGTCAGCTTCTCGATTGCCTCGGTGTATTTTCCTGCATACTGCAGGGAGTGGCCTGTAAGCAACAGGATATCATCAGTGATGCCGCTTTTGTACTGAAGCGCCTTAAGAAAGAATTCAGAAGCTCTCTCCTTGTTATCTGAAAAAAGGGCTGAGACACCAGTCTTGTAATTCAGTTCGGAATTTGAACTGTTATAGATTCCTGCCTTTACATATTCCTCATAAGCATAGCCATACCAAATGCCCTGTTCTGAATAATATGAATCGCCGGTGCTGATATGCTGCCATGCGAGATCGAATCCGTTCTTATCCTTTTTAAATTCATTTTTCCGCACGTTTATATTAGTCTGTGCATTCAGGAAGGAGAAACTGAAAATAAAAAACAAAGTCAGGAAATGCTTTAAACGCTTCATACCATATTATTTTTCTCGCTATAAATTTAGCACTTATTTCCGTTTACAAAAAACGTTTCATGCTTATGGGAATCCATGGTGATAAAAAATTGGTTATATTTGTTCAATTCTTTGCATTCTTATTTATTGATCCTTTATTTTCTGGTGTTATGGATTACAAATTCATAAATACTGAATACCTCGATTCCGTATCCGGGGGTGACAGTGAGATGATTCGTGAAATTGTCTCAATGTTCAGGGAACAGGTCGTTGAATTTCACAATGAGATGAAATCATTCCTCGAACAAAAGAAATATCTCTCACTTGGATTGCTTGCCCATAAGGCGAAATCGTCAGTAGCTATAATGGGTATGAGTGATCTTGCCACAATACTGAAGACACTCGAGCTTCAGGCCAAAGAGGGAAAAGAACCCGAGAAATATCAGTCTTATATTGACAGGTTCAGAAACGACACAGCAGAAGCAATCAAGGAGCTGGATGACCTGGTAACCAACGGACTAAAAAAGAGTTAGATGATCAGCATTGAAAAGAGGGACAAAATCGATATAGTCACTTTCAGTGTCGACAAGATCAATGCGCTTATCACCGATGAAATAAAAGAAGAGATCGGCAAGCTCTTCGGGAATGGAACATCAAAAGTCATACTCGACCTCAGGGGAGTTGAGTATATGGATAGTTCCGGATTCGGATGCCTTCTCTCAATCCTGAAGAATGCACGCAATAATTATTGTATGCTTAAACTGGCCAACCCCGAACCTGCTGTAATGCAAGTGCTCCATACACTTCACCTGCATACCGTGTTTGAGATTTATGATGACCTGGATGCCTGCATCAGATCTATGAGGTAAAATAAAGGAGAAAGGAGAAAGGTTAAAAGGAAACCTTAATCCTTAAACTTTAAACCTTAAATATGATCTTGCCCTTCTCGACAGCAACTGTAACAACAGAATCTTTAGGAATCTTGCCGGCAATAAGCTCTTTTGAGAGTTCATTGATTATTTCCTTCTGAATAAGCCGTTTAACCGGTCTTGCACCTGACTGCGGATCATATCCCTTCTCTGCAATCCAGTTGATTGCGTCATCAGTTACTTTAAGACCAATATTATGTTCCTGCAGCATCCGTTTTACCAGGTCAAGCTGAATAACCACTATTTCCCTGATCTGTTCAATATTAAGCGGACGGAACATCACAATCTCATCGACCCTGTTCAGGAATTCGGGTCTCATCGATTTTTTCAGAAGGCTGAAGATATCCTTTCTTAAAAGCTCTTCTTCTTTTTCCGGCATTTTGTTGTTCCATTTTTCCATCCGGTCCCTGATAATATCGGATCCAAGGTTGGAAGTCATAATAATTATGACGTTTCTGAAATTCACTGTTCTTCCTTTGTTGTCAGTCAGTCTGCCTTCGTCGAGTACTTGCAGCAGAAGATTAAAAAGGTCAGGGTGTGCCTTTTCAATCTCGTCGAGCAGCACTACCGAATACGGTTTATGACGGACAGCTTCAGTGAGCTGGCCTCCCTCCTCGTAACCGATATATCCCGGAGGTGCGCCTATAAGCCTTGATACAGAGTGTCTTTCCTGGTACTCCGACATATCGATTCGGGTCAACAGGTTCTCATCGTTAAAGAGGAACTCTGCCAGGGCTCTAGCAAGTTCGGTCTTTCCTACACCTGTTGTGCCGATAAAAATAAAGGATCCAACAGGCTTTTTCTGGTCCTGCAGTCCGGCCCTTGATCTTCTTACTGCGTCAGCTACGGCGCTTATGGCTTCATCCTGACCCACGACCCTCTTATGAAGCTCTTCCTCCAGACGAAGAAGCTTCTCTTTCTCGCTTTCAAGCATTCTCGAAACAGGAATTCCAGTCCATTTGGAAACGATTTCGGCAATATCTTCCGACTTAACTTCTTCCTGGATCAGGGATCCCTTGCTCCTTTTTTTCTCAATCTGTTCCTTCAGTACGGCTATTTCCTTTTCGAGTCCTATTATCTTTCCATATCTAATTTCGGCCACCTTCTCATAGTCACCGGTCCGTTCAGCCTGTTCAGCTTCGAAACGAAGAGACTCAACTGCCTCTTTTTTAGATTGTACCTTGCTGATCATATCCTTTTCAGTTTTCCAGGCTGCATTAAGCTCATCTCTTTTTGCCTGTAAATCTGCAAGCTCACGTGAGATTTCTTCTTCCTTATTTTTATCACCATCTCTTTTTACAGCTTCCCTTTCGATTTCGAGCCTTGTAATAGATCTCTGCGCTTCATCAACTTTTTCAGGAACGGAATTCATTTGCAGCCTGAGCCTTGCTGCAGCCTCGTCGATGAGGTCGATTGCCTTGTCAGGAAGAAACCTGTTGGTTATGTAGCGCACTGAAAGATCAACGGCAGCAATTATTGCCTCGTCCCTGATAATTACTTTATGATGTGCCTCATATTTTTCACGTATCCCACGCAGTATCGAGATAGAGTCCTCACGGCCAGGTTCATCGATCATAACCACCTGGAACCTTCGTTCTAGAGCTTTATCTTTTTCAAAATACTTCTGGTACTCATTAAGTGTTGTGGCTCCGATGGCCCTGAGCTCTCCCCTTGCCAGCGCCGGCTTAAGAATGTTGGCTGCATCCATGGCTCCTTCAGACTGACCTGCGCCTACGAGGGTATGTATCTCATCAATAAAAAGGATGATCTCGCCGTTTGAACCGATAACTTCGTTTACCACCGATTTAAGCCTCTCCTCAAACTCGCCTTTGTACTTGGCACCGGCAATCAGCGCACCCATATCAAGTGAATAGATCACTTTTGATTTAAGGTCTTCAGGGACGTCGCCCCTTATTATCCTGTGGGCTATTCCTTCGGCAATTGCAGTCTTGCCCACGCCCGGTTCGCCTATCATCAGAGGATTGTTTTTTGTGCGCCGCCCAAGTATCTGTAGAATACGGCGTATCTCTTCATCGCGTCCTATTACCGGATCAAGCTTACCCGATCTTGCCCTTTCGTTGAGGTTTATAGCATACCTGTTCAGCGAATCGAACGTATCATCGGCTGTCTGACTGTCAACCGAGGCGCCTTTCCTGAGCTCATCAACTGAAGCTTTAAGACCGGCAATAGTCATTCCATTATCCTTAAGCAGCTTTGATGCCTTGTCGTCGGTTTCAAGAATACCCATAAGAAGATGTTCGGCAGTGACAAACTTATCCTTCTTGTCTGAGGCAAAACTGTTAGCTTTCCGCATTGCCTCAGATAATGAAGAAGAGACATACGCTTCTGCCCCTGATACTTTTGGATATGAATCAATGAGCTTTTCTATACCGCGCGACAGATTTGCTTTATTAACGCCCATCTTTCCAAACAGAAAGTCAGTAACACTTTCTGCTTCGAACATTATTCCCTTGAGAAGATGTGCGCATTCGACTGCCTGCTGGCCTTTTGCTGCAGCGATATTGAAAGCCTTCTGTACTGCTTCCTGTGCTTTTAATGTAAAATTATTCAGATTCATTTTAGTTTGTTTTACTTGAAAGGATCAAATTACCTGCCGAACCCGAAGTATGGACTTTTTGGCATTAAAATTTAGTCAAATAATGTCATAGTGACAAGAAAGAATACATCAAAGTATAATATTATCTTTGAAATATTTATCATTTCAATCTGAAAGTCAATGACTAAAATTCTCTGGAAACCCGGTACGATGATATATCCTTTGCCGGCCGTAATGGTTACATGCGGATCTGAACCATCTGAATATAACATTATTACAATTGCCTGGACCGGAACGATATGCACCGATCCTGCAATGTGCTATATTTCATTAAGGCCGTTACGGCACTCTTATGAAATTATCCGTAAGAATGGCGATTTTGTAATAAACCTTACAACCAGGGCGCTGGCTTTTGCAACTGACTGGTGCGGAGTAAGATCAGGAAGAGACTTTGATAAATTTGCAGAAATGGGGCTTACCCCGGTGCCTGCATCAAAAGTCAAAGCGCCTCTGCTGAAAGAATCCCCGGTAAACATTGAATGCGTTGTCAGGGAAATAAAGGAGCTCGGCTCACACCATATGTTCATTTCGGAAGTGGTCGCAATAAATGCAGATGAGGAATATATTGACCGGAAAAGCGGAAAGTTCAGGCTTTCCGATGCCAATCCTCTCAGCTATCTTCACGGGAAATATTATGAGACTGGCAAGTTCATTGGCAAATTCGGCTTCTCTGTTGAGAAGAAAAAGAAAAGAAAAGGATGAGCATATGGTATTAAAAATCTAATACCGGAATTTTTGTACCATGCAATATATTTCCTACCTTCAAATCGGAATAAAAAGTGACCTTCTATGAGTGAAAAGATCCTCGAAACCCTTATGCAGTTGTTTGCCATAATTGCGAAACCTCAGGCTAATGACAATGAGAGAAGAGGTGTCGTTGAAGCTTTTCTCAAGCGGCTGCTTAATCTGGAACTTGTAAAAGAATACCTTCTTAAATATGACGTAGCTTTTGACGAGGCAAGGAAAAAGCTTGAAAAGAGCAGCGCAGAGCGTCGTGAAGGCGCTATTGCCATAAGGATAAGGAAACTCTGCAAGGAGATAAACGAACAGGGTCAGCTTGACCAGGAACAGAGAATTGTTGTTGTGATCCAGGCACTTGAATTCTGTAAATCCGGAGGGCAGGAAGTAAGTCATCTGGAACTTGGATTTATCAGCACTCTTGCCGAAGGGTTGAACATTACCGAGGAAGAGTATGGTTTTATTGAAAGTTTTGTTCTGAATCCTTTCACCAGTATTCCTGACTCTCAGGATCTTCTGCTTATAAATAGCAACAAGGAACCCGGACTGAAGGAAGCCAAGCATATTTACAAGGAATTGCTGAAGGGACAGATATGGATATTGTTCATTTCCTCTGTAAAACTCTATTTCGTCAGATTTACGGGTACAGGAGAACTTTCGATGAATGGGCAGCTGCTGCAGGAAGACAAAGTATATCCTTTCAGCCAGGGTTCATCAATCAAGGGTTATAAGATAAAACCTGTCTATTACTGGGATGTGACTATGCAGTTTCTCAAAGAGGAATTCAAAGCATCCAGGGTTGTATATGAGGTAAACAATATAGAATACCGGTTCAAGAGCGGCAGCGTGGGAATTCACCATATGAGCTTCAGGGAAGAATCTGGAAGGATGGTCGGGATCATGGGAGCCAGCGGGGCAGGGAAATCAACGCTTCTTGGCGTTCTGAACGGCACTAATGCTCCATTTGATGGTGAGGTCCTTATTAACAGAGTAAACATTCATAAGGACAAAGAAAAGATCAAAGGCCTTATCGGGTATGTTTCACAGGATGACCTGCTGATTGAAGAGCTGACGGTATTCGAAAACCTCTATTATAATGCAAAGCTCTGCTTTGATAATCTTTCTGAAGATGAAATAGTGACCAGGGTCGATAATACCCTGAAAAACCTCGGCCTTTTTGAGATACGCGACATCCAGGTTGGAAGCCCTCTTAACAAAAAGATCAGCGGAGGACAGCGCAAAAGACTCAACATTTCACTGGAGCTAATCCGCGAACCTGCTATCATGTTCCTCGATGAACCTACTTCAGGTCTCTCCTCGCGTGACTCAGAAAACATTCTTGACCTTCTGAAGGAACTTGCCAGGAAGGGGAAACTTCTCTTTATAGTAATACATCAGCCCTCCTCTGAAATATTCAAGATGTTCGATAAGCTCATCATCCTTGATACCGGCGGATACCTTATCTATAATGGCAACCCGGTTGAGTCTATCGAATACTTCAAAAGAAAAATTGAACAGGCAAACTACAACGAGAGCGAATGCTACGTTTGCGGTAACGTCAACCCCGAACAGATCTTCAATATTGTTGAAACAAGGGTCTTTACAGAGAGCGGTCAGCCCACCGATACCAGGCGGATATCACCTGCCGACTGGAGCAACCTCTACAAGAGTGAAAAAAAGGAAGATATCATCGAACCCGGTGCTGCAATTCCGGAAATAAATTTTAAGACGCCTAATAAATTCAAGCAGATGCTTGTATTCACAAAGCGTGATGTGCTGTCAAAGATTGCCGATATACAGTATCTGCTCATTACGCTGCTTGAAGCTCCCATCCTGGCATTTGCGCTCGCTTTCCTCATCAGGTATTTTGACGAGAGCGCGACAAATCCAAAGTACACTCTTTATGAGAACAGCAACCTGCCGGTATATATATTCATGTCGGTAATCATTGCCATATTCATGGGACTTACAGTGAGCGCTGAAGAGATCATCAAAGACAGAAAAATACTGAAGAGAGAGGCATTCCTTAACCTCAGCTGGAACAGTTACCTGATGTCAAAGGTCTTTGTTCAGCTGAGTATCTCTGCCATCCAGGCCCTGAGCTTTGTAATTATCGGTAACTCAATTATCGGCATAAAAGGCATGTGGTTCGAGTACTGGCTTGTGCTCTTCACATGCTGGGCCGGCGCGAACATGATCGGTCTGGTTATATCCGACAGCTTCAAGGCTGTTGTTACCATTTATATCTTAATACCTTTCCTTGTAATCCCGCAGATCATATTAAGCGGTATAATGGTGAAGTTCGAAAAACTTAACCCTAACTTGTCATCACCTGTTTCAATTCCTATATATGGTGAATTCATTACTGCAAGGTGGGGATATGAAGCATTGGCTGTCAAACAGTTCAAGGATAATAAATTTGAAAGACAATTCTATGTCTTTGATAAAGCCATAAGCAAAGCTAAATTCAAGAAGGATTACTGGCATTCCGAAATAAAAGGCAAGCTTGAAAACATCAAAACAGATCTCGAAAGAGGTGTCAGGAGCAAAGACTTTAATAGCAAGCTTCTCATTTGCCGCAATGAGATCAGGAAACAGCTTATAGAGACTCCCGATCTTAAATTCAATTACCTTGATTCGCTCACTCCGGAAAAGGTGACTCCTGAAGTTGCCGGTGAAGCGCTTAAATGTGTCGACATAATAAGAAAATACTATGTCGACTATTCCAAGAGCGCCAGCGAAATGAAGGATGCTCTTGTAACAAAACTCAATACAGAAAACAGTCAGGCATTCCTGAAATTAAGGGACGATTATGCCAATGAGTCTCTTGAAGAGTTTGTCACCAACAAGAATGAAACAGTGAGGACTATTGATTTCAAGGGTGAGATTATCCAGAAGCTTGATCCCATTTATACCGATCCTGAGACCAACATGATAAAAGCTCACTTTTATTCACCTGTCAAAAGGATATTCGGAAAGGATATGGATACTTTTACGGTAAATGTGATTGTTCTGTGGGCGATGACTATGTTGCTTTATTTTGCACTCTATTTCAGGGTGCTCAAGAAGATTCTCGATTCAGGAGAAGTGGCAATAGGGCATAAGCTAAAAAAATCAGAATAAAAAAAGGGGCTTTCAAAAGCCCCTTTAGTTTTTGGAATAACCGACCTGACAATGATCAACCTGAGATTTTAAGCAGATTACTCTACTATTTCAATCATCTTAAACGGCACCCTGATGATAGATTCATAATCTTCACCGGCTTCGAGCATATCCTCATCGTCCTCCTCATAGTACCAGTTTACTTCCACTTCATTTTTGGCTTTGTGAATAGCCTCAAGCTTCTTGAAGACATCAAGAATGCACTTCGAGGAACTCGTGTTGAAATACTCAAGCCGGATATTCACCACGGTTTTTATCAGCGGTGTCTCTTTGTAGGTGTCGAGCCAGTCAACAAGAGGTTTATAAAATTCAACTGAGTTTTCTGGAATTGAACGTCCCTTTATTTCGAATACACCTTCAATTGCATCAAATTTAACTGTTGGGGTTTTCGGCGTTCCTTCAATGATGATCGGTTCCATTTTTATTAAGTTTTAAGTTTTGTAAAATTAAATTCATACTTGTTCTCTTTCGTCAACCAGGATGTTCAGGTAGAAAAAAGAGTATTTATCATTATACCGTTTAAATGTGTAATCTAGTTTATTGCCCGTCTTTCTGGCAATATCGACAAGACCAAGTCCGCCACCACCTTTGGCAGAGATGCGCTGGTGATTGAGGATGAATTTATATAGTTCCTTGATCTCCTCGTGGCTTGACCTGTTGATCCTTTTTATCTTTTCTTCGAGCTTTTCAATATTATCTGCATGTACAAAGTTCCCGGTAATTATTTTATAACCATAGTCAACCTTTTCTACAATAAGCAGTCCAAACTTTTCTGAGGTCTGGTCTTCGAAATCTTCAGGTACTTTATCGACATGGTGATACAGGTTCTGCAGGCTCTCAACAAGCACATTATAGACCTTCTTCCGGAGCTTGGCCTGCTCATTAATCTGAACCATCTTGTCCTCAACCGTATCAAGAACGTGATTGATGACATCAGAATCAACATTACCCTTATAAAAAAGGATAACATTTTTCTTTGACTGGTCCGTTAAGTAATTTTCTATATCAAAGCCCATTTAAGCTCTTTTTGGGTAAGGACCCTGTTTTTCCGATAACAAATATAATAAAAATATGAAGTTACCAAATTATAACTTTTCCACATTACTCATGCCGGTTTCAACTTGCTTTTTGATAAAAGTAGGCAATTATAGTGATAAACACCATTTTTATGACGATTTCACGCTGATGCCTGTTTTTTCGTTCCCTCATATAGTTCGTAGCCAGCAAAAACGCATTCCAGAGCCCCGTTGAAAAGGGTAAATTTCTTTTTCGGTTTAAGTCCGATATTCCTTAAATACTCCTTCCCGGATGTGATAATCCAAGCTTTGTTTCCGGTAAAATGATGTTTAAGAGTTGAACCTATCATGCTATACAGGTTTTCTATTTCATCAGGTTTAAGCCTCTGTCCATAAGGCGGATTAATAACCAGGTACCCGTCGCCGGATGCTCTCTTTACATCCTTGAAATCAGCGACCTCAACCGATATAACACCTTCAAGACCCGCTTTCCTGATATTTGCTTCAGCCTGCCGGACAGCGGCTTCAGATATATCGCTGCCGGTAACCAGCGTGCCGGATTTAACTATCAGCGCTTCGCTCTCCTTTTTCATCCTTATGAAAAGGTTTTCATCAAAATCTTTCCATCGGGTAAATCCGAAAAAGTTCCTGAATTTTCCCGGAGGTATTTTATTGGCAATCATCTGCGCTTCAATCAGTATAGTGCCTGATCCGCACATAGCATCCTGGAGCGGCAGAGTGCCGTCCCATCCCGAAAGCATAAGCATTCCTGCAGCAAGAACTTCATTCAATGGAGCCAATCCCTGTTCTGACCTGTAACCCCTTTTATACAAAGGTATTACCGACGAATCGAGTGATATGTCTACATGATCGTTGCTGATATGAAGATTGATCACCACATCAGGGTCCGAAGTGCTGACAGATGGCCTCCTACCACTTTTCCCCCGGAAATAATCCGCAATGGCATCCTTGACAACCAGAGCCGGGTAGCCCGAATGATCAAAGAGTTCTGAGCGCACAACCGGCGCAACAGAAAATGAAGAGTCGTGGTCCATGATTTCAGACCATTCCACTTCTGAAGCCTTCTTGTAAAGATCTTCCTTCGACCTGATCCTGAATCCTGATAAGGGGACCAGAAACGATAATGCACTCCGTGAACAGTAATTAACCTTGTAAAGAAGCTCTTTACTGCCGCTGAACAGGACAGCCCGGTTGGCCGGTTCAATATCTGAGGCACCGAGTTCCCTCAGCTCCAGGGCCAGAACATCTTCAAGCCCGTAAAGAGTCTTTGCAGTGAATTTCATTAAATATAAGTGATTTTCAAAATTAGTTATTTGCCCATATAAAAAGAGTTTTTACAGAATCTTTTGTTTTAATGCAGACCACTTTTCAAATTTTATTGTTTCTTTACAATAAGGATTCATACCTGCAATTCTAAATAAAGAGATATTATGAAAAAACTGTTATTACTTTCTGCCATTTTCCTGGTTTCAGTTGCATCGTGTAAAAAGGAGACTCCTCTGAGTGAAGCCATCATTGGTAAATGGAATGTTATTTCAAAAACACAGGTCACATATAGTAATAGTGTTAAACAGGACTTATATACGGCCTATCTCAAAGACAATGAAGAGGCCTATGAGTTTGCCTCCAGCGGTACTGCAATATATTACAAGGACGGAGACGTATATGGTACTTTTTCCTGGACTTTAAACGGCAATATTATGACAATACCCGGTGCGACATCCACCTGGAAGTTCACAATCGACAATGATATTCTTGAATGGACATTCTCTGCAACAGATGATACTGATCCGACGATTTCTTACGAAATCACTTATTCTGCAAAGAAATCAAGCTAATAAGTAAAGTCAGCTATTTGTTACCAAGGATCTTGTTATAAGCATCCTTGTCAGAAACCAATTTCAGGGCTTTATCAATCAGTTTATCGTTTTCGTTAATTATCCTGAAGTACTCGTTTGTCTGCCAGAAATTATTAGCCACCAATGCTTTTAGCGCAAGAAGTATCTCTTCCTCTGATATCTTGAACTGATGCTCATTGTATTTTACACCAGCGTCCTCCCCTTTCTTTATGAAAGCATTGATTTCATCATCAGAAAACCGGAATCTTTCTTTAAAATCATTGAAGGATGTATATGCCGACTTTATCCTATCCCTGTTTTTATCGGCATACTCAAGGATGAAGCTATTGAAGACAGCTTTCCTGAAAAGAGCTTTGTAATAGTCAGAATAGAAAGTGGTATCAGCCGGAACGAAAACATCTGGCATTAAACCTCCTCCGCCATAAACAGTACGCTTGTTTACCAGTGTCGTATACTTCAGTGAATCAGGGAAATGAACCGAATCTGCCGACATCATCTCACCATCAGAGAACCTCTTATAGAAATTGCTCATATATTTATCGTAACCCTCATTGTACGGGCTCTGTATTGATCGTCCGGTAGGTGTGTAATAACGTGCTATCGTTAACCTTATCATTGAGCCATCGTTAAGGTAAAATCCTCTCTGAACCAGCCCTTTGCCGAAGGTTCGCCTGCCCATTACCACAGCCCTGTCCCAATCCTGGAGCGCACCTGTTAAAATCTCGCTTGCCGAGGCTGATCCTTCATCTGTAAGGATCACCACCCTCGATGAAGCAAGGTCACCTGCTCCCAAAGAATTATAATCGGTTCTCGGTGTTTTTCTTCCTGACATATATACCAGAAGTTTCCGATCGGTAAAAAAATGATTCGCAATATCTGTTGCTGCTGACATAACGCCGCCGCCGTTTGACCGCAGGTCGATTACAATGTTTTTCATTCCGCTCTTTTTCAGCGGAACAAGTGCATCTGTAAATTCCTTATCGGTGGTAACAGCAAACTTGTTAAGTTTCACATAGCCGGTTTCTTTATCAAGCATATAAGCAGCATCGAGACTGTAAAGCGGTATCTTATCGCGGATAATAGTAAATTCAAGTACATTCTTCTCCCCTTTCCTGAAGATGCTGACATTCACGGCAGTCCCTTTCGGTCCCCTTAGCTTGCTCATGACACTGCCCGTTGATATACCGGTATTCGCGACTTTTTCATCGTTGATCCTGATAATCCTGTCGCCGGCAAGCAGACCTACCTTTTCTGATGGTCCTCCTGAAATTGTTTCTATTACAATTATTGTATCGCGAAGAAGGCTGAACTGAATACCTATCCCGCTAAAGTTTCCCTCGAGCGGCTCATTCATATCCTTCACATCTTTTGCTGAAATATAGGTTGAGTGAGGGTCAAGATCCTTAAGCAGGTTTATGATTACTTTTTCAGTCAGATTGTCCAGGTTCACAGAATCGACATAAAACTGATCGATCAGCCCCATGGTCCTGCTTATCTTGAATGTACCCTCATTCATTGTCTGTGCCGCGACCGGCAGGTTGAATATCAATAAAACAAAAAATAATACTGCTGGTATTGCTCTTCTGACTATCATAATCATATTAACTTATTATATCCTATTCTTCATAAACGGATTTTACATCTTTTTGTTCTCCACCCCTGACTTTAGCTCACTCTAAACTTCTTTTCTACTCCCATTCAATAGTTGAAGGTGGTTTAGAGCTTATATCATACACCACCCTGTTGATCCCTTTAACCTTATTTATTATTTCATTTGAGATCATTCCAAGGAATTCAAAGGGCAGGTGCGACCAGTCAGCGGTCATACCATCAGTGGAATTGACAGCCCGCAAAACGACTGTATTCTCATAGGTTCTCTCGTCGCCCATAACTCCGACTGACTGAACCGGAAGAAGGATTACTGCTGCCTGCCATACCTGATCGTAGAGTCCCTGTTTCTTCAGGCCCTCAATAAATATCTCGTCTGCCTCCCGGAGTATTTCCAGCTTTTCCTTCGATATTTTTCCCAGGAGCCTGATTGAAAGTCCGGGTCCCGGGAATGGATGCCTTTTCAGAATATAATCGGGCAGTCCGAGTGTGGTTCCGACTCTCCTGACTTCATCTTTGAAGAGCAACCGAAGCGGCTCTACAACTTTCAAATGCATTTTTTCGGGCAGTCCTCCGACATTATGATGGGATTTTATTGTTGCTGACGGACCGTTCACAGATACTGATTCTATTACATCAGGATAAATGGTTCCCTGGGCAAGCCATTTAACATCCTTCACCTTACGCGCTTCTTCCTCAAAAACTTCAATAAAAACCTTTCCTATGATTTTTCTCTTTTCCTCCGGCTCGCTCACTCCCTCAAGCTGATCAAGGAACCTGTCTTCCGCATCAACACCGACTACATTCAGCCCGAGACCCGGATAAGATTCCATCACTTTTGCGAATTCATTCTTTCTTAGCAGCCCGTTATCAACAAAGATGCATGTCAGGTTCTTACCTATTGCCTTGTTAAGAAGTGCGGCCGCCACAGATGAATCGACACCTCCGGATAAACCAAGGATCACTTTATCATTGCCGAGTTGTCTCTTAAGTCCGGCAACTGTTGATTCAGCAAACGAACCAGGGGTCCAGTTCATTGCGCATCCGCATATGCGTCCGACAAAATTGGCGAGTATCTGTTTTCCTTCAGAGGTATGGTAGACTTCAGGATGGAACTGGATGCCCCAGGTTTTTTCTCCTTTTATATGGAAAGCTCCGGCTTTAACGTCAGCAGTTGAGCCTGTAATCTCGTAGTTCTCAGGCATGGTTACTATTGTATCGCCATGAGACATCCATACCTGCGTGCCAGGCGTGATGTTTTTAAAGAGCTGGTCTTCTTTATTAATTGAGATCAGGTTTGCTCTTCCGTACTCACGTGTATTGGAAGGCAGGACTTCACCTCCGAATCCCTGAACAAGATATTGAGCACCGTAACAAACACCCAGAAGAGGGATATGACCCTTGATTTTCTCCAACTGTGGAACCGGTGCATCCTTATCGCGTACCGACGATGGGCTGCCTGATAAAATAACCCCTTTGACACTGCTGTCCGGAATCGGGAAATGGTTGAACGGATAAATTTCGCAATAGGCATTGAGTTCCCTTATTCTCCTGGCTATCAGTTGAGTATATTGAGAGCCGAAATCAAGTATGAGTATTTTATCCTGCACTCTTCTTTATTTTTTACCCCCCCCTTCTTTTTTCCCCCAGGGGGGAAATACTTACCTTCCCCCTTGGGGGAAGGCAGGATGGGGGTCTAAATTATATCTTAATTATCAATTTGAATTTTCCATTTAAATAAATCCTCTTTTTATTTAAAGATGTCAAAGATAGAAATTCTTTTCTTAAGGATTAACGTGGCTGCCCACTTCGTATGTGTGCCCGTCAAGGGCTGGGAATGTCAGGGGGAATATCTGTCTGGCCTCTTCCACAAGAGGCGAGATATCCTTATACCTTGCCGAGAAATGTCCAATCATGAGGCTGCCGGCTCCCGCTGACGATGCAACTTTTGCAGCATCCAGAGATGTCGAATGGCCAGTTGTTTTCGCCAGATCCTGAAGTGACATATCGAAGGTAGCTTCGTGGTAAAGCAGGTCAACACCCTTAACGAAAGATGACAGCCGCTTAAAATACTTTGTGTCGCTGCAATAGGCGTAGGAAAGAGGAGCCGGACCTGCAACAGTGATATCTTCATTTTTTATCAAAACCCCATCCTTCGTGATGAAATCCCCGCCTTTCTTTATTGCAGGAATTCTAACTGAAGGAATCTCATACCTGAAAATTGAATCCTTGATAATATTACGGTCGTGAGGCTTTTCAGCAAAAAGGAAACCAAAAGCCGTCACCCTGTGCTGAAGAGGAAATGAGGTTACCGTCAGGTATTTATCCTCAAGTATCTTTACTGGGTTTTTTCCGGCAAGAGGAATGAAATCAATTTCGTAATTCAGGTGGATGTCGAAATCGGCCAGGTGGGATCTGAGCATGCTGTTGTAGTTTTCAGGGGCATAGAGATGCAAGGGTGCAGCTCTTCCCATGAGACTGAATGTTGATAAAAGCCCATAGAGGCCGAAAACATGATCGCCATGCAGGTGGCTGAGGAAGATATGGTTTATTTTTCCGAACCGGATCCTGTTCCTGCGAAGCTGCATCTGGGTTCCCTCTCCGCAGTCTATTAAAAACAACCGCTCATGTGCATTGAGCACATGAGCGGAAGGAAATCTTTCTGACGTCGGCAATGCAGAACTGCTGCCAAGTACTGTAACTTTCATCGGCATCCTGCAAAGCTGCGGTCTCAGGATATCATCTTTTCAGCATCGGCTATTGTCCCGGTGATTGTCAGGACAGTATCGAGCTGAGAAATAGTGATAAGACGTTCGACGGCTTCATTCAGGCCGCAGAGTACAAATGTACCACCGGCATTTTTACAAAGTCTGTTGGCTACCAGGATGGCACTAAGACCCGAAGAGTCGCAGTACTGACATTTTTCAAGGTCAAGGATGATATTCTTCTCACCCTTACCTGAAACCAGTACAAGTTCAGATTTCAGAGCAGGAGCAATATGTGTATCAAGCTTCTCAGACTGGATCTGGATCACTGTACTGTTATTCCGGCTTTCAATATTGAAATCCATAATATTAAAATTTGATAGCTCTAATTTAATAATTATTTCTCTTTCTTGGATGCTTTATTCTGTTTTTCTTCCATTTCTTCTTTTAAAGCAGCCAGCTGGGTAATATCACCAAGAGTTGTTTTTTCAGCGTTTGATTTAGGCTTTCTTGCTGATTTCTTGGGTGTTTCACCCTCTGTCTTCTTAACAGGAGCTTCAGTTGATTTCTTTTCATCTTCGAAAACCCTGCTATGAGAAACGATGATTTTCTTGGCCGATTTATTGAATTCGATAACCTTGAACATCAGTTTCTCATCGACTTTTGCCATTGTTCCGTCTTCTTTAACCATATGTTTGGGTGTAGCAAATCCCTCAACTCCGTAAGGAAGGGCAATAACTGCACCCTTGTCGAATACTTCCATAACGGTTCCTTCATGCACTGAATCAACTGTGAACAGGCCTTCAAATACATCCCATGGATTCTCTTCGAGCTGCTTGTGTCCAAGGCTCAGTCGTCTGTTTTCCTTATCGATTTCAAGAACGACAACTTCAATCTCAGCATCTATTGCAGTAAATTCTACAGGATGCTTGATCTTCTTTGTCCATGAAAGATCCGAAATATGGATCAGTCCGTCAACACCCTCTTCAATTTCAACGAATACACCGAAGTTTGTAAAGTTCCTGACTTTAGCCATATGTTTTGAACCAACGGTATATTTATCGTCGATGTTCTGCCATGGATCCGGTTTGAGCTGTTTGATGCCGAGTGACATTTTCCTCTCAGCCCTGTCGAGAGTAAGAACAACTGCTTCGACCTCGTCGCCAACCTTCATGAACTCCTGTGCGCTGCGAAGATGCTGTGACCATGACATTTCAGAGACATGGATCAGTCCTTCAACACCCGTGGCTATTTCAACGAATGCACCATAATCGGCCATAACGACAACCTTGCCTTTTACTTTATCGCCGATCTTGAGATCAGGATTGACTGAATCCCATGGATGAGGAGTAAGCTGCTTGAGACCGAGCGCGATCCTCTTCTTTTCATCGTCAAAATCGAGTATGACGACATTGAGTTTCTGATCAAGGGAAACAATCTCCTCAGGGTGGTTAACCCTGCCCCATGAAAGGTCTGTAATATGTATAAGACCGTCGACACCGCCGAGGTCAATAAATACTCCGTATGAGGTAATATTCTTAACGGTTCCTTCAAGAACCTGTCCTTTTTCAAGTTTGGCAATGATCTCTTTCTTCTGCTGTTCAAGTTCAGCTTCAATAAGAGCTTTGTGAGATACAACAACGTTCTTGAATTCCTGGTTGATCTTGACAACTTTGAATTCCATCGTCTTGCCTACAAACACATCGTAATCGCGGATCGGCTTGACGTCGATCTGTGAACCGGGAAGGAAAGCTTCGATGCCGAATACATCGACAATCATACCGCCTTTAGTACGGCACTTAATATAACCGGTGATGATCTCATCTTTTTCAAGGGATGCATTAACCCTGTCCCACGAATTGATTGCGCGTGCTTTTTTGTGTGAAAGGAGAAGCTGGCCTTTCTTGTCTTCCTGACTTTCAACATATACCTCAACGGTATCGCCTACTTTCAGGTTCGGGTTATAGCGGAACTCGTTAAGACTAACGACGCCTTCAGATTTATAACCGATGTTAATAACGACTTCGCGGGGAGTCATCTGAATAACTGTACCATGAACAACCTCGTCAACTGCAACAGTTGAGAGTGTCTCGTCGTACATCGCTTCGTATTCCTTGTGTTTAGGTGAGTTCTTAAGCTCATCCTTTTCGAAACCAACCCAGTCAAAATCCTCGTTGGCAACGGGAGCCTGGCGTTCAGTTTCATGTTCAGGCTTTGATTTCTTTGGCCTTTTCTCTTTCTTTTCTTCAGCAATCACGGCTTCAGGAGCCTCGCTGACTTCGGAAACTTTTAATTCTTTTTCTTCATCGACAGGAACTGCTTCAACTTCCAGAGCCTCCTCAATAAGTTTCTCTTTACTTTCTTTAACCTTTGCTTTTTTGACAGGTTTTACAACGTCTTCGTTTTTTTCAACAACCTCTTTGGCGGTTGTTTTCTTCTTGCTTTCAGTCATAATTGTAATTTAAATGAACTAATAATTAATAAGTTAGACATTATTTTGAAAAAAATGGTTCGCAAAGATATCCATATTTTTTAAATATGCCATAATAATGAGAAGATTTTCACCACTTTGCCCCCTGCCCCCTGAGGGGGGGTGAAAATTCATCTGTTCTATTATCTTTGCATATATTTAAACTTAAAACTACCAGGTTTATATGAAAATTGCAGTTGTGGGAACAGGCTATGTGGGACTGGTTACAGGGACTTGTTTTGCTGAAAGTGGTGTAACTGTGACATGCATCGATAATGATAAATCTAAAATTAAGCAGTTGAATGAAGGTTCTGTTCCCATTTATGAACCTGGTCTTGAAAGCATGATCAGGCTCAATGTGGAGAAAAACAGGTTATTCTTCACTTCTTCACTGAAGGATGGCATAAAGGGTGCCGAGGTCATTTTCATTGCAGTAGGCACACCGCCAGGAGAAGACGGCAGCGCCGACCTGAAGCATGTTATTGAAGTAGCAAGGGAAATAGGCTCTGTGATCACATCATATTCGGTCATCGTAACCAAAAGTACAGTTCCTGTCGGTACATCCGAAAAGATCAGGAAAGCTATCCGTAAAGAGCTCGATGAACGTGAATCAAAAGCAGCCTTCGATATGGCAAGTAACCCCGAGTTTCTCAAGGAAGGTGCTGCCGTTGATGACTTCCTTAAGCCTGAAAGGATAGTAATAGGGATTGACAGCGAGAAAGCCGGAGAGATAATGAGACGCCTGTATAATCCTTTTGTGCTTAATAATCACCCTATACTTTTCATGGATATTGCGTCGGCAGAGATTACAAAGTACGCTGCAAATGCTATGCTGGCCACGAGGATCAGCTTCATCAACGAAATTGCAAACCTGTGCGATATTCTTGGAGCCGACATCAACCATGTCAGGAAGGGTATTGGCAGCGACTCAAGGATCGGAAGTAAATTTCTTTATCCCGGAACCGGTTACGGAGGCTCATGCTTTCCAAAAGACGTGAAGGCAATCCTCAGGACTGCCCACGACCATGGGTACGAACTGAATGTGGTCAAAGCTGTCGAAAAAGCAAATGAATATCAGAAGAATGTCATTTTCAACAAAATGACTGCTCACTTCAAAAACAATTTAAAGAACAAGACTATTGGAGTATGGGGATTATCGTTCAAGCCAAAAACAGATGACATCAGGGAATCATCATCGATAAACCTGATTGGAAACCTGCTTAAGGCCGGCGCAAAGGTTAGGGCTTATGACCCTGCAGCACTGGAGGAGACAAAGAAAGTTTTGGGAAACAAAATAGCTTACTCATCCAACCCTTATGAAGCTCTTGAAAGCGCCGATGCAATGGTCCTGATGACTGAATGGTCGGAATTTCACCTGCCCGATTTCAAAAAAATGGCTTCGCTGATGAAAGAGAAGGTAATTTTTGATGGCAGAAACATATATGACCCGGCTTCGATTAAGAAACTGGGGTTTAAGTATTATGGGATAGGAAGAAGATAAAAGGGCGTTAACCCCGTCCCGCTGAAGCGGGACTGCCCCCTAAAGGGGGCCTGAATTATGAAAATAACAAATCCATCCACCTGGTTAGCCCCCCTTCAGGGGGGATGGGGGGTTGGGTTAATAAATAAAATATGAAAGGAATAATTTTAGCAGGCGGCTCAGGCACAAGACTATACCCAATAACCAGCACTATCTCTAAACAGATGCTGCCAGTGTATGATAAGCCTATGATTTACTACCCGTTATCAACCCTCATGCTTGCCGGCATCCGTGATATATTAATCATCTCAACTCCCCGCGACCTGCCCGGATTCCATAGCCTGCTGGGCGATGGCAAATCGCTCGGGCTGACCTTCAGTTACATAGAACAGCCTTCACCCGATGGCCTTGCCCAGGCATTCATCCTTGGAGAGAAATTCATCGGCAATGATACTGTCTGCATGATACTTGGCGATAATATATTTTATGGTCATGGGTTCGGGGATGTGCTTCTGAAGACCTCGCAGATCACCAAAGGAGCCTGCGTATTCGGCTATTATGTAACCGATCCTGAGAGGTACGGAGTTGTTGAGTTTGACGGTAACCGCAAAGCTATCAGCATCGAAGAAAAGCCTTCGCAACCAAGATCAAATTATGCTATAACCGGCCTGTATTTTTATGACAACAGCGTAGTTAAAAAGGCAAAATCCCAGAAGCCTTCAGCACGCGGTGAACTTGAAATAACTGACCTGAACAGGCTCTATCTCAACGAAGGAACACTTGAGGTCAAGCTGATGGGAAGAGGAATGGCATGGCTCGATACCGGAACCTATGAAAGTCTGCTGCAGGCTTCAAACTTTATAGCGACCCTCGAACAGCGGCAGGGTCTTAAGGCTTCATGTATTGAAGAGATAGCATTCAAGAGAGGGTTTATCACAAAAGAACAGCTTGTTGCAATAGCACAGCCATTCAAAAACAGCCAGTATGGCAAATACCTCCTGAGGATTGCCTCAGACGAGATAAGCGTCTTTGAAGGATTAAAATAGCACGTAAGAATGGAAATAATTGAAACAGGTTTTAAGGGTCTGATAGTTGTCAAACCGGAGGTGTATGCCGATAACAGAGGCTATTTCTTTGAGAGTTTCAACCGCGATGCATTTCATAAGTCAGGTATTGACTTCGCTCCAGTCCAGGATAATGAATCGAAGTCATCAAGAGGTGTTATACGCGGACTTCACTACCAGCTCAAGCCGCATCAGCAGGCCAAGCTTGTAAGGGTTGTCCAGGGAAGGATATTTGATGTAGCGCTCGATCTGCGCAGGAGCTCCCCCACCTTTGGAAAATGGTATGGTATTGAACTCGACTCCGATGGTAAATCACAGTTGTTCATTCCCGGAGGTTTCGCGCATGGCTTTTCAGTTCTTAGCGACATTGCAATAATTCAGTACAAAGTAGATAACGTTTACGACAGATTGTCGGAAAGAGGAATATCCCTTAATGATCCGGAACTTAAAATTGAGTGGCCGGCATGCGGGGCAGCACCTGTGATCAGTGAAAAAGATTTGAAAAATCCTTCCTTCAGGGAAGCAGAATATAATTTCTAGAAATATGGCTGTAATCCTTGTGACCGGATCAAACGGACAACTTGGCAATGAGCTGAAAGAAGCAGCAAAAAACTATTACGGTTACCAGTTTATCTTCACGGATATCGATACTCTCGATATCACCGACAAGGATCAGACGGAAACATTCATTCGTAACGCTGATCCGGGATGGATAATAAACTGCGCAGCATATAACCTTGTCGATAAAGCTGAAAAGGAACAGGATAAGGCAATACTGATCAATAGTTCTGCGGTAAGTAACATTGCAGAGGCTATCAGGGAGAGCGAATGCAAACTGATCCATATTTCATCAGATTATATCTTTGACGGCAATTCAAATGTTCCATATAATGAAGGCTCATTACCAAATCCGCTCAGTGCTTACGGAAAATCAAAGTTAGAAGGAGAAAAAGCCGCACTTATGCATTATGGATCGATGGTCATAAGAACCTCCTGGTTATACTCTTTTTTCGGCGCCAATTTTGTCAAGACCATACTTGCAAAGGGAAAGGAGAACGACAGACTGAGGGTCGTATTCGACCAGACAGGAACGCCTACATATGCAGCTGATCTTGCAAGCGCTATAATGATTATCATATCAGGTGTTATAAGGAATAAGCTCGCTTTTCATGCGGGTATATATCATTATTCAAATGAAGGTGTATGCAGCTGGTATGATCTGGCTACGGAGGTTGTAAAGGAAGCCGGACTTGACTGCAATATCATCCCTGTTCTCTCAAAAGATTATCAGTCAACAGCTAAAAGGCCTGCATACTCGGTTCTTGATAAAACAAAAATAAAGGAGACTTATAACCTGGAAATCCCTCACTGGAGAACTAGTCTCAAGAGATGCATTAAAATGTTAAAATAACCCCCTTCCCCGCCCCCGCCAAAGCGGGGCAGGCTTTCCCCCAAAGGGGCAGGAGCAAATCCTTTCCCCCCTGGGGGAAATAAGAAAGGGGGTCAAAAAAACTAAGAAAATAATTTATTAAATATGTTAACAACGGACGAAATCAGGAAGAGAGCCGCCAATTGGCTTGGAAGTGACTTTAACGAGGAGACCCGCAAAGAGGTCGCAGATATGCTTGAGCATGATGAAAAGAAACTTGTCGATGCGTTTTACCAGGATCTTGAATTCGGTACAGGTGGTTTGAGAGGCATCATGGGCGCCGGTACAAACAGGATGAACATCTATACCCTCGGCATGGCAACCCAGGGACTCTCAAACTATATAATCAAACAATGCGGGAGTAAAGGGATAAGCGTCGCAATCGCGTACGACTGCCGTAATAACAGCAGGTACTTTGCCGAAACCACGGCGGATATCTTTTC